>Ga0078972_1003397_pt1 | contig 47949 bp, 33 predicted proteins | sample YelNatPaOPGAMG01_FD_67568 | JGI IMG/M metagenome (GOLD analysis project Ga0078972, IMG submission 67568) | Hot spring thermophilic microbial communities from Obsidian Pool, Yellowstone National Park, USA - OP-RAMG-01 (SPADES assembly) (version 2) | ecosystem: Environmental > Aquatic > Thermal... | reverse complement strand
CGGACATACCCGACATCGTGTCTGTCCCCAAATCTGGAAATTCTGTGTCTGTCCCCATATCTGTGCGCCCCGCTGGCTTGGACCGTCTGACCGGTGCTTGGTCAGGTCCGCCGGGCCAAGAGTTCGGTCGTCCAAACATTGAGTCTGTCCCCATATCTGGTCCCGGGCAGATTACCCAATGTAACGCTTCGAAAGCTGCGCTGTGGTGACCGCACCGCTCTTTGCCAGAGAAGCGGATACTGACAAACTGAGCGAACTCCGAGCCTGAAAATCTTCGCAAATATGATCGAATTGTCAGTATAACTAATCAGCGCGGCGCACCCGCAATCAAACGGTCGAGGCGTGACAACTGCGCTGGTCGGAGGAGTACGGCTGTGTCGCGCCGCGCCGACCCAGGCGACTTCTTCGCCGTCGGGGAATATGAGGCCTGGATTAGTGGTCGAACAGTTTGGCGGCGAAATCTTTGAACAATCGGCTAATCTGCGATTTGCGCACAGGTTTTCCAATGTGGTACTCGACCTGTGAAGTAATCCTCGAAGCAGGTGCCTCGAAAAGATTTGCGCAAAAGGCAGGGCGACTGCTTCGCTGCGGCAAAGCCTGTGCGAGTTGAAATCCGGCTCGCAATCATGGCAAACTGTGGCTGTGAACATTGATCACGATTGCCAGGCCAGCGGGAGCGGTTGTTCTGACTCGAATCCCCGGCAAACCACTGGCACCTGCATACTCTACACCGGCACACCAAAACGAATCGGGTTCGTTTCAACGCGGTTTCACGGCACCGACGGTGTGACTTTGGAGGCGCGGAAGTGGGCGCAGATTTTGTCCAGCATGGGACACAAATGCTATTGGATGGCGGGGTTGTTGGACGCGCCACCTGAGGTGAGCATGCACGTTCCGCTGGCGTGGTTCAATCATCCCGAGATCGCAGAGGTCCAGTCCAAGATCTTTGGTGTCCACGTTCGAAATCGCGCCATCACAAACCAAATCAATTCAATCAAGGAGCGGCTGAAGGACGAGTTGTACCGGTTCATTGACCGGTACCAGATCGAGATTCTGATCCCGGAAAACATCCTTGCCATTCCAATGCACGTTCCGCTTGGGCTGGCCACAACAGAGGTTGTCGCCGAAACCACAATACCGGTGATTGCTCATCATCATGATTTTGCATGGGAACGCGAACGTTTCGCTCGAAACGCGGTCAACGACTACTTGCAGGCGGCGTTCCCCCCGCTTCTTTATGGGATCGAGCATGTCGTCATCAACTCGATGGCTCAGAAAGAACTGGCGCGGCGGCTTGGGATTCCGTCGCAAGTCATTCCCAACGTTTTGGACTTCGAGACCCCGCCGCCCGGCATTGACGAGTACAACAGAGATTTACGCCGCGAAATTGGTTTGAGTGACGACGACTGGCTTATTCTCCAGCCCACGCGCGTGGTGGCCCGAAAGGGCATAGAACACGCAATCGAGCTCGTCAGGCGCCTCAACGATCCCCGGGCGAAGCTTGTCATTTCACATCCCGTAGGTGACGAGGGTAACGAGTACATGCGAATGATCCGCGATCGAATCGAGGATGCGAAGATTGACGTAAGGTTCATTGCGGACCGCGTCGGCGAACGCCGCGGCGTCAATGCCGAAGGGCGCAAAGTCTATACGCTCTTCGATCTCTACCCGCATGCCGATCTTGTCACGTACCCGAGCCATCACGAGGGATTCGGCAATGCGTTTTTGGAGGCAATCTACTTTGGCAAACCGGTTCTGGTTAACATGTACGCGGTTTACGCAAGAGACATCGACCCGATCGGTTTCAAAGCCATTGAAATGAGCCAGCTCGTCACCAGTGATGTGGTCGCGCAAACGAAAGAAATCCTCACAAACAAGGCGCTCAGAGAAGAGTGGGCGAAAACCAACTACGAGCTTGGCCGGAAATACTTCTCTTACGCGGTGGCACGCCGCAAACTTGCAGCGCGTATTGCAAACCTCTTCGGCGAAGGAGTATAAGAAACGGCATGGCATGGCAAATTCTGGCCGCGAAAAGCGAACAACGAACCATGGACCCAACACAGCACACAGGAAACGGGAGCCGGGTCAACCTGCCACGGCTCTGTAAATCTTCCAGAACAACAGCAGAAAAAAGTCCCGGCGTGCACACGGTTGGTCGAATTGCGCTTGTTTTGGGTTTTGCGCTCATCGTTGTTGGCGCCGATTTTCGCCCGGCTGGTCCGCTGGCGCCAACGCCGCTGCGGGAATTGAATTTCACAAATGAGTTTTTCCCCGGAATGAAGTATCGCTCCGACGTTCCGCGACAGGAATCCATCATTGGATTTCCGGTGGGTGCGCGGGCTGCGACACACGGCGAAATCGAGCGCTGTCTGCATGCGTGGACCAATGCTGCGCCGGACCGGACGCGGCTTGTCGAATACGCGCGCAGTCATGAGAACCGGGCGTTGTACTACATGATTGTCACGGCCCCAAACAACATGCGACGTCTGGATGAAATACAGCGGGGGCTGGCCGCCCTGGCCGATCCACGCAAAACTTCCGATGCCACCGCCAGTGAACTGATCACCTCCTTGCCGGCGGTGGCGTGGTTGGGCTACACGATACACGGGGACGAAACCGAGGGTTCCGATGCCGCGCTGGCTTTGCTGTACCATTTGATTGCGGCGGATGATGCTGCGGTGAATGACCTGCTTGAACGGGTTGTGGTTATCATTGATCCGCTGATGAACCCGGATGGACGCGACAGATTCGTGAAAATGATCGCTGAAAACCGCGGCACAATGCCAAATGTCGATGACCAATCGATGATTCACGACGGCTACTGGCCGTGGGGCAGAGGTAATCATTACCTTTTCGACCTTAACCGCGACCCATTATGGTGTGTGCACCCGGAAACACGCGGTCGGATTCGCGAAATCGGGCGTTGGAACCCGCAGTTGCTCGTTGACGCACACGGCATGGGATCGCAGGAAACACATCTGTTTTCGCCACCGCGCGAACCAATCAATATCAACGTGCCCAAGGGCAGAATGGACTGGGGCCAGCGGTTCGCCCGCGACCAGGCCGAAGCGTTTGATCAGCACGGTCTGCTTTATTACACGGGCGAATGGCACGAGGAATGGTATCCGGGTTACACGGATGCATGGGGGTCTTTGCGAGGCGCAATCGGCATTCTGTATGAGCAGGCGCGCATCGCCGAGGACGGCGTTCGCAGACCGGAAGGGAGAATTCTGACCTACCGCGAGTCAGTCCAGCACCACGTCATCGGGTCAGCGGCAAATCTCAACACACTGAAAAACAACGCACGTGCATTGCTCGAGTATTTCTACCAGACACGGAAGACGGCTGTTGACCCGAACGGCCCATATGCCAACCGCACTTTCGCCGTCCTCCCAACTTCAAATCGGTCGCGATGGCTTGCTTTTATTGACCTGCTGCAACAACAGGGATTCGAATTGTACACATCAGATCGCGAGTTCACAGCTCCACTGGCAAAAGACCAGTTGGGCCGCGAACTCAAACCGTGCGTCGTTGCCGCAGGTTCACTCTTGATACCCAACCGCCAACCTCTGGCCCATTTGTTGTCTGCAGCACTCGAGTTCGACCCGCACCTGTCTCGAGTCGCACTCGAAGAAGAGCGCAAGGAGCTGCTGGCAAAAGGCAGGTCCAAGCTCTACGACACCACCGCATGGAACGTCACCATGCTCTACGGGCTGCCGGCTTTGACGCTCGGCATGGAATTGCCGCAACATGCCGTACCGTTGACAAACCGGCCTTCAAACCCGCCTCCAACAGCAGTGCAAACAACGTTATCTTCACCGACAGCATTTGTCATCGATGGCGCTGATGATTCCTCCGTCGCAGCAGCCGCGCGGCTCATGGAACGCGGCGTCCAAGTCAGAGTCGCAGAAAAACCTTTCCGATTCGACGAACACGATTTCGCCCGCGGTTCGGTTGTTGTGACGCGTCTCGATAATCGGTCTTTTTCCGGCGACCTGCGCAAGACGGTATGTGAGGCTGCTGCTGAAACCGGTTTGACGGTGTTCCCGGTCTGCAGTGGGCTCGGCGCCGGCGACCTGCCTGATCTCGGTGGCGAACACTTCCAAAGGCTCGAACCGCCCCGGATCGCCCTGCTCACGCGCGACAGTGTCAGCGCGACAGACTACGGATCGATCTGGTTCACAATCGACCACAAACTTGGCATCAGACATTCGCACATAGATGACGTCGGCAGACTTGATCTGTCCCGGTACAACGTCGTTGTGGTGCCGGACGCACGTGCCTCGGGCATATCCACAAACATGATCGCAAGCCTGAAGGATTGGGTCAGGAACGGGGGAACGCTGATTGCCATTGGGGGCTCGACATCAGCGTTCACGCAGGAAAAGGCTGACCTTGGCAAGGTCAGACCACTGCCGGAAGTTCTGTCCCGGCTGGCTGAATACGAACTGGTCATATTGCGGGAATGGATGGCACAGAATGGTGAACTCCCGGCTGTGGAATCTGTGTGGTCGCACCTTGCGACAACGAATCTTCGGTATCCGTGGCAGATGGTTGACGGGCCGCATCCGGATGAGAAGGAACTGCGGAAACGCGATGCGTGGCAGTCATTGTTCATGCCCCAGGGCGCGGTATTGGCCGCGCGAGTTAATACGAATCACTGGCTAACTGCGGGTTGCGGCGAATGGCTCCCCGTCGTGGTCGGACGTCAGCCGATTCTCATGGCCGGCGATGGTGTTGAAGCTCCAGTTCGGTACGGATATCTCACGCGAAGCTCAGCCAAGTCTGGTGGAAGCACGGAGCAGGCTGGTGAAACATCGCCATCACCAACCCGGTCAACACCAGCTCCGAAACCCTCGGTTGCTTCGGACTCGGACCATCCTGCCGGCGGCGGCGTTGAATCTTCGTCGAATGCTCGGAAGTCGCCGGCAAACCCCGACTCACACCAGAAGGAAAAGGATAAAGAACCGCCTCGAGTGGGTTGGGCGGCCTTGCCACCGGGGACCGAGATGCATTTGCGGATGAGCGGCTTGTTGTGGCCTGAAGCGGCGCATCGGCTGGCCAACGCGGCATGGGTCACACGCGAATCCTGTGGGCGCGGCCAGATCATACTTTTCGCCACTCCGCCGACATTTCGTGCGGCGACCGTTGGGACGACGCGGGTTTTTCTGAATGCGCTTGTTTACGGCCCCGGCTTTGGGGCGGCGCAGCCGGTGCGGCCATAGGCGTTGGGTCTTTGGACCGTTGCTCCGCACCGGGTTTGTCAGGTGCAGATTCAGCTCGGCGCAGTGCCGCCGTAACCGAATGCTCGGCTCGTGACAACTACGCTGGTTGCACGAATACCGCTGTGTCGCGCTGCAATGAACGGGGCAACTTTGTCGCTTGGCCCGGAAATCTCACCAGAATGAAGTTTTTGGGATCTCGGTCTGGGAAGGCGGTGAGATTACGGCCTGGACATGGAGTGATCGACAGTGGTTTTACCCTGAAGTTTGATTCGGGGCAGTCTCATGCAGACCCCCTTGATTGTTGTGTTTCTCCTTGCAACACGGCGACAGGCCTGAAGCCGACCTCCCTTTGTCGGCACCTCGGTCGATGAACCCGTGCAAAGTCACTGAGTTTCACGTGTCCCGGCTGTGTCCCTGCAAGCCCGAGCCGAACCTCGCCGGTGTAACCAATGAATCACGCCCGACTGAGGACTGCCTGCAGCACGGCACGGATCTCACGAATCAGTTCAGTCGGAGACAGGCCGCCCTTGGCCAAGATGCGGTTCACGCAACCATTCAGTCGTTTCCTATCCTCTTCGGTAAGCTCTTTGGCCGTGAGCACGATCACCGGCACGCGTGTCTGGCCAACGTCACGCCGAATGACATCGAGAAACTCAAAACCGTCCATCTCGGGCATCAACAGATCCAAGAGAATCAGGTCCAGCGATGTCGTGTTCACAAGCTCGGCCGCGTGACGTCCATTGACTGCCTCGACGGATTCCCATCCGTCTCGTTCAAGGGCGCGCTTCAGCCAATCTCGGGTGGCCGCGTCATCTTCAACGATCAACACGCGGCGTTTTTTGGTTGCCCCGCGAAACCGGGCCATGACTTTGCTGAGCCGTTCACGGTCGATCGGCTTGATCAAGTACTCGTCCGCACCCAGCGCAAAAGCGATGTTTTGTTGATCAACCACGGTTGCCATCACCACTGGGATATCAGCGGTGGCCGGATTGCTCTTGAGCAAGGTGAGCAGAGCCCAGCCGTCGGGCGGAGGCATGATAACATCGAGTGTTATGACTGCGGGTCTGATCCGTTCCAGCAAGCGTACTCCATCGAGCCCGTTTGAGGCTGTCACAACATCAAAACCTTCGCGGCGGAGCGCCCTCTCGAGCAGATCGCGCGCTGAAGCGTCATCATCGATTACAAGGACCAGCGGCGCGACTTCTCCGCTCTTGCCCTGTCCTTGGACAAGCAGCGGTGGTTTGGGTGTGACCGCCGAAGGCGGTTCTTCCCGACACGGCTTGAGTTGTGCCGGCAGTTTCACTGTGAATGTGGACCCTTTGCTCGGCGCAGTTTCAACGCTGACCTCACCGCCCAGCAGATCACAAAATCTCTTGACAAGCGCAAGGCCAAGACCTGTCCCGCCGTGTTTTCTTGCGGCTGCCACATCGACCTGCGCAAAAGGTTGGAACAGGCACTTGACCTGTTCGGGTGTCATCCCAATACCGGTGTCTGAAACCACGAACACGACCTGATCACCGACACCTTTTCCGGGAGCGGCGTTATGTTCGGCTGGGCTCGAGAGTGTTTTCTCGGCCTGTTCCAAAACGTCCGAAGGCACGGCGCCGGTTTCGGGGCTGCCGGCGCTGAGCCGGGCAACCCGGACTTCGATTCGACCGCGGGGCGTGAACTTCGCGGCGTTGCTGAGCAAGTTGAACAGTATCTGCCGCACTTTCGTCGGGTCCGAGCACATCCGTCCGACACCCTCCCCACAATGCACAGACAATATTGCTTCGCCTTTCGCGACCAACGGCTGAACAGTGGACACCACGTCGTTTACCAGTTCGGCGACGTCGAATTCCTCCGCCAACACCGTCATCTTTCCAGCTTCGACTTTCGACAAATCCAAAATGTCGTTTATGAGCGTCAACTGATGATGTGCGGCGGCGTGTATCTTCTGAAGGTCGCTCAGGTATTGGTGGTTGCCCTCCTCGGTTGCGATTTCCTGGAGCATTTCGCTGTAGCCGATTATGGCGTTCAACGGCGTGCGCAGTTCGTGCGACACGCTCGCAAGAAACCTCGATTTGGCCTCGTTCGCTGCTTCTGCGGCAGCTTTGGCTTCGGCAAGATCGCGCTTTTGTTGTTCGATAGCCTCGTTGGCTTGTCTCAGGCGCGCATTCGATTCGTTCAATTCCGCGGCTTGGAGCGCAAGCCGCCGATTTGCCATGGCAAAAGTTTTCGCGAGGTGAACTGACATCGCGCAGAAAAAGATGACCACACCAAGCTGGCCAAATGTCAGCCCTCCGACACGCGGGATCGGCGCCGGAATCTCTGCCAGCACCAGCAACGCGCCGAGGCCCAAACCAATCAGGCGTGCGCCCTCCCGTTTTTGCCGCCATGAACCCCACGCAATCCGCAGAATAAGCAGTGCTGCTCGGATCAATATGAACAAAGCCACCAACCGCGCCACTTCCATTGCCAACCCGAGCGACATCACGTTCTTGTTGATCACGCCGATTGCACACACAATCAACGCGCCCAACACCATCGTGCGAAAACGGCGATGACCCAAGCCCACGAAATGTTTGTACAGATTCCGACCGGATTCTTCGGCAGATTCTCCGCCGTTTTCCCGGATTTCTGATGTCTCCGGCTCAAACAGCGATTGAAAAAGACGCAAGGTCAGCACCGCAAGCAAAGCCAGCCAGTGTATTCCTATGCCGCTTCTCTCTGACCCGGGCCATGTCATTCCGGCTGCCAGACCGCTGATCAGTGCAAAATAAAGATGATTGCGTGCCGCCGGCTGGAACGCGAACAGCAGAGCGTGCATCACGCAAAACGCGCTCAATAGGCCGGTCAGAAAACCGAGCGGCGGCGAACGTCCACGCCATCCTGAACCGCCAAACCCGCTTGGACCTCCCGGTCCGCCCGCAGCCATTCGAGGACCAAATCTGGGCGGCGCCTCGCGCAATTCTTCCCGCTTGGGCAAGTTTTCGACAACCAAGCGTGTGCCGCCGGCCAACTTGACCCCTGCCAAAGTTCCGTCAGTGCCCTCCGGCTCGGGCTCGAAATCTGAGAACCAGACAAGGCCCGGCTCACCCTCTTGCACTCTGCGGAACATGTCGCCGCGAATGGCATCTGCTCCGCGGAGATGATCCCACACCCTGAACTCGTCGATTGCACCGGCCATGGTGGGCTCGGAGTCTGATTCTGTGACAGATTTCCCAAGATAACAGCGCCCGTTCGAATCAGCCGTGGCAAAGCTTCCTGTGCATTTCTGTGGTGGACGTAGCGGAAAGCCGTTCAAGTAGAGTTGCATCTCGCCGTTGCCGATGACTGCGGCGATGTGGCACCATTCGCCTCCCATCAGCACATCAGGCACGCGCAGCCAGTTCAGATTTCGCTCCCCGTCTGCAACCACCAGCCCGAGACCTGCTCCGTCGAAGCTCAGAATGCTGACATCTCGCCATGGACTCCCATAATTGAACACCCGCCGCGTGCCGCGCATGCCCCGCAGGGCGTTTCCGAAGTTGAACGCTTGCCTATCGCCGGCCAGTTCATCCCAGCGCACCCAACATTCGATCGTTGCGTTTGTAAGTCCCCTGAACGGGGCGATCGGAAGCTCGGCAAATCCGCCATTGCCAGGAAGCAGCAAAACATGATTGGTAATCCCGACTGCTTCTGCTGACGTTTCCCCGGTATTCTTTGGCAACGCGGTTTCGGAACCCAAAAGCCAGACCGCTTCCCAACAGGCAAGGGCGGCGCCCAAAAGAAGAGTCAATGTTGATGCCCTGCGTTTCACCATAACAGTGTGCTCTTCTTTTGAGTTCAGTTCAATGCGGGAAATGATGCCGCATCTCGGCAAAAGTGTCGAACAACGCGCTGATCTGCGGTTCCTACGCAGATTACTCAGCGCGGCGCAACCGCAGCCGAATGATCCGGGCGAGGTAAAGGCGTTCGTTCCAAGGTGGGCGCTCTGTCGCGCCGCGCTGAAAGGGGCGACTTCGTCGCCAACGGCGGGGGATGCGACCGAGATCAGCGGACAAACAGTTCGGAGGCAAAAGTCTCGAATGCCCTGCTAATCTCCGATTTCCGCGCAGATTATACGATTAATACTCCAAAGGCGGCACTGTTGTGACCGCACTACTCGCTGCCAGAGAAGCAGATACTGACAAACTGAGCAAATTCAGCCTGAAAATCTTCGCAAAAATGATCGATTTCTTAATATAAGTAATCCAGCCTTTGTTCATGAGGGTTTGATAGCGCTTTTGAAATCGTCGGTGTTTGGGTTTTCTCTTGGTTCAGGCTCTGCCGGATTAGGGGGACAGACACGACATGTGCGCCTGGAAAGACACAGTGACCGGAGGCACACGGTGAGTCGGGACTGTCTGAATGCGCGCTTCAAGATTGGTTTTTCGTACCCATGCCGCGCGCACAAGGGTCTTATCGTGTGGAAGAGCGCAATCCTCGATGGAAAGAGCCAAACCCAAAGCGGTACTGTTGCCCATGGAGGGAGCGGCTGCGCATCCAAACGCACAGTTGCCCGTTTCAGCTCAACCTCTTACGCTTGTTCAGAGTTGAGTATGAGACTTGGAATCGCCGGTAGAATTTCTGGCGACAAACAGACAGGCAACCGTATGCGTGCAACAAGACATTGCGGGCGGACCGGGTGGTGCGGGTTTACTCTGATAGAGCTGCTGGTTGTGATTGCGATTATCGCGATCCTTGCAGGCATGCTGCTTCCGGCCCTTTCAAAGGCAAAATCCAAGGGCCAGGGCATCATGTGCATGAACAATACAAGGCAGTTGGCGCTCGGTTTCATCATTTATGCGGACGATCACAATGAAACGCTCCTTGCGTGTCTTGACGGACTGCCCGGGCGCGTGAACTGGATTCAAGGGGATTTGCAGACATGGGATGCCAACGCCGCCGACCCAAGGTATTTGACCAACAGCCCGCTGTTCAGTTACGTCGGCAGAAGCCAGTCCGTTTTCCAGTGCCCCGCTGACAAATCCGTCGTGAAAGTTTCAAACAGAATCGTCAGGCGAATTCGAAGCAATTCAATGAGCCAGGTGTTCGCATGGGGCGATTGGCTCGACGGTTCCAGTTCGGGCCGGAACCAGACCAAATGGCGCACCTACGCGAAACTGTCAGACATCGTAATCCCCACAAAAACATTCGTGTTCGTTGATGAGCATCCGAACAGCATCAACGACGCTGCATTCGCAACGCAATGCACCGGTGCGGACTCGCCCAGCACGGCCCGCATCATCGACATACCTGCCAATTACCACAACGGCGCGTGCGGGTTTTCGTTCGCTGACGGTCATTCCGAAATCAAGCGGTGGCAGAGCAAGAGCTCCGGACACGACACTGGTAGAGGTTTGTTTAACATGCCTGTCTATTTCACCGGCGCTCGCAATCTCACGCTCAATTTCCCCGCACGTGAGGCATGGGTGGACGCCAAATGGATGGCTGACAACACCACCGTTCCGAGATAAGTTGGTTGGTGCTTCGCTTCGGACGAATCATGCATGAGTTCCGGGATGCCCATGCCCGGGAAATGGCGCCGGCCTGTTTTCGTCTTGTGTCCGGGACAGGGTGTGATACCAATTCGGTCTGTAAGGTTGGATGACGTCCGGGGTGCGATCCGGCAGGCGTACTGAAAAACGGCGGCTGTTCCAGATTGGTTGACCCTGGCAATTAAGCGTTGACTGCGGCGATTTCGAGGATTCCGGTGAGAATACATTCGCTGTGGTAACACGCGTAGAAATGCAGAGGTGTGCAATTATGAAGAAAGTTTGTTCCGGGCATAGTCGGCGTGAGTTTCTCCGTCGTTCTGCGGTTGGGATTCTGGCTGCGCCATATATCATGAGGCATTCGGTCCGGGGCGCTTCTGCCAACGGCAAGCTGCAGCACGCTTGCATCGGCATGGGCGGAATGGGCGTTGGCGATTTGCACAACTTCCTCCAGTACCCAAACCTCGAGGTCGTAGCAATCTGCGACGTCGATGAAAACATGCTCAAAAGCGCTGCTGCCAAGGTCCCAAACGCCCGCCAGTACCGCGATTGGCGGGAAATGCTCGAGAAAGAGGGCGACCGTATCGATACGGTCAATGTCACCGTGCCCGACCACATGCATTTTGCGATTGCGTGGTCAGCCATTCAACGGGGCAAACACGTGTATTGCCAGAAACCGATGTGCCATGACGTGGCCGAGGTGCGTGTCTTGACCGAGGCGGCGAAAGCCAAGGGGGTTGTTACCCAGCTTGGCACACAGCTCGCTTCGATGGCCGGTGACCGCACCACCGTGCAATGGCTAAAATCAGGTGTTATTGGAAAAGTGAAACACATTTACCTGAGCGCGAATCGCCCCGGAGCGGTCGAAGCCTACCGGCCAGAAGGCCCCCGTCCACCAAGAGGCGAACAACCGCCGTCCAATCTGGCATGGGATTTGTGGCTTGGCACAGCGCCTGAACGCCCGTACGTGCCCGACCTGTATCATCCGGTGAAATGGCGCGGCTGGCTGGATTTCGGGACGGGTTGGTCTGGCGACATTGGATGCCACATATTCGACGCGGTCTGGAAAGGACTCGGGCTCAAGCCGCCCAAACGCGTTGTCGCCAAAGTGCAGGAATCATGGAAAAACTCACCAGCCCGGCGGGCGGACACATGGCCGCAGGCAAATCATATTACATGGTATTTCCCCGGCAACGACCTCACAGAAGGCAGTGAACTGCCGGTCGAATGGTTTGACGGCGAGTTTTGGGCTCCTCGTGAAATCCGCGCCCTGTACTCGGTTGAAGATTATCCGACCGAATCAGCGATGATCATCGGGACCGAGGGCGCATTGCTCAATCCTTTGGGCGGAACGCCGTTGTTGCTGCCCGAAGACAAGTTCAAGCAGGTTGCGAGGCCGAAGTTTGACAACCGGAATCATTATCATCATTTCCTTGACGCGGTCAGAGGCGGCCCAATGTGCGAGTCGCATTTCGGCCAAACTGGGCCAATGACAGAAGCCATTTTGCTGGGCACCGTCGCCGTGCGGTTGCCCGAGACAGTCCTCGAATGGGACCACGGCTCGATGCGAGTCGTGAACAACAGCGACGCCAACAAATTGTTGCAACGTCGTTACCGAACCGGATGGAGTTTTGCCAAATTCTGAACCATAAATCGAAAAACAACATGAACCTTGATAGCATTTATTCTGAATTGACATTGGCCACCAAATCCAAGCTCGCCCTGGTCGTATTGGACGGGCTCGGAGATATCGCCACGCCCGCGCAGGGCAACATGACGCCGCTCGAAGCGGCTCGAACCCCAAACCTCGATGCTCTGGTCCGATCCGGTTGTGCACAGGGCAGAATGATCCCTGTCGCCCCGGGAATCACGCCGGGAAGCGGCCCGGGACACCTCGCGTTGTTTGGGTACGATCCGATTGAATTCCAAGTCGGGCGCGGAGTCATCGAAGCGCTCGGCCTTGGAATCGAACTTGAACCGACCGACGTTGCGGCACGCGCCAATTTCTGCACGATCGACTCGAAAGGCATTGTCCTTGATCGCCGTGCAGGCCGCATCGATACCGCAGTCTGCGAAGAGCTTTGCGCAATGCTCGCCGCAAAAATCAAGAAAATCGACGATGTCGAGGTAATCATAAAGGCTGCCAAACAGCATCGGTTCGTCGTCGTCTTCCGCGGCAAAGGAATTGCAGGGCCGTTGACCGACGCTGACCCGCACCGGGAAAAGCTTCCGGTACCGCCTGCCGAACCGGTCGATAAGAAGTGTGCCAAAGCACGCAAACTGGCAAAGATCGTGGCCAAGTTGTACGACCAGGCGTTGCCTCTGCTGGCGGACAAATCCCCGGCAAATGGGTTTTTGCTGCGCGGGATATCAAACCAACCGACAATTCCTGCGTTCTCGGAACGCTACCGACTGAAAGCAGCGTCAATCGCTACCTACCCAATGTACAAGGGCCTCGCCCGCCTCGTTGGGATGACCCAGCTCGAAGGACCACAGAATATCACCGAACAGTTCGAGCGTTACCTGAAGGAGTACGACAACTACGATTTCTTCTTCATCCATTACAAGTACACCGACAGTTACGGCGAAGACGGCAATTTCGAGGCCAAGAAAAAGGCAATCGAGGAATTCGATGCCGCGCTGCCGGTCTTCTTGCGTCGCAAGCCCGACGTGCTGGCTATAACGGGCGATCATTCCACCCCATGCGCGATGAAAGGGCACTCGTGGCATCCACAGCCGGTCCTGCTTCACTCGCCGTACAGCGGCTCCGACAAGCTCGAGCGTTTCACCGAAACAGGCGCGAATCTCGGCTCGCTCGGCTTGTTCGAGGCCAAGTATCTCATTCGATACATGCAGGCCAACGCCAGAATGCTTGACAAGTTCGGCGCATAATCCGTTGTTTTTGAGCAGTGCAGGGTGGCCCGGTCCGATCCCGGCCCGGGCCACCCAATTGTTTCAGGTGTCTGGCGAGCATTTACTTCCTGTTCTGAAAAGGTCCGCACACTTGGCCGCCCACGTAAGACGACCGGAAACATTGAACGCAAGACCGGACTTGCCGCCGACCGATTCAGCAAAGTGAGACTGCTACGGGGTTGATTAAACTGTTTGAGTTCTTAAGGGTTGATCCGTGAAAGCTGTTATTCTCGCTGCAGGCAGGGGAACGCGGATGAAAGAATTGACCGCGAAGCTTCCGAAACCAATGCTCAAGGTCAAAGGCAAGGCCATTCTGGAGCATATTGTGGACGGAATCGTGGCCACAGGCATCCGTGAGCTGTGCATTGTAACCGGATGGCAGGGCAACGTCATCGAGGAGTACTTCAAGAGCAGACCACGCAACGACGTCGAAATCCAGTTTGCGAGGCAGGAAGTCCAAGATGGCACCGGGAAAGCAGCCGAACCGGCGCGCGATTTCATCGGCAATGACACGTTCCTTCTAACCTACGGCGATATTCTGGTCCGACCCGAGACTTACAGTCGGATGATTCGAAGATTTGCCGAGGGCGATTTCGCGGGTGTTATAACGGTCACTGCCGGCGAAGATGTAACCAAAGGCGCCATCAATTTCTTCGACAGCGAGTTTTGTTTGAGGAAGATCGTCGAGAAACCAAGCCCTGCCGAACTGTCCAAACTAAAAGAGGAGGGTTGGCTGAAACCGGGCGACCCGGCGTGGTACAATGCTGGCATTTACATCTTTGGGCCTTTCCTGTTCGATTTCACGGCCCGATTGAAGAAGTCGCCGCGGGGCGAATACGAACTTACGGATGCGATTGCCGACATGGTGGCGGTTGGACATCGGTTGGCAGGACTTGTGATCGAAGGCCGTTGGGTGGACGTGCGTGACCCGGCAGTACTGGCAGCTCTCGAGCGCGATTCGATTTAGCGATTCTCCGCCTCAGAGCCGGCAGGCCGCCCTTCAAATCGCAATGCAACCGAGTTGATGCAGTAACGCAACCCGGTCGGAGGTGGTCCATCGTTGAACACGTGCCCCAAATGCCCGCCACAGCGCGAGCACACGACCTCCGTACGAATCATCCCATAGCTGCGGTCTTCGCGTGTCGCAATCGCGCCGGGAACAGCCGGAGCATAAAAGCTCGGCCAGCCGCACCCAGAGTCAAACTTGGTTTCCGACAAAAACAATTCATGACCGCACCCGGCACAGCAATAGCGTCCGCGCTCATGGTGACGCCAATACTGCCCGGTAAAAGGTTTTTCGGTGCCCTTTTGCCGCAGAACGCGGTATTGCTCCGGCGCAAGCACCCGGCGCCATTCTGTCTCTGATTTCACAACCTTGTTCGTCGTACTAATGTTTTCTTGCATAGGAGACCTGGGAAAAGCTGTTTCATTCTGAGGATCGGCTCCTCGAGTTGAATTTGCAGGCACGTTCTGCTGTCCGCTGCATGCAGTCAGCCAAACGCAAACCAGTCCCGCCAGTTTGTCCAATGTGCTCATTTCAAAACACCAGAGCGCTTTCTACTATCTCATGAGATCTTCGCAAAAATCACAGATTGCCAGATCATTCAAGACTTGTGTCTTCGAGCTGTCCGTCCGGTAATCACAATCGCATCTGACAGTGGGCGACGAAGTCGCCCCGGTCAGCGCGGCGCGACAGAGCGCCGAGCTTGCAATGAACGCCTTTTCCGCGCCGCGGTAATTCGGTTGCGGCTGCGGCGCGCTGAGTCGTTTGCGAGATCACCATGTATATGGTAGCGCTTCAATCGCACCGTGCAAACCTGTTCGGGTGTTGCAAACCGGGCGCGCTGTCATGTAGAATCTGCTGTTTCAAACGTTTGCCGTTGGACGGCCAACAAACCAACGGGTTTTCACGGAAAGGGTTAGTTGTTCACTTTATGCCGACATATCAGTACGTTTGCACCAAGTGCAATCATCAGTTCGAAGTGTTTCAGTCAATCAATGATCGTCCGTTGCGCATGTGTCCGCGCGACAAGTGCGCGCAAAAGAAATGGGGCCGTGGCAAGGTTAAACGGATTGTAAGCGGCGGCGCCGGTTTCCTTTTCAAAGGAAGCGGGTTTTACATCACTGATTACCGCAGCGAAAGCTACCGCCAGGCAGCAAAAAAAGAAGCTGAAGCTGCCTCTGGCAAGAAAGACGGCGCCAGTCAGACCAAACCCGAAACAACCAAGTCCGAACCAAAGAAAACAAAAATCAAATCGGGTTCCGACTGATTCCGTCGCGGGCGACACGCGAGATCTGGCAGGCGGAATGCTGCAAACACAATTGCAGAATGCCACTTCCAAGTGGACCAATAAAGCGCCCTAGCAGACACAGCGGGTGCACCCGAAAACCGGTCTGTGTGCCGGTGCTGCTCGCTGTGTTTGTGGCAACGGCGGGAACAGTCACAGCAAAAGCGGCTGTGGCCGTGCAAAGCAGTTCCGGACAATTCATTGTCCACAGCCCTTACCCCACGACCCCGAGCCTTGCGCAATTGATCCGGCAGCCGGAAAGCCAGGTGATCGCTCTCCAGCCAGACCCGCTTGCAGTTGCCGGCGAACGGGTGAAACTGGCCCTGTTGCGCGAGCTCGGTCTCAAAGACCGCTGGCAGGGCCGAATCCGGCTCAACATCCGCAGTGACATGTCCCAATCGGGAACTCCGCTTGTTGTGGTGGCGACAAAGTTTTCGGACGGATGGGCATACACACTTGATCTGCCTGAACAGATCGAGCGTGACGCCCTCGTTCGCCTGTTGTTGCAGGCGCTTTTGATGGAGCTAGCCAACCGCAATTCCGGCCATTTGTCGCCCGAGCTGCCAATCTGGTTGGTCGAAGGAATGGCAGAGCGCATACAAAGCCTCGTCGGCCCGGAACTCATTCCGCAACAGGCACCGTTGTTGGGCAAAGTCGGCTCCCAACTGGCGCGCATGCCCCCAATGGTCAAGGACCAGATAGGCTTTGGATCCACGGAACCACTGCGGAACTGGCTCAGAGAACATCCACCGGTGAGCTTCAACGATCTCAGTCTGCCCCCGCCACGGTTGCAGGGCGACAATCTCAAGACCTACAGAGCAAGCGCTCAGTTGTTCGTGACCGCATTGCTTGAACTCCCGAACGGCAGGCGCGCGATGACCGACATGATCAGCCTGCTGCCGCAACGATTGAACTGGCAAACAGCGTTTCTCGAGGCGTACAGAGTGCATTTCCCGCGCTTGCTCGCCGTCGAACAGTGGTGGGCACTGGTCTCGCTTCAATTCCTCACCGGGACTGAACCGCACTCGTGGTCGCCGCAACTGACTCGGCGAAAGCTCGACGAAGTGCTTCAAGTGATGGTCGAGCGCAGGGCTCCACAGGGCCAAACCCCGGTCCGGGCGCCCGTCTCGCTGCAAGAGATCATTCGCCAAACTCCGTACGCGGCGCACAGGGAATTGCTGCGCGCCCGGCTTGCGCAGCTCGAGGTTTTGCAGCAGAACGCCGCGCCTGAGTTCGTCCCGCTCATCAACCAATACGCAAAGACTCTCCGCGAGTATGTCTATCGCCCCGCCCGATCATCACGGAACGCTCCCGGCGCAGGTCGAACATCGCCAAGCCTTGAACCCGCTACCAGCGAGGTGATTTCGAGATTGGACCAGTTGGACCGCAAGAGGTTTTCGCCGCCTCCATCACTCCCGAGTCCACAGCGCGGCGCGGCACAGCGGTAATCCTGCAACCAGCGCAATGGTTGCGCATCGAGCGTTTGGTTGCGGCTGCGCCGCGCTGAGAAATCTGCGGGCTGGTCGGTCTGAGTCGGAGTCATGCTTGGCGCAATCATTCTGCTGCTGCTACGCTGCGCTGAGCGTTGCGTGAGTGCACACAAACACCGCGGGTGCTTTCGGTCACAAAATCCAAAATTATTCTGGCCCAGGCGCTGGTGAACTTTTCTCGCGCTCGAGCAACCGCCTGTCGGATGTTTGTGTCCGATCTGAACAAAGCGTGGTAGAGCCTTTTGAGTTCAAGGCGTTGTTCCGATGACAGTCCTGCACGCCGCAAACCGACCACATTAAGCCCGCAGATCGTGTTATATCCCCATGCGATTGTGCATGGTGGGACGTCTTTGCTCACCGCTGCGCCGCCTTGCATCAGAGCCAACGTGCCCACTCTGGTGAATTGGTGGATCAGACAGTTGCCTGAGATTATTGCCCGATCCTGAACAATTGTGTGACCGGCAAGCAAAGCGCCGTTTGCAAGTATGACGTGGTTCCCGACATGCGCGTTATGTCCCACGTGGCTGTGCGCCATGAGGAAATTGTGCGACCCGATTGTTGTTTCTTCCTCGAGTTTGTTCGAGCGATGAACAGTGACGTGTTCCCTGAACACGTTGTGATCGCCAATCCGCAGGCGCGTTGGTTGTCCCTTGTATTTCAGGTCCTGCGGCTTGTCACCGATCACACAGCCGGTATGGAAAACATTGTCACTTCCGATGACTGCATGCCCCGTGAGATGAACATACGGCCCAATCACACAGCGCGGGCCGACCTTGACATTCGCGTCAATGACCGCATACGGCCCAACCTCGACGGTTTCATCCAGTTCCACGCCCGGGTCTATGATCGCAGTCGGGTGTATCATCGGAGCCGAGTTTGCCAGACGTTGCTGCCTCGACGCAATACATCGAGTTGGTGAACCGGGCTAAACATAGAAATACCCGAGCTCACGCAACGAAACGTAGTCGCGGTCGCGCTCGCTCGTTCGTTTCCCGAGAATTACGTGGTCCAGCACATCTATTTTCAGCAATTGACCCGCCCTGATCAGGTCGCGAGTCACCTTGATGTCCTGCTCGCTCGGCGTTGGATCGCCGCTTGGGTGGTTGTGCACAACTATTATTGCAGAAGCACCGGCTACTATCGCAGCCCGGAACACTTCGCGCGGGTGAACCAGCAGCGTGTCCAGGGTCCCCTGCGTCAGTTTCTCGACCCGGATGAGTCGCCGGCGCGTATTGAGCAGCACCAGTTGAAAACATTCAACCGTGTACAACCTGTTTTCCTCGCGGAGCAGATCGGCCACCCGTTCCGGCGAATCCATGAGCGGCGATTCATCATGGATTTCGAAGGCCATTTTCCGCGCCAAAGTGAATGCGGCTTTGAGCGTGACAGCCTTGTCGCGCCCGATGCCTTTGATCCGCTGAATCTCCTCGATCGACGCGCGTGCAAGGGCGTCGAGCCGTTCGTACCGTGCAACCAGTTCGCCTGCGACTTCAAGCGCCGAACGCCCTTTGCTGCCGGTCCGTAGCAGTATTGCCACAAGTTCGGTCGCGCTGAGGTTCTCTGCTCCGCGCGATATCAGACGTTCCCGCGGCCGTTCGGCTGGCGGCATGTCTTTGATACGAAACTGACCTGTCATATCCTCCCTGGCGATTTTCCTTTTCCGGTTCGAGAACTATTGGATGCGAGGTGTGCCCCGCGGCTTTCCAACCACGACCAACTACGAATCTCCGTCCACGTATGGAGCAAACTCATTCAGCAGGTGCGGCGGGATTCTCGCATGAAAATGCGCAAAATTGCCACGGTACGAGCTCGAAACAATCTCACCAACAGCATGCAGTCTCGCCAGCACGGACGCTTCGCGTTGCGGTATGACGAGCCTGACGCTTTCTCTGGGCGGTTTGAGGCGGCTGCCGATCTCGGCCAGCAATTCAGGGAATCCCGCGCCGGTCTTTGCTGACACTGCAACGGCCGATGGGTGCTCGTGATGCCACAAAGACGCCAGTTCGCCATTCTCCAGCAGATCAATCTTGTTCAGAACCAGAATGGTTGGTTTCTCTGCAGCGCCGATTTCTTCAAGCACGCTGTTTACGGCGGTGATTTGTTCGCGAGCCTGTGGGTGTGCCACATCAACCACGTGCAGCAGAAGGTCTGCATTTACCACCTCTTCGAGGGTCGCCTTGAAAGCTTCGATCAGTCCGTGCGGTAGTTTGCGAATGAAACCGACCGTGTCAGAAAGCAGAATGCTCTGGTTGGACGGCAAACGAACCCGGCGCACGGTTGGATCAAGCGTCGCAAACAACAGGTCTTCCTCGAGGACATCGGCCCCGGTGAGAGCATTGAAAAGTGTAGATTTGCCGGCGTTTGTGTATCCGACCAGGGACGCCAAAGGCCATTTGTTCCGCTGTCTTCCTTCGCGCTGGGTTTGGCGCTGGCGCTTTACTTCTTCCAGCTCGGCTTCCAATCGGTTGATTCGTTCTTGAACTCTGCGGCGGTCTGCTTCCAACTGGCTTTCGCCTTCGCCGCCTCGCAGGCCGATGCCGCCCTTTTGCCGGGAAAGGTGTGTCCAGTAACGGGTCAGTCGCGGAAGAAGGTGCTGCAATTGCGCCAATTCAACCTGGAGTTTGCCTTCCCGGCTTCTTGCCCGCCGGGCAAAAATCTCGAGAATGAGGTCTGTTCGATCCAGAACCTTGCACGCGAAAATGCGCTCGAGATTCCGAATCTGTGCGGGCGACAACTCCTCGTCGAAGATGATTGTATCGACCCCATGTGCTTTGCAGCGCTCGCTGAACTCTTCGGCTTTACCGGAGCCGATGTACGTGGCTGCGTTTGGTTTTTCGAGCCGCTGAAGCCCTTCCCCAACGACCTGCGCGCCGGCGGATCGGGCGAGCTGAGCCAGCTCGTCAAGCGAATCGCGCGCTTCAGAAGCCGGTCGTCCTTTTAGTTCGATGCCTACGAGAAAGGCTCGCCTTGTTTTTCGTTCTCGTTCTGTTGAATAAAGCGCCTTCAATACTCCAAAGCTACTGCGCGGTCATAAGATAAGCGCACGCATTCCCGAATGCAAATCATTGTTCCGGGAACCACGCGGCGATGGATTTTCGCGTGGCGGTGTCGTTTGCCCCGAAACGGCGCCTCGCCTCGGCGATGCTGGACACAAAGCCGGGTTGATCGCCGCACCAGACGGGTTGAACAAACCACCTGTGCTGGTTGTTTTTGCGGGCGAGTGTTGCAGTGGATGACTGGGTATGCGGTTTGTCGAGCCGGGCGATCCAAAGCCTGTTGCGTGCAAAAGCGAGCATTGCATGATCACCTGGACTGTCGCCGGCGGCGAAATGGGGACGTTGCTTCAAAGCATCCCAAATGCAAGCGACCTTGCCCGAGTAAGTGGGGACAGGAAACTGAAGTCGGCTTGTCAGGTGCAATTCACCAAGCCGTTCCATGTCAAGGCTTGCGTAAGCTGAATCTTCTTTGACAAGAATGGAGTCTTTGAACAATCGATTACGGTCGTCGGTCAGCAAGGTTGCGATTCCGATGACATGGTCCGGGGGGATTCCATGGCTGACGCCGTGTTCGTGAAGTGCCGGATTAAGCGCGTGCTGTACCATCCACCGAACGCTCCAAACATTCGTTGCCGATACGATCCATATCTGAAACGACGCAGCGATCATGCGGGCTATCAGCTCGATCATTTCGGGGTAAAGGAACGGCACCGGCCATGACGGGCCATCCGGTCGTATGATGATCCTCCTTAGTTTCATCGGCTCGGACATTGCATGAACAGCGCGGGTCGCCTCGACGACCTGTGCAACGGTCAATCCCTGCATTGCTTCCACGGCCCAAACGTAGCCGTTGGCAAGTGGTTCGGGATCGTTCCTGCCATGCGCTGTCGGAGATAGAAAAGCTTCGTAGTACTCGGCCAGATTTGCCACCGACGCAGGTGTTATCACGCGCCCGCCCGCACGAAACGGCGGCGCAAGCGTCGATGGCAGTTGATCGATTGAAATCAACCCTTCCCTGACGAGAAGAGCGAGCGTTGATTCGCCTATGTCACCGCAGACGATCGTGTTGTCGAAGTCAAATACTGCGTGCCAGTTTTTCCCGGTGCCGGCTTGTATGAGTTTTTCAAGGCTTGCTTTGGCGCTCGCACACCAGCCGGGCGCAGTCAATTGAACCTCCAGGGTCCGATCCCGCTCGCGGGTTTTCTTCTTCTGACTTTGAAAAGCCGATTTCATTTTGGTTCAGAGCTCTTTGGGCGCGCGTTCCAGATCGACACCATCAACATGGCCGAAACCAGAGATATTCCACCCAGCACCCAGAACACGAGCGACCATTGGCCATGAGAGATGTCTTTGAGCCATCCGATGCCGCGACCCGAGAATATGGCGCCTGTGGCGCCAAGACTCATCGTAAGGCCAGTGGCAATTGATGCCGCTTTTGGATGGCTCACATCGATTGTTGCCGCGCCGCTCATTAACATGTCAGGTCCGTATATCAAAAAGCCGGCAACCCCCAAAACCACTGTCGCTGTCACCCATTGGCCCTTGGGAATGAGAGTAAACATTGGGCACAACACTGCAAGCGCGGCGAGCATGATCGCACAAACAGGCGCCCGCCTTTTGCCAAACAACGTATCCGATGCCCACCCGGCAGCAAGAGCACCGAGCGACCCGATCAGCGGAATTGCAATTGCCATGAAAGCGCTGCCTTTGATCGAACGTCCGTGGAATTCGGCCATGTATTGAACGGTCCAGTTCATGAACGTGTACCGTACCGAGTTCATGCAGAAATAGCCGACCCCGAGAACCCACAGAATCGGGTTCGACAGCGTGATCAACAGGATGTGCCATGTGACGTGCCAACCGTCTCCAGATTGGCTTGTCGTTTTTGTGGAGCTTTTAAGCGCAGCGCCAACATCATCGCGGATCGCGGGCAACCCGGCTTCCTCGGGTGAATTCCGCAGAAACAGATAAAAAACGACCGCAACCGGGAGCAGAATCAGGCTCGGCACCCAAAATGCCGCGCGCCAACCAAGGCTGCTGTCGCACAACATCCCGGCCAACAACCACGAAACCACATTGCCAACCTGATAACAGGTCGAGATCAAGCCCATCACGGTCCCGCGCCGCCTTGATGTGTTCCAGTTCGATATGGTCTGCACCAGAAGCGACCATCCGGCTGATTGGGCGTACCCGTTGATTGCCCAGAGCACAAGCATGGTCCCAAACGACGACGCAAAGGAAAAAGCGAGATTCGTCAGCGACGCAACCAGCAACGCTGCGGTCATCATAAGACGCGCTCCGAACCTCTGACCGAGCGTGCCATTTATCATCTGGCCCGCCGCGTAAAAAAGGGCGTACACCGACGGTATTGTTCCGATTTGAGCTGCTGTCCACGACGGGAATTCCTTGAGGATGGCCGGCTGGGCCACGGCAAAGTTCACCCGGCACAGGTAATATGAGGCGTATGCGGTCCAAAGAAGCCAAAAAACGCGCATTTGCCATGCGGCTATTCGATCCTGAAGCTGCTGTGTGGTCATGTCGTTCTGTTGGTCTTTTTTCAGCACGTACGGGATGGGTCATGGCCTGCCCCGGAAATCTCGCCGGCCATCCCATCGGATATACCCATGCCTCCAGCCCGATGAGACTTCGGTAGCCTGTAAAGCCGCGCCCGGACGAAAGAATCTCAGTTTCCAGAGCTGACGCAAGTTTGATTGCTGAAGCGGATTGAGGCGGCGCGATTGCTGGCAATTTGTTTGTCACAAAGGCCGGGTGCAGGCTAAATGTCATGCATGGACTGGCTGACAGACCTGTTGTGGCGCGAGGGGCGGTTCCTCGGCATCGAATGGCACGCGTGGAAAATCGTTGGGTGGCTGGGAAACCTGACGTTCTTTTCACGGTTCCTTGTGCAATGGTACGCAACCGAGCGGCACAAGCGCGTTGTTGTGCCGGTGTCGTTTTGGTGGCTGAGCCTTGTGGGGGCAACCTTGCTGTTTGCGTATGCGCTGTTTTACAGGCGCGATTCGGTGTTTATCTTTGCCTACGCGTTCACGTGGATACCGTACGTGCGGAACCTCGTGATTCATCACCGCACGTTGGCATCGACGCGGCGGTGCAGCCGGTGCGGACAATCGTCCGGGCCGCAAGCCAACTACTGCTGGAACTGCGGTCAGGCAATCGGCGGATCCTGACTCCGATTCGTAACCGCAACGCCACATGACTGTCATTAAGGAATATGTCGGAGCCTGCCGGTCTCGCGTAAAAAGGGTTTCAGGGTATCGGCGGTTCTTGGTGTTGAACACTGTTGAGGATTTGAAAAATGGCAAATCTGTTTTGGAATCCGGCGGCGGGAACGTCTCTTCTGCAATTGGCGGTTGGACTTGCATTGGCAGCGGTGCTCGGGTTTGTCCTCGGCCTTGTCTATGTGAGGTTTGGCGAGGCGATGGCCAACCGGCGCCTTTTGGCGCGGAACTTTTTGCTTCTTGCGGTCACGACCACGCTGATCATCAGCGTGGTCAAATCGTCGCTTGCGCTTTCACTGGGACTGGTTGGTGCGCTGTCAATCGTGAGATTCCGCGCAGCGATCAAGGAGCCGGAAGAACTCGCGTATCTGTTTCTGGCGATCAGTATCGGGCTCGGCATGGGGGCAGGCCAGTTTCTTGTGACGTTGGTCGCTTTCGTCATCATAGTGGGATTGATAATCATCAGGCGTTTGGTCAGACCGAGCCATGATCAGCCGCATTTGTACGTCACGGTCAACCTGCCGGCAGCTCAGAAACTGGATTTGAACCAAATTCTTTCAGGACTCAATCGCGCCGGCGCAATGGCAAAGCTCAAACGCGTTGATGAGACCGCGGAATCCATGGAAGCCATGTTCGAAGCCAGCTTCCCCAACGTGGGTAAACTCGAGGAGTTCAGGCAATGGCTCCGGTCTCAAAGCAGTGACGCCAAACTGAGCGTTCTTGAAAGCCGGGGTTTGGTCGCTTGAATTGCAGACACGATGCAAGCCGACGACCTCAAACTGCGAGTCGAACGAAAGTTCGTTCCAGAAGCGTTGTCTTTGAACGACGCGCTCACGCTCGTTCGGCAACACCCGGCCTTGTTCAGAGAAGCCTACCCGCCGCGCTGGGTGAATAATCTGTACTTCGACACTCCAGACCTCCGTCTTTACAAGGAGCACGTTCAGGGTGTCTCTCACCGGACCAAGATCAGGATTCGGTGGTACGGCCAGTTCAACGGACCGATTGAACGACCCGCTTTCGAGATCAAAAGGCGATTCGGAACAACCAGCGGCAAAGAAGTGTCCGATTTCCCTCCCTTTGCAATCAACGGGCAGCTTCCGCGCGAAACCATTCTTACTGCGCGCAACTGTGAACAACTGGCCGAATCAGCGCGGCTGGCGTTAAGCGGGCTGGACGTGGTCTTGGGCAACCGGTACAGGCGCTTCTACTTCCTGAGCGCAGACGGTGCAGTGCGTTTGACCGTTGACTGTGACCTCCAATTCTGTGGGTTTGGAGAATTCGGCAATCGGCTGCATGGAATGCAACCCGCTGCGACAAGATTGGTCATCGAGCTGAAGTACGATCCTGCCAACGCAGATCAGGCTGCGTTTGTGGCCGCACAGTTCCCATTTCGCCCGACGCGCTGTTCGAAGTACGTCATCGGCGTAACACAACTGTTCACTTGAATACTGCCAGGCCTCAGTTAAACGGCGCTTTTTGCCCGGATACACTCCCAACTTCAATGCCCACTTTGTCGCCCAAATGAAACCTTAACCGGCACTCCGATCCCTCTGGCGTGATCAGCCTGCTGGCATCGGTCGGGCCAAGTATCATGTCTGTCCCCATATCCCGCCCACCGTGCGCCCTTTCGGTCACCCAGTTGAAAGTTGCGAGTTGAACGTTTCACGTTGAACGTTCCTGATCGGTATACCCGACATCGTGTCTGTCCCCATATCCGGCTGCCGCAGCCGGCCTCGACCAATCAACCGGCGCTTGGGCAGGCCCGCGCGGTCAAAAGTCCGCCCGTCCAAACTCCGTGTCTGTCCCCATATCCCGGCCACCATGCGCCCTTTCGGTCACCCAGATGAACGTTGAGAGTTGAGCGTTGGACGTTGAACGTTCCTGATCGGCATACCGGACACCGTGTCTGTCCCCATATCGGTTATACCCGACATCGTGTCTGTCCCCATATCCGGGTGCCGCAGCCGGTTTGGACCGGCCCACCGGTGCTTGTCCAGGTCCACCGGGCCAAGAGTCCGGTCGCCCAAATTCCGTGTCTGTCACGATATCCCGCCCATCATGCGCCCTTTCGGTCACCCCGTTAAAAGTTGAGAGTTGAACGTTTCACGTTGAACGTTCCCGATCGGCATACCGGACACCGTGTCTGTCCCCATCTCTGGGTGCCAGGGCCGGCTGGGACCACCCAACCGGCGCTTGAACAGGTCCGCCGGGTCAAGAGTCCAGTCGTCCAAATTCCGTGTCTGTCCCCATATCCCGACCACCAAGCCCCTTTCGGTCACCCCGTTAAAAGTTGAGAGTTGAACGTTTCACGTTGAACGTTCCTGATCGGTATATCGGACATCGTGTCTGTCCCCATCTCTGGGTGCCAAGGCCGGCTTGGAGCACCCAACCGGCGCTTGGACAGGTCCGCCGGGTCAAGAGTCCGCCCGCCCAAATTCCGTGTCTGTCCCCATATCCCGGGCACCATGCGCCCTTTCGGTCACCCCGTTAAAAGTTGAGAGTTGAACGTTTCACGTTGAACGTTCCTGATCGGCACATCGGACAGACATCGTGTCTGTCCCCATATCTGGACGCAGCAGCCGGCCTGGACCGTCCGCCCCGCGCTTGGTCGGGTCAAAGCGGGTCAAGAGTCCGGTCGTCCAAATTGCGTGTCTGTCCCCATGTCTGGGTGCCGCAGCCCGATTGGACCGGCCGACCGGTCGCTGAGTCAGTTCCGATGTGTCGAAAATCCGGACGCCCGGGCCAAATATCGTGCCTGTCCCTCTATTTGCACTGCCGGCCGGCAAAACTCCGTGTCTGTCCCCATATCCCGCCCGCCATGCGCCCTTTCGGTCACCCCGTTGAAAGCTCAGAGTTTAACGTTGCACATTGAACGTTCCTGGTCGGTCGGACATCGTGCCTGTCCCTCTATTTGCTCTGGCTCCCAAAATACCGTGTCTGTCCCCATATCTGCTACCAAAAGAAATCCTGTGTCTGTCCCCATATTCCGCCCACCATGCGCCCTTTCGGCCACCCCGTTGAAAGTTGAGAGTTGAACGTTGCACGTTGAACGTTCCTGGTCGGTATATCGGACATCGTGCCTGTCCCTCTATTTGCTCCGGCCCCAAAAAATACCGTGTCTGTCCCCATATCTGCTACCAAAAGAAATCCTGTGTCTGTCCCCATATCCCGCCCTGGGCGCCGCAGCCAGCCCCGACTGCTCGCCCGGCACTTTGACAGGTCCGGCGGGTCAAGGGTCCGGGCGGCGAAACTCTGTGTCTGTCCCCATATTCGGCCCACCATGCGCCTTTTCGGTCACCCAGTTGAAAGCTGAGAGTTGAACGTTGCACTTTGAACGCTCCTGATCGGTGGACCGGACATCGTGCCTGTCCCTCTATTTGCTCCGGCCCCCAAAATACCGTGTCTGTCCCCATATTCCGCCCACCATGCGCCCTTTCGGTCACCCCGTTAAAAGTTGAGAGTTGAACGTTGCACGTTGAACGTTCCTGATCGGTATACCGGACATCGTGCCTGTCCCCATATCTGGGTGCCATGGCCGGCCTGTAAATTGCGTGTCTGTCCCCATATCTGGGCGTCTCAGCCCGATTGGACCGGCCGACCGGCCGCTGGTTCAGTTCCGATGGGTCAAAAATCCGGCCGCCCGGGCCAAGTATCGTACCTGTCCCTCTATTTGCTCTTCAATCGTGATCGGGGTCGATGCGAGCGCAACCTCGTGCACGATGAACACGAGCCCAATTCCAGGCGCGCATTGGTCAGTGAGGTCGAACAGGATGGTATCCAAAGGTGCCTCCACATAAGTGCCTCCTTTCATCACGTGCTCGCGCAAATACGGCTGCGCGCTCTTGGGCGCTGGCTCGGGGACGACGCGGACGCCGATCTTCCTGCAGAACGACTCGAATTGATCCTGATAACCCTTGCGCAAGTACGCGACATGCGAGGGGGCTTCGGACGCAGCGGCCGCATACTCGTAAGCAGCTAATCGGGCGACCGCAAAAATACTGGGATGGGTGGGATTGTCTGCCCGGAACAAAGGCAGGAAGTCGTCCTCTTTGATCGAACCTTCCGCGCCGCGAAGGAAAAGCCTGACAACATCTCCGCGGACGACATGCTCTTCGAGACCGGATCGCCAGGAACGGTCCGCACGTGCAGCCGCCCAACTCTCCACCTCCCGGAAGCCGAGAACGCCGGCGCTGCGCGCCAAGTTGGCGTACAGTCGTGTACGGATGCCGCCGGGCACACCAAACGCCCCGCCGGGAACATACTGCGAAAGGAAGAACGCGATTGCGCCTACCGTAAGAGTCAGAACTCCCAGCACCGTAACTGCCGTGCGGGATCGCATGCGGATGCTCGTATGGGTGAAGCGCTCGGGCAGAGTGCTACGTATTGTACCGGCCATTACTGAACGAAGGTTAGAGTCCTTCCCATCGCGCATTTTTCGTTTCACACTCATAAGCTATAACGGATGCGCGATACTCACACCGAACAGTAGTATTGGGACAAAGAGGTATGGCCAGAGCCAAAGCTCCGTTCCGCTGCTCTCATGCCATCAGTTTGGTAACAAGGGCCAGGGAAAGCATCGAGAGTTTTTCGGGTCTTTCTTCATGTTGCTCAGCGTGGCGCGGCGCAGCCGCAAACGAATGACCGCGGCGCGATAAATGCCTTCGTTGCAAGCTTGGCGCTCCGCCGCGTCGCGCTGATGTATATCGTGTCTGTCCCCACATCGCATCATCGCTAGCGCCGAACGTGTGAACTGAGCGACAGCCGCCCCGCCGTCCTAACGCCCGTGACCTTCGACCACCAGGAATTTGGGGACAGACACGATATAGACACCAAGAGACGCGGCATGGGGACAGACACGATATCTCCGGGCTTGACGGTGGGCGGCTTAGGTCCTTGGGCGGTACGGAGGGTGGGGGAGATTTGGTGCCAAGCAACTATGCCGTCGCGGTTGGCACTCCGGCCTTTAGGCCGACCAAAAAGCCATCCGCACACCTATGCACTTGGAAAAACAGGCCATGAATGAAAAGAGACCGGCATTTAGCCCGGAAATCTCACGTATAGCTGTTCCGGTGTTGTTCACAGGCTGTGGCCAAGTCCGAAGGCTCACTTGGCCAACCAGCCTGTCAACAACACCGTCAGAAAATGTCGCTGCATCAAAAACAACTGTTTCTGTATCATCAATCCGGCTCCGGTACGAATGAAAGTCTCACCCTCGTTCGACGAGCTTGAGCCGTGTTATCGACCGGAGCCGGATTACCAGACTCGGATACGAATCCTCAGCTGATGACTCAATCAAGTCTAGCACTATACGTACTTCGATCCCGAGTCAAAACCAAATCAACGCAAATGAATGCTCAAGATACAACAACCAACATCGACAACCAACACCAAACCCAAATCCCTGATCAGTTCGTGGCTTGGATCGGCTTCGACTGGGGACACCATTCCCACGCCTTCGCAATCCAAGACCAATCCGGCCAAAGACAGTGTGGCACCATCCCTGCCACCTCAGAAGCCCTCCACAATTGGGTCGGCCAACTCCAAAACAGATTCGGTTCCCGCCCCGTCGCTCTGGCAATCGAAACCAACCGCAGCGGCGCCATCTCTGCCCTCCAGGATTTCTACTGGTTGACAATCTACACCGTCAACCCCTCAAGCAGCGCAAGCTTCAGAAAAACCTTCAAACCTTCAGGTGCCAGCGACGATATCCCAGACGCTCAGATCCTGTTGCAGTTGCTCTTGAGTCACCAGGATAAATTGCGCCCTCTTATCCAACAAGACCAATTGACCATCAAACTCGACGCTCTAACCCGGACCCGGCGCCAACTGGTTGATCACACCACCAAACTCACCTGCCAAATCACCAGCCTGCTGCGAGGATACTTCCCACAGGCACTGGAGATGTTCGGTGACATCGACAGCCCATTGGCCATTGATTTCCTGAGCCGCTGGCCAGACCTCATCAGCCTCAAAGCTGCAAAACCCGGCAGCCTCAAACGCTTCTACTATACCCACAATGTCCGCAACAATCAGTTGATCCAAAAACGGCTCGAATCGGTCAAACAGGCCCTGGCTCTGACCACCAACCAGGCGATCGTTTCACCCTCGGTCATCAAGCTCAAAGCCATGCTCGGAGTCCTCCGGGAGCTCAGAAAACAAATCACAATCCTCGACCGGGAAATTGCAATTGCCTTCCACCAACATCCAAACGCCCACCTGTTCCGCAATCTGCCGGGTGCTGGCGATGCGTTGGCCCCAAGGTTGTGCGCCCTGTTCGGAACAGTCCAAGAGCTGATTCCCGATGCCCCCACATTGCAAAAGAAAATCGGGGTGGCACCGGTTCTGGAAAAAAGCGGCAAAAGCGCTTGGACGCACTGGCGATGGTTTGCCCCTGTGTTCATGAGACAGACCATGATTGAATGGGCAGGACAGACGGTCCAGTACTCGCGGTGGGCCCGAGTTTACTACCGGCGCATGGCAGCCCAGGGCAAAGACCACTGGGTGATACTGCGCACCTTGGCTTTCAAATGGATTCGCGTATTGTGGAAATGCTGGGCAACAAACACCATTTACGACGAGCCAAAGTACCTCCGCCAATTGCACAGCAGGAAAAGCCCAAACGCAGTCTACGATCAAGAATGAAATTTTCAAAAAAAACCTTGAACGGACCACCTCAGCTGTCGCCTCACCCGACCAAGACACCCCAAATTTCATTCCCGTGAGATTTCCGGGCTAACCGTTCAAGGAACCGGTCAGGAGGTCAAGCACCCTAATTCCCGGAAACCTGAAATGAATATCGACCTGGCCCAAGCCGCACCGGCAGACAGTTGCCCGATACCGGCAAAAGACCAATTTCACTCGCGGCCGTAATAGGCCGGCCACGTTCTCTCACCGACTCAGCCCTTGTGGTCGGCAGGAAGAGAGTTGCTTTCGTGTTTGGCGGCACCACGACGTGCAGTTCCACATCGCCGTCCGTGTTCCGGCGCCAGTCGCTCTCGATTGGACCGCACGGCGACACGAACCTGCATTTGACCCATTCCAAAGGCGTCGTATTCCAAATGCCGGGGCGAATAATGAAGTCTTTGTAACCCTGACCGTCAGTGCCCGGGCGTATGCCCGCGAGTCCCTCGACAAACCATGCGCCAACATGGAGGTACGAACTGTGGCACAGCGACAGTTTGCCCTCCCAATCCTCCCAAAGTGTCGTCGCGCCGTTCCGCAGCATGTGAATCCAGCCTGGATAATCCTCCTTGGTCACCATCTCGTACATCAGGTCCGGGCGCCCTTGCTCGATCAAGCATTTCACAATAAACGACCCGCCGGTAATTCCACCCCAAAAATGGCCTTTGCGGTTGACCAGAATCTCCTTTTCGAGCCGGTCCATAACTGCCGGCCGAAGTTCTTCCGGCGGCACACCGGTCAACAGAGCGATTGCCAGATACGCCTGGTACCCGTTCACATACGAATGCTCCTCGGGGACATAGAACTCGCGGTGGATCGCCGAACGCACTTCGGCAGCGCGGTTGCGGTATTTCTCGGCCAGATCAGTTCGTCCCAAAGCAGCGGCAATTCGCGATGCTGTCTGAAGGTTGTAAACCCAGTAACAATTGTTGAAGAACAACGTCTCGCGCGTGTCGCCGTTCACGCCTTCTGCGCCGGGCCACAACCAGTCGCCAAGAAAATCCCATTCACCGCCCCAACGCCTCAGCAGATTGTTTTTTGCCTTGGTTTCAAGGAACGCCAACCATTTTTCGATGGTTGGGAGGCTTTGCTCGAGGATTCTGTGGTCGCCATATCGCCGGAATATCTCCCATGGCAACGTGACACAATACCCGCTCCACCCCGGTCCGCCACCGCCCCAATAGGTCGGCGCGGTGTACGGCAGGTTGCCGGGCTCGATCTTCTTGCCTGATCCTGCCTCGCCTTCTTTGCGACCTATGCCCCATGCGGCTTCTTTGCCTTGCACGTCGCGCCAATCCTGGGCCCATTTGGTGTAGAATGCGCCGAGGGCAAAATGGTCGAGCGCTGTCTCGGTTGTCGCGTGCGCGTCGCCGCCATAACCCATCCGTTCGCGCTGGGGACAGTCCACCACATACCCGCCGAGGCTGAGGTTCTCAAAGGTCCAGACGGTGGCGTCATGAACCCGGTTGAGCCATGGGTTCGAACATTCGAACTGCGTCACCGGGGCGTAATCGGTCCTGATCAACCACGCCTTGAAATCTTCGAGTTTTGGTTTTTGGCGCAACCCTTCGATCTGGACCCATCGCCCAGCCCCGTAGTTGAATCGGTTCTTGAACACGCCTTTGCCGGACGGACCAACAACGTAATAACTGTGCAGGCGATGGGTCATCGGCTCCTCTTTGCGCTCGGACCACTTGAACTCGATCACGTCACCGGGCTGTCCTTCGATTTTAGCCTCGATCCAGCCGGCAAAGTTCTTCCCGAAATCGACGCGATAGATGCCCGGCCCGGGTTCTTCAAGTTTGACAGGCCGCAGCTCACGGACGGGCCGGTTCGGCTCAACATTCTGCGCGGAGAGAATCAGCGTTGGACTGAAGACGGTCACCGGTTGCCACGACGAATCGTCGAGCGTTACCTCGCACCAGTTTGGAATCTCGCGACCGGCGTCGTATCGTTCGCCGCCGAAGTTGGTGAAATCCCACACGCCAATCAGTGTGTTTGGGCTCGGATGCCATTTCCACTGATCGTCGGTGATAATCCGAGTTGACCTGCCATTGCCGAATTCAATGTCGGCCTGCGCAAGCACGATGGGTGCAGCAGGTTTGTCGGTCGTTTGGTAAGGTGGAAAAATCGACCACGAGGTGCCCAGCCAGAGGCCGATCACATTTGTCCCACGGCGGAACAACTCCGCAATTTCATAAGTCACATAACGCGCGCGTTTTGTGTGATCCGTTGTGCATGGCGCCAGCACGCCGTCACCCACGCGCTTCCCGTTAACGTAGAGTTCATGATATCCCACGGAGGCCACATGAATGATTGCGCGTTTGGGGACTGCATCCAGCACGAAGACACGCCGTAACCACGGGTCAGGCATTGTATTGTCCGGCGGCGGCCAACCTTGCTTTCGAACAAACGATTGCCCGGTGCCTATCCACTTTGCCGACCAGTCCGAAGCATCGAGTATGCCGGTTGTCCAACGCGCCGGTTTGCTCCACGGGCTGAGCGTTCGGCGTTCGTCACGCACGCGGACTTTCCAGTAGCATTCCTGATTTGATCTGAGCCGCTTGCCCTCATAGACCACATGCTGCGAATTGTCGGACTCGACCATGCCCGAGTCCCAAACATCCCCTTTGTCACGACGCAGAATCTCAGGACTGCTCGCGACCAGAATCCTGTACCCCGTCTGGCGCTGACCCCTGGCTGTCGGTTGTGTGGGAACCAAAACCCAGCTCAACCGGGGCTTGGCAGCGTCAATCCCAATCGGGTTCTCCAGGTACTCGCACTTCAGATTTACCGGCGCAACCGAGGCCGCGTTGGCCACTGCAAACAGAGCCGAAGCTGCTACCGCCAACAGCGTGTGTGCGACCCGGCTTCGGCACGAATTGCCGGTGCACAGACTTGACTTGCCTGACAAAAGAGAGCCGCTCCCTGTGCACTGAGCCTGTGCTGTTACCGGGGCCGCCAAGGGACCGTTTGCTCCCGGATTGGAACAGTCTTCCTCGCAACAGATGAGTCTTGCCAAAAGACGGGTGGGTCGCGCTGTAGTATTCACACCGCAAGTCTGCCACACCAAAGCCCGATTGAAAAGCCCAGCCTCCAGCCGTTTGATTTTGGAATGTGATGCGTGGCGCCTTATCGTGGGGCGTTGCCACACCCCTGTGTCAGGCGCGCCGTTGGCGGTCCGATGCCCGTCGCACCAATCGAATGGTGTTTGACACATTCGAGCACGGCGTGCGGCGAGCCAAAGCGTGCACTACCAGCCGCCGCGGTTTGCAGCCGCGCCTTTAGTCCCCCATACCGGCCATGGGTAACACCCGGGGCAAAGTGCGTCCAGCGAGTGAAGGTTAGAGCTGAAAGCCCAACCCCATGCCCGGTAGAAACTCAGCGCGGCGCAGCCGCAGCCGAAGGATCGCGGCGAGATAAATGCGTTCGTTCCAAGCTTGGCACGCCGCCGCACCGCGCTGAATACTATTCGATTCAAGGTTGGCGGACTCGATAGAAGCGTTTCTGAATGTTGCCTGGTGCGTCTTGCACCAGCGTTGTATCACCTGTCCTTGCGTAGGTTCCAAACGTCCGCCAAACCGTAAGATCATCTGAAATCTCAACAGTGAACCTGTCTCCACCTGGACAGAAAACGGTCATCTCGATGCGTCCCGGCGCAATCATTGTTACGCGATCAACACGGACCACCTGAGGCGGTTGCACCGGGTTGCGGGCAACAGCAAACCCACCGTTTTCGCCGCCATAAGCAAAGAACCGTCCGTCAGCCGAAAACACTGCCCTGGTCGAACCCGATGTTTCCTTGTCGAACATCGCCACAACGTCCCATGACGCAGTTGACCAAAGACGCACTGTGTTATCATCACCGCACGAGAGCAACACGCTGCCATCGGGCGATACAGCAATGCTTCTGACCGTTGCCACGTGACCCGTTATCGAGTGCGACAGGCTACCATCGGCAGTATTCCACTCCTTTATCAATCCGTCGTCGCCCGCAGACAATAGTTTGCCACTGGTTGGCGCAAAGGCCAGCGCGGTCACCTCCGTCCGATGCGCCGCCCATGACCTAAGCTCAGTCCCATCCCCGACTTTCCAGAGCCGGACCTGAGCGTCCTGGCCCCCAGAAGCAAGAAGAGTCCCATCCCTTGAAAACGCCAGTGAAAACACCGCGCCCGGAAGCCCCGTAATTTTGCGAACCAGACCCCAATCACTTCGCCGCCACAAACAAACCGTTTTGTCCGTTCCAGCCGAAGCGAGCAACGACCCGTCTGCGGAAAAAGCGGTTGCGAAAACGTAACCGGAATGCTCTGCAAGGACCTTGATGGGCTCGCCCGTTTCAGGATCCCAGATTCGCACTGTGCCGTTGCCTCCGCTCGAAGCCAACACCTTTCCGTCCGGTGAGTACGCGATCGAGAACACGTTCTGGCCATGACCAACAAGAGTCCACTCGAGAGTGCCGGTCGCACTTTCCCAGAGTTTGATCGTGCCGTCATCGCTGCATGAGGCCACAACTCTGTTGTCCGGCGAAAAGGCAAGGCCCTCGCACCAACCCGTGTGCCCGAAGATTTCCAGAGGCCGCAAGCCGCTGCCGGACGCCCATGTGGCAAGAAGCGTCCCATCAGGCCGCCAAAGCCGCACCGTGTAGTCATCGCTTCCCGAAATGATGCGGCTGCCGTTGGGTGAAAAGACCGCAGACCGCACGTAATCGGTGTGTCCTTCGAGAGTGACAACCGCTGCACCGTCCGAAACACGCCAGACCCGGACCGTCCCATCGTCACTGGCGGAAACCAACAGCGTGCCGTCGGGTGAAAAAGACACCGACTCGACCACGTCCCCATGTCCGGGCAAAGTCCGGATCGCGGCGCCGGTCGCAGGGTTCCACAGCCGGATCGTCCGGTCATCGCTGCACGACGCCAAAACGGATCCGTCCGGTGCAAATGCGACACCGGCAACAGCACCTGCGTGGCCGGTGAGTGTCCTCGCGAGCGAGCCATCTGAGGTATTCCACAGCTTGATCGTGGTGTCTTCGCTTCCCGAGGCGAGAAGTGAACCGTTCCTGTTGAAAGCGACCGCGTAAACAGAACCCGAGTGCCCGCTCAAAGTCCGCACCAGATTGCCGTTCGAGACCTGCCACAGCTTCAAGGTCTTGTCATCGCTTGCCGAAGCCAGCAAAGCCCCGTCTGGCGAGAAAGCCACCGACTCGACCCAATCCGTGTGTCCCTTGAGAATCCGCATCATGGTGCCGTCTGAGACGCGCCACAGCCTGACTTCGTTGTCGTCGTCGCCGGCAGCTAGCAGGGTGCCATCGGGCGAGAACGCGACGCACTCGACGTCGTTTGAATGCCTGAAACTGCGAATCATCCTGCCGCTGGCGACATCCCACAAAATCACAACGTCATCCCAGCCCGCCGAAGCCGCCATACTGCCGTCCGGCGAAAATGCCACTTCTGAAACCGTGTCCTGATGCCCTACCGCGGAAAGATCGTCAGGCACTTCCCAGAGCTTGACACTCTTGTCACCGGACCCGGACAAGAGCCATTTGCCGTCCTGTGAAAAAGCAAGGCCGGGGATACCGCCTTGGTGCCCGGTGATCGTTCCAAGAATCTCGCCGTCTGCAACACGCCACATAATGATTTTTTCATCGAAATCGCCTCCGCCGGCGGCGACCCTCTGCCCATCCGGACTGAACGCAACTGACAACACCCAATCCTCGTGCCCTGCCAGGGTTCTAACCAGCGCGCCGGTGGCAACGTCCCATAACCTGACCTCTTTGTTGTCATCACCAGCAGCCAACAAACCGCCATCGGGCGAGAACGCCACACATTCAACGTCGTCCGGGTGCTTCAGTGTGCGCGCCAACGTCCCTGCCGGAACATTCCAAACCTTGACGGTTCCATCCCAACTGCCCGAAGCCAGATAAGCGCCGTTTGGAGAAAACGCGACCCTGGAAACCACGTCATCATGAGCCGTTATCTTATGCAGGGGAACCCAACCGGCTACCTGCCACAGAATCACCGTGGAATCGTCGCTGCCGCTGGCAAGGTATTTCCCGTCCGGTGAGAATGCCACTCCACGAACCCAATCGGCGTGTCCCTTGAGTGTCGCCAGCAATTCACCGTCGCTGGTCCGCCAAATCCGCACCTCATTGTTGTCGTCTCCGGCGGCTATCATGCTTCCGTCGGGTGAAAACGCCACGCTCTCGACGTCTTCCGGATGGGAAAGACTGCGCACGAGATTGCCCGTTGGAAGCGACCAAAGCTTCACCGTGTTATCAAAGCTCGAGGATGCAATGAGCTTGCTGTCCGGTGAAACCGCAACAGCCGTTACACCGTCGGAATGGGCGCCTTTCCTCCAAACGATGTCAGGACTGCCTTGCCCAACTGCCGAGCTGTGCAAGCAGAAAACCGCCACACAGGAGAAAACCAGCGCCAGCCCTGGCATGTTCCGCCGCAAAAAAAGAATGTTCATGTTTGTATTGTACGCATTTAGCTTGCCAAACCTGAGTCAGAAGACGCTATTGCCACACAGCAACCGCCAGAACCGGGTTGTGTCCCCCCTGTTGCGGCACTGCGACAAGCCGATTGGGGTTCTCCAAGCCCAAGACCAGCGTTCTAAACCATACCCCCCGTCTTTATCCATGCCAACCTTGGAACTGTCAAGCCGGAGTTCCGCCGTTGTGCCAACGCGGAGGTTGTTTCGTGTGACTGCTCTCAACACAAGACTGTAAGGCCTGATTGCACACCGAGCCTGACACTTTTGAGGAATCTGCCGTGCCGGGAGCGCGGCCGTCCCCGACCGCGTCCACCCGACACCCGAACTTATGTCCCATTTCCATGACACACACCCCGCGCCCGAAAGTTGACCGGTTGGGGGTGGAAACTTCGTGTCTGTCCCCTTTATTTGGGCCTGACCACCGATGTTAGACCGGTTTCGATAACGTTAATCCGTTGGCCCTCCTGTCACTGAGCAGCGACGGCAAGAGCCAAAGACCCGCTCTATACCAAACTGGCACAAGGCCAAGGGTAAAGTGCGCCCAGCGACTGCAAGTGGGGGGGGAAAGGCCGTCCCATGCCCGGCAGAAACTCACCGCAGCACAGCCACAACCAAATAATCGTGGCGAGAGGGGCACTGGTTGCATGTTTGGCGCTCCACCGCGCCGCGCTGAATACTTATATATTGAGCAATCGATCATATTTGCGAAGATTTTCAGACTGCGAGTAGTGCGGTGACCACAGTGCGGTCTTCGGAGTATTATGTTGGATAATCTGCGCGGGACCAACTATGGGGACAGACACGGAATTTGGGGACCGGCGGTGCAAATAGAGGGACAGGCACGATGCCCCATACACCGATCAGGAACGTTGAACGTCCAACGCTCAACTCTCAACTTTCAACTGGGTGACCGAAAGGGCGCATCGTGGGCGCGATATGGGGACAGACACGGAGTTACGGCGACACCTATCACTGGGTTTTGCCCGTCGGTACTGTGACGTCGCTATCTGCAGTGTCTGTGTTTTATCCAGGAGGCGTGAGCCGAGGGGGCAGGGGACGAAGTCGAAGCGGATATTTCTCAGCGCGGCGCAGCCGCAACCGAATGATCGTGGCGAGATAAATGCGCTCGTTCCAAGCTTGGCGCTCCGTCGCGCCGCGCTGAAAGGGGCGACTTCGTCGCCCAACGGGGGGAGAGATGCAAGTCGGATCAGCTGCCGAACAATTCGAAGGCAGAGGTCACGAAGGATCTGCTGATCTGCAGTATCCGCGCAGATCATACAATATTTACAATATTATACTCCAAAGGCCGCGCTCTGGTGACAAACTGAGCAAACTCGCAGCCTGAAAATCTTCGCAAAAACGATCGATTTCTCAATATAGTTATCCAGCCCGGCGGCGCAGAGCTTTCTGATCAACGGCGGGGGGGGAAGCACCACGTCTTTGCGCGTCAGGGAACTTTGGTTCCGGCTCCGCCGGGCTGGGAAATATGCGGGACGGGAAATCTCACCCACCACCCCGGACAGCCACATGCATTCAATCCGGTAAGAGTCCCCGGCTGATCTTGGTTTAAACGCGCAGGAAAATCTTCTTGCGGTAGAGGAAGTTCACAAACCAAAACATCAACAGCAGCCCTACAATGCTCACGAGCATGTCCCCTGTCCCCTTCAACACGTGCTCGTTGAGGTACATTTGAACATCTCCTCCGGCCAGCCGCGCAGCCAGTTTCCTGAACCCCCCAAGGAAATTGCTCGCCAGATATACGGTGATCGAGTTCATCCCGATCCAGACGAACGGCTGGCACCACCACTGCACCTTCAACACGTCCACGACAAGATAGAAAACACCAAGCAAAACCGCGCTGTACCCTCCGGCGACCAACACATAAGATGACGTCCAGATTTTCTTGATCACGGGAAACAGAGGATTCCACAACCACCCTAACACCACCGCGCCAACACCACAGACAATCAGCAACGTCACTTTCCGCGACTGGCTCACCGTGGAATCGTTCAGCAAAAGCCCGGCAAACACTCCCAACAGGCATGTCACCACTGCCGGCAACGTGCTCAATATTCCCTCCGGATCAAAGAAAACGTCGTATTTTCGTCCCGGGAGATACATGAAGTCGAAATGATTCGCCAAATTCAGCCCTTTCTCGAATTTGCCGGTTACGCGGTTCGTTGTGGCATTGAACAACTTCACCGCCGTTGCCCAGGCCGCACTGTCCTTGATCGCCGACGGATTCCCAGGCTCTCTTAGCAGCGCTGCACCCTTCGAGTCGCCCGACCGTTCCGCAAGCATCGCCAAATGCTCCTTGTCGAGCCGAATGTCGCGCACAGGAATCAACGCAAGCGCTGCCCAGTAACCCAGCAGGATTGCGGTAGCGGCGACCGCCAGCCCACGCGGTTTCAGGAAACAATACAAAAGCCCGGCTAACATGTACGCCAACCCAATCCGATTCAAGACGCCCATCAGCCGAATATCCGGCCACGGACTGCTCAGACCGCCGTAGTAGATGATCCCAAGGACAAACAGCACCACGCCGCGGCGGATCACCCGCTTCACCGCTGCTCGGCGACCAGCTTGCGCAATTATCCGATTCAGCGAAAAAACCAGCGACACCCCCGCCATGAACACAAACAATGGAAAAATCAAATCGTAAAACCTGAACCCTTCCCACTCGACATGTTCGAGCTGCCGGGCAAGGAACTGGACAGGCTTGGAAGGACTCATCCGGTTTAACGCCCAAACAAGCGATTCCGCCCCTATGATCCAGAACATGTCGAACCCGCGCAGGGCGTCAAGGGACATCAACCGTTGGGAGGCGGAGGTGGAATCAGCAGTTTCACTCATGGTAACAGATGGCCGAACATCTATGGGAAACCCCGGCGCCGATCAAGAACAAACAGTACATCGAGCCTGGCACTTTGTTTTGCGTCGTTTTTTAGAGACAGCGGCGGAATGTCTTGGCAAACTGACCTTACACTTGTTGTCTGCGCAGCCAAAACAGAATGTCGATGAGCTGACGAGACCAACGACCGAGAGCACAGGCGAATCTTATGAACGGCGCAAACAGAATCACACTCACGCGGCGTGATTTCCTTCAACGAACAGCAATTGCGGCCGGCGCAGTCGGCCTGCCCTGCATCATCCCGTCATCCGCCCTCGGACGGGGCGGATCGGTCGCGCCCAGCGAGCGAATCGTCATGGGTGGTATCGGCATGGGCGGACGGGGTTCATACGATTTGGGCTGGATATTGACAGAACCGGATGTGCAGTGGGTCGCAGTCTGCGACCCCGTCAAGGGCCGACGCGAGGCCGCAAAGAATGTTGTGGACAAGAAAAATGGCAACACCGACTGCGTTGCTTATTCCGACTTGCGCCAGTTTCTGTCGGAACGAACCGACGTGGACGCGGTGTTGATTGCGACCGGCGATCGCTGGCATGCACTCGCTTCGGTGCTGGCAATGCGCGCCGGCAAGGATGTTTATTGTGAAAAACCGGCCTGCCTTACCATGGCCGAGGGCCAGATGGTCGTTGAAACCGCACGCAGATACGGTCGCGTTTATCAGACCGGCGCACAACGCCTCAGCGAAGCCAACCATGTCTTTGCGATTGAAATGGCACGCACAGGCCGGCTTGGCAAGGTGCACACGGTCTATGCCGATGTTCGCTGGCGAGATGGAATGCGCCACGACTGGTTGCCAGCCGAGCCGGAACCAACAAAAAGCGAAGTTGACTGGGACTGCTGGCTTGGTCCATGCCCGTGGCGTCCTTACAACAGCGCCTACGTGAACGGCGGCGGCTGGTATCACTTCTACGATTTCGCCACCGACGTTGCAATGTGGGGGGCGCACACGGTCGCACAGGCCCTCGCCGGGCTTGACATGTCCGGCGTTGACACGATCGAGTTCGAATACGCCGGGCCCGACGCAACCATGGTGACGCATCTTTCAAACGGCGTGAAGCTCGTGCTGTTTCGTGTGCCGGGCTCGGTGTGGGAACCGTGCGAATACTGGCATGGTGCGTGTGGGGAACGATTCGACGGCCCGGAAGGCTGGGCCGCCGCCGCTGACGGTTATTCGCGACCGGACGTTTCGTCGCCGTCCCTGTTGCGTGAATACAGGAAAGTGCTCGCCGAGTACGTCGCTCGAACGCAGCGGCCCTTGAACCACGTGCGCGATTTCCTCGATTGCGTCAGATCACGGAGGCCCACCGTCGCCAACCCAGAGGTGATGTACAGGTCAATGATAATTTGCCTTGCAGCGGACATTTGCGAACAGTTGAAGCGCAGTCTGAAATTCGATCTGCGGAAAGCAGAGTTCATCGGCGACCCCGAAGCCAACCGGATGCGGTCACGCGCAATGCGTCCGCCCTACACATTCTGAGCCGTCAACCACGTCGAACATACCATGAAAAAACTTCTGATTGCATTCTTGCTTCTGACGTTCAACGCGTTCGCGCAGGAGGAAAAAGCCCTTGCCGTTCTCGGATCAGATGCTTCGTTGAGAGAAAAAGCCGAGGCATGCCGCGAACTGGCGCGCGTGGGAACCGGCAAATCTGTGCCGACACTTGCTCGACTGCTTGCTGACGAGTCGTTGTCGCAAATGGCCCGGCACGCGCTCGAACAAATACCCGATCCATCAGCAAATGCCGCGCTACGGGATTCACTCGGCAAGGTCAAGGGGCGGCTGCTGATGGGTGTCATCCACAGTCTTGGCGTCAGGAAAGATGCCGAAGCCGTGCAGCCATTGAGCGGATTTTTGACCGATCCGGACCCGGCTGTGGCTGATGCGGCGGCGCGTGCATTGGGCAGCATTGGAGCTGTTTCCGCGCCCGTGCTCGAGAGAGCTCTCACGCAAGGTTCAAACGCCAACAAATCGGCCATCATGGAAGGATTGTTCAGATGCGCGGAATCAATGTCAGCCGGCGAAGCTGCCAGAATCTACGACAAGATTCGGAATTTGCCCGATCTGCCGCATCAGATGCGCGTGGCAGCTTTGCGTGGCCTTGTGAAGTGCCGCGGGGCCGAAACTGTCCCGTTGCTCATCGAAACCCTGAGAACCGAATCTTATGTTTCAGCAGCCAATGCGATAAAAATGCTGGCTGAGATACCCGGACACGAAGTGACCAAAGTGCTGGTCACGGAACTTGGGCGATCAAAACCGGACGTGCAGATTCTGCTGCTCCATGCGCTCGGCAATCGGGGCGATGAGACCGCGAGTGCAGCGTTGGTACCGTTGGCAAAGGATGGCCCCGCAAACGTGCGCGTGGCGGCAATTCGCAGCCTCGTTCAACTCGGCGCACCGGCTTCCGTTCCTGTGTTGGTCGATCTGGTCAGGGACCCGGCACCCGACGTGTCGAATGCGGCCATGGCCGGGCTCACAGGTTTCCCAACCAAAGAGGCCGACGAAGCAATGCTGGCTCTCCTTGAAGAGAAAAACACGAAGTTACGTCTTTCGGCCATCGACGCCGTTGCTCAGCGCCGCACGAAAGCAGCCATACCGGCACTGATCAAGATCGCCGTCGAAGCTGACACCGATGTCGCGGGCGCCGGTTTCCAGGCGTTGGGCGAACTGGCCGATGAAAACGACGTTCCTTCGGTTATCGGTGCTCTGGTGCAAACCCGGGCCGTTGCTGCCGCCGAAACCGCTCTGGCCGCGATTTGTGCCAGACAATCTGACCGGACAAGCTGTGCGAATTCGCTGTTGAGCGGTCTGGCAAGGGCACAGGGCGAACCGAAACTTGCGCTGCTGCGCGTCCTCGGCACTGTCGGCGACTCGAAAGCGCTTGCTGCAATCCGCGCGGCTGCGCAGGAATCCGACGCCGCAGTACGAGAAACGGCGATTCGTGTGCTGTGCGACTGGCCAACGGCGGAAGTTCTGCCCGACCTTGAGCAAATCGCAAAGACTTCCGAAGACCCTAAGTTCAAGATACTCGCCCTGCGGGCACAGCTTCGGTTGATCCCCGCTCAAGACGCCACCGATGCACGGAAAGTCTCGCAATTGAAACAGATCATGGCCTCGCTGGAACGGCAGGAGGAAAAACGGCTTGCACTGGCTGCGCTCGCCAATATTCACACTACGGACTCGCTCGAGGTGGTGATCCAATACCTGGCTGCCGAGGGCCTGAACGAAGAGGCCGCCGACGCTGCGGTCTCGATCGCCGAACAGATCGTCATAAGCCATCCAGCCAAGGTCGCTGCCGCAATGAAATTGGTCAAAACCAACAACAAAAAACTCGCCGAACGCGCTCAGCAGGCGCTGACACGTGCCGAAACCGCAGAGCGTGAAGAGGGCTTCAAGCCGATTTTCAACGGCAAGGACCTTTCTGGTTGGGACGGGAAACCCGGCTGGTGGAAAGTCGAGGATGGCGCTCTGACAGCCGAGAGCACGCCAGACAAACCATGCAAAGCACCCAACTACATCATCTGGCGCGGCGGGCAACCATCCGACTTCGAATTGCTGATCGATTTCAAACTCAGCCTCGAAGGCAATTCAGGTATTCAAATCAGGTCCGAGGAACGTCCCGACTGGGACACGTTTGGCTATCAAGCTGACATGACCGGGAATGGCGAGTTGATCGGTTTCATTTATCATCACAGCCGCGGTCTGGTTGCCGGTCGGGGCGAAAAAGTAGTGTTCGCCGCAGATGGGACAAAGACGGTTGAACGGATCGGTGACGCAGCCGAGCTGCTGAAGCACTTCAAGCAGGGCGACTGGAACACGTACCGGATCGTGTGCCGCGGCAGCGACATTGCGTTGTACCTGAACGGCGTGCTGATGTGCCAGGTCACCGACCGATCGAATCAGGCGGCTGCAAAGGGGATCATTGCACTTCAAATGCATCCCGGGCCGCCCATGAAAGTTCAGTTCAAGAACATCCGCCTCAAGGAATTGTAAAGGCAGGGCGCGCGCTGCGTCGCCTGATCCGAACACAAAGAAGCGGGTTTCGCGCCGCGACGTCACAGAGTTTGACCATCGACCGCAGACTCTGTGATTGTTCGATTGTGTTCTTTTGCAAGGATGCGGCCTTGGTTTTTGATGCGGTCTCGGGCACTATTGGATTTGACCGTGAGAGTACTGGTCGTAGAAGACGAAAAGAAAATAGCGTCGTTCATCCGGAAGGGCCTCGAAGCTGCAGGCTTTGCTGTTGACGTATGCCACAATGGGGATGAAGGCTACGAATTGGCCGTAACGCGGCCTTATGATGTCATGGTCTTGGACATAATGCTGCCCGGGCGGGACGGCCTGAGCATTCTCAGAAACATACGCGACCGCAAAATCCCGTTGCCGATCATTCTCTTGACAGCTCGAACCGAACCGAACGAGCGTGTGGAAGGACTGAATCTTGGCGCTGATGATTACCTCACGAAACCGTTTTTCATCGAAGAACTCATTGCACGCATTCACGCTGTGACAAGGCGATCGACCGGCGCCAGCCAGAGCGTTTTGGTCGTCGGCGATCTCGCAATGGACCTGCTGACACGCGAAGTTCGCCGTGGCGGCAGATTGATTGAACTTACGCCGCGGGAATTTGCGCTGCTCGAGTGTCTCATGCGAGCGCCGGGGCGGGTATTGACGCGCGTTCAGCTTCTGGAACGCGTTTGGGGCTACAACTTCGATCCCGGCACGAACATCGTTGACGTTTACGTTCAGCGGGTGCGTGCAAAAGTTGACCGGGACGCCGACGCAAAGCTCATCGAAACAATCCGCGGTGTCGGGTACCGCATCAAGGCATCCGAATGAGAGCAATTCCGTTCCGGGTCAAAATCGCTTTGGTTTCTGTTATTGTTTCGGGAACCGTGCTCGCCTCGTTTGGCCTGACGCTGCTTTACTTCGCGTACCGACAAAAGGAACAAAGCGTCGATGCCGAGCTTCGTGTTCTGGCTTCGCGGCGGCCCGGATGGCTGGGCAACCGGGGCAACTACCAACGCCTCGACGAGGCGATCGGAGTTGTCTTCGGCGAAACACAGCAGAAGCGGATAATTCTGCTTGTTAAAGACGTTGCCGGGACGGTGCTGTACGTTTCTCCGACATGGCCATCTGAAATCGATCCGGCAAAGCTCGATTGCGCGCTGAGCGATCCAGTGGCCGGTTCTGCTTCGACGAATGACGCTTCTCCGGCTCTTGGGCCGCCCGGCAAGGGAAGAGGCCGGGGCGGACCCGGTCGTGGATTCGGACCGGGGCGTGGCGGTCCACCCCCTGTGTTCACGAAGATTCCTCGGTTCCAGACCGTCAAGGCCGGGGACACTGAATGGCGGCTGGGCATGTTCGGCACAAGAGACACTACGCTGGTTGTGGGGTTGGACTACACCGCGATGCGCGCCGAACTCAACAGCATGAGAAACGTGTTTTTCGGCGCTCTCCCGGTCGCTCTGTTTCTCATCGGTTTCGGCGGATGGCTGGTTGCCGGCAGCGCTTTGCGCCCGTTGAAAAACATCGCCGAGACCGCAGAACGGATAACCGCGCGGGGCCTTGATCAGCGGATACCACCCGCCAAAGACGCACCCGAGATAGATCGCCTGATTCAAATATTGAATCGGATGATGGACAGGCTACAGGCGAGCTTTCAGCAGGCAATACGGTTCAGCGCAGACGTCTCGCACGAACTCAAGACGCCCCTTGCAATAATGCAGGGCGAGTTGGAAAACGCTCTCCAAAACACCGCCCCCGGCCCACCCCACCAGCAATTGCTCAGCAATCTCCTCGAGGAAACACAAAGGCTCAAAACCACCATCCGCGGTCTCCTGCTCCTTGCACAGGCCGACGCCGGCCACATTCCGATTTCGCCGGAGCGCGTCGATTTGAGTGAAGAATTGAAGGGCATGATCGAGGATGCCCAGGCTCTGTCCGAGGCCGCCCAGCTCGAACTCGAAACACAAATCGAACCGCATGCGATCGCAAATGCAGACCGTGGTTTGCTCCGGACAGCAGTCCTCAATCTCATCGATAATGCGGTGAAATACAACGAACCGGGTGGAAAAATCTCCGTAAACTTGAAGGTGGAGAACGGCCTTGTCCGATTGCTCGTGGGCAATACCGGGCCCGGGATTGCGCCGACCGACCAGCCGAAGGTCTTTGACCGATTTTTCCGAGCCGATTCAAGTCGTGCCGGACAACGGGCGGGAAGCGGCCTTGGACTGAGTTTGGCGCGAGAGATTGCAGTTGCGCACGGAGGCGACGTCAAACTCCTCGAGAGCCGGTCAGGCTGGACCTGTTTTGAGTTGACCCTTCCGCTGGGAAGCGATTGATCGCTCCGCCCTATTTGGTCTCGTTCTCGGCGCCCTTGCCGGTTATTCGATCCGGATTGGCAGCGCCGATTGCGCGCTCGAGCCGGGCACACGCAACCGCATAATCCCGCTTTGCGCGGATTGTCGTGGTACGTGCCTGCGTCAGCGCGGTCTGCGCGCTGAGAACATCGAGTTGCGTTCCCGTGCCTGCCTCGGCTCGGGCTCTGGCAAGGCGAAGCGATTCTTCGGCTTGTTCGATCACTTTCTGCTGAGATTGCAGTACTTCCCATGCCTCGGTGAGGGTTGAGCACGCAGAGCGAACTTCCAGTTCGATCTTTCTGGCGAGGTCCTGTTGGTCCAACTGGGCCTGCTCGAGCAAAGCATTTGCTTCGGCAACCTTGCCACGGGTGAGAGCGCCGTCGAATATGTTCCATGTCACCTGGACGCCTGCTTCCCAGCCGTGAACCTCGCGGTCAAGCTCGGCGGCAAACATTGACTTGCGTGCGCCGTATCCGACGTAGCCATCGAGCCGCGGGTAAGCACCTGCGCGCGCCTGAACCAACCCTTCGCGGCGCAGCAGTTCGGCTTTTCGAGCCGCTTCAAGTTCCGGACGTAATTCAAGCGCCTGTTTCAGGGCTTCTGGCAGGGATACATCGAGTTTGTCAACTTCGAGTGTGCCGGCCAGGTGCAGCGGTAGGTCCTCGAACAGGTCATGAGGCACATTGTATCCGAGCAGGTTGACGAGAACGTTTTTGGCAATTCGGTGGTTGTTGCGTGCGCGAGAGAGCTGAGGCCTGGCATTGGCCAGTTCAACTTCGGCACGCAAAACATTGAATCTCGGCACCGTGCCGGCTTCAAATCGACGCCGACTGTCTTCCAATTCCTTTTCAAGGAGGGCTATCGCGGCGGTGCTGACAATTATCTCCTGCTCGGCGAGAAGAACATCGTAGAACGCCGTTCGGACATCCGTGATCACATTGGCAAGTAGAACGTTATGCTGAGCGACTGCCCGTTCCCGAAGCAGCTTCGAGGTGCGAACCGCAGACCGCAATCTTCCGCCCTCGCTTATCGTTTGGACCAAACGGATGTCAGCAGCCCACCGTTGATCTCCCGGGTCGATAGACAGCCCTTCCGGCAGCATCGGGAGCGCAGGCACCTCGAGCCGATCAACTGCATCCCTGCCGACGATTCCGTACTCGGCATTCAACTGGACCTTGGGGATCACCACCGCCCGCGTTTGCACGCTCAGGCCGTGGGCGGCTTCGAGGTCTTTGCGGCTTTTGAGGACGTCACCGTTGTTTGAAAGAGCCAGATTCAGGCAATCCGTGAGCGACAAATGCCTGTCAAGCCACGGAGGCCGGAGTGCTGCCGGGCTGTTGGACTCTCCCGCTGATGCACATAGCGACGTTTGCACGACAGCAACGATCGCGAAAAGATTTCGAAACACGCGTTTCATGGAGAACAAAAGAACCGGCCATACGACTACCACAGCACAACCAGCTCGCAACTACAATCGTTTGGCGAGGTTCCGCCTCAGGCTCGCCGAAACCGGCGCTCAGCGTGGCGCGGCACAGCGGCATTCCCGCAACCAGCGCCATTGTTACACCTCGAGCGCTTGGTTCCAGCTGCGCCGCGCTGAATAGTTATACTGACAAATCGATCATGTTTGCTGAGATTTTCAGACTGCAAGTTTGCTCAGTTTGTCAGTATCTGCCTCTCTGGCAGCAGGCAGTGTGGTCACAATAGAGCGGCCTTCGACATTGGATAATCCGCTCGGGACCAAATATGGGGACAGACACAGAATTCGGCCGACCGGATTTTTGGCCCGTTAGACCTATCCAAGCGCCGGTCGGGGCGTCGAGACCGGGTGCGGCACGCAGATATGGGGACAGACA
>Ga0078972_1003396_pt1 | contig 47949 bp, 47 predicted proteins | sample YelNatPaOPGAMG01_FD_67568 | JGI IMG/M metagenome (GOLD analysis project Ga0078972, IMG submission 67568) | Hot spring thermophilic microbial communities from Obsidian Pool, Yellowstone National Park, USA - OP-RAMG-01 (SPADES assembly) (version 2) | ecosystem: Environmental > Aquatic > Thermal... | reverse complement strand
AGGGAGGGACCCCCACCCTTGGACGCCTTTTTCGCCTTCGGCTCAAAGGCCCCCAATCCCTTATCAGGTGAAAGAGCATTGGAGCTAAACCACGTGTTCATCAACATTTGGGGGCTCCGTTACAGTTCCATCGCGGGATTGGGGAGAAACCCTGAACCCCCGGGTCTCGTAATAGCGCGCAGGAGGACCCGATGAACTGGCCGCTGATCAGGAAAAACGGCAAGAACGGCGCCAACGGCAACGGCGCCATCATTCATATGGACGGCATCACCAAGGTGTACGACACGGGCAAGGTCAGGGTGGAGGCCCTGCGCGGCATCGACCTCTCGGTCCAGAAGGGCGAGTTCGTGGCCATCGTCGGCCCCTCCGGCTCGGGCAAATCCACCCTCATGAACCTCATCGGGTGCCTCGATACTCCCACGGGCGGTCAGTTCGATTTGGCCGGCGAGGCCGTCGCGGGCCTGGACCGCGACCAGCTGGCCGACGTCCGCAACCGGAGGGTCGGCTTCATCTTCCAGAACTTCAACCTGCTCCCGCAGATCAGCGCCTTCGAGAACGTGGAGATGCCCATGCTCTTCGGTGGCGTCTCCAAAAAGGAGCGCCGCGAACGGGCTTGCGAGCTCCTGGAGCGCGTCGGGCTCGGCAACCGCATGGACCACAAGCCCACCGAGCTCTCGGGCGGCCAGATGCAACGCGTGGCCATCGCGCGGGCCCTGGCCATGAACCCTGACATCCTTCTGGCCGACGAGCCCACGGGCAACCTGGACTCGGCCTCGGGCGGAGACATCATGACCCTGTTCAAGAACCTCTGGGAGCAGGGCGGGACGCTCGTGGTGGTCACCCACGACATGGCTCTTGCCAATCGGGCGGGCCGAGTAGTGGAGATACGGGACGGACTCATCGTCCGGGATACGGCCAATGCGGCGTGAGTAGGTGAGGAGGGGAGGGAGGCAGACGCTGCGCTTCTCGCTCTTTACTTTCTTTGCTCCTGACTCCTTGCCTTCTGCTTCAGCGAGCCGATCGGGCGGACCCTTAGCCCGGTGCCCTCCACGCTCCACCCTCCCCACACCACCCAAAGGAGGCCTCTCCGGGCTTCGGCCAGAGGATTCTCCCGGCCGTTTCTCCGCCTCTGTGGTGGATTCTCTTAACCCTTGGGCACGAGAAAGTAGAGTGATCCGGGCTGCTGGAGCAGCCCCGCCGCGGCCTCGGCCTTCCCTCCCGCGCCCCAGAAGAGATCGACTCGCCCCGGGCCGGCGATCGCGCCGCCCGTATCCTGGTTGCACACGAAGCGGGTGAAGGGACTCCACGCCTTCGCGCGGCCGTCACTCGCCAGTTCGGGCTTTTCGGTGCGGATCAGGCATAGGGCACCCTTGGGGAAGAGGCGGGAATCCGTCGCGATGGAGCGTCCCGGGGTCAGCGCCACGCCGATATTGCCGAAGGGCCCCTCCTTGGCGATGCGGAAGAAGGTGTAGCTGGGGTTCAGGTCCAAAAGCTCCCTGAGCTGTGCGGGATGGTCCTTCAGATAGCGCCGGATGGCCTGCATGGAGGCTTGGCCCTTCGGAAGCAGTCCTCTCTCGATCATAAGCTTACCGAGGCTCACGTAGGGGCGTCCGTTCTTGCCGTCGTACTGGACGTGGACCTGATCGCCGTTTTGGAGCTTGACGATACCGGACCCTTCGATCTGGAGGAAGAAGATCGCCACCGGGTCGTCCAACCAGAGCAATTCCAGTCCCTTCCCGTCCAGCACCCCCTTGCCGTCGATGTCGCTCCTTGAAAAATAGGGAACGACGCGGTCTCCGTCCAACCGGCCCACAATCGTCCGGTCGCTCATGGCCAGTGGGAACTGGCTGAGATCGATGGTCAGAAGGTCGGTGGGGCGGCGGTAGAGGGGGTAACGGAACCGCGCGTCCGGGGTGAGGCTTCCTTCCAGCTCGGGCTCATAGTACCCGGTGAAGAGCACCCCCCCTTTGCCGTCGCTGCCCACGCTCTGCAGCAGATCAAACCGGCCCCGGATGCGGTCCAGCTTCGCGGAGGCGGAAAGCCCTCCGTCCTGAAGGATCGCCAGCAGCCCCCTGAGCCCCGCCGCGTAATCCCCGACGGTCAGGCTCCGGTCGCCGAAACGCAGGGGGCTGCCGGGGGGGAGCCGCCCATAATAGGCCAGGCTCCCCTCCACGGCGCCTGCGAGCCCGTCGAAGTTCCGGTCGTCCTGAAAGCTCCCCAGATTGCGCCAGTGGACCGGCACCAGAAGGGCGCCCCGCGGCGAGGGCTGCCTCTCGGCCACTGGACGGTGGGCGCACGCGCCCGCCAGCAGAAGCGCGATAATCACCCCCAGCCGAACGCCCCATTCCTGCGTGTGCCGCCATTTCGCCATGGCCGCTGGCCCTCTCAGCGGCTCCATTGTACAGGACCGCGAAGGTGTGTGCCGCGGGCGCTCATCCAGCGCGGCGAATGCCCGGGGAGGCAGCCTGGAAGTTCGGAATAATTCCTAAAAAGGATGCGTTGAATGAACCTTGAAAGGAGCCACTCATGCCCATAGAGATCGGACTGAACGACAAAAGCAGAGAGGCGGTCGGACTCCTGTTGAACCGGCTGCTTTCGGACGAATACGTGCTGGCCGCCAAAACCCGCAATTTCCACTGGAACGTCACCGGGCCGCATTTCCGCGACTACCACCTGCTCTTCGGCGAGCAGGTCGGAACCCTGGACGGCGCCGTGGACGACCTCGCCGAGCGCGTCCGGCAGCTGGGAGGCAGGAGCCTCGGCTCCCTGCGGGAGTTCGCCGAGCACTCCCGGCTCACGGAGAACCTCGGCTCCGCGCCGCCGGCCGGCGACATGGCCGGGCTGCTCCTGCACGACCACGAGATGCTGATCCGCCAGCTCCGGAAGGACCTGGACCTCTGCGCCGGCGAGCACGGCGATGCGGGCACGGCGGACTTCCTGACGGGGCTCATGGAGAGCCACGAGAAGATGGCCTGGATGCTCCGCGCGATTCTAGAAGGCAGTGCCGCCTGAGGCCGAACTTGACGGCTCTCCGAGGCGACCCTACATTGTCGTAAGGGCTAGCGGAATGATTCTGAATACCAGGGGGCGAAGGAGCCAGCGACGAGATCTCCTCGATCTCCTCATGTCGACGGACGAACACCCCACGGCCGCCGAGGTGGCCAAGCGCATGGCCGCCAAGTACGGCCCCGTGAGCCTCTCGAACCTCTACCGCAACCTCGGCATCCTCGTGGCCTCGGGCCACGTGCGGCGACTGCGGCTGCAAGAGGGTCCAGACCGGTTTGACGCGAACCTGACCCCCCACTACCATGTGACGTGTACCCATTGCCAGCGCGTGTGGGACATGCCCCTCAGCCCCAACACGCGCTGGGATCTACCCATGCCCGCGGGATTTCAACCGCAGGGCAGTGAAATCACCATCAAGGGCTGCTGTGCCTCCTGCGCGGCGGCTCCCATTTCCCAGTCCAAGGAGGTGTAAGATGCCCAAGCTTCAAGGAACCAAGACCCACGAGAACCTGCTCCACGCGTTCGGAGGCGAGTCCCAGGCCAACCGCCGCTACCTGTACTTCGCCCGCCAGGCCGACGTGGAGGGCCATCCCGACGCGGCCGCCATCTTCCGCTCTACGGGAGAGGGCGAGACGGGCCACGCCTTCGGCCACCTGGATTACCTCGCCGAGGTGGGCGACCCGGCCTCCGGGAAACCCATCGGCGATACCAAACTGAACCTGGCGGCCGCCGTGGCCGGCGAGACCTACGAGTACACCGAGATGTACCCCGGCTTCGCTCGAACGGCCCGACAGGAGGGATTCGACGAGATCGCCGACTGGTTCGAGACCCTCGCCAAGGCGGAGCGGGCCCACGCCGGACGATTCCAGAAGGCCCTGGACGAGATCAAGTAGGGGAAGGGCGCAAGGCCGCCCTTCCCCTATTCCGAGGGCCCCTTCGAAGGGCTGTTTACGAGAGATCCCGCAGGGCGGGCGCCATTTGGCCCGAGGCGCTCGGCCGGCCAAGGGGTGGCGGGAACCCTTCGAAGGGGACCCTCGGTGAATTTTGACGGGCGGGTCGTCCTCCCCTCGTCGCATCGGAAGTTCGAGTGAATGGTCACGAGAAAGGGGGATCCAAGATGAGCGGACAGGGCCTTGGCGGCATCAAGGAGTACGTCTTCGATCCGGCCTCGCCGGAGTTTTACGATGAGGCGTCGCTCGCCGCGGAGGAGCGGCGCGTCTTCGAGGTCTGCCACGGATGCAGACTCTGCGCCGGCCTCTGCCCCTCCTTCGACATCCTTTTCGACCGCATCGACTCCAAGGACATCTCGGCCGCGGAGCTTTCCGGAGAGGACCTCCACGCGGTCATGGATGCCTGCTACTACTGCAAACTCTGCTACACCAAGTGCCCCTACACACCGCCGCACGAGTTCCGGCTGGACTTCCCGCACCTCGCGCTTCGCCACAAGGCTGTTCAATTCAAGAAGCGGGGATCGAACTTTTCCGGCCGCCTCCTCGCCGACCCCGCCGGCATGACGCGCAAGTCCCGGCCCCTCGCTCCCCTCGCCAACGCGGTCAACCGCTCGAAGCCCGCGCGCAAATTGATGTCCGCCCTTCTCGGGATACACCCGGAGGCGCCGCTTCCGCCCGTTGCCTCCCGCTCCTTCACCTCCCGCTTCCCGAAGTTAGCCAAGCCTTCGCAACCACGCGAGCGGGTGGTGCTGTTCACCACGTGCCTGGTGGACGGGAATTATCCGGGCCTGGGCGAGGCCCTCGTCGCATTTCTCGCGGCCTGCGGGGTGGAGGTTTTGCTGCCTTCCGGCCAGGAGTGCTGCGGCATCCCCTCCTTCGACATCGGCGACATCGAGAGCTCGGCCGCCAAGGCGAGAAAGAACGTGGCCCTGCTCTACCCGTACGCCAAGCAGGGGCTCCCTATCGTGGCTCCCGTCTCCTCCTGCGCCATGGCGCTGGCCACCGAATACCCGCTCCTCGTGGCGGGTGAGGAGGCCAAAACGGTGGCCGCGGCCACCCGCGACCTCTTCGACTACCTGGCCGCCCTCAAGGCGAGGGGCCTGTGGCCAACCGCGGAACCCTCGCCGCTGGGCGAGGTGGCCTACCACCTGCCGTGCCACCTGAAGCAGATGGGCGTGGGCTTCAAGGGGCGCGACCTGCTTCGCGACATTCCCGGCACCACCGTGAAGCTCCTGGACGCCTGCTCCGGCCACGACGGCACCTACGGGATCCGCACCGGCACCTACGAGGCTTCCATGAAGGTGGGACGCAAGCTCTTCAACAAGGTGAAGGAGTCGGAGGGTCTGGTGGCGACCGAGTGCCCTCTCTCCGCCCTTCAGATCGGCCACGCCACCGGACGGCAAGCCGTTCACCCCGTGGTCCTGCTGGCCAGGGCCTACGGCATCGAGGTCTCTGCCAACGACTGACTCGCCCCGGATGGAGGGGAGCGCCGGCGGGCCACGGGCTTGCTGCCCCCCTTCCTCCTCCGGCTCTTTTTTTGGAGAACGCATGAAGAAGCTCCAACTGTCGGATATTCTGGACCTGGCTCAATACGAAAAGCGCCGCAAGGAGATCCGGGCCGAGGTGATGGCCATGAAGGCGAACCGGCGGCTACCGGTGAACGAGATCCTCACCCTGCTCTTCGAAAACCGCCGGACGGTCTGGTACCAGATTCAGGAGATGGTCCGCGCCGAGCGCATGGTGGAGGAGGCGGCCATCCAGGGGGAGATCGAGGCTTACGGCCCCCTCGTCCCCGGCCCCAACGAGTGGAAAACCACGCTCTACATCGAGATTCCAGACGAGGCCCGGCTCAAGGCCACCCTCCCCAAGCTGCCCGGCGTCGAACACTCTTTCTACGCGCGCATCGGCGAAGAGCGGATTCGGGCCGTGGGCGAAGAGGGGCGCAGCCGGGAGGATTACACCAGCACGGTCCACTACCTGACCTGGACGCTCACGCCCTCGTTCCTCCGCCGGTTCCTTGCCGGAGAGGCCTTGCACATCGGGACGACACACCCCTTTTGCCCCGCCGAGGTGGAGGTCCAGGCAGGCCTGCGCCGCGAACTGGCATCGGACCTTCAGGCTGGCGAATCGTGAGGTGCAGGGAGGCTTTAGAAGCGGATGACCAAGCCGACGCGGCCGTCCCCCACGTCGACGCTCGGCTCGAAGGCCATGTGCGTGTAGGTCACCTGGAAGCTCATCCCCACCTGGCGGCTGAAGAAGTGCCGGTAGCCGATGCCAGCCTCGCCGGCCCACTTGGTCTGGGAGGGGAGGTGGATACGCTGCCAACCCCGCCCCGAATAGGAGCTGGAGGTACCCGCTACGCCCGCGCCCATGAAGACGTAAACCTCCCCGTGGTCAGACACCGGCCTCCTCAGCTCAGGCGCTACGGTGAGGACGTAGAGAGCGTTTGAGCCGGATATCCCCTTCAGGTTTCCCTGGTAGTAGGCCCCGTGAAGCACCACCGACACGTAGTCCGTCCAGGCGTAGCCGATCCCGGTCTGGGCCATCCAGCCACTGTCCAGCCAGCCGCCCGCCGTGTTGTAGCCTCCCTGAAGCTCCCACGTCCAGGGATGGAGCGGCTCCTGCGCACGGAGCACGCTCGATCCGGCCAGCACCAAAACCATCCACAGCCACGCTCTCTTCATCGCTGCCCCCTTTGTTTTCCAGCTTCGAAGGCGCCCTCCATGGAGTGTTTTGATGATATCATGGTTCGTCTTTCGGGGCACTTTGACGGGCGGGTGACGGAAGGCGTTGCGGGATTGGCGGGTGCGAGCCCGAGTGCGGGTGCTCGCAGGCCTCCATTCGGGGAGGGGGCATGATCGGTGACCTCCGCCTCTGGCTCTCCTTGGCCGTCGTCGGTTCGGCCTTCGCGCACATCCGCGCCGAGTACCGAGGGCCCCGCTGGCAGGTGTACCTCTTCAAGCCCCTGACCACCGCACTGATCCTCCTGATGGCCCTGGCATCACCCCCCACGCCGGGCGCCTTCTACCGCGGCGCCATCCTCGCCGGGCTCCTGTTGTCTCTGGCGGGTGACATCTTTCTCATGCTTCCACGGGACCGTTTCGTCGCCGGCCTGGTCAGCTTCCTGGCGGCCCACCTCTGCTACATCGCGGCTTTTTCAGCGGGCATCGCGCTCGGGCTTTCCCCCTGGACCACCCTGCCGCTCCTGGTCGTCGCCCTTACCCTGCTGTGGCTTCTGTGGCCGCACCTGGAAAGCATGCGGCTTCCCGTCCTCCTGTACGTCGCGGTCATCCTCTGCATGGCGTGGCGCGCCTTGGTCCGGTGGCAGATGGCCGACGGCGGCGAAGCCTTCGGAGCCGCCGCCGGCGCGCTGCTCTTCGTGGCCTCCGACGCAACCCTGGCCCTCAACCGCTTCCGGCGGCGATTCCGAAGCGCTCAGCTCGTGATCCTGAGCACCTATACCATCGCCCAGTGGCTCATAGCCCTTTCAGCCTGAGTGGCCTTCCCACAGGGGAACGTGGCATCGAAGCGGCGGAGTCCATCCAGCGGACCCAGCAGCGGTAAAAGGCAGGGCAAAGTTCTCCAAAACAATTTTAGCCATCACTGGTGCGGTTTGCCTTCCGGAGCGAAGCGGAGAAAGGCGCATTCCGGTGGGTCGCGCGAGGCGCTCCCCGAGGAGGGTCTCAGCCGCGCCCCTAAGCTCAGAGCGGGATTACGACGGCGAGCCGCACCGCCTCCGTGCCGGGGTTGTGCCGCGCTGTGCCGGCGTTGGAATAGTGGAATATCCCCGCGGCGATCCGCCAATTCCCATGGAAGAAGTAGAAAAACTCCAGCCCGGAGCGAAACTCCAGGTGGCTTCCCAGGTCGATGGAATGGTTGGAGTACCAGCCCGGCCCCGAGGTCAGGGCAGCCCCCCAGTGGGGGGCAAAGTGGTAGTCCAGGGTCAGGTTGGGCCCCACATAGTCTTCGTCGCGGCTCACCTCCGCGGCTCCGCCGAAGCCGATGGACAGCTTGCCCCAGGAGTGGAACAGGTGGCGAACCTCCAGAGAGCCGTACCCGTATTTTGTACTATGCCGAAGGTTCCCCACTCCAGGGCCAACCATGAAGAAGGTGCTCTGCTGAGCAAGGACCGGCAAAGACAGGGCTAGAAACGCGACGATCAGACAGGCTTTGGCGGCGCGCATCCGATACCTCCCTTGCCTTCATGGCGCCCATGAAGGCGCTATCCGTTCGCTCTATGCCAACAATGGCAAGTCCAAAGTTACCCACAGGACGGAGGAATTTTCAAGGCATTTCCCGACCCCAAATTCCGCGATCGAAGGGTCCCTCCTTCGGCGCCGCAAGTGGCACATGGGGGAAGGGCTTTGTCTCCTGAACGGGGAGGGCCATTCCCTCGCCCTCCGCTGGCAAAGCCAGAGGGAGGGACCCCCACCCTTGGACGCCTTTTTCGCCTTCGGCTCAAAGGCCCCCAATCCCTTATCAGGTGAAAGAGCATTGGAGCTAAACCACTTGTACATCAACATTTGGGGGCTCCGTTCCGGTTTCATCGCGGGATTGGGGCCGACCCTGCGATGAAAGGCGAAACGTTGGTGCAACTTTCTATGGATCTCGCTGGCCGGCATGGCTACACAATCACCCGCCAAGGGATTAAGGGGGAATGCCTCTTTCCGTGATCTCCGATGCGCCCCTAGAGGATCAGGTTGAACAAATAGCCCACCGCGAGGATTCCCAGGGCGACGACGCCGAAATAGACGGCGATGAGCTTGGGTTTTAGGACCTTGCGAAGGATGACGGCCTCGGGCAGGCTCAGGCCGATGACGGCCATCATGAAGGCCAGCACCGTTCCCAGCGCCGCGCCCTTCTCCATGAGGGCCTGGACGATGGGGATGATGCCGGCGGCGTTGGAGTACATGGGGACTCCGACGAGCACGGCGGCGGGCACGGCCCACCAGGCGCTCTTTCCCATGAGGTGCGCCATGGCGTTGGTCGGAACGTAGCCGTGGATGCCCGCCCCCACGGCGATGCCCGCCAGGACGTAGGGCCAGACGCGGCCCACGATGTCCCTCACGGCCTGCAGGCCGGCGCCGACGCGGTCGGCCCAGGCGATCTGCTCCTCGCCGTCCATTCCCGCCCCGGCCGAGGTGGCATAGACCCACTCCTCCACCCATCCCTCCAGTTTCAACTTGCCGATGACGAAGCCCGCGAAGACGGCGATGATGAGGCCGGTCCCGGCGTAGATAGCCGCCACCTTCCAGCCGAATAGGCCGAAGAGGAGGACGAGTGCCACCTCGTTCACCATGGGCGAGGCCACGAGGAAGGAGAGCGTCACGCCTAGCGGCACGCCCGCCGTCACGAAACCGATGAAGAGCGGTACCGCGGAGCAGGAGCAGAAGGGCGTGGGCACGCCCAGGAGGGCCGCGAGCACGTTCCCCGCCGATTCTCGCTTCCCCGCCAGGATGCGCCGGGTGCGCTCCGGCGTGAAGAAGCTGCGGAGGATGCCCACGCCGAAGACCACGAGCAGGAGAAGCATGAGAACCTTGGGCGCCTCGAAAAGGAAGAACTGCACCGCCATGCCGAGCCGCGAGCTCTCGGCCAGGCCCGCCAGATCGAAGGTCACCCACTTGGAAAAGGGCTCCAAAAACCAGTAGATGGCGATCCAAGCGGCCAGCGCGGGGAGGCCGGCGAGAAGGTAACGACCCAGGCCCCTCTTTCTCTGGGAAGAGGTCTCGCAGGGGGGTTCGGTTTCCGTTACGCCCGATGGCTCGGTGGCCAGTTCTTGTGCTTTCACTTCGTGTCCTTTCTCAGCGTCCGCTGTCGCCGCACCGCGCTTCGGCCGCATCCGGTCTTTCTCCAGTCACCGAATAGGGGAAGACAGGCAGCTCGGTGACCTCGTAGAGAGAACCGGGCGGCGCGGAGAACAGCCGATGGATGAACGTCAGTTGGAGGGCCTGCACCTGGGCGATGAGCGGTCCGTCGCACCCGGCATTCCTCAATCTCTTCTCCATGGCCGGTAGGCCGGCCGGCTTGACGCCGGGCTTTAGGCGCACCATGACGGCCTTTCCCGTGGAGCGCCGCTCTAGAATCCATTCATCGCCCAGGCTCCGGTCGATCACCAGGGTTCCGTAGAGGGTCCGAGCCCCGGTCAAGTAGGCCGCCACATCGGAGTAGCAGGGCGAGGCGTTCGTCGCGGCCGCCACGTCGGTGCGGTCCACGATCCCCTCCGGGAAGAGCGCCTTCAGCCCCAGTGTGATGCCTTCGGCCGCGGCGATCAGCCCGTCGCACGGGTGCCCGTGGAACCGCACCAGATCCGCGAGCGTCACCGTCTGCGGCGTTCGCGACATGGGGCCAAGGCTCGACTCGGTGTCCAGCACACGAATGAGGCGCCTCGAGGAGAGGTTCGCCGTCAGGGGCGCAAAGTCCACCCCGCCTTGGGCCGCCGCCCAGGTATGGCCCGCCACGATGGAGGCACCCCATAGAAGGGCCGCCGGCGCAAGAAACGTCCGCAGGGTTCGCCGGCTCACGACCTCAGGGCCTCCAGGATCAAACCCTTCACGACCGCCACGCTGGGCAGCTTGCCCTGGAGGACGGGCTTACCGTTGATGATGAGGCCTGGGGTCACGAAGATGCCCGAGGCGGCGATGTCCTTGAAGTCGGTCAGCTTCACCACCGTGGCCTCCGTTTGGAGCTCCTCCAGGGCCTTGATCACCCTGGATTCCAGCTCCAGGCAATTTCGGCAGCCCGGACCGGCGATGCGTATGTCGAGGTTCATGCGTCCATTCCTTTCTTCGATGGGCTTAGGCTCCCCCAATCAGGGGCGCCCCCATGACGTACAGGCCGAGAGCCAGGATCAGCGCCCCCGCTCCACGGCGCAGCCAGAGGTTGGCACTGGCCCACCGGCGGCTTGACAGCAGCCCCCGCACCGCCCCCATGGAGAGGCCCGCCAGGAGCACCAGCATGCAATGGCCCAGTGCGTAAGTCAGCAACAGCGCCCCCCCGTAGAGGACGCTTCCCTTGGCCGCGATGAAGGCCAGGAGCACCGCGAGAACGGGCACCGCGCAGGGGGTCGAGATGAGCCCAAAGAGAATGCCGAGGAAAAAGGCCCCCAGCGCACCCTTGCTCCGGGGCCGGAAGGGCATGGAAAAGCCGATGCGCAGAGGAATCCAACCCAGCATGTGGAGCCCCATCACGAGGCAGACCCCCCCGATGAGGTAGGGCCAGAAGCGGCCCTGGAGGCCGAAGAGTCGGCCCAGCAGGGCCGCGGCGAGCCCGAGGCCCGTGAATGTCAGGGCCAGGCCGGCCACCATCGAGAGTGCGTAGAGCAGGGATCGCCGCAGCGACGTGACCTGCTCGCTGCCGCCGACGTACGCCAGGACTAGCGGGATGCTCACGAGCACGCACGGGTTGCTCGCGGTCAGGAGCCCGCCCAGGAAGGCCGCCCCGAAGGCGAGCAGGGGCGCCGTCTCGATGAGGCTGCCGAACTGACTCAGGAGCTGTTGCATCAGCGGGCCCGCTCGACGCCCATCTTGGTGAAGATCTTCTCCACCTGCTCGAAAGGCAGGTAGCCCACGTGCCGTTCGAACTCCTTCCCGTCGGCAGTGAAAAAGATCTGGGTGGGGATCATCATGATCTTATACTCCTGGGCCGCCTCCGGCCTCTTGTCCAGGTCGATGAATTCGATGACCGCCTTGCCCTTGTAGCGGAGCTCGGCCTCCTGGAGGACCGCCACCATCTGCTTGCACGGGATGCACCACGTCTTGCCCAGATCCACCATCCGGGGAAGGGCCCGGGAGACCGACGGCTTCCCCGTGGCCGCCTTCTCGGGCGAAGGCGCCGCCTTCCCTCCCCGCACTCCGGCGATCACCCACACCGACATCAGGATCAAAAACAGGGATACCCCACCCAAGACGACTCTCTTCATCATCGGTCTCTCCTCTTGCTCGTTTGTTGGGCCGCGACGCCCGCACCGGCGCAGGGAAGCCCGGCGGCGCGAAGCAGGGCCCGCGCGTTTTCGTTGGCGATCCGATAGAAGACCATGGTCCCCTCGCGCTCGTCCGCGACGAGCCCGTGATCCCTCAAGATGGTCAGGTGCCGGGCAAGGGTCGGCTGGGGCACCTCCAGCTCGGGCAGCATGCGGCACGAACACTGCCGGCCCTCCCGCGCCAGAAGGCAGAGGATCCTCAGGCGCAGAGGATGACCCAGGTCTCGAAATAATCTGGCTTTCACGGCGAGCGACTCGGCCATGACCCCTCCAAGAATTCAATTATTCGCATAACCGAATAAAAAGTCAAGTCCGGCGCTCACCCGCCTAGCGGGAGGGGCTGGAGGACCCCATCGGTTTGGACCCGGCAAGGCGGCCCTTGCGGGACGGGCATGGCTCCCCGCCTTCAAAAGAAAGGGGCCCCGAAGGGCCCCGGCCAAGGGAAGGAAGGAAAAAGAGAAGAAGGTGGGGAGGAACGCCTGTCAGAAGCGCACCACCAGGCCGATGCGCGCGTCGCCGATGTCCGTCTTGTCGCACACGTAACGGACGGAATCGAACCCCATGTGGGTGTAGGTGAGCTGGAAGGACATGCCCACGTTCGGCGTGAAGAAGCGCCGGTAGCCGAAGCCCACCTCGCCGGCCCACTTGGTCTGGGACGGCTGGTGGACGTAGAGGAGACCTCCGCCCTCACGGATCCAGTAATCCTTGGACTGCAGGTCGGCCACACCCGCACCGACGAAGACAAAGAACTGGTCCTTGTCCGTCAGGTTGTAGTCGTACTCGGGGGCGATGGTGAAGGTCCAGATATTGTTGGTCGTGCTGTTCAGGCTGTCTTTGATCTTGCCGTCCCAGTAGGTGGCGTGGAAGGCGAGTTTCCAGTTGTCCGTGAAGTTGTAGGCGATGCCGGTGCTCGCGTTCCAGTCGCTGTCCATGAAATTGCTCGACGTGTAGTAGCCGCCCTGCAGCTCCCACGTCCATGGGTTCTTCGGCGTTTGTGCCATCAGGGCCAAGCTGGCCGTCATGAGTACCAACGCGGTGATCACCAGTTTTTTCATGGTCAACCTCCTTGCATCGAGGCCCAGGGTCTTGCCGCCCTCTCATCCGGCGGGGTCCTCCTCCGTGACCCCTGCCGTGCCTCTCTGGTGTTAAGGATAGCGCCCCGTGCACCTGGCGGCCTTGACGCAAATCAAGAGGCGGCGGCATGCCTGTCCAAAATAGACCGCCCTGCCGGCTTCGAACCACGGCTGGGTCTCGGCCGCGCCTTTGGCGCGGCGATGGGGGCCTTTGACGGGCGCGTCCACGCCAGCGTGGCCGCGCTCCGTCCACAGGCCCATCGGCGCCGGGACGCGCCTTCCTTCGCTTCGCTCCGGAAGGCAAGACGCACACATGCGAGCTGAAAATGTTTTGGACAGCCAAGAGGCGGCGGGTACCCCAATAGCGCCATGGGAGCCGGAACGGCCCTGCCCATCCCTATGTGGCTGACCGGTATAGCAGCGCTGCCATCCGCCGAGAAATGGGGGGAATTCCAGCCCGCTCTGGATCCGCGGGAAGGTCGGACCAAGGGTAGGGTGCGATGTGACTCCGCGGACCTGCCCGCGGAATGGGGGCGGGCCTCGGAGCCGGGCCGAGAGCTCCTCTTCAGCGCCCCTGCCCCGCGGAGGCGGCCGGAGGGGAACCAGCCCTTGGCACCCGGCACGCCGCCGCTGCGGGGAGGGGCTTGTAGAGGAGGAAGTTGAGGAGGTTGTCCCTGAAGGTCCAGTTCTTGACGAGCTTCATGTGCTCTTCGCAGATGAAGCCGGAGAGGGCATAGGGCAGGTCGGTGTGGGGCTCGCACAGGGCACTGGCGGGCACCTCGGCCAGCAGGCTCGATTTGGTCACGTCGCCGTCTCCCGGCCCGTAAAAGAGGCTCGCGAGGTTCACCCCCTTAACCGGATGCTGCACCTCGTCGGGCTTGCGGCGCACCACCCATCGGCCGTTTTCCCGTTCCACCACGAGGCCGCGGAGCGTCGGGGTGCAGTCACCGCCCAAGAGGAGCGTCTGGACCGAAGCCGGCACCGGTCCCGCCTCCAGGGCCAGGTGGAAGGCCTTGGCCTCCCGGAGCAACACGCCGAAGTGGTGTTGCAGAGCCACCAGGTAGGCCCTCGCCTGGGCTTCGTCGGCGCCGGGGTGCAGGCCCAGGTAGCGCCGGAGGATGCCGAGGCGCTTGCGGGGATCGAAGATGCCCCAGCGCTCGCGCTCCCACGTCTTCACGTCGTAGATGTCCAGGGGCAGCGGCTCCCCTGACGCCGTGAAAAGGACGTGGTCCGAGGGTGAGGGCATGAGCTCGATCATGGAGGGCATGGTGGCGATGAGGTCGGGCGGGATCCGCGCCAAACCCACCCGGCTCCCGTCGATGAGCGCCAGGAGGCTGGAGACGGCGCCCATGTTGGGCGTCCCCAGCATGACGAATTTGCGGACGTGCGCCGCCCCGGCGTCCGTCGGAACGGGCGTTTCTTCTCCCAGCACGTTCTTTCCGCCATAAAGGATATAGTAGCGCGCGATGAGGCCGCCCATGGAGTGGGCCACGATATCCACCTTGAGCGAGGGGTCGTGGCACCGTGCGGCGATGGCGTCGATGAAGGCCGAGAGCCGCCGGGCGTTTTCCACGCAGCTCAGGCGCCAGTCATACGCGAAGGGGAAGAAGGGGGCTTCGGGCACCGGACCCGGCCCTTTCACCAGGGTGTACCCGCCGTCTTGCGTGAGGGTCTGCACAATTCCCGCGTAAACCTCAACGCCGCCGACCTTTTTGATAGAGCCCACGGCCACCAGGTCGTTCTTCTCGCCCGGCGTGACGGGCAAGGCCAGGCGCATATCGGCGGTGGTGGAGAAGAAGCCCCGCATCTTCCCCCACAGCACCTTCCCCGTTTTCGGGTCCACGATCTCCGAACCCATGAGGCCGTGGATGCCCACCAGCGGCGGCCGCCCCTGCTTCTGATTGGCCCAATCGTGGTAGAGGAGCGCCAAGTCGGGCTCTCGGTGTGCGCAACCGGCGGCCAGGACCAGCAGACAGAGGCCGATGAACCTTCGGAGCCCTCTCGCCCCTCGGATCCCCATCTCGTTTGGCGCCTTGCTCCTCATGGCGGCCCTCCTTCCACCCCTGCTTCATCCTTTCTATAAGGGTATCACAAAGGCCACGCGGACCGATTCCGTGCCGGGGTTGTGCCGAGCCACGCCAGCGTTCGAGTAGTGGAAGACCCCGACCCCCAGACGGTACCCCTTGCCAAGATGGTAAAACAGCTCCAGACCCGACCGGAACTCCAGGTGGCTCCCCAGGTCGTAGTGGTGATCTGAATAGCGACCGGGGCCAGAGGTCAGAGAGGCGCTCCACCGGTCGGAAAAGGCGTACTGGAGGGTCAAATTGAGCCCCTCGTAGTTCTCCAGAGAACTGACGTCCAGCACGCCACCGGCCCCCCAAGAGAGCTTCCCCCAGGAATGAAAGAGGTGGCGGAGCTCCACCGAACCGTAGAGATGCCGGTTCTTGTTCTGCACGTTGCCGACCGCCGGGCCCACCAGCACGAAGGTCTCTTGGGCCAAGACCGGACAACTCACTATCAAAAGCGCGAGAACCAGCGGCATCTTCGCCCGTCGCATTGGAAGTCTCCTTATTCGTTTTCAGTTCCCAGCCGGAGAGGCCGCGCAAGGCGTCCGCCCCTGATTCTGGTTGGCCAAGCCGTGGCAGATGGGCCCCAGGTGAGACTGGCAGTGGGCGCGGCCAACGACGGGCAGGGGGAGCGCGAGGAAAATCCTGCAAGGCCATCCCCGGCCCGCTCTCGGTCGATCAGGCACGGCCCCGCTCACCCTCCGCACTCCTTCGGGCATGGCCTCCGGCCAGCTCGATCCTCGCCCGTATCGCATCCTGCATAGCAAGATGGCATGTTCGCCCTACCTTAGTAAAGCCCAAATTCCGCGATCGAATGGTCCTTCCTTCGGCGGCGCAGGTCGCACATGGGGGAAGGGCTTTGTCTCCTGAACGGGGAGGGCCGGCCGAGCCCCTCCTCGGGGAGCGCCACAGCGCAACGCGCCGGAAGGCTAGGCGCTTTGGGGCGTGATGGAAATGTTTTGGACAGCCATGAAGATCCATAGGGATTTGCACTGCCATTTCGCCTTCCATCGCGGGATTGGGGTCTTGGAGGGAGGCGCCTTCGTTCGTTCCTATCCGGAAAGTCCGGATGGAAGCAGTGGAGAGCGGAGTACCCGCCCAACGCCGAATCTGCACGGCCTTCGTCTCTCCCCTCCAGCCTCCACTGTCGCCCTCTTCACACCCATCCCATCGCTCCGAGAAAGGCACCCAAAGCGAGAGGTATGACCGGATGGGCTTTGAATTTGAGCAGCAGGAGAAGGGTGAAAGCCATGAGCGCCCAGCCTGGAGTGCCGTGAAGGGCAGAGGGGCCGAGGAGGAAGGCCGCGCCGACGATCAGGCCCGCCACGGCGGGCGAGACGCCGGCGAGGAAGTCCTCGAAGCGCTCGTTGCCCTTGAAGCGGCCGTAGCCCAGCGTGAGCACCGTCATGAGGACCATGGCGGGGGCGAAGAGAGCCAGCGTGGCGGCAAGCGCGCCCGCGACGCCGTGGAGGTGGAAGCCCGCGAAGGTGGCGAGCACGGCGATGGGTCCGGGCGTCAGGTTGCTGATGGCCACGCCATCCAGAAATTCGCGGGTGTTGAGCCAGTGGAGCTGGGTCACGAGCTTCTGGTGGAGGATGGGGATGAGGACGAAACCGCCTCCGAAGAAGACGAAGCCCACCTTGAGGAATGTCCAGCTCAGGGCCGCCAGCCCCACGCCGCCTGATGCCGCCGGTCCCGCCGCGGCGGCGCCTTCGAGCGCGAGGGCGGGGGCGGGCAGCGGAGAAAGCTTGGAAGCGAAAACCACCCCGGCCGCGCCGGGCGCCGCACCCTCCCCGCGGCCTGGGGCCTTGGACGAACCCTGGCCGCCGAACCGGGAGCGGCCCAGCACCAGCCCCAACAACCCCGACGCCGCCAGCACGGTGACGGCGTTGACCTTGAGCAGCGAGAGGGCCAAGGCCAGGAGGGCCACCACGGCGGCGGGCCAGCGCCGCAGGGCCTTGCGCCCCAGGGACCAGGCGGCCGCCAGGATGAGGGCGATCACGACCGGGCCGACGCCCCCCACGGCCGCCTGGAGCGAGGGGATGCTGTGGTACGCGAAGTAGAGCCAGGAAAGGACGATGACGATGAGGACCGACGGCGCCATGAAGGCCCCCGCGCAGAGGAGGCCGCCCAGGGGGCCGAAGAGCCGGCACCCCACGAAGAAGGCGGTGTTCGTGGCGAAGGGGCCCAGGAGCTGGCCGAAACCCACGCCGTGCAGAAATTCCTCGCTGGAGAGAAGCTTGCGCTGGCGCACCAGCTCGCGCTCCATGAGGGCGATGTTGGCCATGCCCCCCCCGAAGCCGATGGTCCCGATGACGAGGAAACGCAGGATCAGTCCCGGCAGCGAGAGCCTCGCCCCGCCCGCGGCCTCGGGCTCCGGCCCCGTTCCCTTCCGGCCGCTCACGGGCGATTCCTCCCGGAAGGGCCGTCCGGCGGCGCGGACGCCGGCCCCTCCCCCCAACTCCCGCCGAGGGCCTTGATGAGCGACACGGCGGCCACGTAGCGTTCGCCCCTGACCACCGCCAGCGCCTGCTCGCGAGCCTGCGCGGCGCTCTGGGCGCTGGTCACCTGGAGGTAGCTCACCAGGCCGCCACGGTAGCGCTCCTCGGCGAGCTCGAGTTGCCGTTTCGCGGAAAGGTAGGCCGCCCTCTCCCTCTCGTACTGCTCTTCGAGGAGGCGCTGGGCCGCGAGGTCGTCCTCCACCTCGGCGAAGGCCTTCAGCACCGTCTGCCGGTAGAGGGCCACGGTCTCGTCGTAGCGGGCCTTGGCGGAACGGACACCGGCCCGCCGCTGGCCCCCCTCGAAGAGCGGCAGGGCCAGCGAGGGGCCCACGGCCCAGAAACGGCTGGGGGCGCTCAGAAGGGTGCCCGACTCGATGCTCTGGAAGCCGGCCGCGCCGCCGAGCTTCAAGACCGGGAAGAAGGCCGCCTCGGCCGCGCCGATGGCGGCGTTGGCGGCGGCCATGCGCCGTTCGGCGGCGGCCACGTCGGGCCGGCGCTCCAGGAGCGTGGAGGGCAGGCCCGGCCGGATGAGGGGCGGATCACCGGCCAGGGCCTCTTCATCCGGGTGGAAGAGCGGCGCGCTCTGGCCCACGAGAACGGCGAGCGCGTGCACAAAACGCAGGCGCGCCTCTTCGAGGGCGGGCTGCTGGGCCAGCGCGGCGTTCAGGAGGGTCTCGGCCTGGGCCACGTCCAGATCGCTCGAAAGGCCCGCCTCACGCCGGTTCCGAGTCAGCTCAAGGCTCTTCCGGTAGGCCTCCACGCTCGCCGCCAGAGCCCTCTCCTCGGCGAGCAGGGAGCGGAGCGTGAAGTAGTCGGCCGCCACCTCCGCCTCCACCGAGAGCCGCACCCCCTGCCAGTCGGCCGCGCTCGCCTGCTCGCTCGCCCTGGCCCCCTGGAGCTGGCGCCGCACGCGTCCCCACAGGTCCACCTCGTAGCCCGCGTCGAAGGGAACGGTGTAGTTGTCGTAGGTGAAGCCCTTGCCGGCGGCCTCGCCGGTGGTGCTGAGGGGACGGTTCCGGGAGTCCTGCTGGCGCGTGGCCGAAAAGGCCGCCGCCAGGCGCGGAAAGAGGCCCGAGCGGGCCACGTCGGCGGAGGCCCGAGCCTCGGCGTAGCGGGCCGCGGCGGCGCGGAGGTCCTGATTGGCCGAAGCCGCCTCGCTTTCGAGACGGTTCAGCTCCGGATCGCCGAAGACCTCCCACCAGGGCCCCTTGGGCATGGCCGCAGAGGCCGGTTCGGTTCGCCGCCACGTCACGCCGGCACCCTCGAAGCGCTCCGGCATCCGGGCCACCGCCTCGGGCCGGCGGTAATCGGGCCCCACGGCGCACGAGAGCGTCGCGAGCAGCGCGGGGATCAGCGCCGCAGCCGCCGTACGGCGCAGCAAGCGGGCGAGAAGCCGTTCCCTCCTCATGGCGCTTCCTTTCCGGAGGCGCCGGGCGGCGCGGCTACGCGGACCGTGACGCCGCTCACGAGCGAGTCGGCGGGGTTCAAGATGACGCGGTCCGAGGCGCCAACGCCGGAAAGCACCTCGATGGTCTGCCCGAAGTCCCGGCCAAGCTTGATGGAGCGCAGCGTCACCTTTCCGTCGGCCCCCACCACCGCCACCTGCGGCCCCTGGGCCCGAAAGAGCAGCGTGTTCCCGGGCAGGGTGAGCGGCGGTTTGGGCGTTCTGGCCCCCACGAAGCGGACCTGCGCGTAGCTGCCCGCCAGCAGGCGCCCGCCGGGATTGCCGAGTTCGAGCTCCACCCGAAGGGTCCGGGAGGAGGGGTCGAGGGCCCCCGCGGTGCTCAGCACCCGGGCCTCGTAGGTTTCGTTGGGCCGCTCGGGGAAGAGCACCTCGGCGCGCTGGCCCTCCGCGATGGCGGCGGCCATGCTCTGGGGCACGTCGGCGTAGACGCGGAGCCGGTCCGTCTGGGCCAAGCGGAAGAGCGGTTTGCCGCCGCCCGCCGTGACGAGGTCGCCCACGTCCACGTTGCGCTCCGTGATCGTGCCGGCGAAGGGCGCCGTGACGAGGGCGAAGCCCTTGAGCTGCTCCAGGCGGCGCACGTTGGCGAGGGCCGCCTTCACTTGGGCCGCCTTCAGCGCGAGGTCGGCCTGCTTCTCGGCGTTCTCCTGTTCGCTCACGCTGGCGCTCTTCACGAGGCCGGCGTAGCGCTCTGCCGTGATCTTGGCCAGCGAGAGGGCCGCCTGGGTCTCCACGAGCTGGTGGCGCGCTTGGTCGAGCTCCTGGTCCAGCTCGGGGGTCTCGATTTGGGCCAGAACCTGCCCCGCCTTCACCGGCGCGCCGATGTCCACGGCCCATCGCTTCAAGTAGCCCGTGGCGCGGGCGTAGATGGGCGCCTCGCTCCACGCCTCCACGTCGGCGGGAATGGGCGTGCCCGGCTGCGGCTTGCCCGGCTCGGGGTGAACCACCTGGACCGTGGGTACGGCCAGCTCCGCCGTCTCCTTGGCCAGAGCCTTCGCGTGGAGCCAGCGGGGAACGAAGCCCGCGAGGAGGGCCGCGGCGAGCAACACGAAGGCCACGGAACCGAGGCGTTTCAAACGCAGGGGAGAGCCGCCGGCTTCGGGCCCGGCGGGAGAAACCGCTTGAGTCGTCGGATCGTTCGTCATGGCTTCTCCTCGCGAGTTTCGCTGGATGGGGAGGAAAGAGGCTCCCGCCCACGGGAGCCCGCGGGCTCCTGGCGGTGCAGGAGCGAAAAGACCACCGGCACCACGAAGAGCGTGGCGAGGGTGGCCACGGCCAGGCCGCCGATCACGGCCCTGCCCAAGGGAGCGTTCTGCTCGCCGCCCTCGCCCAGGCCGAGGGCGAGCGGCGCCATACCGATGATCATGGCGAGGGCCGTCATGAGGACGGGCCGCAGGCGGCCGACCCCCGCCTCCCAGGCGGCGGCGAGCGGCGTCATTCCCTCCTGCAGATGGATCCTGGCGAAGGTGACCACGAGCACGGAGTTGGCCGTCGCCACGCCCAAACTCATGATGGCCCCCATGAGGGCCGGCACGCTCAGGGTGGTGAAGGTCAGGAAGAGCCCCCAGGCTACGCCGGCCAGGGCGCCCGGCAGGGCCGTGATGATGATGAAGGGATCGCTCCAGCTCTGGAAGTTCACCACGAGCAGGAGGTAGATGAGCACCGCGGCCATGACGAGCCCGATGGCGATCCCCCCGAAGCTTGAGGCCATGGTCTCGGCCTGGCCCCTCATGGTGAGAAAGCTCCCCCGGGGCAACTGCCGCCGCGCCTTGGCGAGGATGGGGTCGATGGCCCTCAGCGCCCCGCCCAGGTCCCGTCCGCTCACGCCGGCGAGCACGTCGATGACGGGCATGACGTTGTAGTGGCTCACGATGGGGGGCACCATGGTGCGATGGATGGAGGCCAGGTTGGCCAGGAGCTGCACGCCGCCGGGGCTGCCGGCGCTCCCCGAAGAGATGGCCTTGAGGGCGGCGAGGGATTCGATGGCCGTCTGCGGCACCCGCACGTTCATGAGGTACTGCACGCCGTTCTTGGGGTTGAGCCAGTACATGGGCTGCACCTGGCTGCTCCCGCTGAGGCCCAGGAGGACCGAGTTGGCCACATCGCGCTCGGTGAGCCCCAGCTCCATGGCCTTGGCGCGGTCCACGGCCACCTGGAACTTGGGCAGGTCGTCGGGCTGGCCCACGCGGACGTCCACGATGCCGGGAACGTGCCTCAACCGGTTGGCGATGCCGTAGGCGATGGCCCGGTTGCTCTTCTGGTCCCGTCCCGAGATCTGGATGTCGAAGGGGGCCGGGAGACCGAAGTTGAGCGTTTGGCTCACGATGTCGGCGGGCAGGAAGTAGAAGGTCGTCCCCGGAAACTCCCGGTTGAGCAGAAACCGCAGCTTTTCCACGTAGCCCTGCGTGGGGTGGTGGCCCGGCTTCAACGCCACCAGGATGTCCGCATCCCCCACCCCCACCAGGCCGTTGTCGATGTAGGTGAGCGGAATGCCGCCGAAGGGGATGCCGATGTTGTCGAGGATCCCGCCCAGCTCCCGCGGCGGAATCTGACGCCGGATGGCTGCCTCCACCTCATCCGTCAACTTGGCCGTCTCCTCGATGCGCGTTCCGCTCCTCGCCCGCAGGTGCAGGCGGAACTGGCCCGCGTCCACGGAGGGGAAGAAATCCTCGCCGAGGAAGGGGATGAGCAGCGCCGTGAGCGCGCAGAAGGCGGCGAAGCCCAATAGGAAGGCGCGCCGGTGGCGCAGCGCAGCACCGAGGAGGCGCCGGTAGCCCTCCCGGAACCGCGTGAATCGGGCCTCAAAGCGCCTTTGAAGGGCGATGAAAGGCCGCAGCCACGGCGCCGCAGAATCCTCTTCCGCGAGGTGTCCCCGGTAGGCGTGGCGGCGGTAAAACCACATGACCAGGGTGGGCACCAGCGTCCGCGACAGCAGGTAGCTCGCCAGCATGGCGAAGACCACCGCCTCGGCCAGCGGCACGAAGAGGTAGCGCGCCGTGCCGCTCAAAAAGAACATGGGGACGAAGACGATGCAGATGCAGAGGGTGCCCACGAAGGCCGGCAGGGCGATCTCCTGGGCGCCGTCCAGGATGGCCTGGACGGTCGGCTTGCCGAGGGCCATCTGCCGGTGGACGTTCTCGATCTCCACCGTGGCGTCGTCCACCAGGATGCCCACGGCCAGGGCCAGCCCGCCCAGCGTCATGAGGTTGATCGTCTCGCCCAGGGCGCTGAAGGTGAGGATGGAGACCAGCACCGAGAGCGGGATCGAGAGGGCGATGATGAGCGTCCCGCGCCAGGCCCCCAGGAAGAGCAGGACCATGAGCGCCGTGAGCAGGGCGGCCACGACCCCCTCGCGCACCACGCCGCTGATGGCGGCGCGAACGAAGAGCGACTGGTCGGCGAACTCCTTGACCTGGAGCTCCTTGGGCAGGGTGCTCAGGACTTTGGGCATGGCGGCCTTGATGGCCCTCACCACGTCGAGGGTGGAGGCCCTTCCGCTCTTGAGGACCGTCAGCAGGACGCCCCTCACGCCGTCGAGGCGGACGATGTTCTGTTGGGGCAGATAGCCGTCGTGGACGAAGGCCACGTCTCTCACGCGGATCAGGGCGCCGTTCACCACCTTCACGGGCAGATCGTTGAGCTCCGAGAGGACCGCCGGGCTGGCGTTCACCCCCACGTCGTACTCGGTGGGGCCGATCTTCACCGTGCCGCTCGGCAGGATGAGGTTCTGTGCGTTCAGGGCGTTCACCACGTCCGCCGGGGCGAGGCCGTGGGCCTTGAGGGCGGCAAGGCTCAGGTCCACGGCGACGACGCGCGGCTTGCCGCCGTACGGGTAGGGCATGGAGGCGCCGGGCACGTTCATCAGGCCCACGCGGACCTGGTTGAAGACCATGTCCTGCAGCTCCTGCTCGGAGAATTTGCGGCTGGCGAAGCTGTACTGGAGGATGGGCACGGAGGAGGCGTTGTAGCGGATGATGATGGGCGGCGTGATGCCGGGCGGCAACTGGCGGAGGATGGCCTGGCCCGTGGCGGTGAGCTGGGCCACGCCCGTGTCCACCGAGGCTCCGGGCCTCAGGAAGACCTTGATGACCCCCGCCCCCGTATAGGCCGTGGACTCGATGTGCTCGATGTTGTCCACGATGGCGCTGATCATCCGTTCGTGGTTGTAGAGGATGCGCTGCTCGATCTCCTGGGCGCTCATGCCGTTGTAGACCCAGACGGCGCTGACCACGGGGATGTCGATGGAGGGGAAGATGTCCTTGGGGGTCCTCCAGATGACGAAGGGCGAGAGGAGCAGGATCACGAGCGCCATCACTACGAAGGTGTAGGGTCTGCGAAGCGCTAGTCTTACGATCCACATGGCACTCTATCCTTATCCAAGCGGGGGCGGACCGCCGGCCTTCCCGGCCGCGGCCTCGTCCCTTACAGCACGTCCATGACGATGAGCAGCGCCGCCACGGTCAAGAGGAGCAGGCCGAAGAGCGTGTGCACCATCTTCGTTTTCATCTGGGTCGCCATGTAGCGCGAACCCGCCTGGCTGCCCGCGAGGACGGCGGCACAGCAGAGGAGCCAGAGACCCCAGCGGGGATTCCGGGCCGTCAGCAGATGGGCGAAGAAGGTGGAGAGGGCCGCCGCCGTGACGACCACCGACGAGGTGGCCGCGGCCATCTTGCCGGGCACTCCGGCCATGAGCAGGAGCGGCACCACGAAGGCCCCTCCGCCCCGGCCGAGGAGGCCGGTGAAGAAGCCGAGAATGGCGCCGGCCAATAGGCCCATGGCCAGCTTCTGGCGCGGCCCCATGCCCGCGCCCTTCGGCTTCCAGCCCGACAGGCTCAGCACGCCGGCGACGGCGGTGAAGAGCGCGAAGAGGAGGATCACCGGCTTGGAGGGCATCGTGAGGTCGGCCCAGGCGCCCAGGGGCGGCATGACGAGCATGCCCAGACCGAAGGGGAGGGCCAGCCTCCAATCCACCAGCTTGTCGCGGATGTAGGTGACCGAGGCCGAGGCCGTCGTCAGGACGTTCAAGAGCACCCCCAGCGGGATGGCCTCCGTCTTGAACCGAAGGCCCACCCAGAAGAGGATCGGGATGTAGAGCACGCCGCCCCCCATGCCCAGCATGGAGAAGACGAAGGAGATCCCGAGAAAAAGGAGCGGAACCCAGAGCAGCATCATGCAATCCCCCCATCTGGGCTCAGCCCCCGAGGCGCAAGCCCTTGAGCAGCACGTACTGGATCTGGAAACGCCACGTGTGGGTGTAGGCCTCGCTGCCGCCTCGCGGTGAGAGGTAATCGGCCACCAGGCGCAGCGGCACGCGGCGGAAATCATAGGTGACGGAGGAGTCCCACTGCCTCAGCGAGGGGGCCTTCTCCTCGTGGAGGTCGGGCGTGAACCACTCGTATCGCAGGGCGAGGATGAGCTGGCTCACCGGCAGGTAGGCCACCTGGCCGTAGGCGCCGTGGGCGGCGATTTCGCCTCCCTTATCGGGGGCGAGCCACGCCCGGAAGTACTCGGCCTGTCCGCGTACCTTGCCCCAGCCCGCCTCCGCGAAGGCGTTGAGGCGGCTGTCGCGGCCGGCGAAACGGCTCGTCAGCTTTTTGCTCAGCCCCGTGAGCTCGGAGGAGAGGTTCACCTCCGCGTCGTGCCGGTCCGACGCCGCCAGCCCCGTCCGCCAGAACCACGGATTGCCTCCGGACGAGGCCTTTCGGCCGTAGCTCAGGCGCGCCACGCCGAGGGGCCCGTTGCCCTTCCCGTTCATGTTGGCTCCCCCGCCCTGGAAGAGACCGGCGGAGAAGGTCCACCCGCCGCGGCTGAAGTCGCCCTCCACGCCCCGGTCCCGCGCGAAGCTCTTGCCGAGGTTTCCGTTCACCACCATGCGGTTGGTCAGGTCGGTCCGGTCGATGAGGTCGAGGTCCCAATCGGGCTCGAAGCGTTCCAGCCCGAATGGGGGGATGAACTGGCCCACCTTGAAGGCGAGGCCGCGGGCCGCGGGCGCCACGACGTAGGCGTCCTGCAGGTAGATCTGGTCGTCGGTGGAGCTCTGGAGGTTGGTCTTGTAGATGAATTGGACGTGGTAGTGTAGGCCCTCCTGCGGCCCCCCGTCGAACATGGCCTTGAAGCGCCGGATGGCCCACGCGTCCTCGCCCTTGCTCGGGTCCGTGTAGCGGAACTGGATATAGGAGCTGAGCACGGGCAGGTAGGGCGAGGAGGCCGCCGCGCCGGCGGCGAAGGCCGCCGGGGAGGTGAGAACGAAGACGAGGAGAACGACCAGTCCGATGCGCGATCTCATGCGTGATCCTCCCAGCGGCCCAAGAGTTCCGTCTCTCCGCAGCCCGCCACTTCGGGCTCCAGCGTGGCGTGGGTGATGCCCCACTCCTCGTGCAGGTGCTCCCGTATCTCGTCGAAAAGCTTCTCGGCGGCGCTGGCCGCCATGTCCCGCTCCAACACCACGTGGGCCGTGAGCAGCCGCTGGCCCGGCCCGTTCTGCCAGACGTGGAGGTGGTGGAGCCGAACGGCGGGGAAGGCCCGGCCCACGGCCTGGGCGATGGCCTCGGGGTCGGCGCCGGAGGGGGCCCCCTCCATGAGCGTGGAGACCGTCTCCCACACGAGCGACAGAGCGCTGCGCAGGACGGCGAGGCCCACCAGGAGCGCCGCCGCCGGGTCCACGTAGGGGCCGGCGCGCGTGTGGGCCAGGAGCGCGGCGACCACCACGGCGAGGGAGGCCAGCGCGTCCTGGGCCATGTGCAGAAAGGCGCTGCGCACGTTCACGTCGTCCTTCTCGTGGTGCTTCAGCAGGAAGACCGACCCCACGTTGGCGAAGAGCGCCACGAGCGCCACCGCAAGCATGAGCCCCTGCTGGACGGGCTCTGGGTGCGCGAGGCGGAGGAGGGCCTCGCGGGCGATGAGGACGGTGATGGCGATGAGGACCACGGCGTTCGCGAGGGCCGCGAGCACCTCCGCCCGCTTGAAGCCGTAGGTGTGGCGCGTGGTGGGTGGACGGCGGCCGAAGCGCCGGGCCCAGAGGGCCAGCACCACCGCCGCCACGTCGCTCAGGTTGTGGGCCGCGTCCGAGAGCAGCGCCAGGCTGCCCGAAAGGAGGCCGCCGAAGAATTCCGCCAGCGTGATGGCCCCGTTGAGGGCCGCGCTCGCCCAGAGCCTCAGATCCATGGAGCCGTTGGTTGGCAGGCCGTGATCGTGGTGGTGGTCACTCATGGGCGGGCACCTTTCTGGCAGGACGCAAGACGCAAGACGCAAAACGCGAGACGCAAAACGCGAGACGCAAGACGCGAGACGCGGTATCACTTGTCGTTCAATCCCAACTTCTTCGTGCCTTAGTGTCTTTGTGGTGCTTCTTTCTTCCCGAATTCCGGTGTCCGAATTTCACATTCATATCACCCCCGCCAGCTTCAGGGCGATTTGGGTGGCGAAGAACCACATGATGCAGGCGAAGGCGATCTTCACGAAGCCCGGGCTGGCCTTCACCGTGACGTGCGAACCGACCGCCGAACCGAGGATGCAGGCCACGGTGGCGGCCGCGAGGAAGGGGTAATCCACGTGGCCCAGGGCGAAGTGGCCGGCGGTGCCCACGAGGGAGCTGACCGTCACGATGAGCGAATTGGCCCCCGCCGCCATCTGCGCCCCGTACTTCATGTACAGGACGAGGAAGGGGAAGATGATCAAGCCCCCGCCCACGCCGATGAGGCTGGAGAGCACGCCCACGCCGAAGGAGAAGAGGGTGATCAACACGATCATCCAGGCGCTGAGCCTCTTCACCTGCCGGCCGGCCTTCTCCTTGGCCGAGAAGACCATGAGCAGGCCCACGGAGTAAAGGAAGGCCGAGAAGATGCCCAGCAGGAGCTCCTTGGGGGCCCTGCTCGAAAGCACGGCCCCCAAGAACGAACCCGCGATGGTGCCCGGCAGGAAGACCAGGCAGAAACGGTAATCCACCAGCTTGTTTCGCTGAAAGACGATGGTCGCCGTGAGCGCGGTCACGAGGTTCAGGAAGAGCGCCGTCGAGATGGCCGGCTGCAGAGCCATTCCCAACATGACCAAGACGGGCGTGTAGAGCGACCCGCCGCCCTTTCCGAACATGGAGAAGACACCCGAGATCACCAAAATGGTGACGAAGGCGACGATCAAGAACGACGCGCTCACGGCGGAACTCCTTTATCCTTTGTACCCCGAACACGGGATGCAGTAGGGCTTGCCCTCCTTCATGCGGACGTAGCGCTCGAAGACCAGCTCGCCGCAACCCGTGCAGATAGCGCTGGCGAAGGAGCCTTTGGGCGGCTGGTAGTGGAAATCGGGGCGCTCGGAAACGGCGTAAACCGTGTCGTCGGGCAGGCTCAAGCCCCAGTCGATGACCTGCTGCGTGACCGCCTCCGGGATGCCGGAGGGCTCGATCCCCTTCTTGCGGTAGGTAAAAAACTCGAACTGGCCCATCTCCTTGAGAAACTCGGGCTTCAGGTTATAGCGGACGGGGGTCTTGCCGGGGTACCAGAAGGTGGCCGCGAGCTTCCCCCAGTAGGTCTTTTCGATGAGGGTCTTCCCGAAGGTGGCTCCCGCAGCGATCTGGATACCGTCCATCAGGCAGGTTTGGGGATGGCCCTCTCCCAGCTCGCAGATCACGTGCAGCGCGTGGTCGAGCTCGCGTTCGATGCCCAACCTTTGAAGGGCGAGCTGTCCCATGCGGTAACCCAAGGGCATGAACGGGCACTTGTGGCCGTGGAATTGAAAGGCCCAGTCGGGCGGAACGAAACGGTTGGTATTGCTCGTCATGGCGTGTCTCTCCTTTGCGTGCGGGGTTGTCCCGACGGCCCCTCACCGCGAGGGGCCTTCCCCCCGGGTCAGCCCGCCAAATCCTTCAGAATTCCTTCGGCGGCGCCGAAGGTGGCGGAGGCCATCAAGTGCCTCGTGATGCGCACGGCGTCGAGGATCTCTTCCGCCGTGGCCCCAGCCTCCCGTGCGAGGTGGGCTTGCGAGCGGGCGCAGAGGGCGTCTCCGCGCCCCAGCGCCGCCGCCACGGCGATGAGGTGGCGGTACTGGGGCGGAATGGAGCTCGCCTCCCGGTTTACGCTCTGAGCCGAGTTCATCCCCGTCGCCACGAGCAGGTCTGGGGCGAGCCGGTGCAGGAGATCTCCCCAGGCCGGGGCCGTGGCCCCCATCTTGCTTTTCATCATGCCCAGGACCTGTTCAGCCGTGGGCGGCGTTTTCATTTCCATCGTCATTCTCCCTTTCGGTTCTGTACCGTTTCTGGGGGCGGGCAGCGGATCAAACCCGAAGGTCTTCGCTCCCGTCCTGCCCGCCCCGCTTCCTCACTAACTCAACTAACTCACTTCCCTGCTTCCGCCCTCTTGCCGAACCTCCCCGCCACCTTGGTGCGCAGGGTGTCGAACAGCTCGTAGAAGACGGGCACGTAGATCAGCGTCAAAAAGGTGGAGACCATGAGCCCGCCGATGGCCACCACGGCCAGCGGACTGAGGCGCTCCAGGCCGATGGCCCACTGGAGGGCGATGGGGAGCATGCCCACGGCGGTGCCCACGGCGGTCATGAGGATGGGGCGGGTCCTGACGCGGACGGAGCCCTTGAGCGCATCCTCCAGGCTCTCGCCCTTGGCCCGCGCCTCCTCGATGAAATCGATCAACAGAATGGAGTTCTTCACCACGATGCCGGCCAAAAGGATCATCCCCATGAAGGAAGGCATGCACGAGTGCTTGCCCGTCAGAAGCATGGCCCAGGCCGCGCCGATGATGCCGAGCGGGATGGCCACCATGATGGTGAAGGGGTGGATGAAGGATTTGAAGGCCGGCACCAGGGAGAAGTAGAGCAGCACGAGGCCGAGCAGCAGCGCCGTCATGAGGGCCGAGAAGGCCTCGTCCATGGTCTTGAGCTCGCCCTCCTCCCGGATCGAGTAGCCCGGCGGGAGCTGGTTGATGAGCGGCACCATGTATTTCATCCACCAGCCCGCGTCCTTCTGGATCGTGTTGCCCGGAGGAAGCTGGAGTCCCTTGAGGGCGGCGTTCACGTTGTCCTCGATGTGCGTCACGGCGTGCACGTCGCGGTAGCCCAGGAGGTCCACCGTGGGCATCAGGTCCTGGTGGGTGTAGAGCGTCGGAACCACGGACTTCTCGATGGTCCCGAGGCTGGAGAGGGGAACGGGTCCCCGCGGCGTCAAGATGGGAAGCGTCTCTAGCCGGTTCTGGGCGTCGCGCCGGTGGGCCACGTCCTGCACCCAAACGGCGAAGGAGTCCTCGTTGGGGACGCGGAAGAGGGTCGCGGGGAAGCCCCGCACCTGGGCGTTGACCTGGGCCGCCACGGCGCCGGCGTTGACGCCGTAGAGCGAGAGCAGGTTCCGATCGGGGAGGAACCGGTACTCCACGCGGTCCAGCGTCCAGGTTGGCACCACCGAGGTGAGCCCGCCCACGGTCATGAGGCGCGCCTGCACCTCTTGCCGGATGCGGTCGAGCACGGCGGGGTCCGGTCCGGAGATCATGAGGTCCACCGTGGAGCGGATCGTGGAGAGGGGCGTGGCGCCGTAGTCGAAGACCGCCGGGAAGCGCAGGCCCGGGATCGTCTGGAGCTGTTTCAGGATGTGCCCCTCGATGGCCCACATGGTCTGTTTGCGGTGAAAGCGGTCCACGAGGTGGACCGTGATGAAGGCCTGCTGGGGGTTGCGGCCCGAACCGAAGGAGAGCACGCCCGGCTCCGAGCCGAGGGTCGAGGAGACCATGGTGACGCCGGGCTGCTGGTAGATGACCTTCTCCACCCGGTCGAGCAGAGCCTCCGTATCGCTCATGGAGGTGTTGGGGTAGCTCTCGAAGGTGACGCGGAAGATGCCCGTATCCATGGGGGGCATGAGGTCGCGCCCGATGAGGGGCATGAGGACCCTTCCCGTGAACATGAGGAGCGCCAGGGCCGGGATGATGAACATCACCTTGTGCCGCAGGGCCACGCCCACGGCCTTCACGAAGAACTCCTGGATGGGGTGGAGGATCTTACCCTGCACGAAGTGGTCCAGCCCCAGCTCCCAGCGCGACCGCTCCAGCTTGCCGCCCAGCCTCAAGATGAAGGGGGCCAAGATGGGCAGGATGGTGACGGAGACGAGGTAGGAGGCGATGAGCGCGATGGAGAGCGTCAGGCTCAGGGGCCTCAGCACCGTCTGGACGAAGCCGCCGATCCAGATGATGGGGATCAGCACGACGACCGTGGCGTAGGTGCCCGAGAGGATGGCGAGCATCACCTCCTGCGTGCCTCCGATGACGGCGTCCTCCAGCTTCTGGCCCAATTTGAGGTAGTGCCGCTCGATGTTTTCCAGGACGACGATGGCGTCGTCGAGCAGCATGCCCACCCCCAGGATGACCCCCGTGAGCGTCACGAGGTCGAACTCGAAGCCGAAGAGCCACATGAAGGCGAAGGTGATGAGATAGGTGAAGGGAATCGAGATGCCGGCCAGCAACATGCCGCGCACGTCCGCCAGGAAGAAGAAGATCACGATGACCGTCATGATGATGGCGTCGCGCAGAGCATCCACCATGTTCGAGACGCTCGTCTGAATGAGCTGGCCCTGGGTGTCGGCCACCTGGAAGGAGAGGCCCGGGTACTGGCGTTCGAGCGTGGGCAGGTACTCCATCACCGACTGGATGGTGGGCAGGGCGTAGCCCGAGAGGGCGCGCTGGATGTTGATGCCGATGGCGGGCTGGCCGTTGCCGTGGAAGGCCGAGAGGCGCTCCTGAATGCCCACGTGGACGTTGGCCACGTCGCGCAGGTAGACGGGCGGACCGGGGGCCGTGCTCACGACCACCCCTCCCACCTCCTCGGGCCGCTCGAACTCGCCCTGGCTCTTGAGGAGGATCTGGCTGCCCTTGGAGAGGACGAGGCCCAGCGGCGTGTTGCGGTTCCAGGCGTTGAGCGCCTCCACCACCTGCCCCGCGCTCAGGTGGTAGGCCTGGAGCCGGTTGGGGTCGAGATCCACCTGGACGAGGCTCTGGTAGCCGCCGAAGATCTCCACGTTCTCGACGTCCGGAAGACGCAGGAGCGCCTCCTTGATGGGGTTCTCCACGAGCCGCCGGACCTGGGCCAGGTCCATCTGCGAACCCTTCTTGGGCGTGACCGACAGGGTCAGGACCGCCGGCGTCGCCGAGGAGACCTTGTAGACCTGGAAGGGGCGGATGTCCGGCGGCAGGAGCGGCCGGATCTTGTTGAGGGAGTTCGAAACGTCCGTGGCCGCCGAATCGAGCCCCTTCGCGTACCGGAACTCGGCGGAAACCACCGAGACTTCGTCGTTGGAGGTGGAGGTGACGCGCCGCACGAGCTCGATGGTCTTGAGCTCCTTCTCGATGACCCGGCTCACGTCGCTCGCCACGTCGCCCGCCGAGGCGCCGGGCCAGACCGTGACCACGGCGATCTGCGGCCGCTCGCTGTCGGGGAAGAGGTTCACGGGCATTTCGAAGAAACCCACGACCCCCACCACCGCCAGCAGGAGCACGATGGAGAGCAGGAGGTGGGGCTTCTTGACGTAGGCGCCGACGAAGTTCATCGCTGCCCTCCCGGCTGCGGGGCCACGGGCGTTCCCGCCGTGAGCGCCATGAGTTCGCTGGGCAGGCCGACGATGATCACGTCACCCGCCTTGAGGCCACCGGCCGCGGAGACGGCCGACTCCTGCTCGCCGCGGCCGAGCACCGTCACGGGTACGGGCTGCGCCTTGCCCTCCTCGACCTTGACCACCGTGGTCTGCCGGATCCCCTGGAGCAGGGCGTCGTTGGGCACCAGGAGCCCCTGCACGGGGGCGGCTGCGTAGCTCGCGGCCACGGTGGCGCCCGAGGGCAGGCCGAAGGGAGGCTGATCGAGGTCCGTCTCCACGGAGCCCAGGTGGGCCGCGTCGAGGGCCGGATAGATCCGGGTGGTCTGGGCTTTCAGGCTCTGGCCCTGGTTGGTGAAGGTCACCGCGTCCCCGGCCTTGAGCCTCGCCAACTGGTCCTGCGAGAGCTTGGAGAGCACCTTCACGGGCCCCGGAATCTGGAGGGTGTAGAGGGGCTTGCCCGGAGCGGCGAGGTCGCCCGGCTCCACGAGGCGGCCCGTGACGATTCCCGAGTAGGGGGCCGGCACGGAGCAGTAGGAGCGGTAGACGCGGGCCGACTGGAGGGCCTTCTGGGCGGAGACCCTGCCGGCGTCGGCCCCGGCGAGCTGGGCCCTGGAGATGTCGAAGGCCTGCTGCGAGATGGCGCCCGCGGCGACGAGGACCTTGTCCCGGTCGAAGATGGCCTTCTGCTTGGCGTAGTCCTCCTCGGCCGCGGCCAGCCTGGCCTGGGCGGCCTGCACGGCGTCGTCGAAGGTTCGGGGATCGATGAGGGCCATGACCTCGCCCCTCTTCACCGAATCGCCCTCGTGGAAGCGGACCTCCAGCAAGGCACCGGGCACCTCGGCCGCCACCGTGGCGGAGGTCTCCGACTGGATGAGGGCCACCGTAGCCACCGTGTTGCTGGTCTCACCCTCCTTGGCGACCGCCGTGGTCACGGGCATGGGCGGGTTGGCCGGCGGCGGAAGGTGGGCGAGCTGCCACTCCTTGTGGAACACCACCGCCGTGAGGGCGAGGATGATCAGAACGACGATCACGACGACGAGCAGCTTCTTACTCATGCTCTCCTCCCCGGGCACAGACGAAATCGAGGTAGTCCACGGCGCTCTGCAGGCCGTAGAGTCCTTGCCAATAGGCCGTTTCCCCCTGGAGCTGCTCGGCGCGGGCGGCGAGGTAGTCCTCCATCTTGCCCGTCCCCTGCTCCAGCTTGAGGTGTTCCACGCGCGCCACCTCGGCCCCGAGCGAGCGCTGGGCCTCCCCCGCCTTCAGGGCCGCCTGGGCCGCCGTGAGGCGGCTCTCCGCCTCCACCACCTGCGTGGCCACCTCCAGCCGCTTGGCGCGCTCACGCTGCTTGGCGGCGAGAAGGTTGGCGTTCTCCTCCTGGAGCGCCGCGATGCGCGTGAAGCCCTTGAACACGGGGATCTTGAGGTAGATGCCGAAATCGTGGCTGTGAAGCTCCCCCGGCACGGAGGGGGATTCGTTTCTGAGATAGGTGCCCGCCAGTTCGAGCTGGGGGCCGAAAGCCTCCATGGCGAGGCGCTTCTTGCGCTCGGCGATCTGCGTCGCCCTCAGCGTGGCGACCAGGTCCTGCCGGCCGCTTTGGGCTTGGGTGAGGAGTTGCCCCGGGTTCTCGGCCGGAACGGCGGGCACGGCGGTCTCGTCGCTCAGTTCATAGCCGTCCGCGGGCGGATCCTCGCCCATGAGGGCGGCGAGGGTGGCCTCAGCGGTCCGCACCCGCCCCTCGGCGCTCGCCTCCAGAGCCTTGGCGTTCTCCAGCGCGAAATCCACCTTGGCGGCGTCCACGGGCGCCCACGCCCCCACCTTGACCCTGAGGTCGGCGTCGGCCTTGTCCTTTTCGAGAAAGGCGCGGTAGGCCCGCACCGCTTCGAGGGCGTGCTCCGCCACCAGGGCGTTCCGATAGGCCGCACGGACGTTGTAGCGCACCTCGTCCCGCGTGAAGAGGGCCACGGCCTCGGTGGCGTTCTGCGAGAGCTTGGCGATCTTGAGCCCTTCGTGAAGACCGCCCGAGGCCAGCAGCGGAATCTCGTAGGAGATCCCGTAGCGGCGCTGGTCCTGGGCCCACGGCAGCCCCGCGATCCCCTTGGGTCCCAAGAGCTCCTCGCTGATGGGAATGAGCGGACGCGCGTGTTCGAACTGATCGTAGCCCGCCACCAGATCCAGCTCGCCGAAGTGGCGCCCCATCGCCTCCTTCGTCCGTTGCGAGGCGGCCAGCGTATCCAGCTTGGCTGCCTGGAGCTTGGGGTTGGCGGCGAGCGCCCTCTCCGTGGCCTGCTTCAACGTCAGGGGCTCGGCCGCCCGCCACGGGGCCAGCCTGGCGGCCAAGAGCAAAACGGCCAAAGTCACCACCGGTATCCTTCTCATGGGCTCACCGTTCCTCCTTTTCCAGATCCTCGGCAAAGAGGGCCTCCAGCCGGGCCAGGAACCGGCTCGCGTCCCGGCGCGGCACGAAGTAGATCACCCGTGCTCCCTCCCGGCGACAATCCACGATCCCCGCATCCCTGAGAATCCTCAGGTGGCGCGACAGGGTCGGCTGGTCCACCCCCAAGTCGGCTGCCAGCGAGCAGACGCAAACCTTCTCTCCCCTCTGGAGCCTTGACAGCAACCTCATACGCAGCGGGTGTCCCAGGTGGCGGCACCACGAGGCGAGCTGATCCATCGTCTCGCTCCGGCCATCTATGCGCATAGGTGCATACTCCCTGCCCCGCAAAAAGCTGGATGGCTTGCTTCCACTATCCCCTGGCACGACACCAGAGCGCAAGCCTCGCAGCTCGGCCTAAGGCTAACGGGAGAAACTATGGCCGCGCCTTGACGGCCGTCAAGGAAAAGGCAGAATCAAAGCCGCACAGTGCAAACCGGCAAGGGAGGCTCGGCGGCCCGAGCCGTAGAGGAGTTGGTCATGGGAAACAAGACCCGGCGCGTCATGCCCCTGATCGCCATCACGATCCTCGGCTTCTTCTACCTGAGCACCTTCGTGCGCTTTCGGCCTCGCCTCGAGGTGGATGCGGGCGTATCGCGCCGCTTCCAGGTCCGCATCATCCACGATCCCATCATCTCCATGAACGACCTCAAGCTGGTGGTCCTGCCCAAGGGCGACGCCGTCCCCGCCGGCACCCTCACCTACACGGTCTACGGCCTGGGCGGGAAGGTGATCCAGCAGGGCGTCCTCATGGAGCCCACCTCCACGCCGCCTAACCCCAACGCCGAGGCCGGGCGCCGCGAGGCCGAGCGGATCGGGGTTTCGAAGTTCACCTTCATCGGCATGTTCATGCCCTTCTCCCAGAAGATCCGCCTCCTGCGCCTGGCCGGCGGCGAAGCCTGGACGGTTTACGCCCACATCAACAGCTACTGGGCCACCTTCATCCCCTTCGGCGCCAAGGTGCGGCTGAGCTGGCAGCCGCAGCCCTAGGGGCGCGCAGGCGGGGAGGGAGTGCCTAGAATCCAGCGGAGAGTGACGAACCGCGCCGCCCTTTCCTCATCTCCTCAACACCGATCCCCCCTCACGCGCCGCCGTGGAGGGGCAGGGTGACGGTGAAGGTGGAACCGGGCGGCGGATCGTTGTTGACCGCCTCCACGAGGCCGTGGTGGGCGTGGACGATCTTTCGGACGATGGCGAGCCCCAGCCCCGTGCCCCCCTTCCGCCCCGTCTGAAAGGGCTGGAAGAGGCGGGGCAACAGCGCCTCGGCAATGCCCGGCCCCTCGTCGGAGACGGTGACGATGGCCCTTGCGCCCTCTCGCCAAGCCCGCACCCTCACTTGCCCCCCGGGCTGCGTGAAGGAAACGGCGTTCTGCATGAGGTTGAGAAAGACCTGCACGAGCTGGTCGGCCTTGCCCATCACGTCCAGGGGCTCCTCGGGCAGCTCCAGCGTGCACGGGCACTCCCCCGGGGCGCTCTTGCGGGCGAGTTCGAAGCAGCGCCTCAGCACCTCTTGGAGGGCCACGGGGACGAAGGCCGTCTCCTCCACGGGCTTGCCGAGGGTGAGCAGGTCGGTCATGAGCGCGTTCAGGCGGCCCGTCTGGTCAACGATGTGCCGGACGTACTCGCCGAACTCGGGGTGATCGGCGAGCTTGCGCTGAAGCGCCGTGACGATGGTCGTGATGGCGAAGAGGGGATTGCGCACCTCGTGGGCCACGCCCCCGGCGATCATCCCCACCGTCTCCAGGTTCTTGGCGCGCTGCAGCTCCTCCTCCATGGCCTTGCGCTCCGTGATGTCCACGCAGGTGCCCTCGATCCACGGCGGCCCGCCCGCCTCGTCCTCCACCAGGGCGGCGCTTTCCAGGAGCCAGAGGGGCCGTCCGTCCTTGCGCCGGTAACGCCCCTCGAAATTGGTCACGGTCCGCTCCCGCATCATCCGCTCGCGGAAGGCCGCCCGGTCGGCGGGGTCGAGGTAAAAGGCCTCCACCGGCTGGGCCACGGCCTCCTCGGGGCTGTCGTACCCGAAGAGGCGGGCAAAGGCCGGGTTGCACTCCGTAAGACCCGCCCCCACGCGGCTCCGGTAAATGCCCGCCACGTTGCGCTCGAAGAAGGCGCGGTAGCGCCGCTCCGACTCCGCGAGGCGCTCCTCGGCCCGATGGCGCTCGGTGATGTCGTAAGCGGTGCAGAGGACGGCCTTCTCGCCGCGGAAGTCGCACGCCGCCGCGGTGAAGTCGATCCAGCGGATCTCGCCCCCCTTGGCCACCACGCGGAATTCGTAGCGCGGCGGCGCGGCGGTCCCGCGCCCGCGCGCCTCCAGGTTCGACCGTACGAGGGGCAGGTCCTCCGGGTGCACCACGGAAAGCACGCTCCGGCCGAGCAGCTCGCCGGCCTCGTAGCGCGTCAGGCGGCAGACCTCGGGGTTGACGTAGACGAACTCCTCGCCGCGGTAGACGAAGATGGCGGCGTGGGCCGACTCGGCGAGCGTCTGAAAGGTCCGCCGGCTCTCCTCCAGCTCGGCCTCTGCGCTCGCCCGTTTCAGCCGGTTCTCCAGCGCCTCCTCGGCGAAGCCGGCCTCCTGGGCCAGACCCTCCAACAGGTCCACCATTTCCGGGAAGAAGGCCCCCGGACGGCCCGAGTAGACCGCCAACACACCCTCCACCTCGCCGCGCACGGCGATGGGGAAGCTCGCCACCGAGCGGAAGCCGTGGCGCTCCATGAAACCCGCCCACGGCGAGAAGCGCGATTCGCTCAGAAGATCCTGGTGGAGCGAGGGGCGTCCCGTTTTCAAGGCGGTGCCCATGGAACCCTGGCCGAGGGGGCTGTCGTCCCAGCGCACCTCGATGCCTTCAAGCTCTTGCGGGGCGATACCGAAGCTGGCCGCGGGAAGGAAGCGGAAGCTCCCCGGTTGCCGGAGAGCGATCCACGCCATGGCGAGCCCCCCCTCCTCCACGAGGAGCCGGCAGACCGCCTGGCGCAGCTCCTCGACGGTGGAGGCCCGCACCATGGCCCTCTGGGCCAGCGCCTGCGTGCGCCAGAGGCGGTGAAGCCTCGCCTCGCGCGCCTCGATCCGCTCGCGCTCCCGCCGCTCGCCAAGGGCCCCCATGGCGTAACCCACGTCGGCCGCGAGCTCCTCCCCGAGACGCACGCGCTCCTCGGTGAAGGCGCCGGCCTCCCTGTCGTACAGGGTCAGCGCCCCGGCCGTCCGCCCTCCCCAGCGCAGGGGGAAGACGGCGCCGGAGCCGAAACCGGCGGCGAGCCCCCGCTCGCGCCAGGGGATGGTCAGGGGATCGTTGCGCCAGTCGTTCACCACCACGGTGCGCTCCTCGCGCACGGCCGTCCCCGTAGGGCCGCGGCCCTCGGGCGCATGGTCCCAGCGCACGCGGGCCCCTTCGAGGTAGCCCGTCCGGTCCCCCGCCGAGGCAACGATCCGCAGCTCTCCCGCCTCCCCCTCCTTGAGCCCCACCCACGCCAGGCTGTAGCCCCCCTCCTCCACGGCGGCGCGGCAGAGGCCGTCGAGAAGCCTCCCCTCGTCCTGCTCGCGCACGAGCAGTTCGTTCACCCGCGAGAGGGTGCGGTAGAGGCGGTTGAGCCGGAGCAGGCCGCGCTCGTGGCGCTCTCGCTCCCGAAGTGCCCGGCCGAGCTCCGCCAGCCGCCGGCGGCGCAAATACAGGTAGAGGAAGGAGACCCAAAGAAGGACCGCCGCCAGCAACACGAAGGAGCCCGCGCCCAGGGCCCAGCGGTAGGGAGCCATGGCCTCCCACCGGCCCACCCGCGTCACGAGCCCCCAGCGCACCCCCGGAAGGAAGCGCGTGGCGGCGAGCACGTCACCGCCGCCTTCCCCGGGGATGAGATCGAACCGCACCTCGCCCCGCGCGGCGCGGACCGACGCTCTGTCGTGCAGGAGCGAGCCCACCGGAGGGCCGCCGGGCAAGGGGCTCAGCAGGCGCACCGCGCCCCCCTCGAGGTCCACGAGGTAGCAGGCGCCCGTAGCCATGGGAAAGGCCTCGCTCGCGAGGAAGGGGTAGAGCCACGACGCCGGGTTCGAGAGGAGAAACACCGCCGCGCGCCCCTCGGCCCCCGGCACGGGCGCCACCGTGGCCACGAAGGGGCGCCCCTTTGTCAGAATGAAGCGCTGGACCGGCCCGCGAGGAACGGCCAGCACTCGGCGCGCGGCGGCGAGCGCCTCCTCGGGCAGGGGGCAAGCTCCCCCCTCGGCCAGCACCCTCCCCCGCGCATCCACCAGCGCCACGGCGGCGTAGCCTCCGTTCAAGGTCATGTCTGAAAAAATTTCGTCCAGGTGGGCCGCGGCGGCCGAACCTGCCGCCCCGTCGGGGAGCGCCGCCGCCTCCCGCACGGAGGGGAAGGCAGCGGTGGTGTTCGCGTCCTCCCGGCGCTCTTCGAGCCAGCGCTCCACGGCCGCCTCGCGGTCCTGGGCCATGGCCGAGAGCCGTGCGCGCCAGAGGTCGAGGGTTTGGAGCCACTGGCTCCTCGCGAAGAGGAGGAAGAGGGCCGCCGCCACGACGGCGCCGCCCGCGAGGAGCGCCGCCCCCCGCCGGGAGCGCGCCGGCCCTCCTCCTGACGCCTCTTGGGAAGACTCCGCCGCGCCGTTCATCGCCTCCTCCCGCCTCGGCCGCGCCCATCCTCCAGCGCTCCGGGCTTGCAGCAAGGGATCGGCCTATAAGAATAAGCATAGTCCGCCCCATGCCGGCCGTCCAGCGAAGGGGCCGCCCCTGCCTCCCCCGCTTCTTGCTTTTTTCCCGCTCCCTGCTAGACTCGCGGAAGTTCGTCCTTTGGACGGGCAAGGGGCACGATGACTCCATCCGAAACGGTTCGCTTCACGCGCCGCGCGGCGCTGGCCCTCTTTGCGCTCCTGGCTCTCCTGATGGCGCTTTCGGGCGCGCTCTTCCTTCGCCACGCGCGGCTCTCGGCCCGCGTACACGCTTTCAGAAGGCTGGAGGCCATCGGGCGCCTCCAGGCCGAGGCCATCACCGCCTGGCGCGGCGAGCGATTGGATCACGCCGCCGAACTCTCCGAGAGCCCCTTCTTCCGGCGGGCCGCCGCCCAGCTCCTCGCGCCGGCCCCGCCCGCTCAGGCGGCGAACGACATGGCCGAGCGGCTGGAGGTAACGAGGCGGCTCTACGGCGACGCGGCCGTCTTCCTCGCCACGCCGGAGGGGCGCCTGCTCGCCTCCGCGGGGGCCTCGCCCCTTCTCGACGACGCCACCCTCGCCGAGCTTCGCCGCGCCGCCCGCGAGGGCCGTCCCTTCCTGGGCGATCTCTTCCGCCCCGGCGGCGGGGGGCCCGTGGTCCTCGACGCCGTGGCGCCGGTGGCGTGGCACGGCGCGCTCGCCCTCCTCGTCCTGCGCGTGGACGCGGCCCGCTCCCTCTACCCCCTGATCGTGCGCTGGCCCGTGCCGAGCGAGAGCGCCGAGACCCTGCTCGTGGAGCGGCAAGGCGGGGACGCGCTCTTCCTGAACCCCCTGCGCTTCCGCCCCGAGGCGGCCCTCAGCCTGCGCGTGCCCCTGAGCCGGACCTCCCTGCCGGCCGTGAAGGCGGTGCTGGGCCAGAGCGGTCCCTTCGAGGGGCTCGACTACCGAGGCGTCCCCGTCCTGGCGGACCTTCGCCCCGTGCCGGGCTCGCCCTGGTTCCTCGTGGCCAAGGTGGACCGGGCGGAGATCCTGGCGGGACTGCGCCAGGAGACGGCCGCCGTGCTCTTCGCCGTCCTGCTCCTCGTCCTCCTCGCTGGAACGGGAGTGGGGTTTTTCTACAAGGGGTTGGGCAAGCGGGCCTACGAGCGGCTCTTTCAGGCCGAGCGGGAGCGGCGCGAAGCGCTCGAGGAGCTGGGCGCCACGCTGCGCGGCATCGGCGACGCGGTCCTGGCCACCGACGGGGAGGGCCGCGTGCGCCTCATGAACCCCGTGGCCGAGGCCCTCACGGGCTGGAGCGAGGCCGAGGCCCAGGGGCGGCCCCTGCGGGAGGTCTTCCGCATCGTCAACGAAACGACGCGCGCCGAGGCGGAGGATCCCGTGGCCAGGGTGCTGCGCGAGGGCAAGGTGGTGGGGCTCGCCAACCACACCCTGCTCCTCGCGAGGGATGGCCGGGAGATCCCCATCGCCGACTCGGGGGCCCCTATCTTCGACGAGGCGGGCCGCGTCATCGGCGTGGTGCTCGTCTTCCGGGACCAGACCAAGGAGAGGCTGGCTCAGAGGGCCCTCGAAGAGAGCGAGGAGAGAAACCGAGTCATTGCGGATCTTATCTCCGACTATGCGTACATCTTCCGTGTCACTCCCTCGGGCGAATTGGACGGAGAGTGGATCAGCCAATCCTTCACGAGGGTTTTCGGATTGACCCTGGAGGAGGTCCGCGCGAAGGGCGGATGGCAAGCGCTTGTGCATCCCGAGGATAGGGCGGCGGCGCTCCGGCACGCCCAGAAGGTGGCGGGCGGGCAGGCCGATACGTGCGAGATGCGCTGGCTCACCGCCGGCGGCGAGGTCCGCTGGCTTAGGAATTACGCTATGCCCATCCTCGACCGGCCGGAGGGGCGGGTGATCCGCGTCTACGGAGCCTCGCAGGACATCACCGCGAGCAAGCGGGCCGAGCAGGAGAAGGAGAAGCTGGAAGAGCACCTGCGGCAGGCGCAGAAGCTGGAGTCCATCGGTCGGCTGGCGGGAGGCGTGGCCCACGATTTCAACAACATGCTCAACATCATCATGATCTACGCCGAACTGGCGTTGCGCAAAATCTCACAGGGCGACCTCATGCGCCAGGACTTGGAGGAGGTCCAGAAGGCCGCGCGGCGCTCGGCCGACCTCACCCGCCAGCTCCTCGCCTTTGCGCGCAAGCAGCAGATCCTGCCTCGGGTGATCGACCTCAACGCCATCCTCTCCGACATGGCGAAGATGCTCCGGCGCCTCATGGGTGAGGAGATCGACTTCACCTTCGTGCCGGGCGAGGGTCTCTGGCCCCTCAAGATGGACCCCGTGCAAATCGACCAGATTCTCGCCAACCTCGCGGTGAACGCCCGCGACGCCATGGACGGCCCCGGCAGCGTGGTGCTGGAGACGGCCAACGTGACCCTCGACGAGGCCTACCACGACGCGCACACCTACGCCCCCGCCGGGGACTACGTTCTGATGGCCTTCAGCGACACGGGCCGCGGCATGGACGAGGCGACGCGGAGCCAGATCTTCGAACCTTTTTTCACGACGAAAGGGCAGGTCGGAACGGGGCTGGGCCTCTCCACCGTCTACGGCATCGTCAAACAGAACGGCGGAATCATCCACGTCTACAGCGAGCCGGGCAAGGGGGCCACCTTCAAGATCTACCTGCCGCGCTATGCGGGCGAGGACCGTCCCGTTCCGGCCGCTCACGAGAGCCTCGGTCCGCGCGGGAGCGAGACGGTGCTCGTGGCCGAGGACGAAGAGGCCATCCTCCGCCTCGCCGAGCGCATCCTCGCCTCGCACGGCTATACGGTGCTCGCCGCCTCTACGCCCCAGGAGGCTTTGCGCCGGGCGGAGGAGTACGAAGGCCCCATCCACCTGCTTCTCACCGACGTGGTCATGCCCGCCATGAACGGCAAGGCGCTTTTTGAGCGGCTGCACGGCGCGCGGCCGGAGTTGCGGGTGCTCTACATGTCGGGCTACACGGCCAACGTCATCGCCCACCGCGGCATCGTGGACGACGGCGCGGCCTTCCTCCAGAAGCCCTTCACGATCAGCGGCCTGCTCTCCGCCGTTCGGCGGACCCTCGCGTAGGCGGGAGGGCAGGCGCGGCAGGGGGGCAAGCCCCCAAGAGCGTGTGGCCCGGCGCGGCCTAGGCCCAGCCGTGGTTCAGAGCCGGCAAGGCGGTTGGACAGGCATGGCTGGATTATGACCGGCTCAGGGGTTCCCCGCGAGCCCCAGCAGGGCCTCCGGCTTCAGCAGACGGAAACGGCCCTTGCCGACGCGCTCGATGAGACCCTGACGGCGGAGCTTACCGAGGGCGCGGGAGAGGTTTTCCGGAGCGAGGTGGAGGGTGCGCGCGAACTCCTCCTGCGTGAAGGGGAGCTGGGCGTATGTGGAGGAGCCGTCGGAGGGCCTCTTTTCAACGAGGGCAAGCAGCCCCCGCGCCGTTCGTTCGATGGCGCCCTGCTGCCCCACGACGGTGAGCTGGTCGAGGCAACCCCTCAACCGCCCGGCGAGGTAGGCCATGAGGTGGGTGCAAAAGGTGGGGTTGTCATGGATGAAGCGCAGGAAGGCCGCCCGGTCCAGCTCCTGAATCGTCGAGGGCTCGAGGGCCTCCACCGAGAGCGGTCTGGGCCCGCCGTCCAGGAGGGGAAGAAAACCGAAGAACTCCCTGGGCTTGATCACGAAGACCGTGATCTCACGGCCGTCGGGCAGGCGCCGGAAGGCCTTCAGGCACCCGTCGGCCACGATGAAGAACGAACTGCCCGTCTCCCCCTCCAGAAAAACCACGGCGCCCCTCTCCAGGCGTTTGGGCCGAAAGAGGGCCGCCAGAATCCGAGAGCCCTCCGGCCCCAGATGGGCGAAGGGGCTCCCGGCGATCAATTCCGTCAAGGGTACTTCGGGCGTCATCTCCTCTCCCTCCTTTTCCAATTCCTTCCCTTCCAGAACTTATCTCCGAACCCCTCGCCGCGCCAGCAGCCTCCCCCCGCCCCGATGCGCGGCCATTCCGCCCCGATCCGAATGGGGCCAAAGCCGGCCGGCTCTACGTTCCCTTCACGGCCCTCACCTGTATGCTCACCACCGGTCCGGCGGCCGCGGCCGCCTCCTCGGCGGGAAGGCCCTCCGCCAGAGCGGCCAGCTCGGAGGCGTCGGGGTTGCTGGAGCCGATGGAGTACGGGGCCTCGCCCACCAGCTCGACCTCCCTGAAGCCGGCCTCGGTCATGGCCCCGAGGTAGTCCTCTTTGAGCATGGCTCCCGAAATGCAGCCGGCGTAGGCCTCGACGGACGCTCGGACGCTCTCGGGCAGGGGCCGCAGGAGCACGAGATCGGACACCATGAGCCGGCCGCCCGCCTTGAGGACCCGCAGGGCCTCGCGGAAGACCTGCGGCTTGTCGGTGGAGAGGTTGATGACGCAGTTGGAGATAATCATGCCGGCGAAATTGTCGGCTACGGGAAGGTGCTCGATCTCGCCCAGGCGGAACTCCACGTTGGAATAGCCGCCCTTCCGCGCGTTGGCCCGGGCCCGCTCGATCATCTCCGGCGTCATGTCCACGCCGATGACGCGCCCGGAGGGGCCCACCTTGCGGGCCGCGAGAAAGCAGTCAAACCCGGCCCCGGAGCCCAGGTCCACGACCACCTCCCCCTCTTTCAGTTCGGCGTGCGCCAGCGGGTTGCCGCAGCCCAGGCCCAGGTTGGCCCCATCGGGCACGGCGTCAAGCTCCTCCTTCGAGTAGCCGGCGGCGAGTCCGATGCCCTGCGCGCCGGCTGATCCGCAACACCCGCCCGGCGAGGGGCCGCAGCACGAGGAGCCGCTCCTCGCAATGGCCGCGTAATGTTCCCTCACTGCCTTTTTAAGGGTCTCTCCGCTCACAAAACACCTCCCTCGGTTCTGCGGCCCGTCTTGTCTTATTCCGTGCAACACGTATCTGCGCCGCCCTCGGCCTGCTTGGGCGGACAGGGAACCGAACCGTACGAGCAGAAGACGCAGCAGTCCCCCTCCTTCGGCGTGAGCCGGGCCCCGCAGGAAGCGCACGTGTAGAAGTGCTGGCAGGCATCCAAGGGCATGGTTTCTTCCTTCGCGAAGCCGCATTGGGGGCAGGTGACGACGGAACGGGTTTTCATTTCACACCCTCCTTGAGCGACAGCTCCCTTATGACGAGGGGCACGAGGTGCTCCCGGATGAGATCGCGGACCTCCGCAAACCGCCGCCGGACCTCTTCTTCGGTCCCTTCGAAGCCCGCCGGGTCGGGGAAGGATTGGTGAACCTGCCGCCCCGCGCCGCGGAAACTGGGGCAGGCCTCCCTCGCCGAGTCGCAGACCGTCACCACCAGATCGAAGGGCTGGCCCCAGAACTCGCTGAGCGGCTTGCTCCGCTGCGAGGAGATGTCCACCCCGGCCTCGGCCATCACGGCGATGGCCAGGGGGTGGACACGCGACGGCTGCGTGCCCGCCGAGCGGACCTCGACTCGCTCACCCAGGTCGTGCCGCAGCCATCCTTCCGCCATCTGCGAGCGGCAGGAGTTGCCGGTGCACAGCACGAGGACTCGCTTTTTCCCCATGGTCTCGTCCTTTCAGTGCGAAGCTTCCCGGAGACCGGCGGCCTTGCCGAACTCCTCGCGTTGCTCCCGCCGCCCCCCCTCCGCCGCGAGGATCCGGCCCAGATCAGCGAGCGCGGCCAGGCCCTTAAGCTCCTTCTCCACCATGGGCAACACCAGCACCGGCAGGCCGAATCGGCGGTGGGCTTCCAGGAGGTAGCGCTGCTGCATGGCCCGGCGGCGAGCGAGGAAGGCGTTCGATGCCTGCTCTGGAGAAAGCACCATGTTGGCCACGAGGAATTGCGCATGGATACCGGCGGCCTGCAGATCCAGGAAGGCCCGGTGCGATTCCAGGATGGGGGTGGCCTCGGGGTAGAAGACGAAGGCGAAGGCCGTCAGGGAAGGGTCCTTCAGCCGGGCGATGAGCTTCTGGAACCTCGCATCGGCGGCGCGCTGGGCGGCGGAGGCGTTCTGGGCCTCGGCGGCGGCCAGGGCCGTCTGCTGGGCATACTGGAAGGGCAGGTCGAGCAGGCGCAGGGTGTGGCCCGTGGGCGCGGTGTCCAGCACGATGAAGTCGTACGACTCGTCCTCGAAGTAGCGGGCGAACTTGTCGAAGGCGGCCATCTCCTCGGTGCAGGGCGAGTCGAGCTCTTCGGCGGTGGCCTTCAGCATCTCCTCCGACGCGGTCTTGGCCGCCTCCTCGAGGACGCGGGCCTTGTACTCCTGGAAGGCCTTCACCTGGTCGATGTGAACCGCCATGAGATTGGGAGCCACGAGGCCCGGCTCGGGGCCCACGGGCCGGTCTAGGACCCGTCCCAGGTGGGCCGCGGGGTCGGTGGTCACGAGGAGCGTTTTATGGCCTCTGCTCGCGAGCTGAAGGGCCGTCACGCAGGAGACGGTGGTCTTGCCCACGCCGCCCTTGCCCGTGAAGAAGAAGGCCTTGGTCCGGCCGGGCATGGGCTGGAAGAGCGCCTCCAGGTCCGGCGCGGGAATGGCCATGGTTTCAGGAGGCCGGTGCTCCTTGGCCGTGCCCAAGGAGGGCCTTTGGCCGTCATAGAGTTCGGCGGCCACCTTCAACAGTCCCTCGGTCCCCTTGACCTCCTCGGGCCGGAGGAGGATGCGCCGGGCGGGAAGACCGAGAGCCGCCTCCGCTTCCCGGATTTTCGCCTCTTGCTCCTGGCGCCGCCGCTCCGTGGCCGGACCGTCGCCGGCCTCCGGGGGCAAGACGCCGTTCGCGATGAGACCGGCCGGCACGATGCCCTGACCGCTTAGCTCTCTGGCGGCCCGCAGCGTCTCGTAGACCGAAAGGGCCTCAGGGCGCATGACGAAGACGAACTGGGTCTCGGAGGAATCCTTGAGCAGGGCCGTGGCCTCGTCGTACTTGGCCTTGGCTCCCTGGATGGTCTGCACCGGGCCCAGGCAGGTCTGGCCCGATCCTTGCGCCGCCGTCTCAATGTACTTGGACCAGTCCACGGAGAGGGCCAACAAGCGCAAGGTGTGGCCCGTGGGGGCCGTGTCGAAGACCACGACCTCGTAGTCGCGGGCGTCCATGAAGTCGATGAACCGGTCGAAGGCCGCGACCTCCACCGTACACGGGCCGGAGAGCTGCTCTTCGAGGGAGGCGAGGATGTCCTCGGGCATGATCGCGCGATAGGGGTCGAGGACCCGCGCCTTGTATTCCTGGACGGCCTGGTCGGGATCTATTTCGGTGGCCCAAAGGTTCGGCGTGCCCTTCACGGGCACCACCCCGTAGCCGATTGGCTGTTCGAGCACGTCGGCGATGTTGGAAGCCGGGTCCGTCGAGACGAGCAAGGTCCTTTTGCCCTTCCGCGCATGATAGATCGCGGTTGCGCAAGCCATGGTGGTCTTACCCACCCCGCCTTTCCCTGAAAAGAAATATCGCATCGGAATCTCCCGTGAAAAGGGATCAGCCGCAGCAGCCGGAGGACTGGAGGCCGCGAAGGATGAAGGTGTCCTGAAAATCGATCACGACGTTTTCGAGTAGATCCGCCGCTTCCTTCTGCACGTAAAGGGTGGTGCCGTCCTGAACCACGGCCACGTCGGCGGGCTCGGGCGCGGGCACCACATCCATGGCGAAGCCGGGGCCGCAGCAGCCCCCGCCCGTAAGGAAAAGGCGGACACTACCTCCCGCGATCCCGGAGGCCTGGACGAAGGATTGGAGCTGTTCGGCGGTGGAACGGGTCATCGTTACCATCGGTCACTCCTTGATTCTGGAATCGCCGTTCTTGGCGGGCGCGGAGAGGACGGTCAACGGCCTGGACTTCGCCAGGGGCGTCAGGCCGAGGGCTTCACACAATTCCTCGTAGCTGGGATAAACGCCGCTCTTCAAGAGGCGTCCGTTCGCGAAGACCATGGGTAGCGCCTTCTTGCCCTGGCGGTGGATCGCTCGGGCGACCTCCGGGTTGGCCATGACCTCCTTGAGTTGCTGGACGGGGTTGTAGCGCGCCACGGCCACGCCCTGCTTCGTGAGGGCCAGCACGGCGTCGTTCACCGCCACGAGGGTGGGGTCGAGCACGGGGCCGCACAGGCCGGAGGAGCAGCACATGGGAGGATCGTAGATATCGATTCGAAGCGGAGAAGAGGGCCGGCGAAGGTCCGCCGAGGGGGGCTGGGACAGGTTCATGGGGTTCTCCTCATGGAAGCTTTTCGGGGTTTCGAAGGAGGGCAGCAGGCCGGCGGGCCGCAGTGGTCCGCGCGGGGCCTGAGGCGCGAAGGGGCGAGCGCCGCGAAGAGGGCGTCCCGGAGCGAGGCCAGCTCCTGGGGGTCGATTTCGTAGTAGATCCACCTGGCGTCGGAGGGGTCCCGCTCGGCCCTAACGAGGCCGGCCTCCTTCAGGAGTTTGAGGTGGTGGGAGATGAGGTTCATGGGAAGGCCGAGGCTCTCCTTGATGGTGCAGTTGCACTGGAGGCCGCCCATGAGGCACTCGAGAATGCGGAGCCGCGTCGGGTCCGCCAGCAGGCGGAGGGCTTCGGCCAGATCGGGAAGCCCGGGGGCTTCGGGGTTTCGCTTCGCTGCCCGGCGAGGTTTCTGGGTCATGGCTTTTGGCTTTCGCCCGCACGAGGCGGATGCTCGCGAGAGGACGCCGCCAGCTTGGCCGCGAGTTCCAGGGCGGCGAGAACGGCCAGGTACGCTCCGGTGTTTTCGCGTCTCAAGATCTCAGCCATGACCGCCTCCGCTCGCCGAACAATGGTTCAACGAGAATTGAATTATATGCCGCAGAGGAGGCCTTGTCAAGGCGACGGGATTCAGGCTCGGCCGGAAGGAAGAATCCAATCCCGGCGAGTCAAGGGCAGGCCGCTGCGGCCGCCGGGGCCGGGTTTGCTGAGGAGGCTCTGGTAGACGTTGAGCCGCCCCGTGGCGAAGCCGTACGCCGATCCCGCCATGAAAAGCCGCCAGACCCGGTAGGTGGGCTCGTCCACGTGCCCGAGAGCCTGGTCGTGGCCTGCCTCCAGCCGGCGCACCCAGTGGCGAGGGGTCAAGGCGCGCTCCCCATCCGGCGGATCTCCTGTGGCTGTTGTCATGGCGGCTCCATTCATCGTTGCGCCCGATCAGGAAAGGGTGCCTCCCATCCGGTCCAGGGCCAGCAGCGCGGCCACCGGGCACACGTCATAAATTACGGGCGTCCCCGCCTTCTTGCACGCCTCCACGGCGGCCTCGGTGAAGCACTCGGGCGGCAGCCAGAGAAGCGGC
>Ga0078972_1003395_pt1 | contig 47950 bp, 49 predicted proteins | sample YelNatPaOPGAMG01_FD_67568 | JGI IMG/M metagenome (GOLD analysis project Ga0078972, IMG submission 67568) | Hot spring thermophilic microbial communities from Obsidian Pool, Yellowstone National Park, USA - OP-RAMG-01 (SPADES assembly) (version 2) | ecosystem: Environmental > Aquatic > Thermal... | reverse complement strand
TGCCTACGCTGGTGGGTGGGTACTTCCTGACAGGGGTTGAACAGAAAACTCCTGATGAACTCGTGAGGGAGTTGCATGAAGTTGTGAGACCCAAGCTCTATTTTGCATATGATAGGTATACGGATGCTTACCTATCTATGCCTATATAGAGTGAAACCCGTAACCACGTACTTACGAAAAAATACGAACAAGAGCAAAAGCAAATGTTAGCGTAAGCATTGCAAGCGGGCAGAGTGTTGCACGTGAAGTGGAATGTGCAGGCTCATAAGGTTGAATAGGAGTAGCGTTTGTTAGTGGCGTACTAATTGAGGTTGGTGAAGAAGTGGGTGCTGGTGTTGCGGTAGGCGGAATTTTTGTTGAGGATATGGTTGGGGAAGGTGTCGGGGTTTCTGCGATGGTTGGGCTAGGTTCGGGAGTTGCTGCTGGAGATGGAGTAATACTTGGAGCAGGGTCGCATGCTGAATGGTCCGGCAAACACCCATATGGACATGTGGTTGTATACGACATGCAGACTTGGTGCTCTTCACTCCACCATCCTTTATAGTGAAGTACACCTTCATAGCATTGGTCCGGGCAGCGTGGATCATGTTGTGGCTGGGCGGCGCATGTTGTACCTTCTGCGTTGCAACCATATAGACAACCGATTGTTGTGGTGCAGTGGCACTTGTAGTCGCTCATGGAATATGTGCATTCCATATAATGGATGCCATCTTTACAGTACTCTTGCGGACATGAAACAGTTGCAAATATGATGCAAACAAATGCGATAATGGCAAAGAATATAGTAGATATTTTCATGCGTTTCACCTCAACGCTTTATAGTTTTGCTTGTAAAGTTAGTTCTGGTGTTAGTATGCAGAATGTTGTGCGGAATGTAATTATAATGGGTGCTGCTGGAAGGGATTTCCATAACTTCAACGTTTTCTTCCGCGGGAATAATAAGTATCGTGTTGTGGCGTTTACCGCAGCCCAGATTCCAAATATAGCAGGTAGAACGTATCCGCCTGAGCTCGCTGGCAATCTTTATCCGAGTGGGATACCTATTTATGAAGAAAGCAAACTCCAAGAACTAATACGAGAACATAATGTTGATGTATGCGTTTTCGCATACCATGATTTACCATACGAGTATGTGATGCATCGGTGCGCTATTGCGAATGCTGCCGGGGCGGATTTCTGGCTTATGGGACCCAAAAGCACTATGCTGAAAGCGAACAAACCTGTTATCTCCATATGCGCAGTGCGCACAGGTTCTGGAAAGAGCCAGACAACGCGAAGGGTTGCAGAAATTCTGAAAAGAAGGGGGAAAAAGGTCGTTGTTGTACGTCATCCAATGCCATATGGGAACTTGGCAGAGCAGGCGGTGCAGCGATTTGCAAAACTTGAAGACATGGATAGATATGGTTGCACTATAGAGGAGCGGGAGGAATATGAACCTCATATAAACGCAGGCACGATTGTGTACGCTGGTGTTGATTACGAAAAGATTCTGCGCGAAGCGGAAAAGGAAGGGGATGTCATATTGTGGGATGGAGGAAATAATGACATGCCATTTTACAAACCGGATATCCATATCGTTGTGGCTGATCCGCACAGGGCAGGGCATGAATTGAGATATTATGCAGGCGAGGCAAATGTCCGCATGGCGAATATCGTTATAATAAACAAGATTGACAGCGCAAAGCCGGAGGATGTTGAAACTGTGAGGAAAAATGTTTCGGAACTCAATCCAAATGCGAGAATAATACTTGCCGAATCTGAGATAACGGTAGATAAACCTGAGCTTATTAGCGGTAAAAGGGTACTTGTTGTGGAAGATGGACCAACGCTAACGCATGGTGAAATGAAATATGGCGCTGGTGCTGTTGCTGCGCACAGGTTCGGGGCAAAAAAAGTCATTAACCCAAAAAAATGGGCGGTAGGCTCGATAAAAGAAACTTATGAAAAATACACACATCTTGGAAACATCCTGCCTGCTATGGGCTATAGCAAAAAGCAGATTGAAGAGTTGGAGCAAACCATCAATGCGGCAGATTGCGATACTGTTATTGTAGGGACGCCGATTAATCTTGCTAGGTTGTTGAGAATCAATAAACCTGCGGCGCGCGTAAGATATGAGTTAAAGGAGAAGGAAGGGATGCTTGAGAAACTGATTAGGATTTAGTTTTTCTCAGTAATTCTCTCCCTATTTTCATCAGAGCGATTTCGAGCCTCGGGTTGAACTTCTTTGAAAGTTTTACCCCAAAATGCTTTGCTGCGAGCAGCGCAAATTTTGAATGTTTTGGTTTGACATTCCAAATCCCATACATCTCGCGCAGAAAGATGTTCAGCGTTGTTTCCCCTATCCCTTTCGCCAACGCTTTTATGTTTGATTCAAGTTCGCTTTGGTTCTTGGATACCATGTGGATGCGATTTAAATCGCCGGCCCATTTCTCGTTGAGGTTGCGCGCCATTTCCAAAAGCTTGTCTGCTGTCTTGAAATCGTAGCGTGTATATCCTCCGTTGTCAAGGTGGAATACAAGTGTATCCCACCCTGCTTTTAATATTGCTTCTGGGGATATTATGCCTGCAGATGAAAGAACAGTATAGGTTTTCATCGCAGATGATTCTCTTATTGGAGCTCCAAGAAGAACAGAAGCGAGGAACCACTTGAAAACCTCTTCGCTCCTTCCGCTTCGCAGATTTATCCCAAGTTTTTCTGAGTAAAGCTGCCCAAATTCTTTGATGAGTTCCCGCTTGCTTATCCTTCCTCTTATCACATCATCTAACCGCGCATTCCCCATGCACATCAAGCAGCAGAACCCTACCAGCATCTTGTGCTGTTAAGGGTGTTGTATCAGGTAGTTGGCGCCATTCTTGTAGATTTGAATCCCATTCAGCTATTAGAGACGAATTGCAACCACTGAGGAGGTTATTTATTGTATTCCCTGCATCCTGTGGAAGAACTGTGAAGAAAATGAATCCTTTTGAAAGCGTGCGTTGCCCGGTTTCTGGAGCGACTGGCGCGTCTATAGAAACCTGGCATTGTGCTTGCGAGAATACCCAGGCGCCGCCCAATGCTGCACATGTTTTTGGGCGAAGCGATGTTCCATGCTGTTCTGTAAATATTTGTGCATCGGATGGCGATTGGAAGGATAGTGTGGATGTATTCAGTGGCATAAAGGAATTATCAGATGGATTAAATGCTGCTGCATCAGTCAAAAAACATGTGTGTGTATACTTTGCTCCGTTTATGAACGGGATTACATTCCAGCCCTTGTTTATTTGGTGTGATATGTGGAGCTTATTGGCTTGTCTGACAATCTCAACTATACCAACTGATAGTTCGTTGTTGGATTCGTTTGATTCAAGAATTTCGCCTGCAGAATCCGCTTTGAAGAAAAGCGTATATCTGCCCTGCGCAGGCGGGATAAAGCGTATTTCTACCTCCTTATCCGCACCGCCAGCATGCGAATAGATGGTCTTTGTTGCAAGCGTTGTTTTTGTTCCATCCGAATCAACAATACCTACCGATACTGTATAAGATGAATATGTTGTTGCGCCTGAATTGCGAATGGTCACTATCACATCCTCTTCTACACCTTCAGTTAACCGCGCATTAAATACGGCGGATGGGATGAAAAGGTCTGGAAGCGCTTCTTCTTGTGGAAATGTTATGGTCACTGCTGATGCGCCTATTAAGCATGCGCTTGCGATGGATAGATTTGTAAAAACATGCCCTGAGAATGCATAATTGAACCAGTTTGAGTTATTTGCTGGGATTGAAGCGATTGTATTTGACGCAGATTCATTTCCAATCTTTATTATTATCGGGCTGGTGCAATTGGAGAGGAATGTCTTGCCAGTGATGAATAGTCTGTTAGAAGCATTTGCAGTGATATTGTAGGTTTGTGCATCGTTCCAATTCCAACACGGATCACCTGAAAGCGCAAAGTTTGAAGAGGATTCAAGCGCTTTCCCTGAAGCACATGAAACAGTCTCTGCATGCTGTCCGGGTGGGTTTATTATGAAGTATGCTGTGGCGGTTTGGGTATCTGGTGCAGATGCTGTCACGCTTCCCCATACAGGGAAGGTTGCCCGAGCACCAACAGGTGTCAGAAGCAATGTTGCAACTGTTTCTCCACAACCAGGAGCTGTGTCGCGGTCAAGAGAAGCATTAAAGCCTTGTGGTGGCTGGACGATCAGTTTGATTGTGTTGTACATGCATCCTTCCGGGATGATGTGAATTGCGAAAGATGCGGGTTTATTATCTGATGGGGACTGTGCAATTGGGGTTATTTCCAGCCGTGGTCTCTTGATTGTCGGTCCTTTAGATATAGAAACGTTGCCTGTGAAAGTCTTCGTGTTGAATCCCTGCGCTTCGCACGAAATTATATAGGGATAATTCCCTGGGAGAATTGAGTCTGTCGGAACAATGAGCTTGAAACTGTTGTCTCCAGCAAACATTTCTATGCTTTTTTCACCAACAAGAGGAGAATATAACTTACAGGTGCCTATTTTATTACCTTCATAATCTGTGTAGCGCGCGGTGAATATTAATGGAGAAATACCATCAACACTTACATTGAGAAATGAGCGCTTGCGCGGTGATGAAACGGTGTAGGTTGCGGATGCTTGTGCAGTTTCTGACTCTGAAGCCCATAACCCAACGCTGCTATTTGCATCTATTTTGAATAGGTAATCGCCCGGTAACTCGCCCTCGGGAGAAGTTACTGTGATAATGGAAGAATTTACTTTACCGGGAGAAACAACTATTTGGCTTGGGAAAAATTCATATCTCCATCCTGCACGTGGTGCAGGTACAGAAAAAGAAAATGTAGATGGCCCACATTCCTCCGAATCCCTATTTATAACAGTAAGTTGGAAGTAAAGGGGCGTAGCAACTTCACCGCTTTGTGCTGCAGGTGTAAGAAAAACCTCTGGTTTTTTCCTGAAGCAGGTTCCGCTTACAGGAACCAGCCGGACGCTTACCCTTGGTGAGCCGCTGGTGTTTCTGCCAAGTGCGTAATCAAATTTTATTGAGAGCGTGTCGCTTTGAATAGAATCGATGTCAAACAGCCATTCCGCACGTGTTGCGCCCTCCTTTAGCCAATAGCGCCCATTATCCTGAAAACCATCTGTAAAGAACTGGATGGATTGGTAGTTATTTATTTTGACCGAATCTGCGCGTATGCCAATGTCATCTTTGCTGAAGCGCTCAACTATGACGCGCAATCCTTTGGGTGCACCAAGCGCCTGCGCTGATATGGTCATTAGTCCATTGGCTGCATCGTTTGACTGAATCAAATCAACTATGTGGCTGCCGCTTGTTATAAATGGGATAAAACCAGAAGAAGAGGAAGGAATATACCCTTCCCTTGAACAGCTCACTGAAAAGCCATATACACCGATTCCGAGATTGGAGGTATTTAACACTGCCATATAATCTGTGCCGTTGGAATAAAGCGGAATATCCGTTTCTGAGAAAGAGGGGGCGTGGGCGGTGCAGTTTGCATTTAATATCGGCTGCTGTGTTAATGAATCAATGTAACTTGCCTGTAACAAGATTTGTTCGCGCACAGTACTGCCCAATTCAATAAAACTGGGGTGCGTTGAAACCACGACAACAGCTTTTCTGCTTTCTGATGCACCTGGATTTACAAATACGCCTGTTGATGCCCAGTTGTTTTCTTCTGAAGACTCTGCACCTTTCAACTCAGGGTAATCATTGATATGAGCATAGATTACTCGGGGGCCCGTAGTTTTAGGAACCCAGGATATGTTTTCTTCAACGCCTTCTTTCCCTATTTGAGCTGCAATTGGAGGCTTCAGTTGTATTTCACCTATCAAATGTTGTGAATCAATCTTCTCCTCATAAAACCGCAGCATAAGTGTTGTGTTTGCATCAAATGCTCCGCCAATATTTGAGACATTTGCGCTTATCGTTAATGGTGCGCCCGTCTTTATCTCGCCAGATGAATCAGATGTTGAAACGCGGAGTGAGGAGATTACTAAATCCGGAAACTCTACGATGTTTATTGTTGTCTGGTTGAGTATGCATTTATCTGAGCGGATGGTATAAAATCTGTGCGCGCCGGGTGCTTCAAGCCGAATTGAAAATCCACTCCCTGAAACAACCTCCGCTAGCCCTACTTGAACGAAGCGCTTTCCATCATCACTAAACTCTACTGCTACGGTGCCATTGCAGCTGCTTGTTGAACTTATGTGGCCAAAAACTAGAACTTGCCTTGCATTCGGAACAAACCCTAACTCCTCCTTCAAATCAAACGCGTGTATTTGGCTGAGCGAAGTCTTTGTAACATTGGCGGCATCCGCAAAAGCAGAAAGTATAAGCAGTACGGCGATGATGGAATGGATTGTTTTCCCTTCGTTGCCTTTTCCAGACTTTCTTTTGAAGTAGAGATTAAAGATGGCAATCGCTAGAATAAAAGCGATTGCGAGGGCGACTGGAGCAAGCGATGTATCTGTTTGGTTTGATTTTGGTTCTGGGAGATGCTCCAAAAAGATGTTTGCTGTTGTTACCTCGCCTTTACGTATTAAAGCGTGCGAGTTGCCGAAGAGATCGCCGTTTGATGCATGGAGTACACATTCGCCTTCCGGAAGAGAAATTCTGAATGCACCATTTTCATCAGAAGGCGATGAAATATTTAAATCAGAGTAATTGGAACATTGCGCTGAGATATGCGCGTTGACGACCTCGCCGCTTTCGGTCGCGACAAATCCGAATACAATGCCGGCAGGAACCAATTGGATGTTGGTTGTGTTTTCATCGGCGTTGATTTTTATCAGGTTTGAAATAAAGTCTGTTTCTGCCGGTGTTGATGGATCATCAACATACGCTGAGAGCATAAATGAATCATTGAAAGGAAGGTAGAATTTTGCCGAACCATTTTCGTTAATTATTGCGGATGAATTAAGCGTTGTGTTTCTGAATCTTATTTCAAGAAGCGCGATTGTGCCCTGAATTGTTTGTATGCTTGAGCTTGGTGCGTAGAAGTTGAACACGAACTCCTTGCCCTGCCCGGGAAATGCGGGTGGGGAAATTGCGCATAGGGTATTGATAAACAAAAGCGCAAAAACCACCACGTGCTTCATACTCTACACTTCCCGGTATACAAAGAAGTCTGCCAGTTGTGCCAGACGCCTTCTCGCTTCATTATCAGGCAGTGCGTGCAATTTCCTTTTTGCTTCATCAACAAGTTCTTTCGCCCTTTTTGATGCATAATCAATTGCCCCGGTTTTTTTACATATTTGGATTGCCTTTTCTATGAGCGCTTTGTCCTTTGTTCTTGCGCCAAGTATCCTTATTAGCTCCTTTTTATCTGCTGGGTTTGCATGCGCTAGTGCGTAGATTGTGATTAAGGACCTCTTTCCCTCGCTTATGTCGCCACCTATCTCCTTTCCATATTTTTCTTCAGCCCCTACTAAATTGAGGACATCATCTTGTATTTGGAATGCAAGACCGATGTCCATGCCGAATTCCGCCAGCGCTCCTCTTTTATCTCCGTGTGCTCCTCCAACAAGTGCGCCAACCTCGCATGATGCGCTTATCAAAGCGCCTGTTTTCCCAGAAACCATATCAAAATATTCCTTTTCGGTGATGTTGAAATTGTTGAGCCGGTACCAGTTCAGTTCTATAGCCTGTCCCTCAAGCACCTTTGAAAATGCATTGAATAGAACGCGCTGTACCTCAATGATTTGCTCGGGAGGCAGTTCTAAATTTAACGTCTCCTGTGTTACCATCATGAAAAGCCCGTCACCTGCATTAATTGCAAGCGGAACACCATAACGCTTGTAGATGCAGGGCTTTCCCCTGCGCATCTCGGAGGAATCCTCTATATCATCATGTATCAAAGTAAAATTGTGGAACATCTCTATTGCTGTGCCTGCAGGTATTGCTTTTTTTCCATCTCCCCCAACTGCCTCGCATGAAAGTTTGCACAATATAGGACGCAGACGTTTTCCACCAAGATCCAAGTGTTCCCAAACTATGCCATAGACTTCCCATGGTTTTTTATTGCGCGGAATCGCCCTCTCTATCTCCTGCTCAAAAATGATGGATTCGCGCTTAAGATAATCAAGCATGTCCTCAGTCATGTTCATCCTCTTGAAACCCTTTCAAGCGTTTCCTTAACCTTCGCAATCCCTATAGCTTCTACCAATTTACCCATACGTGGGCCTTTTTCCTTTCCAAGCAAAGCGGTGTAAAGTGTAGTGAATAGTTCACTTGGTTGGATGCCATTTTCATTCGCAACTGAGAAGACGAGGTTGTGTATTGTTACCGCGTCCATGCTATCAGTTAGCTTTTCAGCGAATGCTCGCACTGCAGCGATATTTTTTGAAATCGTTGTGGGATTAAAAGAGAAGCGATATTCTTCTGGCGCAAATTCTCTGCTCACCCATTTCTCTATGAAAGGCCGCAGATAGTTCGTGCCCTCTGGATCACCAGAACGCTCTGCAACCTTGCTCCAATCCCTATATAGTTGATAATACATGAGAATGTCGGCAAATGAGGCTTTCCAATTAATCTTTCCACCTGTTGAAAGTCTGAAGGCAATTATCTTCTTATGTTCTGCGCGTGAGACATCCGTGTTTTCTTCCTCAGATAATTTGGCTGCCCTCTGGAAGTCTTCGTATAGATTCATGAGCTTAACCCCTGTTGGATCCACATCCTTGTTCTCTTGAAGATCTGGTTTTATGAGCGAATATGTTATTAGCTCAGGCGGCATGAGTTCAAGCAGATCGGTTACGCCCATTCCCACGCCTTTTGATTTTGAATACTTTTTCCCCTGCAATAAGATGAAACCAAACTTGTACCCTATAGGTGGTTCGCGCTGGAATATCTCCTTAAAGATTGCGGTGCATGTGTCCCAGCTTCCTCCTCTTGTATGGTGGTCTACTCCTGCACCTTCAACAGAAGTATTGAATACGACCATCCAAGCAGGCCAGTGGAGCCTCCAGGTCAGTTTGTAAACATGATCGCTTAACTTGTTTCTTCCGCTGAATCCACAGCCCTTTGTGTATTCAACATCGCGGTCGCATTTATATTCATACCAGTCGTTGCCGTGCGCAGTCACGCGGGTTGTTGCAATCCTTCCACAGTTCTGGCAAATAGGCATTAGTGGAGACCACCATTCCGGAAGTTCGCGCATTGAAGATTCTGCAACGACGCGTTTCACCTTTTCTTCGTTTGCAAGGAAGAACCGCGCAAGTTCATCAAACCTTCCTTCTTTGTAAACATCAACAGCCCGCACTATCTTTGGGTGTACATTAAACCGTTCCATAATGCGCCTTGTCTCATTTAGGTAATGATCCCCGAAAGAGTTACAGCAACCCAGTGGATCTGGTACATCGCATAGTGGCTTGCCTAGATGGGGGGTGAGTGTGGACTCGTACTTCATCATTGAAATTGGGACTGAATCAAATGCATCATAGATGTCTGCAATAAAGTAGAAATCTGCTTGGAAGCCTCTTGTACGGAGCTGTGTGGCAATCGCGTTGGGGAACAGGAATTCGCATAACGTGCCAAGATGTGTGGGGCCGCTGGTGGTTATACCACTTGTCACTACGAAAGGCGGCTTTTTCTCGCTTATAATGCGTTCTGCTAAAATCTCAGACCAGTGCATGCTTTTTAGTTGCTCTGTAGTAAGTGCCATAGAATAATTTTGTGCTGCAAGGCTCTTTAAACTATAGTATTCCCGTGTAAAAAGGGTCACGGGTCCGGAGGGATTTGAACCCTCGACCTGCCGGTTGCTCTATCGCCATTCATTTGGATGAATGGAAAAGATGTAAGAGCCGGACGCTCTACCAAACTGAGCTACGGACCCATAAATTGCAGGAAGGAAATTTTATCCATTAAGGAATATATAAATTACTTTGTGAAAACGTGCTATATGGCAATTTTTGTTTTGAGGCTGGGGCATAGAAAGAAACGGGATAAAAGGGTTACGACGCATGTGTGCCTCGCGGCTAGGGCGCTCGGTGCAAATGGGGCCATACTCTGTGGGGAGAGGGATGAGAAAGTTATTGAAAGCGTTAAACAAACCGTAAGGAATTGGGGTGGAAAATTTTCAATAGATTATAATGAGAATTGGAGGGCAGCTATAAAGAATGCTAAGAAAGATGGTTTTACCATTGTTCATCTCACGATGTATGGTGAAAAGTTGGAGGATGTGGTCCCTCGTTTGAAAAATAAGCGAAAACTGTTTGTCGTCGTCGGGGCTGGGAAGGTGCCGGGCGAAGTATATTCATTAGCGGATTTCAATGTTTCTGTTTCAAATCAGCCCCATAGTGAAGTTGCTGCTCTCGCAATATTCCTCCATGTATTTTTTGATGGGAAGGAGTTGAACAAGCGCTTCCCGGGCGCTGTGATTAGGATAGTGCCGCAAAAAAGAGGGAAAAAAATCTTACGGGAGAAAAACGCGCCGCAAGAAAACTAATTTATATATGTAGTAGCAAAATAACCAACGATGGCGACGAAAAGAAAATCGGGCAGTAAAGGAAAATGCAAATTAAACAAATCAAGGAAGAAGAGGAGCGCTGAGAAGGTAAAGCGCGCACCCCCGCGAAAGCTGAAGTGCTTAGAAAATGCCCATATCAGAAATCTTCTTGTTGAATTGGCTGGTGAGAAAGCTTTGAAGGTTGTTGGTGAGCTCACTGTGCCAATGAGTGATGAGGAGCTTGCTGCGTCCGCAAAGATAAAAATATCTGATGTAAGAGCTGTTATGAATAAATTACATTCTGCTGGTGTGGCTGCGTATTCAAGAAGCAAAAATGACGAAGGCTGGTTTACATATACGTGGTATTTGTGCGCAGACAAACTTAATGAAATGGTCTCTGAGCGGAGTAAGAAAAATGATGATATTATGCAACCAGAAGCCACAAGCGCAGATGGTTATATTTGTCCTATTTGTTTTGAACGCAACAAGAAGAGATTCAGTTTTGAAAAAGCTGTTGAAATTGAGTTCAGATGTCCTGAATGTTCGGAAATGCTGAAATATGTTGAAAAATGAGTATTTTCACACGTTATAAATGGGTTTTCAGTGAATTACAGCTTCCGAAGAATATAGTTGCTCATTCTAAAAAAGTTGCGCGGATAGCGAAAAATTTAGCGAAGGCGATTGCGAAAAAAGGGAGGAAAGTGGATATAGAGTTAGTGGAGACTGGTGCGCTGCTCCATGATGTCGGCAGGGCGCGCACACATGGGTTGTCGCACGGAGTGATTGGTGGAAAAATTTTACGCGAGATGGGTTTTGACGATAAGGTTGTTAGGATAGTTGAAAGGCATGTGGTAAGCGGACTGACAGCAAATGAGGCGAAGAGGAGGGGGTTGCCTGCGCGGAGCTATCTGCCTAAAACAATTGAAGAGAAGATTGTTTGTTATGCGGATAAAGTTTCTGATGAAGGGAAGATAAAACGGATAATTGAAAAGTGCGGTGATAGAAGCGGTATCGCAAAAAGGTTAAAGTTACTTTTTGAGGAAATAGATAGACTCCGCACAGAAGAAACATGAACCATAAGTCTTATTTATAAAGTAGGATGTAGAAATTCTATTTCGCAGCGGGGTAGGGTAGCTTGGAGTGCCCGCTGGGCTCATAACCCAGAGATCGGTGGTTCAAATCCACCCCCCGCTATGAATTATTTAAAATGACACCAACGGGTTTAGTGGTGTGTGGTATGGTGGAAAGGATTTCTACTGGAATTGCCGAACTTGATAAGATGGTGGAAGGGGGATTTCCGAAGGCGTCCACGATATTGGTGAAAGGCCCGCCTGGGAGTTTCAAAACTATACTTTGCTTGCAAATGCTATACAATGCTGCAAAAAACAGGATACCTGGTTTGTATATAACATTTAACCAATCGGTGGATGGGATAAAAGAACAGGCTATGCAATTCGGTTGGAATTTTGATGGCCTTCCTGTAGAATTTATTTCATTTGATGCAACCACTGATATTGATTTAGAGGCTAGTGTAGTAAATACGGTAAAAGAAAAAAAAGCAGGTATAATTGTTTTTGATTCGCTTACGTCTTTTCTTAGCAGGCCTCCGATAACAAGCATTGGATATCAATCAGACCCTATGATTGAGGCTATTAAGCGGTTTCCTGGCGTTAAAATTTCTGAAGACGCACTGATCAGAGCGATGACTGCCAGGCTTATCCGGCGAATGAGTTATGGAAATTCAATAATTATGTTTATTTATGAGGACCAGACGCTTGAAGGAATAAGGGCGGTATGTGAATATCTTGTTGATGGTGTGTTGCGCCTTTCAAGAATAGAATCAATAGGAAAACGTACGCTGGCTATAGAAAAAATGAGATATACGCGACATGATTTCCTTCCCAGGACGATGGTGTTGAGGGAGAATGGAATATCTATTGAGGGCTAAACCTCATTTTGTAGTGTTTTTAGCACAAAAGGCAGTTCATTAATCAAATCACTGGCAATTAAAGAATAACAAAATTTTACGAATGCCGAGTCTCCTGCGGCTCCATTTACGAATGCTGCGGCTGCAGCGGCTTCAACTGGCTTCAAACCTTGTGACAGAAATGTTGCGCAAATGCCTGCAAGGGTATCCCCTGTGCCACCAACGGTCATACCTGCATTTCCTGTATTATTCGTAAACGTATTTGTGCCATCTGAAACCACATCAATAACGCCCTTAAGCAGGATTGTGGCTTCCATTAAACCAGCGAAATGCTCTACCTGTTTGGCGCGTACGCTGATGTTATTTGATGGCTTGCACCCGCAAAGTCTTTCAAATTCAACCACATGCGGCGTAAAAATGACTTCTTTTGATTTGAATTTTAAATCAGGCATTATAGCGTCCGCGTCTATTATAACTGGTTTCTGCCATGAGGAAATGATTTCACGAATTAAATGTTGTATTCTAGGTTTTTTTGTTAAGCCATTTCCGATAACTAAACAATCAACCTTTTTCTCTATTTCTGGAAGAATAGAGAATATCTTGTTATTAAGATAATCACCTGGATAACTCCATACAATTAAATCTGGTGAATAACCTGCGATGACTGGTGCGATAAAACGAGGAACTAAGAGGTAACATAAATCAGAACCTGAACGCAGTGAAGCAAGACCAACTAATGCAGGGGAACCAAAATATTCCTTACTTCCACCGATAACAAGGACCTTTCCATTCTGTCCTTTGTGTGAGTTTGGATTCCTTTTTGGGATAATTTTCATCAGTTTATTTTTATTTATTAGATTGAAAGAGGCCATATCAAAGAGAATGTATCAACCTTCTTTTTTAATATAACAGTAGGTTTAAGTAGGGACCCTACAGTTCCACTAATCTATCTTATATATAGATGACAAAAGCAAATGTAAATAATTATGTAACCATGGTTACATAGAGAGTCGCTTCCACCCCCAACTGTTTTATAATAATAAAGAAAATAGCGGAAGTATGGGGTCCCTTACCCTTCTACTAGGTTGACTTGACTACCTGTCTTCTCAACTGTTAAATAGCTATTTAATGCCTTCATAAGATGCGGGACAAAAACAACACAAAAAACTACATTACCTACTAAGTGGTTAATGGTAAATGGTATCTGTCCTATTATAAGAGTATCAAACGGAACTCTAAACATAACACCAAATACAAACATCGTTATAAAATCATATATAACTGTCAATGTAGCAGCAAGAAGACCAATTTCAATTCTATTCCATCCTTTCTTTAACCTACCTGCCAATGCCGCGCAAACCCCAACTATCCCATATGCAAATGAGGTAAAGACAGTCCACCAACCAGGCCAACCAATATAACCATCATATAAAGCACGTGCTAAAAGCCCATTTATAAACCCATATTGTGGCCCAGCAACTATACCAAAGGTAAGGATGAAAGGCATAAGCGCTTCTATATTTGGTGGAGCACCAACTGCCTTTATCAATGCTCCGCTGACAGCAGCAGACACGCTAATGCCTACGAATGCGACAACCTTCTTATCCATCCCAATCTACCTCATATACCATCTATTCATCCATCCTATTTCTTTCCACCCTGTATCACTCCATCCTGTATAACATCCATCTATTATATTATTTTCATTCGTTATCGTCTTCATACTTGTTTTCTCTTCAACAACGTTCTTTTTTTCTTCAGATCCTTTAGCCCCTGTTTCACTTATATTCTTCTGCTCAACGTTTTCTTCAACCACTTCTATATCCTTTTCTATTGGTATATACCCACGACCAATCACTTGTAAGAGATATCTACCAGGTTGCAGCGAATTAAAAACCACATTCCCATCAAAGTCACTTACGCTTTTATATACTTCTCCAAAACGAAGCGGTCCTTTTACCCTCCTTACTAATCTAACCTCAATTAAAGGAGCAGTTTTCCCATTCACAAGAGTTTTAAAAGTGAGATTTTTACTTAATACAATTTCTGGTAAACCACTAGTTCCATTAAAAACAAATTCTAGTTTCTGAATCTCCCCACCATCTCCACTATACTTAAGGCGATTTTGATATCTTGGACCACACACATCCTCAAAATTTATGTTATTGATACTTGAACCCCAAGAGCCCCATCTAAACCCAATCACCCCTCCATCCTGAACTATCTTATATCCATTATCTTCAGTGAAACTTATTCCTACCCCCGAATATTGCCATGCTCCATTTTTCTTATAATAATACATCCAATAATTTGATGAATCACAGAAACAGTTTGAAGCAGAGCATCCAACACCATTTATTCCACACAACGCTGCTCCCCAAGGTGGGAAATCAACCGTCTCTAAATTGAACCCCGCAGCATTCAATATTTGTTCTGCTGTTTTATCTCCGCTGAATTCAACACACACTGTTTCAAATACAGAGTCGTTGTACTGAACAACAACACCAACTTTATCCGCAGAAGCGAGCACAACTGCAAAAACCAAATACATCAGTGTATACAAAATTCTCTTCAAATCCATTTTTGCCACCTCCGACCAAAAACTTTAATTGGATGATTCATCCAACCTTTTATTGATGCGTGGATTCATCCAACACATTCTTCTTGAAAGAGGAAAATACGGCCCAGCACCAAGGTTTGCGGCGGAGGATGCGGCGCGCGCTTTTTGGAGGCTTGAGAGAAGAACCGGGCGTGCTGCACTTGCGCATTCATTGGGGATTGGCGAGGGTACAATGCGGACTGTGCTGCGGAGTCTGTATGTTAAGGGGCTTATTGACAGTGCACCATCAGGACATAAACTCACAGCAAAAGGTTTTACCATCCTTCAAAAGTTGCGGAAGAAAATTATATCATTGAAACAAGTTCCAGCAAGTCCGCTCACATTTGAATTTCCGGCGTCCGCAATACAATTGCGCGGAGTGCGCTTCCGGATGGATACGCTAACATTGAGGGATGAGATGGTGCGCAGCGGCCTTTCCGGGTGTACATTATTACGGTTTGATAATGGAAGGTTAATCATCCCACCATTCCACGCGCCAACGCATGCAAAATATGCACCACAATTAAATACATTAACTAAATTGTTTTCTTTGGAAGAAGGAGACATCGTGCTTCTAGGCTACGGTAAAAACAAGGTTGATGTTGAGCGAGGTTTGTGGAAAGCGTGCGCCCTGCTCAATATTTAAATCAGAGTGCAATCATCATTTCATGGATTTGGATTTTGCTTTAGATATACAAGGTCGCGTTGAGCGCATGATTGAGACGCTTGGGTTAAACCATGTTGACAAATTTCGCGTCATCTGCATGCGTTCACATGGCAGCACTGCAAATGCATACGCGCGCATCTGGAGTCTTCCAAGAATATGGCAAAAAGCACTTAATGTGCACGCATATTATATCATTGAAGTAATTTCCGAGCATTTTGACGCATTAAGCACAGAGGAACAAGACAAGGTTCTCATCCATGAGCTGATGCATATACCCCGGACATTCAGCGGAGCGCTTTTGCCCCATGAATGTTTTGGCAAGAAGATAAACCGTGCTTCTGTTGAGCGCGTTTACCAAATTTATAAACAGAAGCTCTTCTCAGAATGCAAACGCTTTTAACAAACGCACAAAAATAAATCTTGGTGATTTATATGTTATGGTTGCTTCCGATACTCCTCATGCTCCTCTCCACACCCATATGTAGCGCCGCAACACACGAGCTCACATCACATATAATGAATCCAGAATCCGCTTCCGTATTCATTTCAAATTGCGACCAGATGGCTGGTCCTTCCAAGGTCTCATTCACTGTTTTTGTTGAGAACCAGCTTGACCAGCCACTAGCTGTTGATTATGAATTTTTCAACAATGCTACCCAATCTTGGGAATATGCGGGTAAACTATGCAACATCCCACCAAATCAATTTGTGCAATGCACAGGGACCATTAAGCTTTACCTTGGGGGAAAAGGGAATGGCAGTTTCACAGCAGATGTCTTGCGGCTTACTGGCAGGAGCGATGCAGCCCCAGGTGATACATACACGAAGACCTTTTCATTTACTATTCGGCATTATGCTGGGGAGAGAGAGGCAAACCTTATTTTACACAAGAAAGGCCAAGAAAACGCGTTGATTGAGGCGAGGAACTTGTGCTCCTCAACACCGTCATGCTGCACACAACAAAACCTAGATGCCATAGATGAGGCAGAACTTCTTTTGAGTGAATCAAACGAATCCCTCTCAAAATGCGACTTACCAACACTCTATTCTAAAATCGTTTCTGCAGAATCTCTACTAGACAACGTAATACAAAATATAAACACATGCATGGAGAATCAACCCACTCCATCCCCTTCCACTACGCCCTCCCCAACATCACAAACAACCCCCTCACCAACCCCTTCAACATCCCCAACTACAAGTCCAATTCCAACAGAAACACCCAGTCCATCCCCCAGTGCTTCACCAACTACACAGTCTCCATCACCCACAGGCAGCGTATGCCCAATAGTGCTGGGGCTTATAGTTTTATTGGGTGGATTTTCAGCATTCAACCAAAGCAGAACAAGTAAGCAGAACTAGCCAACATCTTCCATAGACAAATATATATCCAATGCCTGCCTTCTTTTTTCTTCAGTTACCTCCACAAGCACGATCCCCACATCCGGCTGTCCATAAACAACAAGCGTCCCAATTGGTGCATTTATAAGCACAGGCAACGCGCCCAAATCCTCTTCACCATCAACAAGGATTTTTCCTTTCTTATTCTCCAATGTCCTCTTAATCGCTTCTTCCAATTCCTTTGTGATAAAACCAGCGGGGTTTTTTACTACGACACCTTCTCCATCATACATATCCAATCCAGCGCGGAGTTGTTCTTCAACGGGTGCCCTTTTACACAAATGGTCGTATACAATAATATCTGGGTAGGCTCCTTTGCGCACCAACTCCCAACTGCAAGAATCTCCGACCGATACTACCAGCCCGCCTGTTGAGTGCACACGCGCAACCGCCTTTATTGCCTCCTCAGTATTTGCAATCTTTCCCAGCGGTTTCTTTAGTTCTGCCCGCAAAAACTCAGTAAGCTTTTTCACAAACTGTTTTGCTCCACAATAATATAAATAACGGCTGGTAAATTTTACTCTATGGCTTTTCCATTACTGAATACATTCAAATGGGGCGCGCTCGTGCTGTTGGCTGCATTCATATTCGCATCCTACGGGCTTTTTTCATTACAGGAAATCTCCCTAACAAACATATACATGTACCTCGCCCCTAAGATAGGCGCAGCTATTCTATTGGCTCTTGCAGGCAAAGCGCTAATAGAAATCACCTCCCCGATTATAATGCGACTCATAAAACGTAGTGAAGTGAAGGAATCTGTGGAACGCGCTTGGAAATGGATTATCTGGTGTGCCGTTCTTTTTACCACAGTTGCGGTTTTCATCGGAGACGCATCCACTATCGTTATCACTTTCAGCCTAGTGCTTTTAGGCGTCGCGTTCGCCTTCCGCAAGCCGCTTCTTTCTATTGTAGGTTGGCTAAACATAACCGTGCGTGGCGTTTACTCAATAGGCGATATAATAAAATCAGATTGGTTTATGGGCGAGGTAACTGACATCAATATGTTTTCAACCACTATTTGGGACTACCGCGCAGGAGAACGCGGACAAACAGGGATATTCATTTCAGTACCAAATTCGCTTGTATTTGAACATCCGCTAACGGTGCTGCAGCGCGGCAAGCACCACATATGGGATGAGATCTCAATATCATTGCCATTAGGATCGGATTACAACAAAGCGCGCAACGCTTTGCTTAAAGCGTGTGATGATGTCATCGGCGCCAAAAAAATGGGCGAGAACGCAAAAGAACAGCGAGAGATGCTGAAGGGATACGGGCTTTTCTCAAATGTACCCAGCGAACCCAGCGTATATACTTTCTTGAATGGCGACAGAATAGAACTGCGCTTGCGATATCTTGTTGATTTCACGCAACGGTATGAGGTTAAAGACGAAATATCTGAGCACGCGCTTCATGAGATATCAAAAAGCGGGATAAAGTTAAAACCGCAATAAGGTGGTTCCTTTGGAAAAGGCAAAAACAGGCATAAAAGGGCTTGATAATATTTTGAAAGGCGGGCTGCCCCGCAATGCCGCAACTGTTATGGAAGGTCCTCCGGGAGCCGGAAAATCTGTTTTTGCACAGCAGTTCATCCTAGAGGGTTTGAAAAATGGCGAAGGCTGTATGTACATCTGCGTTGACGATCCTCCTGAGCTCGTACGGCGCAGGATACGGGATTTTGGCTGGGAACCACAGAAGTATGAAGAGGACGGCCTTCTTGTATTTGTGGATTGTTTCTCATGGAGAATTGGGGGAAGCGGTGAAAAAAACGCCGTGCTGAATGAGATGAATTATGACCGTTTGACAGACGTGATACGAACTGCTTATGATAGCCTGAAAGAGGTTAAGGAACAGCGCTCCATCGTAGACTCAATGACAACCCTCCTACCCCAACTTGAATTGCAGGAAGCACTTAGATTCCTGAGTTGGATGAAGGCGCGTTTCATAAATCTGTCAAAAAATGCCAGTTTATGGTTTACACACAAGGCGAGCCTTGATCCGCAGCTTTACTCAATCCTGCTGGATAACGCTGGTGGTATAATAGAACTCAGGTTCAAGGAAGAGCCAGAAACATTACTGCGCGAACTCAGGGTGACTGCGATGCCATTTGAAGTGCCTACCCCAAGGTGGATACCGTACAGCATAGATAAAAAAGGAATAAGGATTCCGCATTAGTGGAGGGTTTCAACCCCTTTCGTCTTACCTACAATCACCAAATCTGGTCTGCGGACTGCGAATAAACCGTTTGCCACAACCCCCGGAATCATCTGCAATCTTTCTTCTAATCCAGCAGGGTTTTCTACTTTCTTAAAAACAACATCCAAAATAAAATTACCATTGTCCGTCACAATTGGCCCGACCTTACAACCCCCTTTCCTGAGAACAGCGTTTCCTTCCAATTCTTTTTCCACGTACCTTCTCACAAATGGCCAAGCAAATGGGAGGACTTCTATAGGGATTGTATTTCCCCCAAAATCCTTTTTCAATTTGCTTTCATCAACAATGCACGCAAAACGCTTCGCAGCGTATGCCACAATCTTTTCACGCGCATGGCACCCGCCACCACCTTTTATTAGGTTACGGTTTTCATCAACAGCATCCGCACCATCTACAGCTAGGTGGATCTCATCAACCTCATCAAGCCCAACAACCTTTAAACCTGCTTCAATGGCAAGCGCACGCGAATCCTCAGAAGTCGGAACGCACCTAAGTCGCCATCCATTCTCACTTGCCTTAACTCCCAAAAGTTTTATGAAAATAGCCGCGGTGCTTCCGCTTCCGAGCCCAACAACCATTCCATCTTTAACAAGCTCAAGCGCTGCCTTTGCAGCATTCTCCTTTTTTTCAACCATAATCATTTTATTGTAGGCCGTGTTTTAAACCTTCATGCGTTTAGGTGGGCAGAGTGCATCGGAATTTATAACATCAAATGCCGTTGCATTAGCTTTGATAATAATCTTAGTGATACTCCTATTCTACATCGGGAGCATGAACGCAAATGTATCCGCACGCACGTGTTTCTTTCCGGGCATGTTTTCATGCAATTATTTTTCATTGAGCGAAAAAGATGGGCTTTCATTAAAGGTAGGGCAAGCAACCGGTTCCTCCATCCTAATCTCAGCAGTTTCATGCACCGCAAGCGCATATCCGGACTTCCAACCACTTGCAAACCCAATTTTGCTGCCTCATGGAGCAGTAAGGTACATTGCCGGTGGAGATTCAGGTAACTATGTATTCTGCAACGCCATATATCCACGGAAGGGTGCAACCTACCGCGGCAAGCTGTGCCTAGCATACACCGAAACCGAAGGGCATACCAATCGCACTGTTTGCGGGGATATAATTGTTCCAGTGAACTGAAGACACTACATTAATAGACATTGATTACATAACGCGCAATGGACAGGCTGTGATTCGTTTGCTTCTGAAACGCAGATGATTCATACACATCCAATACTATTTTTTACTACATGTTCCAAAACCATCACATGCGCGCCACATTAATAGACATTGATTACATAACGCGCAATGGACAGGCTGTGATTCGTTTGCTTCTGAAACGCAGACGATTCATACACATCCAATACTATTTTTTACTACATGTTCCAAAACCATCACATGCGCGCCACATTAATAGACATTGATTACATAACGCGCAATGGACAGGCTGTGATTCGTTTGCTTCTGAAACGCAGACGATTCACACGTGCGTATTGCCTAAATTTCATACCGTATTTCTATGTTTATGCAGGGAATAATCCATCTGTTTTAGAAGAGGCGCGCAAGGGCTTGGGGGCTTTAACCGCCAAAGCAAACGGGGAAAGCATATCCCCGCTGCGGGTTGATTCTGAAGAAAAAATGCTCTTCGGCAGGAAGGCCTTGTTGCTGAAGGTCTATTGCAAGCATCCAGGACACGTTCGTATACTTCGTGATGCAGCGCGACGTTTTGGGGAGGTATTTGAAGCGGACTTGGTCTTTTCACGGCGCTTTCTCATAGATTCTGGTTTGCAGCCATTCCAGCTGCTTTATATGAAGATGGATGGGAAAAACGTCGTTGAAGCGAAACCACTCGGGTTCAATAACGAACTAAACTTCCGTACGCTCGCATTTGACATAGAAGTGTATAACCCACGGGGCGTTCCGCGCCCTGAAAAGGACCCTGTGATAATGTTGAGCTACGCTGATGAGGAGAGCGGCGTGCTGACCTACAAGCCAATAAACCTCCCTTTTGTCAAGCAGGTTGATGGAGAAGCAGGGATAATTGAATCTTTTTGCAGGCTCATTAAAGAAAAGGATATTGAGCTACTTATCGGATATAACGATGTCGCTTTTGATCTCCCATATCTGCGCGATAGAGCAAAATTTTTGAAGACAAAACTTGTTCTAGGGAGGGACGGAAAATCCGCATTCACTGTACGGCAGCGCGGGCTTTTCACACACGCGAAGATAAAAGGCAGGATACATCTTGACTTATACGCAGCAGCAAAGTTCCTCGGATTGATTGGCGCGCTGAAAACAAAACGCCTCACGTTAGGCGAGGTCTACGCTGAGTTATATGGGGATGAAAAGAAAAAGGTGCACAAGGCAGACATTTGGAGATTATGGGATGGTTCAAAAGAGGAATTGGAATCGCTTGCGGAGTATTCGCTTGGCGATGCGATTGCAGAAAGAAAACTCGTTGATAAAATACTGCCGCTTGAGATTGAATTGGCTAAGCTCGTAGGCGCTTCTTTGCAGGATGTATGCGGTGCAACTACTGGGCAGTTGGTTGAAATGCTTCTCTGGCGCGAAGCGTTTAAGCAGAACCGCATCGTCCCTAATAAGCCAGATGCAGATGAGGCAAAAAGGCGCGCTTCAATGCCCGTCCAAGGTGCTTTTGTGAAACTGCCGGAGGCAGGTATCTACGAAGATTTGGTCGTCTTTGATTTCCGCGGTATGTACCCATCAATAATAATCTCACATAATATAGATATGGACACGCTTGACTGTGATTGCTGTTCTAAAGAAGAGGCACATATGTCCCCATCCGGGCATCGTTTCTGTGCGAAGAAGAAAGGATTGATACCATCTGTTCTGGAGCGCCTTATAGATGAACGCAGCGAGATAAAAAAGATGATGAAGGAAGTCCCAAAAGATTCCCCAGAATATGTCTCGCTTTACGCAAAATCCCAAGCGCTCAAAATCCTTTCCAATTCATTTTATGGATTTCTTCTTTACGCCCGCTCGCGCTGGTATTCCAGACCTTGTGGGGAATCTGTCACCGCTTACGGTAGATATTATATCCAAGAAACTATCCGCAAAGCGGAGGAGAACGGGTTCAAAGTAATCTACTCAGACACAGATTCTGTTGTGATGCAGTTGAACGGAAAGTCGCGCGCCGAAGCGCTTGAATTCATGAAGAAGGTGAACGCCAGCCTGCCGGGCAGGATGGAGTTGGAGTTGGAGGCGTTCTATCCTCGTGGAGTATTCGTTGGCAAAAAGGTTTCTTCAACAGCTAAAGGGGAGGTCGGAGCAAAAAAGAAGTATGCATTGATCGATGATGAAGGCAGGATAAAAATAAGGGGTTTTGAGCTCGTGCGTAGGGACTGGTCACGTGTTGCGCGTTCAACCCAAAAACGGGTCCTTGAAGCAATATTAAAAGACGGCAGCAAGGAAAAAGCTGCCGCGATTGTCCGGGATGTAATACAGGATTTGCGGGATGGAAAGGTGCCGCTTGAGGACTGTGTAATATACACACAGGTGCGGAAGAAGTTGGACAAGTATGCGGTTACTTCCCCAGAGGTTGCTGCGGCGCAGAAGGCAATTGCAGCAGGAATCCCTGTTGAGGTTGGAACGCTCATTGGCTACATCATAACAAGAAAGGGAAAAACAATCTCCGAGAAGGCGCAGCCGGTTGAACTCGCGGAAGATTACGATCCAAATTATTACATTGAAAACCAAGTGCTTCCATCTGTGCTGAAGATAATGAAGGAATTGGGTTACAGCGAAAGCGATTTGAAAATGGAAGGTAAACAGCTAACACTCGGTGATTGGTAGTCTCCTACCCTATCCCTTGCTCGTATATTCAACAACACCAACAAGCAAAACAGCCAGGCTTGCAAGTAACCCCACACCTGCTATGACTTGCACCATGCACCCAACGCATGGGACGAACCATGCAATGACGATGAGCAGCACGCAAACTAGAATACCTGCCCCACCTATTATCATCTTTTGTTTAGGTTCAATTCCAAACATAGGTTCGCTCATAAAAATCCCCTTATGCGATTTTTCTCATGCCTTCTTGCGTTTTCTGTTCTTCTATAACTCCAAGCACTATAAATATAAGCCCCAAAACAAACGATATATTGCAGAGCAGACACCCAATCATTGGGACGAGCCACAGAACAAAACTAGCTAAAACACAAACAATGCCAATTATGATTTTCTGGTTCACGTTTTTCACAACAATCTTTTTTATTTCAGCAAGCAACCTTTATAATGATGACAATTAAAGCGGTTTTCTTTGATATTGACGGCACGCTGTTCTCTTCAAAAGACTTCGCCGCATTCGCAAGAAAGAATGCGGTGCGTGCAATTGTGCAAGAGGGCCTTAAATTAAACGAGGAAGAGGTTTACTCCGCTCTCATGCGCATCGTAGAGAAGCACGGTTCAAACTATCCGTTTCATTTCAATGAACTCCTCGCTTCATTAGGCATAAGCGAAAACCCAAGATATATCGCCGCAGCAGTCCGCGCATACCACGATTCCAAATTAAAGATGAGGCCCTACCCGCAAACAAAGAAGGTTTTGCGAAAACTTAAGTCCATGGGTCTGGACCTATATATTGCGTCCAGGGGAATTCCCGTAAAGCAGTGGGACAAACTTATAAGGCTAGGTTTGCACAAATTCTTCAATGAAGTATTCGTATCAGATAAGAAAGATGTGGCATTTTACATGCGTTTATTGGGAACGCTTGGGCTTGCACCTAAAGAGGCGCTGATGGTAGGTGATAAGGAAGATGAAGACATGCTGCCTGCGCTCCAAGCCGGTTTCTATGGAGTGCTTATAGCGCAGGAAGGGCGTACAAAAAGGAGTGGAAAATTCTTTGTCGCACGCGATATAAGCGAGTTGCCAAAGATAATCCGCCATATTATTACGAGGGATGCTCATGGACGAATTGAAAGGATATAGCTTGGCAGGAAGAATTGCTGCAGAGGTTTTGGCAGAAGGAAAACGGCTTGCCAAGCCCGGCATTAAACTTCTTGAGCTTGCAGAAAAACTTGAATCTTCCATACGCGCAAAAGGTGGAAAGCCAGCCTTTCCAGTCAATCTATCACTGAACGAGGCTGCCGCACATTACACCCCATCCATTGATGATGAAACGGTGATAGGTGAAAAAGACATTTTGAAGATTGACGTGGGCGTGCATATTGATGGATTCATCGGCGATACCGCCACAACATTGGATTTTTCAGGAGAGAATGGCAAGCTTGTTGAGGCGAGTGATGAAGCGCTATCAAACGCAATATCAACTATAAAAGCAGGGGTGGAAACAAGTAAAATAGGAGAAGTCATAGAACACACAATTAAATCCGCAGGATTCAAACCAATTGAGAACCTTACAGGGCATTCACTGGCAAGATATAACCTGCACGCAGGCATAGAGGTACCAAATGTTAAGACAGCTTATTCAACAGTGTTGAAGGAAGGGGACATCATAGCGATAGAGCCGTTCGCTACAAATGGCGCTGGCAGGGTTGGTGAAGGAACACGCGTTGAAATATTCTCATTGCAGGAATTGCGCCCAGTCAGACTAAAAGAAGCCCGCAGGTTGCTGGCGTATATAGATGAAAACTACAAATCACTTCCTTTTGCTGAAAGGTGGCTTTCATCCGAGTTTCGCTCCAAACTATTATTGAATTCCGCATTGCGCGAACTTGCTCTGAGCGGCTGTATCCACCAATACCCAGTGCTAAAAGAGGTTAAACGCGGGACGGTCTCTCAATCCGAAGTGACTGTGATTGTGGAAAAGGATTCCGCACGCATCCTAACGCAATAACCATTTATTATCATATTCATCTATCTTTCTCTGTCGCAGGGCCCGTGGCGCAACTTGGATAGCGCGGCAGGCTTCGGTTGCATGGTATCGCCATTAAGAAGAAACCTGAAGGTTGAGGGTTCAAATCCCTCCGGGCCCGTAAAAAGAAAAAGGAGAAAAAAGAAAGGGTTGTTTTTTGGTGCTACTTAATCCATTTCACCCATTCCGCCCATACCGCCCATTCCACCTGCTCCGCCGGATGGGGCAGATGGTGTTTTTCCCTTCGCAGAAATCATATCATCTATGCGAAGGAGCATTTCAGCTGCTTCTGCAGCGGATGCAATCGCCTGCTTCTTCACCTTTGATGGCTCAATCACACCGAGCTTACCCATATCCTCTATTTTACCCGTGTACACATTAATTCCAAATCCGGCGTTTTCTCTTGTCTTATGTTTGTTTCTAAGCGCGACTATCGCATCAATCGCATCCATTCCCGCGCTTTCTGCAAGTGTTCTTGGAACAGCTTCAAGTGCATCAGCAAACGCTTGTATGGCGAGTTGCTCCCTTCCTCCTACTTCGGTTGCATACTGGCGCAGTTTTGTCACAATCTGCATCTCAGCAGAACCACCACCAGTTACATACCTGCCTTCCTCTATTGCCGAACTTACTGCACCTATCGCATCAACAATTGCGCGTTCGCCTTCATTCACCACGTGGTCTGTGCTTGCGCGGACAAAGATTGTCACGCTCTTCGGGTCTTTGCAGTTTTCAACGAACACCATCTGTTCACCAGCAACCTTCCTTTCCTCAACAACGCCAGCAAAGCCAAGGTCTTTCTTTGACAGGTCATCAAAGCTCGTTACAATCGTTGCCCCAGTTGCTTTTGCGAGCTTGTCCATATCACTCTTCTTAACACGCCGCACCGCCATTATTCCCTTCTTTGCAAGATAGTGCTGCGCAACATCGTCAATGCCTTTCTGGCAGAATACAACATTCGCACCGCTTGCAGCAATCTTTTCCACCATATCTCTCAGCATCTTTTCCTCTTGTTGCAGGAATGCTTCCATCTGTTCTGGCGAAGTTATCTCTATCTTTGCATCGGTTTCAGTTTTTTCTATCTCCAGAGCAGAGTCCAATAGCGCAATCCTCGCATTTTCAACCTTCTTTGGCATTCCAGAATGAACAACCTCCTTGTCTATCACTACGCCATTGATGAACAGCGTGTCATTTATCTCTCCCCCTGCCTTCTTCTCCACTTTTATAAAATCATCATCAATCACAATCTTACCGTCCCTCTTTTCCGCAACTTGTTTAACTGCTTTGACAACAAGGTCCGCAAGGTAATCCTTTGAGCCACCAACCCCAACCGTCTTAGAACCCATTGAAATTGCAGCAATCTTCCGCAACGTATCCGTATCATCCAATGTGACCGGGGAGGATATATCCGCAAGTATTTCAACCGCCTTTTTCGCTGCGGTTTTATAACCGTTTATTATTGTGCTTGGATGGATATTCTGATCTAGAAGTTCCCCAGCCCTTTTCAGCATCTCACCGGCGATGAGCACAGAGGTGGTCGTTCCATCACCAACCTCCTTATCCTGCGTCTTTGCTATCTCAACCATTATCTTTGCTGCAGGATGCTCAACGTTCATCTCCTCAAGAATGGTTGCGCCATCGTTCGTAATCACGATGTCGCCAAGCTCACTCACCAGCATCTTATCCATCCCTTTTGGTCCCAATGTCGTCTTAATCGCGCTTGCAACCGCGTACGCAACAGCGATGTTTGTCCTTTGTGCGTCCCTCCCAAGAATTCTTGTTGCCCCTTCAGGCAAAATCAAAACCTGTTGTCCTCCAAGTTGTGCCTGTCCGACCATTTAGATTACCTCCTTTTTTGAACCGAGGTCGCTTCATTCAGGGCGTTCCCCATCGCAACCTAGGTTCTTTAACATTTAGCCTAAAAGCAGGCTTGCATTTTCAATGGATATTTATGCATACATATTTAAATAGATTTATTATCCCCCCAGTTCAATCTTTTTTCCATGGGGCAAAAGAGAGGTTTGCTTATTGATTTTGAGGGAATTGACGGGAGCGGAAAAGCTGTCCAAAGCGAATTGCTGGCCAGCTGGCTTCAAAAAAAGGGATATATTGTTCATATCTACTCTTATCCAGATTTGAATTCCCGTTATGGCGCTATGCTAAATGATTTCCTGAAAGGCAAACTGGAAATGGATGAGAAAACACAGCTTCTGACGTTCGCAGCAGATATTATGAAAGATCAAGCAGCAATAAGGAAATTGCTTGAGCAGGGCAGCATAATCCTTCTTGACCGCTATCTTCCCTCCACAATTGCTTATCAATGCGCGAAGGGCATGCCCTTGTTTGATGCTTTGCGCCTGATTAAAATGATTCAACCAACCTCTCCAGATATCGTGCTGTGGTTTGACATCCCGCCCGCAGTAGGCATTGCAAGGAGAAAGCTGAAGAAAGGCAAGCGGAGGAAGGACCTCCACGACTCCGATATTGAGCTTTTGCGGCGGGTGAAGGCAAACTACACGAAGTTATACAATATGCGGTGGCTTGCGAAGAAATGGGTGCGCATAGATGGAAAGAAATCAATAGACAAAATAAGCGAGGAAATAAGGGCATTAATAACCCCAATGTTAAAATAGAGCCCAGCCATTCAAGTATAACGGATTTAATAATTTCATCCTACAAAATAACTGCATAAGCGGACGGTCTGTTTCTTGCTCCGATCGTCTAGTCCGGTCAAGGACGCAGGCCTTTCATTCGGTTATTTGCACCGCAAAAGAAAGCCTGTAACCCGGGATGCAGACCCGCACGCGCGAGCTGCACGGGAATTCAAATCCCGGTCGGAGCACTTTTATAATTCTCTACGCATAATTATTGGCATGCTTGAAAAACCTATAAAATTGGAAAAACCCGGTTCTGAGTTTAGCAATGTTTTGGCTCAACTTAAGGAGAAAAAAGAAAAACGGATGGACATTCTTCAGGAGGATGTGATGCGCCTTGCACTCGCTGCAATAAAAGACGAGGCAGCAAGGGTAGACGCAGAGGTTGAATCCGCTAAAGAGGACCCAAAAAAGAAAGAAATTAAACGGCCCATAAATGTTAAGGAATTATGCATCATGGCGTGCGAGAATGCAAAGGATCTTGTTAAAGAGATACGCACAATTGAGAACTGGGCAAACGAAATCTACAAGAAGATTATTGAAAAGGACCCAAAAGACCCAATCGGAGAGGCATATATACACAAAGAAATGAACGATTATTCTAAAGCTTACAAAAAGTATAATGAATTTATGGTCCAACTATCCGATACGCCACGGAAGATGGGCAAGCGGAAGCTTTTATCATAAATTCCTTACCATCTCCGTCAACAGCTTCTTCGGGTCCTTCGCATTGACATACGCAGATGCGAGTAATACCCCTTTCGCACCGAGTTCCATCGCCTTTTTGACATCCACACCATTTGATATGCCTGCCCCACAGAGGACTGGGATTGGCTTCAAATCATTGACCTTTGTTATTCTATCAATTTCATAAATCGTATCCTTCACGATTTTTGGGTCTGCGGTTGAGACGGAGACACCAGTGCCAATAAGCTCTGGCGGCTCAATGGCGATGAAATCCGGTTCAAATAGCGCAATCTGCTTGGCTTCATAAACATCCGCAGTGCACGCAATGGACTTTATTCCAGCTTCCTTGCAACGCATTATAGCCAATTCTATCTTCTCAAGCGGAAGCTTTTTTTCTGAGTGATTTATGAGCGAACCAGAGCCGCCAGCAATCTTTACGCCTTTTGCAGGTATGCTTCCTGTAAAAGCACCCAACTTATTGATATTAACATGCTGTGCATACACAGGTATGCTTACTTCCCTAGCGACTACTTGCAAATCCAGGTTGTTTGGGCATACTATAATTGTTTTCCCCGTCTCCTTTGCTACCTCATCAGCAATCTTTGCAAGCTCCACAGCCCTTTTTCCAATAGAATTAGGATAAGCCTTGAAGTTGAGCACACAAGTACCTCCCGTCAATTAATCACCCACTTAACAAAGGCAAATCAGACTATTTATAACTGATGGGCAAAGAAAACCAACCATTTCAATGGTCGGATGAATTTACCCCAATGTATTTTGTAATAGCCTCACTCCAAAGATGCCCTCCCCAAAATTGCTTTTTTTGAAATAAGCCGTGCGTATATGCCTTTCAGTTTTTTACCATCTCAATTACAGATGCCTGGGGCTTTGAGGAGATAAACAGATGGACATGGTTAGGCATAATTTGGCTTTCAATCAGGGTCCATCCCTCAGCGGCACAGATGCTCCTGAAAATTATGTCAAGGTATCCTGATTTCACCAAACAGCGCTTCTTTCCTGTATTTGGGACAGAAGACACCAGGCAGGCTCCAGATGCGGGCATGTGGAAAAATCAAACAGAAAAAACTCAAATTTCAAATGCCGCAAATGCCTTTTTGAGCTTCATGCCGACCTGAATGCTGCCAGGAATATCGCCAAGCTCGGTATATCTGAGTTTGGCAGGCTGCACGTCAACCAGCCAAATGTAGCGCCCTATGAAAAATCCGAAAGATTTGAAGGGCAGTTACAAGCCGACCAATTCATTGGTCGGTAGTTGACAACCAGCGGTTGTTCATCGCGGCATAACAGCACCACACCTATTTCAAGACCAAGTTCATGCATCCTTTTATATACCTTAACTTGCATAATCCATGCAGGAAGGCGCGATAGTTTTCGTTCAATCGCTGGTTTTAGGCGGTAAGAAGGAGCTTGGCGCCACGTTAGTGGCACCCCAGATTAATTCTAGGGCGCTACTGTGAAATAGGTGAGATAGAATGTCGTATGGAGATAGAGGAGATGGAAGGAATGGACGCGGAGGCCGTGGTTTTGGCGGACCTCGCGAAATGCATGACGCAGTCTGCAGCGAATGCGGACAGCCATGCCAAGTTCCTTTCAAGCCTACAGAAGGCAGGCCGGTTTACTGCCGCGACTGCTTTGCAAAGCACAGACCAAGCAGGTACTAAAATCAGCAATTAATAGGCGGCTGCAATGCCGCCGAACTTCTTTTTTTCTTTTGAAATCCGATACGCAAGCTTTTATTGCATAAACGGCACAAATAAGCGTATGCGCGAAGAGCTTCTCCGGAGGGCGTCTGCCCTTCTTGAACGCCGGGGATTTACCGTATTCCAATGTACTGGAACGCATGCATGCTTTGATTTAGTAGCCCGCAGGGGCGAGGATTTATTCCTTATTAAAGCTCTGGAGAATATAGATTCTTTTACATCTGAGCAAGCGCGTGATTTGGATAAACTTTCCTTCATGTTCAATGCAAAAAGCATGATTTTGGGCGAGTCAACAAAGGAGGGCAGGATGGACGATGGCGTATTATACGAGCGGCAGGGCGTTCCTGCCATCAGTTTTCGCACGATGGCAGGCATAATTGAAGGCGAACTCCCAGATTCGCGCAAATGCAAGATACTATCCGTTTCAATTGATGGGGCAAAACTCTCTGAGGCGCGCAGGCAGAAGGAATATTCCCTTGAAGACCTCTCATTAAAAACCCGGATTTCAAAGGAAACGCTCTATCGTTACGAACACGAGCAAATCGGAGCGAGCGAAGAAAACATATGCAAACTTGAGCGCGTTTTGGAAGCAAACCTTCGCAAACCAATAGACCCATTTAATAGAAAATCCAAACCCGCTGATGATAAGACCATCTTCTCATTTCTTGGCTTCAAAAGCATAAAAGCAAAAAGCGCACCGTTTGACATAGCGGCAAAGGAACGGAAGCGATTATTCGCTGGTGAGGAGGCAGATAGACGTACTATGAAAAAGAGGGCTCGCATCTACCAGCACATCTCCAAGATACTTGAGTCCAGCCCATGTTTCCTTTTAAACGATAGCAAAGAGGACAGCCTTGAAGGAATCCCAATAATCCGCAGAAGCGAATTAAAAGAGATAAAAAGAGCACGCGAATTACTTAAACTCCTCGAAGAACGCGGAGAATGAATTCCTTTTAAACGATAGCAAAGAGGACAGCCTTGAAGGAATCCCAATAATCCGCAGAAGCGAATTAAAAGAGATAAAAAGAGCACGCGAATTACTTAAACTCCTCGAAGAACGCGGAGAATGAATTCCTTTTAAACGATAGCAAAGAGGACAGCCTTGAAGGAATCCCAATAATCCGCAGAAGCGAATTAAAAGAGATAAAAAGAGCACGCGAATTACTTAAACTCCTCGAAGAACGCGGTGAGTAGCCTAACCCCGACACCAGTAGCCCCGAGAGCAAAGTATGGTTTTGCCTGTTCCTTCCATGCTGTTCCAGCGATATCTATATGCGCCCACGGCACGTCCTTCGGCACGAAAGATTCAAGGAACTTTCCTCCGGCAATTGTTCCGCCAGCACCTCCCGAGGGCCCTACATTTTTGATGTCTGCAACATCGCTCTTATTATATTCATTATATTCCTTCCACATGGGCAGTCTCCATACCTTTTCGCCGCTTCTTATTCCTGCCTTTTCAATTTCAGCCAACAATTTCTCATCATTTCCCATCAGGCCGCTACATTCATAGCCTAAAGCAACAACACAAGCCCCAGTAAGCGTAGCCAAGTCAATTATCGCGCGCGGACCAAATGTTTTGGCGTAATCTATCGCATCCGCCAAAATAACCCGTCCCTCTGCATCAGTACTTATTATTTCAACAGTCTTTCCACTCCTCGTTTTTATTATATCGCCCGGGCGCGCCGCAGAACCACTCGGAAGATTCTCAGTCAAAGGCATTAAGCCAACAAGATTAATCTTCATCTTCATTCTGGAAACTGCAACAAAAATACCGAGCACCGCGCACGCTCCTGCCTTGTCAAACTTCATCTTATCCATATTTTGCGATGGCTTCAATGAGATGCCCCCCGAATCAAACGTTATTCCCTTACCTATTATCGCATAAGGTTTCTCCCCTTTCCCAGCGCCGTTATATTCAAGCACCACAAATAAAGGCGGTTGAGCGCTTCCGGAAGAAACAGAGAGAATCCCGCCCATCTTTTCCATTTCAATATCCTTCTTCTCCAGCACCTTACATTTGAATCCATATCTCCTCGCTGTTTCCACTGCGATATCCGCAATCTTCTTTGGAGTCGCGTAATTTGCAGGATCGTTGCATATCTCACGCACAATGTTTGCGGAACTGGCAATTATCTCCCCTTTTTCCGCCCCATTCATCACAGCCTTGGCATCTCCAGAAGTGAGCAGGTGCAGTTCTTTTAGCTGTTTCTCTTCCTTCTCGCTCTTATAAGCTTCAAATGAATACAATCCCAAGATTGCGCCTTCAGTAAGCAGCCTCCCCGCTCTCTCAGCATCAACGCCCCCCACACAAACCGAATCCACACAGAATGCCATCCTCTTTGCATTCAACTCCCGCGCAGCACAGCATGCTTTCCCTGCAGCCTGCCTGATAACGTCATCTTCAAACGCGCTTCGTTTTCCAAGACCAACAAGCAGAACGATTCGCGCAGGAATTTCCTTCACCCTGTACACGCATATTGATCCAAGTTTTCCCGTGAATTCCTTTGCCTCAACCGATGATTTCAACACACCGCCAACAATACTATCTATCCTTTTTGCTGATTCGTGCAATTCAGGCAGTCTTTCCTTTTCTTCAGGTTCAAGCACACCAAGCGCTACAACATCTCCAGCGAACTCCGAAAGAAATCCCCTTGAAGCAACAACATCCATTCATATCACCATAATGTTAATCCCGGCAAACATTTAAAGCGTCGTTTGTTCCAATAAATAACTGATGAGATGCCCTTATTGTTTTCACGATGATACGCAGGTGATAGATTCGCGCGAAACAGAGGATCAGGCCGCAGTGAGAAGGCGCCGTGAATGCCCAAAATGCGCGAAGCGGTTCACCACTTACGAGCGTGTGGAGCTGCTTGATTTAATAGTGATTAAAAAAGACGGAAGCAGGCAGCCATTTGATAGGAACAAGATTATCGCAGGAATGCGGCGCGCATGCGAGAAACGCCCGATTCCAACAGAGAAGATAGAGCGCGCCGTTGATGAGATTGAAAGCGAATTGCGCGGGATGGAATCAACAGAAATACCAAGCAAGGTTATAGGGGATTTAGTGATGAAGAAATTGCGCGCGCTGGACACAGTAGCATACATACGGTTTGCATCTGTTTACAAATCGTTCAAGAATCTGGAGGCGTTTGAGCGGGAACTTGATAAACTAAAGGAGGATTGATTTGCAATTGCCACAAAAAAGGAATATTTCTCTTATTTCACTGGCAAAAATGGGTTGACCACAACATATTTAAATACCACCATAAATAGTAATCAATGCCTGCTTGAACCACAATATATCGTATAAACAGGCATAATAATGAACTATGGATGGGGCTTTGCAGCAAAAATTATTATACTCACCAATTAGCGTACGCCATACAGCTCGGGGTGATATGATGAAATTGAAGTTTTTTTCACAAAGCGGTTGCCCAAAATGTCCTGCAGCAAAAAAGATAGTTGATGAGTTAAAGGCGCACGGCATTCCGGTTGAATACTTTGATGTTAAAACGGTTGATGGTAAAGCGGAGGCTCTTTATTACGGCCTTATGAGCACCCCTTCACTCGTTGTGACGGACAACAGTGATGTTGAGATTGCGGCTTGGCGCGGCGAAATACCAGACAAGCAGAAGATACTTGAATTGTTTGATAAGGAAAAGGCAGAGCTATCAATTCCAGAGCAAACCGCAGAACCGAAAACAGGGGAGGTCAGGGTTACAAAGGTTCGCAAGAGGGACGGGCGAATTGTTCCATTTGATAAAGAGAAGATAACCGAGGCAATTTGGAAGGCAGCGCAATCGGTGGGTGGAAAGGACAGGACGCTTTCTGCAGCGCTCGCGGACGAAGTCACAAGAATAATCAACACCAACTTTGATGACAACAACATTCCCGGAATAGAGGATATACAGGATATCGTTGAAAAGGTCCTTGTTGAGAACGGCCATTTCAGAACCGCCAAGGCATACATCCTATATAGAAGAAAACGGGCAATCATACGCGCGCAGAAAGCAGCGCTCCTCAACGTTCCAGTAGATGAGGTTGATTCAAAGCTCAGCGTAAATGCGATTAAGGTTTTGGAGCGGAGGTATCTGTTGAAGGACAAGGAAGGCAATGTAATTGAGACACCTAAACAGATGTTCCGCCGCGTTGCCCAGGCAATCGCCCTCGCAGACATCTTCTATGATAGGCACGCGGACCTAAAGAAAACTGAAGAGGAGTTTTACAACATGATGGTGAACCAGGAATTCCTGCCAAACTCACCAACGCTCATGAACGCAGGCACACCTGTTGGTCAATTGAGCGCGTGCTTTGTTCTTCCAGTTGACGATTCTATTGAATCAATTTTTGAAGCCGTGAAACAAGCAGCCATCATACACCAAAGCGGTGGTGGAACAGGCTTCTCTTTCAGCAGGCTCAGGCCAAGCGGTGATGTTGTAAGATCCACTGGAGGGGTTGCAAGCGGGCCTGTTTCTTTCATGCGTGTATTTGATACTGGAACTGATGTGATAAAGCAGGGTGGCAGGAGAAGGGGCGCAAACATGGGTATCCTCAGGGTAGACCATCCAGATATCATACAATTCATTACCGCGAAGGAGCGCAATGATGTATTCAACAACTTCAACATCTCTATCGCGCTTACTGATGAATTCATGAAGGCAGTTGAGGAGGACAAAGAATATGAACTGAGGAATCCGCGCAATGGTCAGGCTGTTGGCAGGCTTAGGGCAAGGCGCGTATTCAATCTAATCGTGAGCATGGCTTGGAAGAACGGTGAGCCCGGCGTAATATTCATTGATAGGATTAATGCAGCCAACCCAACCCCTCATGTCGGTGCAGTTGAATCCACAAACCCGTGCGGGGAACAACCACTTCTCCCATATGAGTCGTGCAACCTCGGCTCCATCAATCTGGCAAAGATGGTCACAGAAGATGAAAAGGCTATTGATTGGGAGAAGTTAAGGCGAACCGTGCATCTGGCGGTCCATTTCCTTGACAATGTAATTGATGTGAACAAGTATCCGCTTCCACAAATAGAGAAAATGACGAAGGCGAACAGGAAGATAGGCTTGGGCGTCATGGGCTTCGCCGACCTGCTGTTCATGTTGGGCATTCCATATAACAGCGATGAGGCAGTGCAAATCGCAGAGAAGCTGATGGGTTTCATACAGAAAGAGGCAAGGAATGCATCAGCGGAGCTGGCGAAAGTAAGAGGCCCATTCCCCAACTTCAAAGGTTCTATCTACGATATATCTGGAGTTCCACCGCTCAGGAACGCAACTGTCACAACAATTGCACCAACGGGCACGCTCTCAATAATTGCTGGCTGCTCTTCTGGAATAGAGCCACTATTCGCAATAGTCTTCGTGCGGAATGTTATGGACAATACAGAATTGCTTGAGGTCCATCCGATATTTGAGAAGGTTGTAAAGGAGCGCGGAATATACTCTATTGAGCTGATGAGAAAGATTGCACGCACAGGCAGCGTTGCGAACCTTGAAGAGGTTCCAGAGGATATGCGCCGTATCTTCGTAACCGCACATAACATAACGCCCGAATGGCACATACGTATCCAAGCGGCGTTCCAAAAATACACGGATAACGCAGTCTCAAAAACGATAAACTTCCCAAACAGCGCTACGCCGGAGGACGTAGAAAAGGTTTACTGGCTCGCATATAAGCTCGGCTGCAAAGGAGTAACTGTATACCGCGATGGCAGCAGGGAAAACCAAGTGCTTTCAATCAAACACGATGAAGCAAAGAGCGAAAAGGCAGAAGAAAACCCTGAGAACCCAACAGTTGAAACTACACCTTCCGTTGAGCTTACCGCAGAACCTCTGCCAACACCAATTCCCGCCATAGCGGAGGTCGCTGTTGCATCAGCAAAGATAGAAGCGAGGGGCGGCGAATCAACAATCGCCAACCAGATTGACGGAACGCCTTCAAGCTATTCACTCTCCAGCAATGCCTCTGGCCTCAGCATTGCGGCTATGCGCGATGGCGGGATATTCAAAAAGGCTTCTGCAGAAGAGAGTGGAGGTTGCCCAAAGTGTGAAATTAAGACGGGTTAGGCGTTGTTATGATTCATGTCTACACAGGCACTGGAAAAGGGAAGACAACTGCAGCATTTGGCTTAGCTTTGCGTGCGCTGGGAAGTGGAAAAAAGGTGACTGTAGTGCAGTTTTTGAAGGGAAGGAAGGATATTGGGGAGTTCAAGATTCAAAAGCGTTTGAAAGGGCTGAAGGTTCACCAGTTCGGAAGGCCTGATTTCGTTGATCCGATGAACCCTGAAAAGATAGATTTTGAGTTGGCTGCAGAGGGTCTGAAATTTGCAGAAAAGGTTTTGAAAGAAGAGAAACCGGACCTGCTTATTCTTGATGAAGCAAACGTTGCAATGCACTATGGTCTGCTTTCAACGAGCGATGTTCTTGCTTTTATCAAATCAGTGCCTGATTCTGTTGAACTTGTACTGACTGGGAGGGACGCGCCAAAAGAGATATTAGAAGCGGCTGATTTAGTGACTGAAATGAAGGAGATAGCACACCCTTATAGAAGGGGCGTAAAGGCGCGAAGAGGCGTTGAATACTAGCATTTATTAATCATCCTATCCATAAGTTAGTCCTGATTCTTATGTTGCGTGGCAAGGATATAATTTCCATTAGGGACTTGGAAAAGTCGGATATAGAATTTCTTCTCAAGCGCGCGGATGAGATGAATGTAGCATTAGCATCTGGCAAGCGCCTTGACCTTTTGCAAGGCAAGATAATCGCAACCATATTTTTTGAGCCTAGCACAAGAACGAAGATGAGTTTCCAATCCGCAATCAAGCTTTTGGGTGGCCAAAATCTGAATTTTTCTTCAATTGAATCCAGTTCAATGAAAAAAGGCGAAAATCTGGCTGATACGCTTAGGATGATTGATGGGTATTCAAGCCTGTTGATAATCCGTCACGCGCTTGAGGGTTCTGCGAGATATGCCGCTGAAATATGCGAACATCCGGTCATAAATGCTGGCGATGGTGGCAACCAGCACCCAACGCAGACGCTTTTGGATCTGTTCACAATAAATAAGATGAAGGGCAGGATTAGGGGCTTAAACGTCTCTCTCGTAGGCGACCTTAAACACGCAAGAACTATGAGGTCTCTTCTTTACGGCCTTGCAATGTTCAACGCAAACATCACGCTTATCTCACCACCGGGTTTGGAGATGAGCAAAAAGATTGTGGATGAGGTCAGGGAAAGATTTGGCGCAAACATCATGGAACACACAACCATGGATTTGAGCGATGCTGATGTTGCATACATATGCAGGATTCAGAAAGAGAGGTTTGCAGATCCATATGAAGCGGAGATGGCGCAAAGGAGTTTCAGGGTGACAAAGGATGTGCTTAAAGGCGTGAAGGATGACCTAATACTGCTTCACCCGCTTCCAAAGGTTGATGAAATTGCACCTGAAATAGACAATACGAAATATGCGAAATACTTTGAGCAGGCGAAACTTGGCGTGCCAATGAGGATGGCGCTCATCGCAGAGGTATTGGGGGTGTGAATTATGGCTGGTGAACTCATCGTTGAAAAGATAGAAAACGGGACGGTGATAGATCACATTCCAGCTGGGATGGGCCTCAAGGTACTTAGTATACTTAAGGTAGATGCCGGGTCCAAGGTTGCTTTGCTAATGAACGTTGCAAGCAAGCGTCTCGGTTCAAAAGATATTGTAAAGATTTCAGAGAAAAAACTTGATGAGAACGAAGTCAACAGGATTGCGCTTGTAGCGCCTAATGCAACGCTGAACATAATACAAAATGGAACCGTAGTTGAAAAGAACGAGGTTCACCTTCCCAAATCGCTGTATGGCGTCGCCAATTGTCCAAATCCAAAATGCATAACAAACAATGAGCGCGTTAAAACACATTTCACCCAAGAAAAAAATAGCAGGTTTAGATGCCACTATTGCGAGATGTTGTTTGATACGAGCGAGCTTTCATTCTGATTTTGATAATGTTTCAGCGCGTTAAAACACATTTCACCCAAGAAAAAAATAGCAGGTTTAGATGCCACTATTGCGAGATGTTGTTTGATACGAGCGAGCTTTCATTCTGATTTTGATAATGTTTCAGCGCGTTAAAACACATTTCACCCAAGAAAAAAATAGCAGGTTTAGATGCCACTATTGCGAGATGTTGTTTGATACGAGCGAGCTTTCATTCTGATTTTGATAATCTTTTTAACTACAAAAGCAGATAAACTGGATATGGTAAATCTAATCCTATTTTCGGAAACTGCAGGTGATTTAGCCGCCGCGTTCCCGGATGCAAAACGAATTGAGGAGCGTGTTTTTCCAGATGGTGAAAGTTACGTGCGCCTGCCAGCTAATTGCGGGGGAAAGGACGTAATCATTTTGCACCGCTGTTATCCTTCACCAAATGAGAATTTGGTAAAACTCTTCCTCATAGTGGACGCGGTCCGCGCACATTCTCCTTCATCGCTCCGCGTTTTCATTCCATACCTGCCTTATGCAAGGATGGATAAGGCAGTAAAAGAATGGGAAGCAGTGAGCGCGGATACAATCTGCAGGATGCTGAAAGGGTTGGGTTGCACAGAGCTGATAACAATTGACTGCCATTTCATAAAGCAAGGCGCAGGTTTGTTTGAGCGCGCTGGCCTCAAAATAAGGAACATCTCAGCTGCGGATGCATTATTGGATTATCTTAAAGGTATAGCATTAAACCCCATTGTCACCTCACCAGACGAAGGAGCAGCCTACATGTCCTCAAGGACAGAAGGCGGAAAGGCGATGAAGAAGATAAGGGGTGAATATGGGGAAGGAAAATCCGCCTACCGGCAGATTGATAGGCTGGAGGCAGGGTTTGATGTAAAAGAAAGGGATGTAATAATAATTGATGACATGGTCTCAACCGGCTCTACAATGGTTAAAGCAGTCAGCGTGTTAAAAAGTGCAGGTGCCAGGAAGGTTTTTTGCGCGGCAACACATGGCTTATTCTTAAATAATGCTTTGGAGAAGCTTTTCGCATCAGGCGCGGATGAGGTTGTGACCACAGATTCAATAAAATCACCTGCGGCAAAGATACATATTACAGAACTTCTCAGGGGTGTAATCCTATGACATTTCATTTGAGGATAGAGAAGATTGTACAAAAAATTGCAGAGCAATGCAGGCAGATAGATAGAAAGAGCGTGGATAGATTCATAGCGGCGATAATAGATGCGAATCGCATCTTTATCGCAGGGGCGGGAAGAAGCGGCCTTGTCGCGCGTGCTTTCGGTATGCGGCTAATGCACCTTGGCTTAACCGTCCATATCGTTGGCGAAGTAACAACCCCTGCAATAAAAGAGAAGGACCTTTTGATAATAGTCTCCGGTTCAGGGCAAACAACCTCAATGCTTGCTGTGATGAACGTTGCCAAACAAAAGGGCGCCAAAATAGCAGCAGTAACCTCTTTTCCAAATTCCCCAATCGGAAAAGGGGCAGATTATGTAGTGCAGATACAGGGCAGGGCAGTTGAAAACGCATTGCGCGACTATACAAGCAGGCAACTTTCAGGAGAACACGAACCAATAACCCCTCTGGGAACGCTGTTTGAATTGAGTGCGATGGTTTTCCTTGATGCTATAATTGATGAGCTGATGGTGCGTTACCAAAAAAGCGAGGAGCAATTGAAAGAGTTGCATTCTAACCTTGAGTGATGTTATATAACAGTGCTCACACAGCCTCATATTCTTCCGCGATATTCCATTGCCTTTCTTACCCTCTCCTTTGCCAATGCCAATGCAGCCTCGCGTGGAGTAAGAGAATCCCTGCGTGCGTTGATAAGCACAAGGTCAACATTTCGCCTTATTTTTTCTCGCACGAGTTTAAACATGTCCTCATCTGTTCCGCCAATGAATTCCACATACGATGAGATAACCCCTCCAGCGTTCGCCACGATGTCCGGCACAATGAGAATTCCGCGCGAGTGCAGTTTAAATTCAACTTCTGGTTGTATCGGGATATTGGCAGCTTCAACAATCATCCTAGCTTTAATGGACTTCATATTCCCTTCATGTATCGCGTTTGGCCGCGCACCGGGAATCAATATATCCACATCCAGCCCGAACAATTTCTCTTTAGGAAGCACCCTACCATCCTTGTATTTTACAACGCTTTTTTGCCTCCACTTGGTGTTGAGCAGTTTGCCATAATCCAAACCTTTCTCATTATATATGCATCCTTGAGAGTCTGAGACAGCGACTACCTTGGCGCCTTTCTCAGATAGGAATTTCATCGTGAATGTTCCGACATTTCCAAAACCTTCTATTGCAACAGTCGCACCCTCCAGTTGGATTTCTGCATGCTTGCATGCTACCTCAGTCGCCTCAGCAACACCATACCCAGTGCTTCCGAGTTCATGTGGGATACCACCTATCTCTTTGGGTTTGCCCGTGCACGCACGCATATCACCAATCTCGCTTGCGAATGCTGCCATCTCTGGCGCACCAGTATTCATATCCGGACCTGCGATATACTCGCGAGGAACGAGGCTTCTTATCCTATCTGCAAAAGCACGCACCATATCTATCTTATTCTTTTCCGGATTCCCAACTATTCCCGCCTTCGCCCCACCAAATGGGATTTCTGCTATTGCATTCTTCCACGTCATCGCTCTTGCAAGATGGAAAACCTCCTCTATTGTTACATCCGGCTGAATGCGTATTCCTCCTTTTCCGGGTCCGCGCGCCGTATTATCTATAACAAGTATTCCTTTCGTCTGCGTGCGGTGGTCCCAAGTCACAACTATCTTTTCAGGACCAAATTCGTCCATAAGCTGCTCATTGTACTCCATATATTTACCTTTGAGAAAAGGGTTATAAAACAATTCGCAGAAACTTCTCATAACGGTGATGTCATGGGGCTTTTGGACATTTTCGGAAAGAAAGACGTAAGTGCAGAGCTCACAAAGAAAGTTCCGTATGAATTGAAATTATCCTTCCACCCATTGCGGATTTCTGCGAATAAGAGCGACTCAATAAGGATGTCAATCTTGTTGTCAAATCGTTCGGGCGAACCGCTTTTAACATCCGTAGTAGTTCAAGTTCCTAAAAAACTGGGCTTGGACCAAACCTGCCTTTCAAACGTGCGTGAGATTAGGTTGGGCGAATTAGCCCCCGGAGAAAAAAAGGAACTAGCAGTTGATATTTATAGCAGCACGAAGACAGACGAGGGAAGTTACACAATCACAGTGACTGCGATAGCGCATTACAGGAATTACGCATACGTTCTCAATTCAGAGAGCAAGTCCGCGCAATTAAGGGCGGTTTGAGTTAATTTTTACTTGGCTACATTCCGCCTTCCAGCATCTGGTTGGACGGTATTCAGTTTGCTGAGCAACTCATCAAGAAGATTAGCAATTTTCAGCCCGCTCTCCGTGAGGTATACGCGCTTGACTCTCCCTTCTTTCTTGATTTCAATCAACCCATCACGTTCAAAGCCATCAAGCAGCTCGCTTACGTATACATAACTGAGCCCAACCTCTTTAGCGAGGCTGCTCGCATACCATTTTTTACCATCTGTTTTCAATACAACAAGAATGCGCGCATTCTTAAGATGCAGCAAGGCATCACGCGAGTACATGGTAATCATTTCGCCAACATTAATTAATACAATTGTTATCCGGCTACTCCCGTTATCAGCGGCTTATTCAAAGCTTCTATTCTCTTCTTTATTCCGGGTATATGGCCAGCGCCAATTACAAGCACGACCTTTTCCGCATCCAACCGCATGACATTGTTAAAAATATACTCGTCCCGTTCCTCAACAAGTACTTTGAATGTATTGGGCAGTTTGCGCTTAAACTCCTTAAAGAATTCAACAAGTAGTTCCTCCTGCGCAAGCACCTCTGTCATCGCACGGGATTGCGCGAATGGGTTTGAAATAAACGCCAGCGGAGAAAGCAATAACTGGAAAAGCATGTATAACTTCTCTTTCAGCGGTATCCCAGAGAGCTTGGCGGCTGTTATCCCTATAGGTCTGTCAACAAACGCCACGGGTACCTTGAGAGCATGAGCAGTTTCAACAGCGGCAAGCATCTCGCTTCCCGGCGTGATTCCGAATCCCCTGCCAACAGCCTGCTGGAAAATATAAAGCGCAGCTAAAAACGGATGCCGTATCATTTCAACCAAGCGCGGCCTCTTCTTATGCACAAGCGCATTAAAGCGCTCAACATCTAGCTCAACCGCGACAACATTCGGCTTCTCTCGCTTAATTGTTTCCTTAACCTTTTTCACACTTTCTTCAGAAACGTGCGCAACCGGAACCACTATTATTTCCATCACATTTTGTTGCGCATAGTAGATTTAAAACAATAGAACCAGATGGGGGATAATGTAGTTCATGGGCCCGCTGAGAATCGAACTCAGAATCTTCTGCGTGTAAGGCAGACGTCTTAACCAGTGCCGAACCTTTTCCTGCAACACCTTTCTACTGCAGGAATGGTTTTTCGACTACGGGCCCAACCATTATATATGGTATTTCACAAAGAAATATATTAATATCAATCCCATCCTTCAGATTCCCTTTCCAGCTTTCTCTTATTCTCGTAATCGTTCATCCCCGCCTTCCACCACGAAGCATAGCGTTTTCCAATCTGTTCCTCTATCGTAACTGCTTTTTCTATGCAACCTCGGATTCCCTTTCCAGCTTTCTCTTATTCTCGTAATCGTTCATCCCCGCCTTCCACCACGAAGCATAGCGTTTTCCAATCTGTTCCTCTATCGTAACTGCTTTTTCTATGCAACCTCGGATTCCCTTTCCAGCTTTCTCTTATTCTCGTAATCGTTCATCCCCGCCTTCCACCACGAAGCATAGCGTTTTCCAATCTGTTCCTCTATCGTAACTGCTTTTTCTTTAGCTTCCTTTACATGTTCGCGCATTATTAGTGGTGAACCATCCAAAACAGCAAGATCGCCTGCGAATTTTATTAGTCCGGAAAGGCTGCGGAAGCGGAGGGTCAAAGCGTTTGCAGTATCGTCTATCAGCTTTGCCCGGATGCGCGCTTCTTCAATGATTTCCTCCAGCGCATCTTCAGATGCATGCGGAATCTTTCCGTCTTTCCTTATCTCCTGGGCTACGAATTGGGCGATTTTCATGCGGTTTTCTTCAGTGTCCGGCATCGTAGTGTTGAGCAGAATTTCATACCCATCGCCAATGATGCGGTTGCGAAGGGGAGGCAATATGGACGAAACATCGTTCGTATTAAGCGCCGCAACGAGGATGAAATCGCACGGGACATTATCAACGCGCACCGCCGCCCCAGTGCTTGAAGGATTGCGGCCAGTTATCGGGAATCTTTTTTCCTGCATCGCAGTTAGGAGAAATCGTTGGAGATAGCCAAGCGTGGATATTTCATCCACAAATAAAACACCCTGATGCGCCTCATGCACCGCACCCGGCACAACGCGAAGGTAGGGCAATATCCCTGCTTCTGGATGTCCACCATATGGGTCGTGCTTCACATCCCCAACGAGTTCCGTCTCACTCGCGCCAGTCGCTTGGATGAATGTGTTTCTGTTCAATGGCAGGATAATCTTCCTAGGTTTTTTGCAATCCGATTTTTCCAGTTCCCTCAGTTCCGCCTCAGTAAGCATTCGTATTTTGCCGCCTTCTGCGCGTTCATATATTATAAGTTCCTCGCTCCCATCTGGTTTTCTTTGCGTGCTGTAAACCCTCTCTTCAAGTGTTTCTCCAGCAACAGAATACAAGAGGTCATCAAACGGGCCTGTCGTCCTCCTGTACTTATCCGCGCCGCAAACAGGGCAAACCGAAGCATTGAACGCAGAAACTGCTGCACACCTCTTGCATCTGAAGCCAAGCCTTTCTGCCACATGCACCGGAACGTCATTAATTGAAACAATCCTTCCGAGCGTACGCTTCTCTCTCTGCTCAATTTGAATCTTATCCTCCTTCCTGACTTCAACGATTGGGCGTTCCGGGTTCTCAGGATTGTGGAGTACGCTTACTTCTTCGGTTGGTTTGGGCAGGAGAAACGCTATCGCTTGCGCTATCATGCTTTTCCCAGTTCCTGGAGGACCTACTAATAAAAGGTGGCGGCGTTGTTTTGCCGCAATCCTCGCTACCCTGACCGCGTTATCCTGTCCTATCACGCGGGATAGCGGGTCCTTCGGTATCTGGACAAATTCCGTGGACTTGGGAAAACGCATAATTATATTTTTGCAGTGCGGGCTTATTATGCTTTTTAGACAGCTTTCGTGGATATCAGAACGCCCTCAGGCTTTCTGAATATGTTCCCCAGTTTTACTCCGAGAAGCATCTTCACGCCTTTGCTTTCAGCAAGGTCAACAAGCCGTTGCGTGATGATTCCATCCAGCACCACTGCGCTCACACCCTCAGATTCCTGCAAGGATTTGATCAGGTCGCGGACAGGAATCTCGGATTTGAGATTTCCGCTCCCGTCATACAACCTGGCCCGCAGCGTATTCTCCAACTCAGCGAGGCTTTTCCTAAGCTCCTCAGGTACCTCTGCCGGGGCTGGCTGGGAGGGTTGTGCTGTTGCCTCTACTGCTGCAGGCGGTTCAACAGGCTCAACTTCAGAAGTGGCTTCCATGATTGATTGCTCGGTTTGCTGGCGCAATGGTGCGCGCATCGGGCGCCTGAACTCTTTCTCCTCTGCGCCAACCTCTGTCTTTTCCCGGGCAATGCCTTCAATCTGTTCTGCCGGGACTCTCGCGCGCAGGCATTTTATAATCTCCTTCCGCGTGAGTTCCTCCACCTCCTTCCCGCGCGGTGCCCTTGCAACAAAATCTATATCACATGCATTGGCGAGCTCCCTCAAAATGATATCGCCGCCCCTGTCTCCATCAAGGAACAGCGTGGTCTCCTTTTCCCTGCACAAGTCTATTATGCTCTTCGGGACGGAAGCCCCTCCAACAGCAACTACGTTGTTTATATCGTTTTTCAAGAGGTTTATGACATCCGCCCTTCCCTCAACAATTATCACTGAATCAAAGGCATCAAGGTTTGGTCCGGCTGGGAGTTTTTCAGGCCCATATTCACTTATCTCAGCAATCTTAACCTCCTGTCTGACGAGTTCTGATATTTCCTTGCTTTCAGGAATTTCCGTTGTCAGCAGTTTCTTAAGCAAATTCTTAGCTCTATCAACGACCTGCTTGCGTTTCACGCTGCGCGTATCCTCTATCTTTTCAACATGTATTGAAGCATCACAGGGACCAACGCGGTCAACTGTCTCAAGCGCAGCAGCGAGGATTGATGTCTCCACCATATCAAGCGAGGACGGAAGCATTATTTTGCCGACGCTTTTCCCCCCTTTCATTTGCAGATCCACTTCAATCCTTCCAATCCTCCCATTTTTCTGCAATTCCCGCAAATCCAGTTCATCTCCAAGCAGTCCCTCAGTTTGCCCGAAAATCGCCCCTACAACATCGGGTTTTTCAACCAATCCGCCTATCTCAACGTTCGCATATACAACATATTTTACTGTGTCAATATACGTTTTCGCCATACTCTCACCTTTCAATCTCCTCCAATTTTTCTTTGAATTCATTCACCTTTCTATCCAGTTCTTCAAAGAAGCGCACCCCGAAAATGTAGCGCAGCCTTCGCCTAACATCAACGTTAGGCTTCACCCCATAGCTTTCAAGCGCAGAAACCACACGCAGGAAAAGCTCCTCACCTTTTCTGTCAAAATCTGTGAGCACCACCGCTTCATCCGCATGTTTTGATACGCGCTCTGCAACCGCATCGGGCGACTTGCTTAATGTGAATATCTGGTTTGAAACCCCGATACAGCGGAGCGCCGCCGCATCCTTCTTGCCTTCTACGATGACCACAGCACGGCTTTCATTTAATTCATCCAGCAGCCTGCGGAACATCTTATCCTTTTTCTTGAGCAGCGAGTGCTCGCGCGATTCCGTTTTCATCAAGCCCTACCTGCAGCAGCTTCCGTTTGCTTGAATGCCCTTTTAGGATGACTACCTCCGTCCCGAATATTTCAGAGAGCCGTTTCACGAGCTCATGGTTCGCTTTTCCTCTCTCCGCGGGTTCAGTGAGCTTCACCTTCAGCGTCTTTGATGCAGGATCAAACAACACTGCGAACTCGCGTGAGTTCGGGACTACGACTGCTTCTACCTTCACCATAGCGCTCCTTCATGAAAGAATAAGCGGGAAATCCAATGTGCTGTGCATTGTTGACTGTTGTTCATCGCCTGTCAAACTCCCGCAGCCATCCGATGCACAGCACCATATATTTGTCATTTCCGGTATTTAAATGCCTCAGAGTTCGTATTCCTCTGCGCACTCTTCGCACAGAAGTTTTCCGTCAATCTTCTTCAATATTTCGGAATAGTTATAGCACGATTCACAAAGCCCTGTGAAAACCTCTTCCTTTCCGTAGCGCTCTATCTCAGTGCGCTCGCGGATTATATCAAAGAGGGCAGGGCTGACGCGTACAATGTCCGTTTCGCTTATTATCCCTATGAGTCTGCCTTTCTTGTCCACGACGGGCAACCTCTTCACGCGCTCGTCGCGGAGCGTCTTTGCGCAATCCTCTATGCCAACCTCTGGCCCAATCGCTTTAAGAGGAGAACTCATCACGGACTTGAGTTGGACCTTTCCCGGATCCTTCCCGGCAGCGACAACCTTCACTATGATATCCCGCTCCGTTATTATGCCCACGGGATTTCCTTTGTGGAGAACAAGCACGCTACCGATGTTGTTTGATTTCAACACCTTCGCAGCCTCCTCCACAGTGGCTGTCTGCTGCAGTGTAACGACGCCTTTTTTCATGACGTCGCCCACTCTTAATTCTTTCACGTTCTTAATTTATGGAAAATGGGTTTTTAACTTTATCTGCGGGAAGTCCCCTTGACTAGGCTAGGGGATGAGAGCAAATAAGTATTTGTAATTGAAGAAATATGTTGAAGGTCAAGGTAAGTGACATGCAGCTTTCCTACAAGTTCAGGTTATATCCTTCACTTTCCAAATTGAAGAAGCAAGAGAAGCCAGACAAGCTGAAGCTGCAGTCACAGTTGCCCAAGTTGAAGCGAAAGCATCCTGATTTGAAGGATGTTTATCCAAAAGTTTTGCAGTATGAGGTTTACAGGTTGTTTTCAAACCTGAGGGCTTTGGTGAGATTGAAGAAGAAGGGAAGGAAAATCGGTGGGCTTCGCTTCAAGGGCAGGGAGTGGTTCAAAACGATTACATATAATCAGTCTGGATTCAAAATTGTCTTGAATGGAAGGCGTTGTCAAACCTTACATTTATCTAAAATAGGCGATATTCCAATAAGAATGCACAGGAATTTAGCTGAAAGAATAAAACAGGTTACAATCAAGAGGCACAGGTCTGGGAAGTGGTTTGCTTGCTTCACAGTTGAAGGGGAAGCGAAGCAAGCTAGACGAAAGCGGATTGCGAAAGCAGTTGGCATTGACTTGGGTGTGAACCACTTCGCTGCAGACAGCGAGGGCAGATTTGTTGAACACCCTCGTGTCTTTTTAGGAGGAAAAAGTTGTCTAAAAACAGGTTGAAGCAAAGGATTAAGGTTGCGAGAATTCATGAGAAAATATTGAACCAGAGAAATGATTTTCTGCACAAATTAAGCAATTCTTACATAGACAGATATGATTTGATTGCAGTTGAAGACTTGAATATCAAAGGCTTGATTGGAATTAGTTTCAATGCCCGCAACATAGTGGACTCCTCTTGGTCAAGGTTTTTGCAGATGCTGTCTTACAAGGCTGAGAGAGCTGGTAAGACAGTTGT
>Ga0078972_1003392_pt1 | contig 47954 bp, 36 predicted proteins | sample YelNatPaOPGAMG01_FD_67568 | JGI IMG/M metagenome (GOLD analysis project Ga0078972, IMG submission 67568) | Hot spring thermophilic microbial communities from Obsidian Pool, Yellowstone National Park, USA - OP-RAMG-01 (SPADES assembly) (version 2) | ecosystem: Environmental > Aquatic > Thermal... | reverse complement strand
CATAGTGTAGATCGTAGATGATTTGCATGTAGCATATACATTCATTTCTGAACAGTCCAAGGAGGACTGCATTCCTCGTTTAGGACAGTCATACCACCGTAATCAGATGGTTGGCAAACACTGTAAGAAAAATGTAGATGCACTCCGTGCCAAAGATCGATATTCATAGAGGTCGCTTGCAGTCGATCTTAGAAAACGATCCGTTGATCACCATTTTCGGAAAGCAACAGCGACGATAATAGCCGCCACAGGCGTCTCTGTTTCTCAACAGCTTATTCTTATGATCCCGAAAACATTGGGATACAATCTCAAAAAAAGTCATCGTTCAAGCAAAGGCATCTTCCATCCAAATCGCAACGACAGAGTCCCTGGAACGTCACGATCGATAGGAACCACCGGATCGTCAGTTTGTTTGTTCAGTTGATGAAAATTGCTTCAGAAGGCACGCTCGGAGCGTCAATGGGTATTCGAGGTGAAGGGCGCCCGTTGTACGTTCGATCGAGCTCGAAGAGAACGACGAAATCATCATCTATTATAGCTTTAGAAGATTTATTTGGCGGCCTCAGTTTCACTTGTAGAAAAGACACATGCAACAGCACCAACCAATTTGTCCAAGCATTGAAGACTTTTACCGGACGTCTGGCGACGTCCTTCTATTGGGCAACGTGGCATATCACCATATCGCTTGCGTTCGAGCTTTTTGCCGATTCTATCGGGGTAGGGGTGATTTTTGTTCGTCTGTGCGCTCCGTGGTTCAAGCGCATTGTAGGAGTGTTTTCTATCGTGAAACGTGATGATCGCTCCCCCGGGCGAAACGCTGAGCGTTCATTACTCGGTAACACATCGGGGTACATGCCATTTATCTTGCGAAAGCCACGCTCCCTCCGAGAAAGCCCTCATCTAAGGGCAAAAAACGTGCGGTCGTTTTGACGAAATAAAACTCCAAAACAAAGCTATGCACGTGCAAGTCGGGGATCCTGAAGGGCCCTTGCCGCCGGCTGGCAGAAAAAAACGAAAAATTCTGCCAATGGAATAGGAACAAAACAGGACGAAGAAGCCAAAGGGCGAGGCCCGACGTCAAAAGCTGCGCGAAAGACGACTATGCGACGAGACGCTGGCGAAAGCCTGTCTTGGTAACCATATCAAGGATTCGGACAAGCAAACATGCAACAAGTCATCCGAGACCGTGTCGAGTCGTACTCCATGAGTATTGTAAAGGATTCTTCAGGACTAATGCATTTGACGAAGGAGATGAATCGCGGCGTGACGGGCATCAAAACAGTCGAGGTTCCGGGAGAATTTTTCAACATCATCGTTATGCATCACCTGATGCTTGGCACAGGGGAAACGTCGAGGAGAAAGGAGCGAATGCATGCCCTCCACAAAATTACCCCGAATACCCTTTTCATCGGTACTCGATACCGGCGTGACTCGGATATTTACACGTACGGGGCGAAAAAGCACCTCACGAACCTAAAGAACCATATGAACATGAACCTCACACGTTTCATGATACGTTCCGTCTTTGCGCTGGACCCGTGCCTCTTTCGCAAAGCGATAGACGGGTCACCATCAATGGCATCTCGAACGATAGTAAGAACGAACAGGAGATCGAACTCGTCGACAAGAAGACCTCGCACAGGAGCATGAATGAGGCTTCTGTCATCCGCGCGGCTATTCAAGAGCACCGTGCACTCTTGGGGCTCGTTGACCCAGCAGAACAGGTATCAGAGATGGAAAAAGATGGAAAAAGAAAGATGTTACCCACACGTCCTGCGCTATTTCGTGTATTTGGACCAAGAACTCGAACGCAAGGCTGGGATGGAGCAGGGTGTGGGGAAAAATGCAGAGTCGGTAGAACGGAAGGCTGCGCTTGCGGGTACGCGCTTCGAAGTCGTTCGGTTATGCGAGATCAAGTCGCACTTTGTGACAATCGACTCCAGAGTCCTTTACGGAATACTGAAGGAGATAAGTTCGGGGCTCGATGTACGCAACAAGGAGTTCACCGGTGAAAATCGGGACACGTACTGGACGCATGTCTTCGACGTCAAGCGTCTCAATACGAGCCAGAAACGGTATTCAGAGGTGTCATCGAAACTGAATGAGTAGCCATGTGTGTACACGATCGGCGCCTGAAGGCAGATCGTCATATCGTGCCTTCGGCTTCGCCCGTGACGAAGCATGAAGATGTGAAGCAGGCGGATCCCGCGACGCAGGAGGTTCAGGATACTGGCTTTGGCGGCGGCGCGGACCCTGGGATGACGAATATCATAACGATCGCAGCACCGAAGCGTGCGGGAGATGGTGCTGATGGTAACCTGCGTCAGATAGACATGCGTCTCTTGAGGTTCTCGAGACCGAGATACTACCGAGAATCCGGTACAATGAATGCGAGGAAGAAAATCGAGACATGGAACGCAGGAATGAAGGATCACCTGGAAGCTATGAGCGAGGTGACGATCCGACATGCGGACTTTCAAGATCTGCCAGAGTTCATGGACACTCAAGCTGCTCATGTCGAGGAGCTGCGGAAAGAGTATCGAAAACAAAGGTGCGCTCGTCAGCGTTTGAATCTGTACAGAGAGAACCAGCGTGCATACGCCAACGATTTCAATCCGTTGAGCGCCTTGAAGGAGGACGAGAGTCAGAGGCTGGTAGAAGCGTATGGGGCAGGGCGCTAGCTGGCCCGAAAAGGGACTACGCCAGCTCCAACGACAAGAACACTCAAAGAGTGTACACGGCGTTTTGTTACGATACCAATAGGTGAGTTCCGAACATCGTATACACACCATGAAGTGAGGTGCGTACTTCAGAGGGTCGAGATGGAAACGTGCCAGCGGAGCCAAGAGGATATAAAAAAGTACAGACCGCTGACGGAAGAGCAAATGGGAAGGAGGGCAAAAGTTCGCGGACTCCTTGCATTCGTGAGTACAACCAATGAGGGCAAGAAACGCATGGAGTTTGTGAACCGAGACTTTAACGCCGCAATCAACATCAGAAGATGTGCGCAGCTGGAGAAAAGACCTCCAGAGTTGACACGAGAGAGAATTTTGTCAGACGACCTCTCAAGGTCGAAGTATACGAGAAAAAGTTGAAACCAGTAGCAGGTGGCCGGTCGAGAAAGTCGGGAAGGCGTCTGTACGTCGGCGTATAGGCATCCGATCTGCGGCGCGCCGCTCGCCACTCCTGTACCCCTAGCGACAGCGTTTTTCTTGTGAAAGGCGTTTGTTTCCAGGGGTGCCCAGGGGGTCGCTTTAGCCTAGCTTTTGGTCTCGAAAATGCCTCAATGGGACAAGCGCGCCAGACAGCGAAGAAGCAACCAGTCTCGTTGGCGTCGGGAACCATGGGAGACGCAGGAAGTCGCTTCACCGTTAAGTTGGCTCTGCTTGCCTGCGCGTGTGCTAGCGTGCTTTGGCTCACCTCCGAGCGAAGGGCTCGCTGAGTCGGCGCAGCCGCCCGACGACATTGTGCCTTGGGAGGACTCCGAAACCGCCGACTCGTCTTCTCAAAGCAGTTTTGGTGGCTCTGATGAAGGTGCGCGCCAAGAGCTTGCGTGCCGTACGCGAGCGGAGAAAGTGGACGGCAACGGCGCTGGCACCGAGAACGACCAGGATGAGCAACTATCCGTCGAGCTGGACGCGCTTCGTCGACGTCGCTCCTTCTCGGCCACGAGCTTCCACTTGCCAGCTGTATCCCGTCCAACAGCGGCAGGTAGCATTGTCGACATACCGTCAGAGCGTCCACAGACCGCGCAACGCAGAGAACGTCAACGTATCGTGGGCAAGTTGGCGCTCGTTGGGCTCGGTACTCAGCTTCTGCTGCTCAGCTTGAAGTTGTACAGATTTGAATCGCTCTCACCAGCGTATCTCGTTTTTTCCGTCGCGTTTTTCGTGTTCAGCGGAGGACTTGCTTTCCTGAGTCTCCACTACTTTAAAATGGGGCGCCTGCCACCTTTTCTGGATGTGGCTGCAAAACGGCGAGAAGCGTCGCACAACCGTTCGTGTGGGACAAGCCCGGCCCGCTCCAACACCGACTCGACGATGCGTACGCTGAGCGGAGCGGGTTCGGCGTTCAGTACTCCAACGGCGGACAGATCGCCATGCACGCCCAAGTCTCGAATTGCCTCGCGCTCTCGAGAGTACGCTCAAAGCTTCCAAGAAAAAGGCGATGCGCAGGTCGTCAGAACGTCATTTGACTCGCGATCAAACCGACGAATCTTCTCAGTGCTGGGTGTCGAGAGCTCGCAGTCATTTTGCGAGCAACAGGGGTGCAGTACAAGAATGCCGAGCAAGAGTCGACCGGCAGCGATACGAATCGACGTTACCAGCGAGCGTACCGCGGCAACATCAGCGAGCGATGACGCAGTTAGTGCGGACAACATCGCCGTGTCCGTCAGAGAGCCGTCCACGCTCTCTGATGCCGATGCTGATCATACAGAGCATGGTATCGAGAAGCGTCGCGGCACCTTCCGCGAAAAGCCCGGCCAGCGAGGCACGCCCGGTGTTCGCGCTGCTGTTGCCGAAACCCAGCGACGACATGTGCAGCGGGCGACAGAAACTCGTAGCGCCGGCGTACCGGCCTTGCCGGTACCAGACGCTTCGGACCAGATGAGAGCTGGCGCATCCTTAGAGCAACGGCGTCGATCCCGCGAGGCATCCTCTCTGTCAGACGACGGAACGCCTCCCGAAGTGCAAATTGAGTCACTGCGTATTGTAGAGAGTTGGGAGAAGATGCGTATAACAGCAAAGAAGGAAATCTTAGCGGAAGATTTTTGCGAGGGAATGCTCAGTCTATTGAGCGTCATCGATGCATTGGGTCCCGCTTTTCGAATCATCAAAATCGACATTCGAAATCATGTGAATGGGATCCACCGCAGCTGCACGAAACACAACTGCCGCACCCTGCAGCGCCTCATTGATGCAGAGTCGAATCGGGCATCACGCTGGTTGAATCCATCGGGCATTGGCGATGGTACGGAACATGTGCTCTGGATGAAACGGGCCATGCAGTTTGTGTACATGCTGTTGTACATGTTTTTGGATGGCATCGATTTAGACCGGTGTGTATACCATGCATATCGCATGACGCTGCGAGCCTGTCACCCGTACATTGTCCGGAAAGTAGCGGAGAACCTGCACCGCTTCGTCCCTACCAGAGCTGGCTTTTTGCGCAGAATCCACGCAGATGAGGACTTTGTTTTAACGCAAATGCGGCGATTCTTGAAGGCAATCGAACCGCGTCTTGATATTATCGTTGAGGTATTCAACGCAAACCAGCTGGAACCGCACTGTCGATTCTCATGCGCAGAATTGCGCCGGCTGGCACAGCACTGTGCAAAATATGATATCGACGAGGATATGACGCAGTGAATGTAGATTTCAGTTGAGTCCAGCGAAACTCCTGTTTTGATCGGCGCTTTCCGCACGCGTCGCGTTCGCTGGCCTTTAGGTGCTCGCGGCATGACGAATGCGGATAAACGATCTCGTATCTTCAGAAAGCTCCTGAGCCATGGATGGATCGCGACCTACCCTGGTTCGTCATGCGACCTTGTCCTGCGGTTGCGCGCACTCATTCATCGATATCGCCACAAAAATGCCGGTATCGGACACGGGGTGGTGTGTTCGCGAGGGTGATACGGGGTTTTTCTGTAATCATGCTGCTTGCATATCACGTAAGTGACATGCCGTAGAGTCGTGGTCAATCCAGGCTCTCGAAAAGCAACCTTCGTGGACTCGTTTCATAAACCCATCATAAGCTTCGTTTGGATGCTGTCGCGTGCAGACTGCCGCGTTTCTCCGAGTCAGCTTTGTTCATGGTCCTTGACCCATTTCAAAAAGAGGATGCTAGCGTCCAGTGGGTCCACTTTTGGCGAAAAGCCCCAGTAGTAGACCGAGGCCGCGTGACCGCCCATCAGTGCTGCCGCTGCAAAGCCTGCAGTTGCAGCGAGTGTTGCCCCGAGCCCCGAGCGCCCATACTTGTACGCAAACGCACCCGACCCAACCGCACCAGCAAGTCCAGTGGCGATTGCGAAGTTACCAGCCCTTCGACTCTGCCTGAGACAGTTTGCCTCCGCGGGGTGCTCCCTGGCAAACTCGCGAAAAGCTCCGCGCTTCCAGGACTTTACCTCACCAACAGCGGCATACTCTTTCAGTTGTCGAAACGTTCGGAACTGATCCCAAAAGGAATCTCCCTCTCTTGACATAGAGTCTCGGTAGCCTAAACTGTGAAAGCGACAGCAAATGCGCCCACGCAGAGCCAGGTGTCGATCATCGGAGAATGTCCGAGCGACTGCGAGCGTGCCTGTTTGCATCGCTGCGCGCCTCCGCGCGTAACCGCTATGTTTTTCGTGGAATACGACGTCTGCGATGAACCTGAATATCTCGAGTACGTGATTGTTGTCGGCAACGAGCAAACAGGCGACAATTCCTTTTCAGATGGTTTGATGCTTCACGCCTGCCAGCACAGTCTCTCGATTCGAAAATAGGATTCGATTCAACGACTTTTGGGCTACAGTGCTCACTCGACGGTAAGCTCGCCACGACATCCGATTTTTTTCATTGACAAAACGTTTCCATTGGCCAGCGTTCTCCGATTACGCGCATTTTTCTTTTCTTACTTTTTTTGTGTGTTTTTTTCAGTGCGCGGTGAGGTATCCACCAAATCCCCTACTTCCATGTTACATTACCTGCACTTCGTCTCGGATATTCTGGTCGTTTCATACGTCCTATCGTGTGTGCCTAGTACCTGCCGAAAGCGACAGCAATAGCGCCTACAGCGCCAGTGCGGTCGCTGCACGGAGACAGAGCGGCGTTGCCGTAACACAAAGGGCGGCGGCTCGAGGCGTGGCTCACCCGACGTAGAATCGGGTCTCGTCGTCAGTTTGTGCTCGGAGAGTCTGCGGATGCAGGCTTGTCTTCGCAGCACGACACGCTGGAGAAACTTGGCTGTTAGGATATATCCTGGGAACACGACATCCGATGCACCGCCGCAGTCGCTATACGCGCGCTCCGAGCGGCGTCGACATACCAAAGCAGGCGTCGGATCGACATAAAGATACAGGGGGCGACACCTAAATTTCCGGTGTAGTGGGATCGATGCATCCAACCAGAATCCCGGTAAGCACGAATTGGAGCAGCAATTAGGGAAGCATTCCACGCTTCTCTCCGAAAACTACGCAACACTGGCATCCACAGAGGCCCTTCTGCACGAAGAGCAGATGCAACCTCAGGCATTTTCGATCCGGCACTGCAGCAGCAGCAGCAGCAGCCGATCGGCGGCAGCAGCGGCCGATCGCAGAATTTGAAATTGCCGTGCTTTTCCGGCTCGCTTGCCCCTTCACGGCTTGCCGCCATGGCGGATGACAAGGAGAATCAACCGCGCCGGACACTTTATCCGAACGAGAGCACAAAGCTGTTCGGAGAGGGTCATGATGTGAGAGAATGTCAATCCAACGGAGACGCCTCGTCAGAAACTTGGGTAGACGGCTGCAGTGACGCTATTCGGGTCGTGCTGCGTGTGCGCCCGCTGACGCCGGCGGAGCATGAGCGCTCCCAGAGAACCTGCCTCGAACTGGACTCGGCAACAAACTCAGTTTTAATAGGAACGAATAACGACCTACGTCGATTCACCTATGATCATGTGGCGTCGCCCGAAGTTGACCAGGCACAGATGTTCTATCTTGTCGGTCGGCCGATCGCCGACAGCGCTCTTGACGGCTATAACGGTACAGTTTTCGCTTATGGTCAGACAGGGAGCGGCAAAACGTATACAATGCAAGGAGATGTCTACACGAACAAGGAATCCGAAGAAAAGGACAACCGGGGGCTCATGCCACGGCTGTTCGAATACATTTTTGCGCAGATCGCCCGCCGGGAACGAGAGCACTCTGCAACGCGGTACCTCGTCAGGTGCTCCTACCTCGAAGTATATAACGAGGTTGTCACAGACTTGCTGGATCCTCTGTCTACAAATCTGGCCATTAGGGAGGACTTTCGCAACGGCGTCTCTGTGGAAGGCCTCTCCGAGGAACTCGTGTCCAACGCGGACGACTGCTTGCACGTTCTCGAGCGAGGTCTCTCCAACCGCCATATTGGAAGCACGTCGATGAATAGGGAGTCCTCACGCTCGCATTCGGTGTTCATCATGGTTATCGAGAGCGAGACGACGAATGAAACACGTGTAACGACTCGGCGCCGATCCCGTCTGAATCTTGTTGACCTTGCAGGCAGTGAGCGTCAAAAGCTTGCCAGAACCTCTGGACAAACGCTCCGGGAAGCCGGCAATATCAACAAGTCTCTCTCTGCGCTGGGAAACGTTATTAATGCACTCGTCGATATCGCGAACGGCAAGGAGCGCCACATTCATTATCGCGACTCGAAGCTTACGTTTCTGCTCAAAGATTCTCTGGGCGGCAACACGAAAACGACCATGATCGCAACGGTCTCTCCTAGTGAGCAGAATTTCGCGGAAACACTGAGCACGCTCAAGTTCGCGCAGCGCGCGAAATACATCAAGAACAAAGTTGTGGTGAATGAGCACCTCTCCAGCAACAACATTGCTGCCCTGCAGGCAGAGATCACTCGACTTCGGCAACTAGTTACTTCCGCTGGCATTCCAGTAGACGCAGACGTCTCCAAAGTTGGCTGGATTGTTGCACGGCAAAGCGTGCCAGGCATAGACTGTGAGAAAATGCACCTACAGAGAATCGGCGATCTCGAGCGTCTCCTCCTTGAGGCCCTCGATCGTGCTCGCTATCACCAGGAGCAATACCAGGCACTAGAGCGACAGAACGAAGCTCTCAACACAGCGTGCCGCAAGCGAGACAAAGTTTTGCAGCAAAACAAGATGATCCTTCGATTGCGAGATGCCGCACTGGAACGTGTACGCAGTAGCGGCGAGGTCTATCCAACGTCAGAGGAGCTCCTGAAAGAAATTGAGATTCTCCGCGAACAGATTGAGCACCACCCTCAAGTAACGAGCTATGCTGTGGAAAATATGCGTCTGCAGGAGCGAATTCGCGTGCTAGAGAGCCTGGTGCCCGCAGATCAAGATCAAAGTGCTTTCGTCAAGCTGGAGCGCTTCGTGGAGCAGCTACGAATAGCATATCAGGCGTGCTGCGAAGAAAAGAATTCACTGCACAAGAAATTGCACGAGCTCGTGTACGCTGAACTGGAGCCTCTTGATCAAGCGGAGAAAACACACAATCGCTTTATCGCCTTGGAACTGTACAAATGGCGGGAGAAGGAACGTTTCGAACAGCAAGTCGAGGAAGCTCGTTCGGAATGCCGTCAGGCGATGCTCAAGTACGAGCACGCACAACGTGAGTTGGAGACGCTTCGAACGAAATTCAAACAGGTAGAACAAGCATACGAGGAGAAGAGAGCAGCATGCGTGGAGATGGAAACGGCGCTCTCCACGCTCCGTCTTCAACACGACAAACAAACGGACATCGAGCAGAAAATACTCATTTTAAGTGATGAGTTGCGGGAATCCCGTGAGCGGTGCCAGAGTCTAGAGACGGATGCCGCGGCGCTCGAGCAAGAGTGCGATCGCCTGCGTGCAGTGTTGAATGACACCAAGGACCGTCTGCAGCACACTGAGACGGAGAAAGAAGCTCTGGAGCAGCAGCGAAATCAGCTCGAGAAGCGCCTTGAGCAACTTGAAAAAGATGGCCAGCACATGCGTCAGGAAGCTGCGGAACGCGCGCAAGCCATGGAGGCTGCACATAACGCCGCGCTCACCGATCTGGAGAGCCGTCTCGCGAACGTCCAGATGGAGCTCGAGTCGCAACTGGAACGGAACTGTGCGCTCCAAGATCAAATCGACCAACTGCAGTCCGAGACAGATTATCACCGAGGTCGATATCAGGAAGCCCAGCGAGAGCTCGCCAACGCGCAAGAACAAGTCAAGGGTCTGGAGAGCAAATTGGCTCAAAGCAACGCCACCGTTGAGGAGTTGCGCGCCTCCCAATGCCAACAGGCGGCGAGCCACGACGAGCAATTGCGGAGCGCTTTGCGTCAACAGAGGAGTGCTGAAACCGCGCTGCAGCAAGAGCGCGAAACGCTTCACCGATTACAGAGCGATCATGAACAACTCCTTGCGCGACACGAAACCATTCAACAGGAACTTCGTGAGAGTAGAGACATGATCCAGCGACTGCGCGTGGGCATGCAAGCTGCACAGCACGAGGCGCACGCTCAGCAGGAAGCGCGGCTCGCACTCGAACGTCGCGTGACAGACTTGGAGCAGGAGCGAGCCCAGGGCTGCGAGCGCGTGGCGACGCTCGAGCAGGACCTCACCAGTGTGCGTCAACGTGCTGATGAAGCTTCCACAGAGGCTGCGGCTCGCATCAGCGAGCTCATTCAGGAACTCGAGCGCAAGCACTCGGCGCTGACCCGCGCCCAGCTCGCTCTAGCAGAAACCGTCGCCAAAGCCGACCTCGAGCGCAAGCAGCTAGCTGACGAGCATGCGGAACGCCTCAGGGCTCGCGATCGACTGCTAGCCCAGTCTGAGGTAGAGACTGCAAAGTTGCGCCAGGAAATTGAGAACTTACAGGCTTCTGTTGCCGAATATCGCAACGAACAACGTGAACTGCATCGCCTTGCAGCCCAGGAGCGGCAGCAGCGCAAAATGCTCGAAGATGACTGGGAGAAACAACGGCGTCAGTACGCGAGAGATATGGATGCACTCCGGAAGCGCCTCGAGGCGGCCGAAAGCGAAACGCGAATGCGCTGCGATGCCCAAGCTGACGCTCAGCGAGAGATCGCTTGCATTCGTCAACAAGCGGAAGCCTACCAACAGCAATTGGCGCATGCCGAAAAGCATCGCGCTCAACTCGAAAATCGACTCGTCATGCTCGAGCGAGATAAGCAGCGACTTGTCGCCGAGAACCGCCACGCCAATGAGGCTTTGATTCGCGCACAAGCCCAGTTCGAAGCACTCGAGCGCGAGCACAGGCAGACCAGTGAAGCGCTCGAAAAGGAACGAGTAGCGCTCGCGAGCCTTCAGACCGAATTCGAACAGCTCCAGATCATATGCGAACGCCTGGAGGAGGAGAATACCAAGCTTGGTGGACACCACAATTTGCGTCAGCGCATTCATCATCATATTCGAGTCAAGGAGGAGAACGCGGTGCTTCGCAAAGAGCGCGACCGCATCGCTGCTGAGCTCGATGCCTGCAGAGCTCGTCTTGCCGAACTAGAGAACGCACCCGGCACCAGCTAGCACCCCGTCACATCCGCACACTGTCGTCGACCGCCGACCGCGCCTAGAGCCGTCCTCCGAATGACGCGGGAGTTGCGACTCGGACACCACGTGCTACGTCGTTGGTGCGCTCGACGCTGCACCCGACACCGCTCCCGTGAGCTGGTCCTCTATCGCTCGAACGATGGTGTCGACGCTGGCCATTGCCCCAACTCCGGTGTCACCACAGGCAAGCATTTTCACCGTCGGCTCAATGATGTGCGTCCCTCGCTTGACCAGTAATTGTAAATGTTCCGTTGTTACCGGATGATGCCACATGGCCGTGTTCATTGCGGGCGCAACCAGAACGGGTTTGGAGCCAAGTTCCCACGCTCGCGCAACGCACAACAGCAAGTTGTCACAGATGCCGTACGCCAGTTTCGCAAGCGCGTTTGCGGATGCTGGCGCAACAACCAAGATATCCGCCTGACGTCGAATCTCAATATGAAGCACGGGGTCCCCGATTTTCGCCCAGCTGCGCCACTCGTCCTCGTCCGTGAAAAGCGAAACGCCTCGCTCGCGAAAGAACGCTACTAGATCAGCAGGTGCTAGCGCTGACGCAGCACCAGAATACTCGGCTGCCGCCTGGCCGAGAAAGCGCAGTCCGTTGGCGGTTGCGACAACCAGCGCGTTTGCCCTGCGAGCCCGCAACGCTTCCACAAGCTCCAAAGAACGTAGCGCGGCAACGGAACCGGTTACGCCCACGACGACACAGCGTCCTTGCAGGGTGGTTGCAACCGCTGAACGTGGTGCACTCGGAGTGCTGTCATTGTTCTGGTTGGCTTCATGAGCCTGTACACGCATGAGGCCACTCTTGTGTACAGTGCGCCGCGCTGTGCTCCGCGTGAGCTGCACCGTGCGCGCACTGCCGAGAAACAGCGGTGTTCGGGTTCTGGAGCTTCCGACGCTCTCGGGATCTTTTCAAGTTAATGTATTAAGTGCGTAGCATGACGACCCTCGGAACGCGTCTCCCTGTAGCGAGGTACGGACGGTTGCAGGCAGCTGTGCGCTCAGCTGACAACTGGCGTGCCTAAAGGCATATTTGACGCAAAAGTATCAATCCTGAGATACGTTCTCCATGATTCGCGTCTGGACGTATCGAATTCATCTCTTATGAGTCATATTTATATTTATCTGGAAGAGTTGCACTTCGCAACGGGCAGTTTGCGGCGGCGTTGCGTTGCTGGTGGATGGGCGCTCGTCCAGGTGAGGGCTTGCCTGTTCATTCGTGCGCAACTTCGTGCCTGCGATATCGCTTGGCTCCGGATTCCGTACCAGAGATGGTATGCGCTTCCAGGCGCATCGACATACAAAACAGATGCCCGATCTCCTGGTTATTCTCGACGAGGCGTTCGTACTGGATATGTGGATCGGAAGGGGCCCTGCTTACCGCAGTCTGCGACTGTGCAGTGCAGAGGCACGACCGTGCATCGCTTGTCGTCTTTTCCAAACAAGGTTCGTCTCTGCGTATCGTGGTTATTGAGCGTCACATCGCCGTATGCTCATTCAGAAACATCACGTCCCAATGTGTTCAGGTTCCACGCATCGCCACATGTGCTTCCGCATTGCAGTCCAGGGAATCCGAGCCGAGTGCCCGGAGAGATTCCCATCACGACGTTTTCCTTCGTGCTGAATAATAGCTGGCGTTGCCGCAGCCATCAGCGTCATTGACGCGTCCGCCGGAAAGCCGAACTCCCGATTCGAAGCCCGCCTCCCCGGCCGCTTACACAAGTATCATCATCCGGTCTGCTACGAGAGCCGAGATACCAGCATCAAGGGCGAGCTACGCGTCGGGTGCCACCAAACGTACATATGCGGGCCAGGTTTTCATCCAGAATGACATTTCAGGGCGCTTGCCCGAGCTTTCATACTGCCGCATCCAGGAGCGTCCGAGGAACAGTCGCACCGTTCACGCGTTCAAGGTTTGCATGGCATCACATCAGTGTATCTGACAGGTTTCCGCGAAGAGGTACGTGCTGCCGGAGGCAACGCAGCGGCCTTACCAGACGCTTCAACGTGTCCGACGCTGGAGCGCGCTCCCCGGGCCAAGTAACGCACCCACATCCAGTGCGTGACACGCCCGGCGGGTGCTGCGAGCCCGCCACCACCATCGAGCAATATCGCGCCGCCACGTGTCGGCACCAGATGCGACACCGGCGAGGCACCCCGGGATACGCTGCTGCACGCAGCACGCGGGAACGCCTCCGGGGTGACCCCGCGCGCTGCCTACAGAGCGGCGCCTGTTCCGTAGGCGCGCATCTGGGTACGGAGCATCCGACGGCGCGGTTGGAGTCTCGGCGTCAAGCGTGGCACCAGAGCTCGCGAAAGCCGCTGGCGAGCTTGCGCCCGTCGATTGCGGTCCAATGAGGCATGCGGGCGCACGCTTTGGATTGCTGCCCGCGCCCGGCCGCACACGGCAGCGATCGACGGGCGCTAGCACCGAATTCGAATGCGCGCAGCAGTGCCGCGCTGTGGTGTCTGCTGGTGTTGGTGGTACCGGGTGTGCCTCGGATCGCGGCAGCCGATCAGGGCCGTGCGCGGCGGCTGGGCGTTTATTTCCTATCCCGTAAGTGTTCTGACGTTTTTGTTTTGCGCGCAGCCTTGACTTTCCTTGCTAACAAGACCTTCAGGTATGAGCGAAGCAGCAATCCTCGCGGAGGCGATAGAGAAGGGCTCGACCTTCGATGAAAAGCTTGTCACACAGCACGCGAATTGGGTCCAGAGCATGTCGTTCTCGCCCACAGCGCGGTCGCTGCTCACAGGCTCGAACGACGGCTCCGTTCGAGTGAGTGACCCTCGAACGGGTGAGAATCGGCTTGAGCTTCGGGGCGACTTTGGTGGTCAGGTGTACGCGTCGCTCGTAACGCCGACTTCAGACGCAGTGGTCGTGGCCTGTGGTGACGGCAAGATTTACGTCTACGACACCGAGACGGTCAAGGGCCCCCAGAAAGAGGTGCGTCTGGCGGCGCGCCTGCGTCGGACGATGGAGGCGCACGGATCGAATGCGGTGCTCTCGCTGGCGATAACGAAAGACGGAAGCACCCTCGTATCGGGGTCGGTCGGTCGCGATATCGTGAAACATGACATGAAGAGCGGCGAGGAGCTCGGACGGTTTGTAGGACACGAGGGCTACGTGTATTCTCTCGCGATTTCAAGGGATAATACGCTGCTTGCTTCTGGATCTGGTGATGAAACCGTGCGGGTATGGAATATGAAGGAATGCACCTGTATCCACACGCTTACGGAGCATATTGGTTGGGTATGGGGCGTTGATTTCCACCCCAAGCGAGATATTTTGGCCTCTGGTTCGAATGACCGGACGATTTGTCTGTGGAATCCTCAGACTGGAGAGCTGCTCCAAAAGATCGAAACGTTCGAACACGTTTACTGCTTGCAGTTCGCACCAATCACGGGCCGGTTTCTGCTCTGCGGAACCAGCGGAGAGAAACCACTACGTATTTATGATATGGAGAAAAACTATGCCGAGTATTTGATCAACAACACGAAGCAAGGGGGTCGAGTGTTCGCTGTCGCATTCGCCGCCTCTGAATCTGCATTCGCAGCCGGCTCCGAGGACGGCAACGTCGTGCTCTACCAACCCAAAATGCCGAGCGACAGCGCCAGTACGACGCGTCGCAGCGCGGCCGCTGCACGCCCGGCGGCCGAGCCCAGCCCAGTGGAAGATGCCGGTGCTGCTCGTGCGCCAAGCACGAAACGCACTGGCGGACGTCGCTCAAACTTTTGTAGCTGTTTTGGTGGTGGTGGTGGTGGTGATGGTGGTTCCAGCCGCCGCTAAGGCGAGCGCGCTACCGAGCAGGCCGCAGCACGCAGTACTTTTCGGTGGCAGCGAGCGCACACGCTATACTGCAATTTGGCGGCTAGAGAAGCGCCCCCGTAACCCATTGATATGCTCGCTTTGAGAGAGCCCGTCGTATCGAGGGCGGCTGTGGGTCGTTGTCGGTAGAGTATTAAGCAATAAAAGATCTTGGTCGATATCGTGAACGTGTATCGGATTGATCCTCAGTCATCGTCGAGTTTGGTGTCGTTGCGGCAGTGCGAGTCTTCATCGAACGGCACCGTCTATGCTGCCGACACGCGAGAATACCCGTCGAGCACACTCCTGATCCCGGGCTTGGTGCCGGCACCAAACCCGTATGCCAGACATCCAATGAGCATCCTAGCTGGAAGCGGGATGCTGCCAGGGACCCGCTCAGGGCCATGCGGCAGCGACACTCCTAGATGTCATGGTGGCGGTACCCGCTGGGCTACGTGACTCGCCCGGCTACACGACAGATCCGCGCCATCGCGGTGGCATCGATAACGACTGTTTATTCACATATTATGCATATAATTTCATATTTTTCTATTTCTGGACAATGTGCGCGGTGAGACACGCAGGACACCGCTCGTGTCACACGGACCGAAGGTCACGTTCCCAGCGACTGGCGTGCGCGCCGCGGAGCGAGACGCATTTGAATGCCCGTACGCGCTCGGTGCTGTTCTGCGAGAACTACCAGGCTTGGTATGACAGGAGCAACCTGGAACCAGGGCCCGTATGCAACAAGATACACACCAAGGACTAGAGATAGGCTCTCAGCACTCGGTCGCCAGCTTTTGGATGCCAGATATGGCCGCTCACGAGAGTCACACGCCACAGTTCCGACAGCTTCATCTGTAGCCGGTGGTAACTTTGAGCACAGCGCGGCGTATACTGGGCGCTTTTATGACAGAACCGGAGTGGCTGTAGAGGGTAGCGTATTGAAATCCTCAACGACGGCGAATGACCTGGATGCGGAAGGCTTCTTGCGAGCGCACACTTCTCGAATGTCGCTCTGTAACGATGGTGCGCAGCGCTCGCTTCTCGCTGACCAGAGCTCGATGGACACGAGCTCCCCGGTGTACCATGGTATAGCGGCCGCCAACGTAGGTGAACGAGACACAGAGCCGTTTATAAAAGAGCCGAATTTCTGGATCACAACCGGCTCCAAGCCAGCGGTCACGCGGGCGGGGCGCGGCTCCCGAGCCGCTTTGGAGCCGAGGCCGCAGCCAGTGCTGCATCGACTGCACACCACGGATAGGGTCCTGGACAGTGCTACGATCACATCGCCAGCAACCGGTAGTGACCTGTCTCCACAACGCTTCCAGAATTCGCTCCAAGCCTGTGTTGCAGGCAGCGCACCTGCAGATACGTCGCCTCGTGCATCCGCCACGATGCCGCAGGCGATCGATGCGAACCGTCGGATGCTGTACGCAAACGCTTCCCCCGCATGGAATCGCGCGGTACCCGAAGATAACAGCGAGAACAACGACCTCGATTCCATAGACGCAGCATCCAGTTTGGATCCTGCTTCAGAGCGAGATTTCTATGACGAGATTGCGACGGGGAGGCGTCACGACATGAGTGCTAGACTTGAGGCTCTTTCCCCCGATCGAGCGCCGAGTGTCTCGGCGTGCAGCTCAAAGAGCTCCCCGCGTTCCCCAGTGGCGTCCAAGAGCTTTGCGCAGTTGCCTGATCCAGTCGCAGGACAAGCATTCGAATGGACAGAGGCGTGCGATCCGTTCACCGATGACGGCAGTGTAGAGGATACGTCCTCGAGATTTTCCACAGGTGAAATAACCCACAGGTTGGAGCTTTTGCAACAGTTGCAAGAGCGCCTCGAACGGATCCGTGAAGACCTGAGGCATCAATTCGAATCAGATTCCCCGCCACGAGCGCACACTCGTGATCAAAATCAGTCGTTCGAACACGATCCGAAATGGAGGCTTATCTCAGAACATATTCGGTGTCTGCGTGAGTTGTGGCGGCACGAGTCAAACCAGGCCAGCGAACTGCGTTCGGTACTCGCAAAGCAGCAGCAACAGCAGCAGCGACAAGAGAAGCATGCAGGCCAGTGCTCAAGATATGGAGCTGCAGGGGTACCCGCGCCAGCCCGCTCACCCCGTCTCCAAGCTAGACAATCATCACCGTTGACAAGTCGCATGTCTGCCTCTTTTGAGCGGTCTCTACTGCCCGAAAATGAAAACATGGACCCCAGTTCCAGCTGCGCCATGCAAAACTGCGAGGGCTCACATCACCAGCACCGTTTGACGGGCGGAAACTTCGCGTCGTCAGTCAACTCAAGAACACTCGTAGAGCGTGCTGCGTGCACCCACAAGTCCAAAGAGGCGGCGAAAAAGCACCTAGCCGGCGGCAAACGCGTTTGCTCGACTCGTGACGCAAAGATGCCCGTTCGCGAAGCAGGTCGAGCAGCTCGCCAAGAAAACCGAGCGCGTGCAGTGGTTGTGTCTGCTTCGTGTAACCAGAAACCCGGTGCACACAATGATGAAGTGAGCTCGCAAACGGTTTCAGCGGCAGCACCGATGCACCTTCTGGCTAACGAGGCCGCAGCGAGGCACGCACACGTGTCGAAGGGAGCCACCGACACGTCACTGAGCAAAATCCCTGCTCGACGCTGTGAGCGCTGTGCGTCACGGCTCAGTCGCACTCGCCAAAAGTTGCGAGTTGCGGTTCACGCTTTGGTTGCAATGCTGCGGTTGACAAAGCGCGTCCATCGAAGCAAATCTTCGCCCGAGCCGAAAGCTCCAAACTTCGCCTCTCCTGGGCGGCGAGAACAAACGCCCTCGCACCGAACAAGAGCAGCGAGCGCTTGTTTGTCAGTTGCCCAGGCTGCGGAAAACGAGTACGAGCCGACGTTTCCAAGCCACCGAGCGACACGTTTCTCTGCACCGTTATCAGCGCAGCCGACTACTCAGTTACTCGAGTCCTCGTCCGAGCAAGCCGACCTAGTGCAGGCACGAGCCAGGCGTCGAGACAACGAAAGCTGTGATGGTCGTAGAGCGCGGGCGCTATTCCAGGCGCCGCCTTGCGGCAGAGACCCCCGACGTGCCGACGTTCGAACAGTCTGTGTATACCGCCAGGCACTGCGGCGGGTTCTTCGCCGACTCATAAGCCTCACCGCAAGCTCGACTGCAACTGCGTCCAGTCCCGCACAACCAGCGGAGAACGCTGTAGCATCTGAGCGTTGAACGCTGTGGTCGGTAGTCGCAGGCCTCGTTCGTTGAGATCGCCGGGTCTGTCTTCGCGGTCATCGAAGCACCGACGTACACTGATCCAGCGTTTTTCTGGTACCACACATGCCTGTGCGATAAACCAAGGCGACGCTTATGTTCCGCAGTGTGCTCGTTGAAGCCGCTGTTCGAGTCGAGTCGCCGCTACTCGCTCATCGTCTCGAGGATGCGCTGTTGCACGCTTGCAAACAGCGCTTTTGCAGCCGCATTCTGCCGTCGCTGGGCGTTTGCCTCACGGCTTTGCGGATCTGTAAGCTGGTAGACGGGGCGGGAAAACAGTTGGCTTTGGAGATATGGCCTGTGGAGGTCTCCGGCGGTGGCCTACGAGCTCGAGTTCACGTGGAGCTCTTGCTGTGGAGCCCGCTTCCGCACGAGCTCGCTTTCGCTCAGGTCCGTTCCTGTAGCCGGTTTGGGATACGTTTATCCATATTGAACGGATTCGATTATGCGTTCGTACCACCGGGGAGCATGCCGGAGCCATGCACCTATCACGAGGAGCAACGTTGTTGGAGCTGGCGTTTCAACGAGGACGATTTTGTCATCGGTGAGGGTGACTGGGTTCGTGTTCTCATTGAGCGTGTGGAGTATGCCACGGACAGCACAATGGCCACTTTCGACAGTCCGGGTACTGTCGGTAGCGGTCCGCCGCTGCATATTCTGCCGCCGCCTGTACCCGTAGGAAGAACTGTTATGGAAACGGATCAAGCGAACGCAACACCCGGAGCGGATCCCGAACATGCACCGCCGCTGGAAACGGAACCGCCAGAATTCTGGGAAACGCCCAGCATTCTACCACTGCGTGTTTGGGCACGCTTGGACGCACCCGGTCTGGGACCGATCGACTGGTGGTCGTAGAGTGCGGTGCGTCAAGCACCGAGGACACGAGCTCGTTACCCGACTCAACCGGTTGCAAACGGTACTCTTGGACGCTCGACGAGGGCGATGGCGAGGTGTGCGCCTCCGTCTACCGCCCGCAACTTCATGGAGCACAGCTGCAACGGGTCAAGTTTCGGTATCACGTTGCTGGAACAGAAGCTCGTTTCACGCGCGTCAGGCGTGCGTATGTGCATGCTCGGGTATCGTATCTGGGAAGAGCAGGAGGAGGCGCGGCGGCTCACCCGGACTTGTTGTTGGGGCCGGTTTGCGGCTGCGTTTGCTGTCCGTAGCATCGACGCGCGGGCTGTTGACGAAGGCATACAATGTTGCTGATCGAATGCGCGCCTGCGGTGGTGAATTTCAATGCAACAGCAGCAGCAGCAGCAGCAGCAGCGAGCGGTAGCCAGCATCGGGAACCTCCATCAAACAGGATCACGATGTCTCTGAAGCGCACGCTGCTAAGGCGCCTCGATGAGCGCATTAGGAACGTGTGTGAGTGCATGTGGTGGCGATGGTGGTGGCGGTGTGTAGGTACACGGCGTCGCGTGTTTTCCTATACATCCGGTGCGAGTGTGCGCTTGCGCACAAGGACCACGAGCGCTGTTGCAAGGCACATTCTGGTCGATTGAAAATGGGACACGAAACGACGCGCTCTGATTCTGTGTTGAGATGTTGTCAGAGCTAGTGTTTCATTGGACAGCCTGGACATCAGAAATGTAGCGTGCTTGGATTACGGATGCTTAGGTTTTTTTAGGATTGTCGATCGTGGTTTCGGAGTGGCTCCTGCGACGCCATGCCGCTGGTTTTCGTGATGCCGCTACGATCCGCATGATTCGTGACGCTTTTGCGGACGATTCCGGAAATAAATGATACCATGATTCCAGTTCACATGCACAAGCTTCTATGCTCCTCCGTTCCTTGCATATAGCATGCTTGGATCATGCATTGTTTACGTTTTTGATCTCTCCGTTTCAACGCAACTCGCGCCGCTGAATCGACGACGAAAAGAGCTCGACGAAACCCCGTGAAGACCGCGTCACAAGATCGTACCACAAATTCACTAAACTTTTCATTCCAAATAATAAGTTCAATTCAAAAGATAAATCCTCCTCTAATTGCGGTCATCAACGAAGCTGCATTCGACAACAGCGGCGGCATGATGCCTATCACAGGAGGTGCTCCCCGAGGCTTCCGCTTTCTCTGTGAGGAAAATGGTAATGGACCCGGCCATGGGTCATCACAGGGATCGCTACTGATAGAGCGCGCGTCGACATATATAGCGCAAAGCGAGCGTAGACGGATCGAAAGTTTTGGAGTTGATCTCCAGCCTGGGTTGCCGTCTTGGTGCCTGATTCATCATGGACGGTAACATCGCGTCCCAAACAGCCTCGGTCTTGGAAAGCAGCGTGCGCTTGCACGACCAGCGGACAGGGTACTCACCGAGGATCTCGCGCAGAGGAAACCCGTAATCGTCGGGTACAGCACAACGCGCTGCATCAAAGGGAGGCATCTTGCAGCGCCCTGCGTACCGGTCAAGCGGTTGTACTGAGCGGTGAAGCGAGCGCTGACGAGCGATAAGCGGCGGTTCCTCAGCGGCAGCAGCAGCAGCAGCAGCAGCAGCAGCAGCAGCAGCAGCGAGACTGACTTTTTCGATGACAAAACGTTTACATGGGCTATGGATCTCAGATTGCGGGATGGATATCGGTAATTGAACATGCGCCCATCATGAAGCATCTACATGAAAGATCCATCACCTGTACTTGCTCTCGGATATACTGGTTGTTTCGTGCGTTCTAGCGTGTGCCGAGTGCCTGTTTTGAGCACCCGCCATGCGCTTATACCGGTGGGGCTGATGCATCACAGCGGCAAAACAGCTTTGCCCTGCCAGCGAGGGCGTCGACTCGAGGTGTGATTCACTATTCACAGGATCGGAATTGGTGATCATTTTGGGAGCCTGCAAGCTGCGCAGACAGACGTACTTTATGCAGCGGCGCCAAGCGATATTCGAGAAGTCCACGACGAACAGGGCGACGCCTAGACGCAGGCTACGCGCTCCTAGTCCCAGAATAAACTGCGATGCGGACGAGCTGCTCAGGTCTCACGAAACCACCTGCAACTGGGGCGAGCACGAAGCGCGAGCCCGAGACACTCGTCCGGCTCTCAGGACCTTCCGCCTAGAGGATAAACTTTCGACAGTACGGAAACCTCTCCCGCTTTTAACTTTATATCGTTGCTAGTTAGTAGTGAGCCTCTGTTCTTTGTTCCATATCGCGCGCTCGACACGCCCACCTCCATACTTGGCTGGCTGGCATGAAACACGACGTGCATCTCGTCGATGAAGAGAAACGCGATCGCGATCATTCGTTGACTTGGTGCTCTAACAGACAAGTTGCGTTTGCGCAAAAGTCCTAGCAAAGTATAGTTTTCATTTCAATCGCGTTTCAACCCTCAATTTAGTGTACGCAGGAGATTTTCGCGGTTTACACCAGAAGCGTTCAAAATGGGTTCATGTTCAAGAAAATATAGGAAAGTGATGCACGTTCAAGTCGGGGATCCTGAAGGGCCCTTGCCGCCGGCTGGCGGGAAAAAACGAAAAACTTTGCCAATGGAATAGGAACAAAACAGGACGAAGAAGCAAAAGGGCGAGGCCCGACGTCAAAAGCTGTGCGAAAGACGACTATGCGACGAGACGCTGGCGAAAGCCTGTCTTGGTAACCATATCAAGGGTTCGGACGAGCAAACATGCAACAAGTCATCCGAAACCGTGTCGAATCGTACTCCATGAGTATTGTAAAGGATTCTTCAGGACTAATGCACTTGACGAAGGAGATGAATCGCGGCGTGACGGGCATCAAAACAGTCGAGGTTCCGGGAGAATTTTTCAACATCATCGTTATGCATCACCTGATGCTTGGCACAGGGGAAACGTCGAGGAGAAAGGAGCGAATGCATGCCCTCCACAAAATTACCCCGAATACCCTTTTCATCGGTACTCGATACCGGCGTGACTCGGATATTTACACGTACGGGGCGAAAAAGCACCTCACGAACCTAAAGAACCATATGAACATGAACCTCACACGTTTCATGATACGTTCCGTCTTTGCGCTGGACCCGTGCCTCTTTCGCAAAGCGATAGACGGGTCACCATCAATGGCATCTCGAACGATAGTAAGAACGAACAGGAGATCGAACTCGTCGACAAGAAGACCTCGCACAGGAGCATGAATGAGGCTTCTGTCATCCGCGCGGCTATTCAAGAGCACCGTGCACTCTTGGGGCTCGTTGACCCAGCAGAACAGGTATCAGAGATGGAAAAAGATGGAAAAAGAAAGATGTTACCCACACGTCCTGCGCTATTTCGTGTATTTGGACCAAGAACTCGAACGCAAGGCTGGGATGGAGCAGGGTGTGGGGAAAAATGCAGAGTCGGTAGAACGGAAGGCTGCGCTTGCGGGTACGCGCTTCGAAGTCGTTCGGTTATGCGAGATCAAGTCGCACTTTGTGACAATCGACTCCAGAGTCCTTTACGGAATACTGAAGGAGATAAGTTCGGGGCTCGATGTACGCAACAAGGAGTTCACCGGTGAAAATCGGGACACGTACTGGACGCATGTCTTCGACGTCAAGCGTCTCAATACGAGCCAGAAACGGTATTCAGAGGTGTCATCGAAACTGAATGAGTAGCCATGTGTGTACACGATCGGCGCCTGAAGGCAGATCGTCATATCGTGCCTTCGGCTTCGCCCGTGACGAAGCATGAAGATGTGAAGCAGGCGGATCCCGCGACGCAGGAGGTTCAGGATACTGGCTTTGGCGGCGGCGCGGACCCTGGGATGACGAATATCATAACGATCGCAGCACCGAAGCGTGCGGGAGATGGTGCTGATGGTAACCTGCGTCAGATAGACATGCGTCTCTTGAGGTTCTCGAGACCGAGATACTACCGAGAATCCGGTACAATGAATGCGAGGAAGAAAATCGAGACATGGAACGCAGGAATGAAGGATCACCTGGAAGCTATGAGCGAGGTGACGATCCGACATGCGGACTTTCAAGATCTGCCAGAGTTCATGGACACTCAAGCTGCTCATGTCGAGGAGCTGCGGAAAGAGTATCGAAAACAAAGGTGCGCTCGTCAGCGTTTGAATCTGTACAGAGAGAACCAGCGTGCATACGCCAACGATTTCAATCCGTTGAGCGCCTTGAAGGAGGACGAGAGTCAGAGGCTGGTAGAAGCGTATGGGGCAGGGCGCTAGCTGGCCCGAAAAGGGACTACGCCAGCTCCAACGACAAGAACACTCAAAGAGTGTACACGGCGTTTTGTTACGATACCAATAGGTGAGTTCCGAACATCGTATACACACCATGAAGTGAGGTGCGTACTTCAGAGGGTCGAGATGGAAACGTGCCAGCGGAGCCAAGAGGATATAAAAAAGTACAGACCGCTGACGGAAGAGCAAATGGGAAGGAGGGCAAAAGTTCGCGGACTCCTTGCATTCGTGAGTACAACCAATGAGGGCAAGAAACGCATGGAGTTTGTGAACCGAGACTTTAACGCCGCAATCAACATCAGAAGATGTGCGCAGCTGGAGAAAAGACCTCCAGAGTTGACACGAGAGAGAATTTTGTCAGACGACCTCTCAAGGTCGAAGTATACGAGAAAAAGTTGAAACCAGTAGCAGGTGGCCGGTCCGAAGAAAACTGGGACGCGTCTGCACCTCAGTTCGAGACGTCTTGTCAAGGGCGCTGTCGTCGCCACGTCAGTATACTGGCGGCGGCGACGTTTGTTTTTCGAGAAGCGTTCGTTGGTATCAGCCGTGGTCGCGCGTGTTTATTCGGTCTTCGACAGGCGCGACATGTTCCTAACCCCAATTGGCACGTCCTGCACTGGAACGCTTCGACGTCCGATAATTGGGAGGCAGCGTTTACGAACCGCCAAGCTCGGGCGTCTGGTGGCTCGCACCGCGGTCCCCGACTCCCTTGAAGTTGCGGTAGCGCAGGCGCAGGAGGCTACTCGGCGTGCCCTGGCAAACTCCTTGCGTCAGCTGCGACTCGAACTCGATACGTCTCTCGGGGACGAGACCTACTCTCGATTGAAGCAAACGTTGCCGTTCTTGCGGCTGCTTTGTTTGGCCCTGCTTCAAAGTGACGAGTCGTTGAGGTCGAGTCTACGAGTCCTTCTTCCAGACGAGGGTGCGGCGGCAGCTCTGCGTAACGACTGGAAGTCCGAAGATCAACTATCTTCAGTTCCGGTATTTTCAATAGAGAGTAGAGTGCGGCGACGTGAGCTGGTCGCCGAAGCACGTGAACATACCGTGACCTGTCTGGCGGTGACGCCGCGCGCTACCGAAGTCGACGCGCTCCAGGAACTGGCTCGAGCTGCGAACGAGCACGATTCACTGCGTTTGATTGTACTCAATCCAGAGTTGATCGATATGGGTGCAACTGGGCTGGGACTCGCAGCGCGTCGCCTGCGCGATCGCCTCCTGAACGGTCTCGAGCCTGTCTATTATCTGCGCACAGCGCCGTGGGGTCTCGTGCTGCGTGTTTATCCCGACGCGTGGAGCGTCTGGATTGATCGTGAGCGGTACCTGGCCGTGAAAGGAGAGCATGAAGCAGAAAATGCTGCCAATGACGACGACGACGCCTTCGTTTGCATTGCAGACGACTGGCAGGAGCAGCCCACTGGTGATGCGCTCGCAGACCTGGTGGAGTCATTCATGAATCCAGAGCAGGCGTTAAGTGGTCCGTTGGCAGGGCTTATGCAGTCGTGGCGGAGTCTACAACGTTTTCTTCGGGCGCTTCGCCAAACTTAGTATAGTGGAGTGCCGTAAAGGCTTCCCCTGGAGAGCGCGCGTTCGCGAGCCCCGAATGTGCTCTTGGTATCGGCAGTGAGCGGCGGTCGATCACTGCACGTACCGCAAGTGCGAGTAGATGCAAGCCAAGGCATTACGGAATCGGAGACGGAATGCTGCTTGTAGACGCAAGCCCCGAGCACACGCTCAGGCGTGCTCTGTCGTCGAAATGGACAGCGCAAAGCACATCCACTCGCGGTTCGCAGCGACGAGAAGCGCGATCACCGGTGTGATGCGACTTCGGGCTAGGTTTCTGTGATTTGCTCGTTTTAGAGGCAAGACGGGTACGCTCGTTCGATATCAGTACCAGAGGCGTCGGTGTCCGCTTGTCATCGTGTCTTTGATTATCGCCGAGGCCCCGCGTTCATCGCTCGCTCAAGCAGTCTCACTGAATGGGATACATACGAGCATACCCGCTCATTTGAGCAGGCCGCATCAAACTGCCACGGATGTCGCTAGCATGCTCTCTGGTTCAGGCCTGATGAAAGCCAGCTTCCAGAAGGTACGATCCTTCAGGAAATTCTCGTTCACGAGGCGCGCGTGCATACTCCCGCTTCCCCGAGCAGCAATGCCCCGGGAAGCTGCGGCTACGAACGCGGTGCGCACGCTACGGAAACACTCAACCATTCGACGCAAGCGGTTCAGCGCTACCAAACACTCATGGCCCCAATGCGTTGCATGAGCTTGACCGCTGCGGCGGATCAGCGGGATCGCCGCTCACACGCTGCGGTATGCGCAAGGCTTGCAGTTCGGCGCGACGCTTGCGAGCGGCTTCCAGCAGTGCTTGTGCCAGCTGCTGCAGTCGATCCAGCTCTTCGGCGGACATCTCGGAAACCGAGTCTAGGAGCACCTTTTCGAATACCGCTGAATCGAGCGCAGCATTGCCGACTCGCTCGAGCAGTGTGCGAATCGTGTCCCGGAGCACGTCGGAGGAGTTCAGCGGCTCGGCATGCGTTTGAGATTCCGTCTGGAGCAAGAGTTGCCGCTTCCTCATTGAGACATCTTTGTCCTTACGATAGTAATATCTGCCACCGTGCACCGTCGCACCAGCAGCTGCCAGTCGTCGGGTGATCTCAGCCAGGCCCGTTGGATCAAGCAGAAACGAGGTTCCCAGTTCAATCGCGTCATCGTTCATACAAGTCACTTGAGAGCGATAATAAAGGTCCGCAGCGCGTTCAAAACTGCGCACAAGTCGCAAGCGTGCGGCCTCGAGCTCGCCAGTCGGCACCAGGCCTGTGGCCCGCTGTCGAGGATCGACCGCGGGCGTCGCAGCGCCTGCAGTGCACCCGTGCAGTCCGGCTGCGACATGTTCCCGTTCGAAATAGGACAAAACAGCCTGAATAAAGGTATGGTAAACCTTCGGGCACCCGCGGTACTCGTATTCCATACGACCTTCGCGTAATGCAAGCTCCACATTTACCATCCGTTCGGGATGGAACTGAAGACCCACCAGAAAGCGTCCCTGTGTTGGATCGAAACAGTTTGGGTCGTAGAAGGCCTCCACGAGGCCGTCATCGGCGTGCGCCATCGGCTTCAGACGCGGTGCCAGCTTCTTCACGCCCTGGTGATGATACGAATTGACCCAGAGCTCATCTTCCTCGAACCATTGATAGAGCGGTGTATCGCGCACGATTCGAATCCGATGACGGTGGCCGTCGTAGTTGTTATAGTCGATGTGCTTGACGGTGTCACCGAGCTCGGCTTCGATATCGGCGTAGAGGGTACCACCGCAGGCGACGTTCATGACCTGGCTTCCTCGACAGATGCCCAAATAGGGAATGCCGCGCTGGAGGCAGCGGCGAGCCAACTCGAACTCGATCGAGTCCTTCGCTGTATCGTAGGTGGTGTCTTCAGCGTGCCGTTCCCGAATTCGACGCAGCGTTTCCTCATCGGCAAGCACACCGCCCTGATTTTCGTAGTGCTTGTAGAATTTGGGGTCAATGTCTTCACCCTCACAAAGCAAGAGACCGTGGAACGGTTCATACGAGTCCAAGCAGTCGATCATGCGCGGAACTCGCGGCACGATGACCGGCACGGCTCCCCCGCCGAGGACGAGTTCCAGATGAAACTCGCCAACAAAATCAACGAACTTTTGTTTTCGCACGTGGCGACGAGAGACGATGAGCACACGCGGTAGCTTCTTGGCCAACGCCTCCAGAGCGACGCGGTCTTCGAGGCCCACCGTTTCCATCCTCGCCGCAGAAAGTGAGTTTCCCCAGTTGGGACCTGTGAAGAAAATAAGCAGGTTTCTGAAAAACCTGGTAAGAAAGCAGTCTCCAGTAACGAAGAGCAACTATGTTTCTGTGTTTTTGTCAAGGGAAGTGGTGTTGTGAACACGCCGGCGTCTCCATGGTACGGCGTGGCACGGCATTTTTCGACTGACTTGACCCCTCTTGCAGGGCGGTTGCGCTGTTCACAGCCGTCATGTCGTTGAGCGTTAGAGTGGTGCTCCCCGGTGGGGACTTTATCTTCATTCGAGGACTTACATCGAATAGTCTGGTGAAGGACGTGTTGGATCGATTACAGAGCCAAATGCCGACGCTTCCGCCTGGACTGCTCTGGTATCAAGGTCGTGCACTTGCCGAAGCGCATACCCTCGCTGAAGAAGGCATCACAAGCGGCGTCTCGTTGAACTGGACAACCGCGTCATCTAAACCTAAAGAGACTTGGAAAGGAGAACGCATATCAGAGGGCTTTGTTCCCGGGGAGGCGCTCAAAGCACTGGTGCCGTTCAGCGAGCAGTTAAACGCCTGGACGCTTGGAGACCTACGAGCTGGAAAGCTGCGAGCGTTCTGGAGGCTCCGTCAACTGCAGACTCTAGGAACGATAGACGGAGACACAGCCCGGGTTCCAGGTTCCGTCGAAAACGCTCAAGATACTGAGCAGGCGTTGCGAGCCGGACTAGAGTTGGCGCAACGCACGCTAGCTTCAGTGTCCAATACTTCGTTGAGCACACTTGAGAACGAGACAGAGGCCCGCTGGCGTCTTGAGCAGCTAGCTCTGGCACTTCGCTGGCTTAGTGACGGGCTGTTCTGTGTCAGTGCCATCGCGTCGGCGGGTGCCTATTCCGGCCGAGGCGACGCGGAAGAAGCCTTAGGTTGCACCGCTGCACTCCGAGAACTGCTGGGGCGGATCCAGTCGAGCGAGTCCCCCGGGTGCCAAACTGAGCAAGCGGAATCCCAAGCAAATGTCTCCACTTGGCAACCGGAGATTTCATCAAAGTCGACGTCGTCTTCCAGGTCGGGTACATTGTCTTCAAGGGCGACTGGCGCAGGCTCCGTGCTTGCAACGTCGCTTGGTGGCATCGCAGGCGCAGCGACGGCTAAGAAAACGACATTTCGAACACAGGCAGTCCCTGCTGCGTCGGTACCCAAGCGCTCGGCAGCTTTTGCGACAACTCGAAGCGCGCCGGTCATAGATTCTCGACTGGAGTCGCTCATTGACGAGTCGGAGCTGCAGCGATGGAAGGCTTTACTCGCAAGGGATGCGCGATATCAGCCGTCAGCAGGAATGCGGACACTGAGTGTGCTCTATCGCTCTACAGGCCGTCATAGTGCTGGGCTCTGAGAAGCATTATTCGCAGCAGCTGATGCAGCAACAGCATAACCGATTGGACTAGCCTACCATCATCCTCAGTGCACCGGAACCCGGCACTGGATGCTCCGGCAGTGCTTTTACCTCAAATCACTTGACGGCGTATAGCAGCATTCTAAGAAAATTCAAGAGAAGCAGTACCAAACAGGAACGATGCTCGCTGATCCCTTCTGATCATAGGAGGACGCGATGTCCAGCGTTTCACGGCGAGCGAATCCGCCTCTTGTAATGAGTTCTCTAGTGCGACGCGCTTGTGAAACGTGGAATCGCACCACCAACATCATCAACACCAATACCGTTACGATCGCCATGACTATCGCCAGAGGCTAACATGCCTCTGCGCGGCTTGCACCATGCGCTTTCACGGAGCGCATATGTTCCAAATCCCACAGAGCAACGAGACTCGCGTCTGGTGATGGTCCTCAACGCAGCGGCGGCCTGGATTCTCAGGGCTTGTTTGAAGGCGAATGTTGCGAAGAGCATTCGGTCTCCTCGGTAGGCTCGTTCCACGTACTGTAGCGGGGTATGCCCTCGTGGCGCCAATGGTGCACCATAGAACGAGTAAAGGGTGCTATTTTGCGTTCGTGAAGCGGTTCGTCGTGTGGATCATAGACGACGTACTGAAAACCATATTTTTCAGCGTACTGAATAGCTGCCTCTTTCGAGGAAAAAGTGAGCGTTGTTTGCGAGAGCGGATCACCGCTGCTGTACCAACCCATGAGCGGGTTTGTCCAGCGCCCGAAACCGTCCTGAACCTCGAACTCTGCTTTCCAGAGCTGCGTCCGGGATCCTCGCCCTTGCTGCGTTGCGGAACGAGCAGGTCGGTAGATGCGCAACCGCCGAGACCGGTGCTCGTCGGGAGTGCCGCTAACGCGCCCGAGGGCACCACGGGTGTCCTCAAAAAGCCTTCGCTGACCACTGAGTGGGTTCTGCCTTTGGAGTATATGTTTCCACAGCCCACTAGCTCTGTGGAGAACGTAAGCCATGGACACGGAACTCGCAGACGCGCCTGGAGCAAACCGCTGTTCGTTTGTTGAGCGTGCCACAGCGGCGTGCAGTCAGCGGCGCAATGCCGACCTTCATGTCTGTGCCTGCGGAAAGGCGGCCTGCTTGGGTGCTTCTTTTTCTCTTGGGTGCAGCATCGTTCACGGGGGCTAGGGAACCCCGATTGCATGCAATTGCTATCGATATCCGGAGAAGAGTCCATCGTACCACACCAGACCTTCGAGTGCCACCATTAACCACCATTATCACTGTCTGCAATTACCTCCAGAGATTCTGGTTATATTGTGTGATTCTCCGGTTGCCAAGCACGCTACGAGTGCCTGTAGCAGCGGTGCCCGTATGGACGTCGACTCGACAAGTCGATGATACTCCCTTGTCATGCCGTGTCGCCATGTAAAGGTATTTCGCACCCGCGTGCATCACCACGCGATCCGGTGTGTCGTCCGGGTCGCGAATCGGAGACGCTTTCGCTAGTGCGCGCTCATCGACTGTGTTTTTACCACCATTCCTAGACTGATCTCTATCAAATGCTATCGTGACAGTGCAGCGGTCTCAGGATACTGCAGGAGTGCGACGCTTCCTCGGGCGCCGCATCGACATGGCTGCGTAGCAGCGGGCGATTGTTCAACGATACAACATACGTATGCAGAAACGCAACACCTCGCTTTGCTTCACACTGATGTATCCTGTGGGCGCACACTGTATCCTCTGCAAGGATACGCACACTTCATCGAGTGAAGTAGATGACTGGAAGAGGCCTCGCAGCCACCGATACGATGCTTGCTGCAGATAAATCTGTGCATCTCTCGTGCAATAGCGCTTCAGAGTCACATACACGCTCCGTTCGCCCCAGATGCGTCTTCATAAGCGTCTTTGGTCCAACAAGAGCCAGGAACCCTGCACTGAAGCATATACGCAGAGGCGATTGTGCGGAAAGCAGGGTTTCTTCCGCCGAGGCGGCGCAACATTTGTCCGTGCGAATCGTACCACGAATACTGAGAGAATACAGCTGTTTCCCGGAAACCGTTGTTATCACCTTGATCCAGATGCCACCGGTGTTCTGCTCAGAGTTTGCAGTTGGATACCTTAACACGATTTATATCGACATGATGGAGACAAGTCCGGGAATCGGAGCCTACAGCCAGCGTGCAGGCAACTGCGCTGCGCTAGCGCTGGGCGTCTTCGCGTCGTTTTCGCCATACACATGCACACACAGAGGCATACAATCACTCCAATCTGCAACCGTGGCACGTTCAACTGGAACACAGAACAGCTCGCTCTGACCATTCCCTGCGATTTTTTCCAAGAAAGTTCGTAATTGTACGGTCTCGGCACTCGAAATGCAGCAAGACCGGCCTACGTATTCAAACGTGGATTCAGGATTCTTGGGCGTGTTCTTTTCGGAGTGGCGCGTTCGACCGTTGCCGCGGCAAGTCGCTACGCTACCGGAATCAAGATGATTCGCAACACCCTCGAAAAGCCTCCGTATAATCATCGATATTATCATCCAAGTTATACGTGCAAGCCTCCATTCGTCTCCATTCCTAACGTAGAACACATGCACCGCACCCTTGCTTCAGGTTCTCAGTCAGTCTTTCTGTTTCAAGGAAACTGGAGGGTGCAGCGAAATGCGCTGCTGGATTGACGAAGAGAAAACCTCGACGTTGTTCCTCGTGATACGCTCACGAGCGCATGCCGGAAGCTCGCTGAACTTTTCACCTCAAATAGTCGATCTCGTTCCAATAACAAAGCGTCCTCCCTTGATGGCATTCGACAGCAACATGATACCTCTCACGAGACATGCTCCCAGAGGCGCGTGCATCCTCTGGTTGCACCATTCAGGGTCTTTGCCTCGTTATTGAGTCGTCGCAGCGATTGCTTCCAGTGGAAAGGGCGCGACCGCTTTGCAACAGGAATATGTTGACATATCGAATATCGATACGACTGTTCCTCAGGTTTGGATCTTGATTCCATTACCTATTTCATCACAGACAACATCGCGTTCAACAAACGCCGACCAAATGGAACAGCGCGCGCTTGCTGTTCCAGCAGACAGTGTACTCAAGGAGAGGATCGCCCAGAACAGATCCGTCATACGACGCTGTGATATGGAGTGCGGAAACGGAGCAGCGTATCGAAGGAAACCTCCTCGGCCCGGTCAAGTGCCTGTACCGAGCGATGAAGAAAACGTTCACGCGCCACCGCGTGGCCCTTGCCGGAGAACGAGGAGTCCGTCTGACGGACTTGCGTCCACACCTGACCACAGTCAAGTGTCAGCGCTACGCAGGGCGCACCGATGCAGCACACAAAAGAATGTATACTGCAAGCGTCTTCGAAAGACGGAAGCGGTGTACCCGGGCCTTGAACGCTTCCAACAGCATCCCTCGATTGCTTACAGCGGAGCTGGGTCGACACGGACGACCGACCGATTATGCAGCCCGAGATAAGAGCGGAAAAGAAAGCAGTCACACAAAAAGCCCGCAAAGGCTGATATTGACGACACTGGGAAGAAACCGAAACTTTAGAGTGTACGCTCGTATCCTTGGATCTGTTCCACGGTATTATTCTGACGTGAGCGTCGTACTACAGCTCGAAACTCCAAACTCCTCGACAGGTCTCCAATGACCCTATTCCAGTTTATAGCAGCAACGGTGGCTAGCACTCGGCTCAGCGCAACTGCAAAGCGTGCCCGGCACTCCGGGAGACACCCCGCGTGCGCGCAGCCGCATCCGGTGTGCGTGCATCTCGCCCGCCGCTGCTGGGCCACCACAGCAGCACAGCAGCAGCAGCAGCAGCAGCAGCAGCAACAGTAGCAGTGGACGTCCACACGAACGGCACCTGGGATCGTACCCGAGGCATCGCCCGGTGGACAAGCCGGTGGTGCAACGCGTCCCTGCTGCTCTGTGGATATGGCGGGGGTTCGGGAGCGTGATTCTCTCGAACCTTCGAGAGAGCCTGCTCCACGGGTGCAGCGAAAGAGCTCTCGTGACGGGAGCGAAAGCAACCCGAACCGCAAAGCGAATCGTTGGTCCTTCTCCGGCATCGAAGAGGCACTCGAGTTGCCGAGCGCCCGAACGAATTCCCTGTCAGCACTTGATGTAGACAACACGAGAGCAGATTCAAGCCGGAGACGACGTCGTGACGCGACCTCGACAACTTCCTCCAGTTCTACGGCAAGGTCGCGCAGCCGCACCCCGGAACGGTTCGCTTGTCGACAGCTGGCGTTTCGTGCACCCCCTGGAGTCGAGAGATTGGCGTACCATAGCTATGGGCTATTCCTTGGAAAGGTCGAAACGCTGCGTTTAGGTGCGCGTAGCTTCTTTCGAAAAACGGTTCCACGCTTTCTGAGTGCTTGCTGGTGTCTGCTGCAGTTGCTTCTGCTCCGTGCCAGGTTCAATCCGACAGCATTCGTCAAAATGGAGCAGCTTCTGGGCGGGTCCTGCTGGATTCGACGCCCAAGGAGTCGAGATGGCTCTGCTTCGCAACCATTAGATGCGAAAGCGAATGACAAACGTGCTTCAAAACAGGTGAAAATGGGCCGTGATGCCGAGCGCAGCCGCTCTGCCCAGAACTCGACCGAGCCGCAGGCGAAGGGGTTTTCTTCTCGATTGGCTGCAGCTGGCGACCGCTTTCTTTCCTATATCGCTGCATTTGGATTGCTTGACATTTCGCCATCATCGATCTTGGGTGGCATCCGCAAGCGCCTCGTTCAGTATCACAGTATGTTCTCGTGGGAGGGCGTCGTCGGCCGAGCATCACGCTGCGCAGCCGCGCGAGGCCGGACGACGCTCTACTGGTGTCGCGACACGGTGTTGCGACCCGGCTCAAAGCCAGTGCTACTAGGTCTGGCGTCGGCGCAAGTACTCGGTGCGGTCTCATGTGATATTGCCGAATGGGTAGCGCGAATAGTTCTGGAAACGTTTGCGCGATGCTTTACTCGAGTTCGCGTCGATAGCACCACCCTGATCGACAGTATCCAGTTTGGCGGCTTGTTGCCGCGCTTCGCTCGAGTGTCGTGCGGCCCGTTTCTTGCGTACGCCTCGACGCCGACGGAACGGAAGATTCTTGTGCTCGATCTGGACGAGACTCTGGTTCACAGCAGCTTCAAAGAACGCAATGGCTGTGACATCACCGTCGAGGTTGAGGTCGATGATGTTCCGACGGTATTCTTCGTTCGAAAACGACCGCATTTGGAGCTATTCATTCGAGTCGCTCGCCAGTGGTACGATCTGGTCATCTTTACTGCTAGCCTGCGCCGTTACGCAGACCCCCTGGTAGACGCACTCGATCCAACGCGCACGCTCTTCAGAGCGCGATACTTTCGGGAGGACTGTGTGCGCCTGCCTCCCTATAATTTCGTGAAAAACTTGAATATCATCAGCCCGAATTTGGGAAAAGTCATTATTGTGGACAATTCACCGGCGAGCTATGCTCTCCAGGCAGCCAACGCTCTGCCAATCGACGCTTGGTACGATGACCCATTCGATGAGGAGCTGCTTAACCTTTTACCGGTGCTTCGTAGCCTGAGTATTCTGGAAGATGTCCGCAGTGTACTTGGTTTACGCTTAACGCGAGGTTCATTGATCAGTCGATATAAACCGCTCGTTGCGATGTAGTTAGACCGCTAGAAAATCGGCTCCTTGCGCAACAGCAGCGAAGACACTCCCGCCCGACCCAGAAGCACCTAGTCGACTCCGGCCGCGGAGAGAGAATGTCGCTTTATCCACTTGGTTTCGGAGCGAGCGTCTGCATTGGTGTTCGCAGTGGCACCACAGACAATCGTGACACGAGTCGTCGTTTTACGTAAACGAGCGCACCCTGGGATATCTGTAGCCGCAGGTCCTTTTTGCGTGTTTCTCTCGTTGGTACTCAACAAAATAGTGTTTTACATGAACTGGAGAAAGGTCGAGAACCGACTTTATAGTGTGAATACTAGGTGACGAAAAACGACTTGGCTTGTAAAGGTCAGTGATTCTAAGGTCAGCAGCTGGACGAACCATCCTTGAGGTCGTCCGTATCAAGCAAGTCGTGCGCCCAGCACAGAACTTGGCGAAACCCGTACCCACACAACTGTCTCCAGGTCAATCGGTTCAGCTCCATACCTTATTTGATACTAACTATCAATGAAGCCACCGGATGTGAATCTTCCCTTTTGTTAACACAAACATGAGTAAAGACACAAGGACGAACAAGAAAGAGACAGGCTTCTTTCAACGAGCGTCGCGCGTTGTGCGACCCATGCTCGATTTCGCCGCAAAACGCATACACATCGGATACGAGTGATATTCGCCTTACTCCATGAGACCTCTTTCCGCGGAAATGATAAAGCGCTTCATGGGTTCTCCAAAAACGGCAAACTACTGATTACAAAGCAGAAATACGAGAGAGGGAGGACGTTGTCAGCCCAGCGGCGACTCAATGACACGGACGTTGACAAGTCGCAAAGCACGGAGGACCGTTCACCACCTCATTCCTCGTCGCAGTACTTTAGGACTGTTGCGTGCCACATTCACCTGCCCTGGTGTATGAGACTGCATCGCTTTCCAACAATCTAAAGCGTTCAAAGAGTACGCAGGTGAGACTGGCAATGAGCTGCTCTCCATGGAAGCCCGTTCTCTCTGATTCGATCCATTCGAGCGGTTTTCTTGTATTGTGAAACGCCTGTTAAACGCTCAAGGACCACTAGACGAGTCCTTCGCATCTATGACAACGTTCTTCGAAAACTGGGTCTCTACCTTTACCAGACTTGCACTGCTGAGTCGCTTTTCTGCTCGTATGCAGGAGGCAGCGGAGAGGTGCGTTTCGGCATTTTTTGCGCGCTGACGGCGGTCAAGGTGGCGAGCGGGCACCCCACGACTAACACATACAAACATAGAAAAGGTAAACTTAAGTGCCGCCGCCCATTCAGTGCGTCTAAATCCCAAAGAAGAAACACGGATGTGGAGTAGAGCGATCAATTGAATGCAAAACCTCCGATGATCGTAAAGCCGGAAAACCCAGCAGACAAAGAAGCGAGCGATCCTCCCAGATAGGGGATCAGGAGCGGCACGAAAAAAGCCTGTTCAAGCGGAAAGATCCATCCGGAATCCTTGTCGACACCTCACTACCAGAACATACGGACGGGGAGATGCCCCTAAAACGCAAGATCTCGGACTGCATTCGGGACCACGTAGCGTCTCTTCCCGGGGGAAGGCACGCTGAGCTACGCCCGTCTTGCCGCACCTCATCAAGCAACTGTTCGTGTGAGTTTCGGACGCCGGGCCGACCCAGAATGTCCAACCAGTACACGTATGCATGTTGTAGGGTTTCCATCCAAGGCGATCTCGATGACATCGACGCATCACGAGCAAAGATGGATGCTGGAACAGGTGGAGCAGAAACGTGTGAGATCGCGCTGAACGCATAAATCGGTGTGAATCAGTTCTCTGAAGCTCACTTGACGAGGCAATCGAAAATGAGAGGCTTGCCACCGCATGATTCCATCAGCAACCGAGCATGCAAGCACTTGTCGCACCAGGACATGAAGGCCTCGTTCAAAATCCGGAAATGACCCTTACTGGTGGACTATCCAGCGGATTCGTATCCAGCGACTTTACGAGGAAATCCCAAAGCGTCTAGTCTAGGCAGAGTATTAGAATGCTGAACATTTTCAACGAAAAAATCAACAGTTCGGAGAGAGGGCATTGGATTACCGCCCGCAGCGAGGCACTGGTATGATACGTTAGGCAATCCGAGTATGCTGGAGCGCCCTGCATTTGTTCCGATACGAATTTCCTGTGCAAATGTTTGAGGATCATCGTGTTTCATGATTCCATGTAACTGAGCATACAATGACACAGCACCGCAGAGGGCAACTTCTCCGGCCCCAGAGAGAAATCTTTCCCGAAAGTGCTGCCGTCTCGCAGCAGCGCTTGGTACAGCGTTCCTGGACTTGAGAATGATTTGGATGCGCAGAGGCCACGCTAGAGCATATGATTGAGGGTGCGGCACCAGCCAACGGACCGCGCAATGACGAGGATGCTTGCAAGCCTGCACCTCATTGCTGCGTGCAGGATGTACACCAGCACACGACATTTTGGTGCACGCGTGTGACTTGACTGTGTTCGTAGAGCCTGGAGCAAGCGACCTGCACCACGTACAATAGAGCGTCTAGTATAGATCATGCTGTACGTCATCACTTGGTCGGAGGGAGGACGCGCACCCGCTCCTGCCCAAAATGCGCCCGCAAAATGGGTTCCAGCTTGTTGCGATCGCCGAGAACCAAGGTTATCAAGGCATCATCATCGATGCGGTCTCGAGCCGCTTGTTGCAGGGAGCGCGCATCCACTCGTTCAATGCCTGCTCGTAATTGTTGCAGAAAGTCGTCGGGGTACCGATGGAACCGGTACAACACAAGACGACGGAGCATTTCGCTCTTATTCGGAGCAAGCTGAAATACCATGCTATTCAAGACATAGTCTTTCGCATAGTTCAACGCGTCTGGCGAAACCAGCTCGTTATCGAGTCGTCGGAACTCGGCCTGGATGCCCTCAACGAGCGCAGGCACCTGAGCGGTCTCGGTCTCGCCACCAGCGATGAATACCCCGGGATAGTTGTACTTTGGCGACCACACGCCATATACCGAGTAAGCGAGACCTTTTCGTGAGCGTAGCTCATCGAACAGGCGTCCGCCGAGGCCATTCATGAGGGCGTTCATGACATCCAGCGCAGGATAGAGTGGATCTCGTAGCGTGCCGCCGAGTTCGCCCATCGCCACCTGAGCCTGAGTGAGTCCCGGCTTATCCACCAGCAGAACCAGCGACGCATTCGGGTTCGGCCGGGGCGCCGGTGCCAACGCCATTCTGGGCGGGTCGACGAGTCGCGACCAGTCACCAAACGTCTCTTCCGCAAGCCGACGAACAGACGCTCGATCCAAATCGCCATACAGCACCAGAAAAGTATTGAAATCCGGTCCGAAATGATCCGCATGAAAACGAAACAAATCATCTCGTTCAATGCGATCGATGGACTCGTCGCTCGATTCGCGAGCAAACGGCGAGACGCTTCCGTAGACGAGCTTTGCAAACGTACGCCGGAGCACAGAGCTGGGTTCATCGTTACGACGCGCGATGTTAGCGTGCTGGTGCTGCTTCACGAGCTCCAGTCTGGGTGCAGAGAAAAGAGGCGCTCGAACGAGTGAGCTGGCTGCCCGCAACACCTCACCTAGGTCCGATGGTTCGCACTGGAAAGCGATTTGAAATGACTTGACCCCCAGTGACGTTTCGATACTTGCGGCGCGATTCTCCAGGAAATCATCGAGCTCCTCGGGGCTATATGCTGCGCTACCGCCCTCTCGAATAAGAGCGGTAACCGTCTCCGCGAGCCCTATCTTGTTCGGCGGGTCCAGCCACGAGCCCGCCTCAGTGAGCAGAAAACCGCTGGTGAGCGGGACTTCATGGTCTTCGAGGATCAGAAGATGAAGGCCGTTCTTAAACGTCTCTTCGTAGATCGACTCTAGGGTTGGTAGAGCAGGTAGCGTCGGAAACGACAACGTTTCCCAAGGTGCGGGACCCGGTTCTGAACGCTCTGCGCTCACCTCAGTACACGGTTCCACCAGAGCGACAGCCTGATCAATGTCGTGGGAAAAATACGGGCTGAATCCAAGAAGGACAGAAAAGCCTATGACTGCGAGCTTGGCCAGCCTCTGCAAGGACGCCACATTAGGTCCAAGCTGCTTCCGTTCGGGCGTCGCGCAAGCTCGCCCCAGCCTCAATCTCGTTGCCGCAAGTTCATGTCGCCTTGTGAAGGGCGAAAAGGCCTCTGCTCGTACGAGCTTGCCACGGCCGAGTCGCTCTCTGCCTGGCGGGATCGCAACGAAAGCAGATTGCACGCACGCTCGCATAGCACTCCCTGCTACAAGCGTGCCCTTTGTACCACTCCAGCGACCGCAAACAGTAATAGGTCTAGGGAGGCCGCTTTTTCCGACAAAAGATCCTTGTCCTGGCGAGATATTTAGCCCCGAGTACCTGACCTCACCAAATGATCGTGCCAGATATGCAAGCATGCGGCGACCCGTGCACGAGCGAGCATGTTGCTTGATGCGCATGGTGTACGCCTTGACAAGACATGTCCAGTAATGGGTAGCTTACCGCTCAGCGCTTTGATCCGCGCACAGGCCATCGGCTGGACGTTCAGGCAGCGATCGCGTACGCACATAGGATTCTAGAAATTTGATGACAATGCTGGAACTGCCAGACAAGTGCGCAGGGCGCCTCCTGCAGTTGACCCTTACATGGCGCTTCTTGAGTCGTCGGGGTAATGCAGTCTTTTAGGATTCGCTGATTACCGCCTGTAGGCCTGTTGGCTCACAATGGACGTCAGTGCGGCGTTAGATAAAGGTCAGATTCGGGGCCTCATCGGCATGGAGGCACCTTGACCGATTGTCGCAGATGCCCAGCTCGCCTGCGCCTTTTGATTGCTAGCTGGTCAGCGTTTGCGTGCGCTGCACTGGTTCGTGAGCAGACCAACGCGTGCGCGCACTTTACACGAAAACATCACCGAATTGCATTTCGTGGCGAAGCAGCGGTGGCCCGTGGGAGCTAGAACTGCGGATGCTCGAATCGCATCGTCTTTTAGAGAGCTGCAGAATTTGGTCTGAATGCCCACGTTTGGGAGACACCCGGGCGTCGGCACTGCGGATGCACAACTGCTATCGTCAGGTACGGGCTGCCTTGGTCATTCACGGAATGCTTGGCCTTGAGGTCGGCACAGGAGCTGTCCGGAGCTCCATAGTATCGGCGAAAACAATCAGCAACCAAGTATCGCATGCACCCGCTTATTCGGGAATCGCGAACGCCACGGAATTGCTCCATCTCAGAATACCCGTGAATTCCTCGGACAGACGCAGACGCCAGCCGGCATGATGCCGCCGAGCTCGTAACGTACCGCCCGCATCGCGTAAACACCGTCGATTCGAAGCGGCTGTGGGGTTCGCACGCGTGTGCAGCGCACCGTCAAAAAGCCTAGCAAGCATGAGCATGGTGATGAGATACCCAAGTTGGCCGCATCAGGTCTCTCGGTATCAAGCCCGGAGCTGCCTGCATCAGGTGCAACAGGGCCACGGCAGGCTCCGCAGCGCTCGAACGACTCGAATAGCCGTTAGAGTGCCCCGGTGGTCGCAAACAGCACCCGCCGCATCACCAGAGATTTCATTCAATTCGATCCGCTGAAATGTCAGTGCGCAACACTGCCTGACCGCTGCGGTACCTGGCAGAGAAACCCTGCTCCGGGTACGTCGATACCCACCCTGGAGCCGGGAATTCCCATACAGTACCATCGATCCTGTCCTGAAAAACAGCAGCCTCGCCTGCAAGTCGCCATTGCATTCGCAGCTGATTTCCATTCTTCTGATGGTGTCTGGTCGATGCATCAAGCCTTGGACCCTAGGAATGCGCGACGAGGATCAACAGCGGTAAAAGTATCAGTGATGCTTTTCATCTGGTGTCAGAAATGGCGATGACCCCGTTGCCACTGCCACTGGTGTCATCCAAAGCACCGGGCGAACGCTGCGCGCTACCAGCATGGGCGCATTCGTTCGTGCGAACGCTTCAGCGCTGTGCAGCTGCGCTCCATGTCGAAGTATGTTCCTATCATCTATATATGGAACAAACGATAAACCATCTTTCTTGGAACTTGTTTCACAGGAGCAGCTGCTGTTGGGCTTGCGACCGGCACTGGACCGAGTGCTCCACGGCCTGTGCGAACGGTTCTCCGGTCAGCACTGGTTACGGGCCCTGCACCGTCGCACTGACGAGCTCTGGTTGCTGATTCTGCTCGTCGTTGAAGGCCGCTCGCTTTATTCGAACGGAGCCACTGTTGCAGAGAGTTTTTACGGACTCCGAAGACGCACGAATGAAACGTCCACACTGGCCTCGCGACCAAAAGAGGAGCATGGGCCAGCGCCTGGTCTGCCAGCGGCAGCGGTATGGAAAAGCGTTTTGGAAAGCGCAATATTGCCGTATTTGAGAACAAAACTTGACGCGTTGTATCAGGAATTTTATATCCAGGCTAGCCTTGGCTTAGACGGCTTCTGGAGCTGTTTTTGGAAGCGACTATTCCTCCGCCTCTACCCTTTCTTGCGAACGTTGGACCACTGCTTCGTGTTTCTCTTTCGTCTTCTCTATCTGTTCGGTCGAACCGAGTACTACAGCTGGCCTTTACGACTTGAACGAATCGTTGTCGTGCGAGCGCCCTACGCCGCTGGGCTAGTCCAGGGGCGACCTGCGGCTACACTGCTGCAGCGGTTCCTGGACCGCGCGTTCTCTGGCGGCAAGCTCGCTCTTATAGTAGGACTTTACACGCTTCGTTTCGTGGACTGGTTTCGATCCAATTTAGAGCGCGAGCGCCGTGAGCAGGTTCGGTCCTTGCCTTTACCACCACCGCCAGAGCCTCTGGGTCCGCCGCAGACCCACGCGTGGACACCAGGCGCTTGCGCTCTTTGTCACAGAGCGGACTGCTGCGAGCCCTCTGTTTGTCTGGTCAGCGGCTTTGTTTTCTGTGACGCTTGCTTACGCGAGCACATTAAGATTCATCGGCGTTGCCCGATAACAAAGTTTCCCGCATCCGAGTTGGACATACGTCGGCTCTACTTCTCAGACGCTCTATGACGCGGTGATGCGCAGCGGTCTCTCGAGCGATGTTCCAACATCGTGCCCTCCAGACGTAATGCTCACTGACTAGCCATTATCGATAACCCAAGGCATGTTCCTGCCGTCGAGTTCCAGCTAGAGCCTCACATGCCTGCACAGAGGGTGTTCTTCGCGTGCCACAGCAGCACACCGCGGGTGCGCGGTTGGTCTCCGCACCAGCGAATGCAGACACCACAAGCGCTTGCGCAGAGCTCGTTTTCGGGCCTATCCAACGGCCTCGAAGAACGGTTGCCTCCGCATCTGCTCAGCAGGTACTCGCTTACGGTTCCGTGCTGCGGCGTTCAATAAAGTTCCTGGTTCGTTCTTGCAGCATTCGGAGCATGAACCGCTCACGCCGTAAGTGCTCGTGCGCGGAGCGGTTGGCCCCCGGCTCAAGCGTTTGTTGCTCGACAGCGTGAACGTCCATCTCCGAGATGTTTACCTCAAAGTTTGCCAGGTTCGCACGTTCCCGTGCTCTCTGCATGCGCTCTTTGGACAGTTCGAGGCGCTTCCGCAAAAGTTCTTCCAAGTTCGTTTTGTCCAGCTTGGCTGGCCAGTAGAAACCGTCCTGTGGTCCCACTAGGATCGGCTCTAGTCTACGCTCCTCCGGCGGATCAAGCTTCATCTTCCGTAACTTGAACCGGAACGCCCCACCCTCGTTGACAGTCCAGTTCACGAGCCGGAAAAAAGCCAAGGAACTCAAAGACCCCACGAGAAAGTATACAAGCGGTGCTCTCCAGGTCGATAGTCGCGAAGCCTCAGAAAACGCTCGCATTTTCCAAAGAGTATACCTTTCGTTTATAGCTCATTCAGAGATGTACAGTAGAACACAAGGTGCAACTGAAACAGGCATAGTGCGCCTTTACCTGAAACGAAAGCGAAACAAAATCGTTAGGCCGATGCAGGCACCTGCGGCGTGAAGCGCTGCAGCTGGAGTGGCGAAACGTTGCGGCTGTGGTACTGCCGCTGGACCCCGCAGGTGTGCGGGTGCGCTCCACGCACGATCACAATCATTCCAGTAGCAAACAGTGCGGATGAACCGTATAGTTCGCAGCGCATAGCTCGTTGGTAAGGACCAGGTTGGATACAAAAGCGCGTGCAGCATCGAGCATTAGTGTCAAAATCCAGCTCCGAAAGTCACCTGCTCCAGAGGAGTCCCTTGCACCAGGTGCCGGTCATACGAATTGCATTCAGAAGCAACACAAGCACCGTGCCAATGACACACGCACATGATGCACCAATGTAGGCATTGCGAGACCGTTACATTCTGATGCTGAGCCTTCTTGCCGCGTGCTCTGAAAAGCCAGGTCATTGGCGGTGGCTCTCGCGATGAGGTTCTGCATGAAGCACCGCTCAGCGCTTTAAATGTACGGACAATGCGGTAATGGGATCCACTAAGGTTCCGCTGCAATGCATGTATTTCCAAGCCCAGCGCTCGGTGGTGTCATCCATGCAGTTGCTCTCCTGCACGGAAACGGAGACGCTGCGGCGCACAGCCACAAACGCTCTGGTACGACCTCGAGCGAAAGCGGCGATTGCATCATTCTACAGAAATCGGGCCAAAGCTGCTGCTCAACTTCAAACGCAGATGCAGCGATGTGCATACACAAGTATAAGCGGCACGAAAGACCTCGCTACTGGAGCGATCGCGTAACGAGGAACCCTACTGATCCGAGTACGAACCTTCGAGCACTCGACGTCCACGATACAGACCGACGGGGTCCCTGCTCCCGTGGCTAGTCAGTCCCCAGCAGCCAATATCCGCTGATATTGCTGGTAGCCAGCGAGACATCATCGGCAGAGACGCCGTCGCTCCGAGCTCAGACTGCTAAGCGTCAAATGCTCGCGTTTTCATGGAACGTCAGGTCCGCCGATCCAAGAGCGACTCGTCTCTGGTATAGCCCGACGTATGGCATCACCATATAATGAAGACGCATCGTGATGGAGTTGCCACGAAGTGTTTCGTTCGGAAACGCACGCAACGGATATTTGGCTCTCTCACCTATGAGTCGGATAACTCGGCTGTCCCTGGATCCGACTACTTTATCCCACAGAGTAACTTGGCTCGACGCGTTTTTACTCTCTGCAACAATGAAGACATAGAGCTGCCGGTACGTACCTCTCCAGACGGGTTGGAAGTCAGCTTCCATATCTATGGAGAGAAACGCAGTTTCCGAGGCACGCGGTAAGTTACCGTGGAACCCCAGGATGCGCCCTCCAAAGTTCTTGACTGTGATCTGTGGACATCGCGCCGTGCGCACTGCGTCTAAAGCAACCTGCAGTGCCAGCAAGATCAAGAACCAGAAAAAGCAAGTAGCAGCGTAGGAAGTGAGGCGCTGCCTCCAGGTAGACGCAACCATACTGGACGCTACCAAAAACAACTGCAAATGACTTGCCGAACGATCACACGTTCCTCCTTGTGCGAATACGCTCGAGATCTCCGTTCAATAACGTCTGCACTGAGAGCAAAAAACGAATGACGCTGCTGGGCCCTGGTCGACCTGCGCCCAGCATTGACCAATCCTAGTTTCGCGGAGACGACTGCTGATGATTCGCGTTCGCGCCGCTGCCACGGCAACGCAGGGTCACAAGCTGCATCACCGATGCTGGAAAGGCACGTCCCATGCAAGGTCCAGCACATCATGTTCTCCAAGGGACGGCGCTGTACGAACCAGTTCCTCAGACGCAGTTTGTAGCTGCGTATCTGCATCGAGATGGATCGCTGGTTAGAACTGGGGGACGCACTACACAACGCTGCCTGGCGTATGCTGGAACGCTTCACCTCGATGTATGCAAAGAGGCGCGCAAATACCGGTGCAGTTCAGCCGGACGGAGCTCGACGAATCGCTCGGTGGAAGCAGGTATCAGCATCTGCGATTCGAACGCATGTCAATGTCGAATGGAACGGGGTCTCCGACTCGAGCGTATACACGAAAATTCGGGTCTCTTTCTCTGGTCGTCAGCACTAGCGTTTGCGGAACTGTTCTGTGACTGCTTCCTTTTCCTCTGTGTGGCCGTCGGCTTTCCGTACGGTGTCCTGCTCTTTCCCTACAATGTCCTTCGTTCGCAGTGGAAGGGTTTCGGTGGCAGCGTTGAATTCCTGAATGCGCTGCTTCCGCCTGTTACCGATGCATTTCATCCGCAGGCGAAAGCGGCGACGTGTACCTCGCTTGCCATTTTCATCTGCATCGTATACAGCTGAAGTGCGCCTTACATAGCGGTGGCACGCAAAACTGGTCAGCTGCTCCCAGAGGTCCGCCATACATCCACATCTAAAGGCCACAGCGCGGCGCGTGGACGCTTGCTTTATCGCTTCATACGAGCGCTTGACGAGCCCATAAAGATCCCCTGGATGCTCCCCGCCGTTTCTTCGCCCGGGGTCGTACACTGCGATCGCGGGCCTCTTCGGGGTGACGTTCTCGGTCAGTACTCTGTGCAGTGGAGACGCAAGCGCACAGTGTCCCATTCGATAGAGGATATCTGGAACGCAAGGTTGTCTATGATGGAAAGAGTACAGGAAGCAAAATCCAGCATGGAGAACAAATCAAGAAATTTCGATTCATCTATGCTACCCTCGCGCAAAGCGATGGTGCATTCTCGACTAGAGGCGATCGCAGCGACGACAGAAAGTCTCAGTCCAGGGCCCCCTTCCATGGAATCAGAATCGAGGAGAGCCTCTGGGGGCATATCCAGTGGGCGCGATGATGCTGTTGCGAAGTGTTGCCTCGCCGATGCCCGCAAAGGGCGGATTGTATGCCTTTTAAAGGGATTCAATCATTTGAAGAGCCAAGTCCAGTGAACTTTCGACGTGCGCTTGTGAAAAAAGTCATCGGGAAACGACGCGGATTTTTTTCCGCATCCATCCTGCGGCGCGAATCGTTGTGCCGCAGAGGAGCCTCCAAACAGAGCGAGGGAAAAGTTGAAGAATACGCGATCTGATTCTTCCACATACGTACGGAAAGGAGAAGGGTGAATGCATGGAAGTATGCATTGGAGAGTGATATCGGTTATGTTATGAACTCAAGGGGCACTGCCTCGGAGATGCCAATGGGAGATGACGACCAGGAATCTTTAACCTATGTATTACACCATGAGCGCTTATTCCTTCATTGAAATATTGGGGCGCTATCCCTAAAGAAAAGCTCGTGAAAAAACCAAGGCACGAACAGAGAAAGCAGTTCTCATTCCGTTTCCATCCGACATGGGTGCAGGCAGCGGGTCCGTCGAGGTGGATAACCACGAGGATCCAGCGCTTCGTGCAACTCCACACGCTTGGGTCCTGATCAAAGGCCCACGTCGCAAAACGGCGCCAGAGTCCGCATCCAATAGCGGAACGGAGTCAAGGTACTCTGGAATCGTTCAAGCTGCTGAGTTTCTCCATCGCTTGGTGCCCGTCGCAAAACGGCGCCAGAGTCCGCATCCAATAGCGGAACGGAGTCAAGGTACTCTGGAATCGTTCAAGCTGCTAAGTTTCTCCATCGCTTGGTGCCGCGCCGGCGAGTCCGCATGCACAGCGCGTCGGAGCACAACCTGAAGACGACATACGACCGCTCGTTATGCGAAAAACTGCTTGAACGAACGTCCTTATGGGAGTCGATAATCGGTTGTATCTCTGAGCTGCATACGTACCAGCGCTACGGGCATCCATTGAATGCTCGGCACCCAAATGATCATAGGAAATTATCAGTATTCCCAAAGAGACCAATAGATTATAACCTGTAGAATTTTTTGCCGTATCTTGTGGAATAACGGATTCTTTCTTACGTGCTGGTAACAATCGCCGTCCGAGCGATGCCTTGGTGGTCGTGCACACGATCCTCCACTTTCGGCGCTCTGCGATGCAGCCGAAAATGCAGTGGCGGCGCGCTCCATCTGGGCCTTTAAAGCACGTTTCGAACGAACAAAACCCGCTTACCAGGATGCAGCGCCCAGAGGGCCCAGGGACGCACACGATTCCTATGCCGAAACTAAACTCAGCAGAGGATGTTTTCACTTTTTGGTTTGGGGTAGAGCCGTCTCTTGAAAAACGCCGAAAGTGTCTTTCCTCCTTCAGCTACTTCGAGTCGCGCGTTCCAACGTGGTTTCTCGGGAAGAACAAGGAGTTCGAGCTAGTTCAGCTGGAAAGCGTTGACCTCGTGCATCGAGCCGGGCGAGGCGAGCTGCACGGCGGCGAATGGGACCAACCTCTTGGGTTGCTTGCTCGGATCTTGCTGACGGATCAGTTTCCACGGTGCATCTGGCGCGGACGCGCGGAAGCCTTTCAGTACGACAACGTAGCGCGCGGCATATGTCGTGCAATCCTCGAGAAGGGCTGGGACAAGAGCGAGTTTTTTTTCGCAGAGCGTATATTCATATATCTACCTCTAGAGCATAGTGAATCCCTCGCAGATCAGCGCGAATGTGTTCGTCTGATGCGCACCGCAGCAGCGGGCTCGCCATGGCTCACACGCTGGAAACACGCGCGCAGCGTCAACGTGAAAATGGCTGAGGATCATCTCCGCGTAATCGAAAGGTTTGGACGATTCCCGTATCGCAACGAGTCCTTGGGTCGGGCTTCATCGCCCGACGAAATAGCATGGTTGAGATCAGGGAACTTGCCGGTATTTGCAAAGAGCCAACTCGCATCATCGCAGCACAACGAGGCCGCGAGCACCGAGCCAGCTTCTGCGGGCGGGAATGCATCCACAGAACGTGCTTTTGGCAGAGTGTCCCGGTCACCGTGGACTGCGCTATCGGCTGCGGTGCTGGCCATTGGAACTGCAGCTGCCATCAGCTATCGCATCTACCAAAGGCGCCACGAAGTCTGACGTCTGATGGGACTCATTGACCATCTGGTTTGCTTTTCCGCGATGCGCAACGCCAACGCAAACTGGTGCACCAGGATCACATTTGGTGACAACGCCTCCCCGCGAAGCTCAGCGGTCATTGCTGGGTAGCCAAATTACCGATTTCATCGGATACCGCAAGGCACCATCATCAGCAGTGGCAGGTCTTCTGTTATGGCTCTGGGATAAATGGTGCATTCGTTGGAATCTGTACCGACTCTGGGACGCAGTCTGGAACGGAGGGATCTGATGGCGTGCCGCCTTCTCAATCTGTATCAGACGAGAATGGAATGGTGAACTGCTCGCGCTGTTCCTGCATTTCGGTTTTTTTCGAACATTTCTGGAGTTGGTGGCGAGCTTCGACATTCAACGTGAAGCAACGAGGGACGATGGATTCATGAATATTTTAAGGATTTTTGGTCGTCTTTTCCGTATGTCGTCTCTGATTCTATGTCGCGGGAATTCGTTACATCAACGCAATCAAGATGTTTCGGGACGCCGCCGAATAAGAGTTCGTAAAATATCTGACAGAATCATCCAATGCATGCATACAAGTCTGGATGCTTCTCGTTTCCTGAAGTGCGGTCTGCTCCAATCTTGCATTCTCCAAATGTTCGGTCTTTCTGTTCTCGACGACGTCGTGGCCCGGCGACTTGCTTATTTGCTCATGGCACACGTTGACTGAACTTTTCGCTTCAGCGAATGATCGATTCGGTTTAGGAGACGAACCCTCCTATCTTACTGGTCATCGACGAGGCGGCATTCGACAGCAGCCTGCTGCCTCTCACATGACACGCCCGCAGACAGACCCGTCTCTTCTG
>Ga0078972_1003389_pt1 | contig 47984 bp, 38 predicted proteins | sample YelNatPaOPGAMG01_FD_67568 | JGI IMG/M metagenome (GOLD analysis project Ga0078972, IMG submission 67568) | Hot spring thermophilic microbial communities from Obsidian Pool, Yellowstone National Park, USA - OP-RAMG-01 (SPADES assembly) (version 2) | ecosystem: Environmental > Aquatic > Thermal... | reverse complement strand
CCGCTGAAGGCGGACTTCCATCTATCCAGGCTGATCGAGGGCAGTTATATCAGGCTCTCCTGAACCTCTGTGTAAATGCTCGTGATGCTATGCCATCTGGTGGGACTCTCTCGATTACCACCGCAACCATTCAGGGTGCTAAACTTCGTGAGCGATTTCCCGGGGCAACAGCAGAAGAATACGTTGCCATCAGCGTTGCAGACACAGGCATAGGTATAGATCGAACGAGGCTCAGCCGAACTTTCGAGCCATTTTTTACCACTAAAGAAGTGGGGAAGGGGGTAGGCTTAGGATTAGCTGTGGTATATGGGATTGTCCAGACGCATCAAGGCTTTATCGATGTGGAGAGCGAGGTTGGGCGTGGGACAACGTTCCATCTTTATTTCCCTGTCAGCAAGCGTGAGCTTGAAGCCGAACGTCGCGGGATCACGGAAGAGGTTGAGGTGCCTGGTGGAACGGAGACGATCCTGGTTGTCGAAGACGAGGAACTCCTTCTGGAACTGGTTCAATCTCTTCTTGAGAGCAGGGGATACAAAGTTCTCAAAGCCAAAGATGGTGTTGAGGCGGTAAAGCAATATGCAGAGCATAAAGAGGAAATAGCAGTGGTTCTCATAGATATGGGTTTGCCAAAACTTGGCGGACATGAGGTCTTTCTCCACCTTCAGGCACTTAATCCGGGTGTCAAGGTGATCCTTGCCAGTGGGTTCATCGACCCGAGCGTTAGTTCGGAGATGTACAAGGCAGGTGCTAAGCACTTTATTCAAAAACCGTACTCACCAGATGAAGTGCTCCGTACCGTTAGACAAGTAATCGACATGAAGAAATAAAAGAATGATTAAGGGGGCAGCCTTCCACACCTAACGCGTTTATAACACTCACTTTTTGTAAACTCCAAAAAGTGCCCACTTTATACTGTCCTGCTAAAGAGAAAATGTGTGATTGGCAGCAACCGGACGTTGGCAACACTCTAGAAAGTTAAGCGGAAAGTCATTTGCACAACAAAACGATGAAAGGGCACAGTATGCTTCAGGATATTTTTGACACTGTTGAAGAACCGGTTATCATCCTGGATTGCAATTTTGTTGCCCGGCTGGCAAACCGGTCTTTTTTCAAATTGTTTCGGACAACGGAGGCAGAAGTCATCGGAAAGTCTTTCTTTGAACTGGGGAACAAACAATGGGATATTGAAGAACTTCGGGCTTTGTTAAAAGATGTACTTCCTCGGCATAAGGTTGTCGAACATTTCGTAGTAACACGCAAGTTCCCTGTGATTGGGGAACGAACGATGGTGTTGAATGCACGCGAGGTGGTTGCTGAGCATGAATCTTCCTTGATCTTTATCGCTATTCATGATGTCACCGAGATGGAAGAAAACAAGAAACGCCTTCAAAAACTGCAGGACCAATTGATTGCAGCGTATGGAATCTATTGCATTGCTAGCTGGAGGCATTGCACACGATTTTAACAATGTACTTGGGGTGATAATCGGGTATGCCGAACTTGCCTTGAAAAAGGTTGGTGCCTCTCATCCATTGTCAGAAAATCTCACCCGAATTACTCAAGCTGCTCAACAGGGGGCTCAAATGGTGAGGCAATTATTAGCATTTTCACGGCGTCAAATTCTTTCTCCGCAAGATATTAACATCAACAACTTGATTGAGGGTTTATTGAAACTCCTTGGTAAAACACTCGGAGAACATATCCAGCTGAAGTTTATTCCGGAAGAGCACATCCATACAATCCATGCTGACCCAGTACAGATTGAACAAATCGTGATGAATCTGTGTCTTAACGCACGGGATGCAATGCCAGAAGGTGGACAACTAATCATTGAAACATCAAATTGTCAACTCGATGACGAATACTGCAAGACTCATGCACAGGTAAAGCCCGGTGATTACATTATGATGGCTGTAACTGATACCGGGCATGGGATGTCAAAAGCAATACAAGAAAGGATATTCGAACCCTTTTTCACGACGAAGCAGCCAGGGAAAGGGACAGGTTTAGGGCTTTCCGTTGTCCATGGTATTGTAACTCAGCATGGAGGATTTATCAACGTTTACAGCGAAGTCGGAAAGGGAACAACTTTTAAGATTTATTTGCCAAGTGTTGAGCGGCCTGCGGTCGCAAGAAAGGAGATGCTGAAGGAAGAAATACCGGGTGGCTCAGAGACAGTTCTAATTGTTGAGGACGAAGCTGGCATGCGAGATATGATGAAAGCCGTGCTTGAAAATCTTGGCTATAGTGTAATAGCCGCTGAAGATGGGGAACAAGCCCTTCATCTCATCTCTGATAATCCACATCGTATTCAGTTGGTGATTTCGGATATTATCGTGCCGAAAATAGGTGGAAAGGAGCTCTTTGAAGAGTTAAAATCAATGAATTTCGAGGGTCAATTCCTTTTCATCAGTGGATATACAAGTAACGTTATTCACCACAACTTTATTACGGACAAGGACGTTGAGGCACTCCTGAAACCGTTTTCACCTGCGGAATTGGGGAAAAAGGTTCGCGCGCTCCTGGATCGGGTTAAGAGATAATTTCTTCTCTGATACGCAGCCTCATAAGACGCGCGCTCTGCTGGAAGTCTGGAACTCTGCTCGCTAATCATCAAGCGCAATTACCATATGATTAGTTGTGCTTCCGTTTTTTTTGCACGAAGTCGGGGAACGATAATTCGGGTGCATCCACTGGAGATAGACTTCAGGGATCAGGTTGACGAATATAAATGAGGTTTACCCGGAGCCGTGTCTTATGAAGGAGGGTTATTTCTTTTTCTACTAAATTGTTTCTCAATCTTCTTAACAATCTTCCTGCTTATTCCTATTAAGCTTCTATCTCTTGTGACGATTCTTGGATGTATTTCTTCGACTTCTTTCCCCACTTCAACATCGATAGAGGCTGACTTTTTGATAGCGAGTATCTGAGATGGGTAAACGCTTCTATATCCGGTCATGAGAAAACTAATTACACATGCGACGCTTGCGTACGGTGTTATGCCAACTCCGAACAGTTCTGCTGACATAATGCTTGCTGAAATAGGTGTGTTTGCGGCTCCTGCAAGAACGGCAACTAAACCTATAGCCGCGAAAGTAGAACTTTTTAATCCTAACAATTTTGCGAACAGAACCCCTGCTGTAGAACCAATAAAGAAAATGGGAGTTGCTATGCCACCGCTCCCCCCGAAGTTTAAGGTGACGGAAGTAAAAATAATTTTTAGTATAAACGCGTACCAGATAATCCCCTCTCCTTTTTCAAGAGATGTCTGGATTGCGTTCAAGCCAAGGCCAAGATATTGTTTGGAGAACAAAAGGGTTAAAATCACAAGAATGAATCCCCCTGCAATGCCTTTCAGCGGCGCCCAAATAGTAATTTTTTCTGACAATTTCTTAAATAGTTTCATCCCCTCAATAAGAAGGAGTGAGCATAAACCGAAGAAGATTCCTGCTAAAATTACTTCTATAAAAATTGATTCACTGAAAACAGGGACGAACTTTAAAGGGTGATAGAAATAAGTTATTCCAAATGCTGATGTAACATGATAGCTCACTATGCCGGCAATTACAGAGGGCAAGAGAACTTCATACAGGATGCTTCCTGTATAAAGCACCTCCACTCCAAAAATGGCTCCTGCCAGGGGCGTACCAAAGACTGAAGCAAAACCTGCACTGATGCCGCATATGACCAGCTTTTTGCGGTCTTTATTATCGAATCCAAGAATGTCTGCAAAAATAGAGGAGAGCCCTCCACCGATTTGAGCGCAAGGTCCCTCTTTGCCTGCTGAACCACCTAAAGCTATCGTGATGACGGTAGCAAAAAGTTTTACAGGAACAACTAATGGCTTAATCTTACCCGAATATTTGTGAACTGCTTCTATAACCTTTTCGGTTCCATGTCCCTCAGCATCAGGTGCTAAATACTTAACCAGTAGAGCACTTGAAAACATTGCTAAAGGTAAGAAAAGGAAATAGTAAGAATAAGAGGCGGCTATCGCTATTCCTAAGTTTAGCATCTTTAAAAAAATTGCGGTTGACAAACCAACAATGCCACCGACGAATGTAGCTAAGATCGTCCATTTGAAGGCACTCACAAGCAGAACTGCTTCTTCTTGTAGTATATTTTTCATTTATCCTGCTGAGGTTATTTCGCTCCAGACCCTTAGAGACAGGTCTGAGACCTGTCTCTACTCAGATCTGTCTCTAAGGCCGTGCGTACGGTGTTTAAAGGTCCCTTGATTTTCGTTGTCTAGTTCCCATTGCAATGGGTTATTGATGATATATTCACGGATCCGGTTTAATTCGTTTTCATCACGGATGACGTGGTCGTAGAAACGGGATTGCCATATTTGCGAGGGCGTTTTTCGTAGTTGATTGATGCGCCGTGAGGAAAATGATTTAAATGCCCGGACAAATTCAGACAATCCATGTCGTTTTTGTTTTTTCGTGGTTGTTGACGTAGAGACAGGTCGTGTAGAGACAGGTTCCGTAGAGACAAGTTCTGTAGAGACAGGTTCCGTAGAGACAGGTTCTGTAGAGACAGGTTCTGTAGAGACAGGTTCTGTAGAGACAGGTTCCGTAGAGACAGGTTCCGTAGAGACAGGTCCCGTAGAGACAGGTCCCGTAGAGACAGGTTCTGTAGAGGCAGGTTCTGTAGAGGCAGGTTCCGTAGAGACAGGTCCCGTAGAGACAGGTCCCGTAGAGACAGGTCCCGTAGAGACAGGTCCCGTAGAGACAGGTCCCGTAGAGACAGGTCCCGTAGAGACAGGTCCCGTAGAGACAGGTCCCGTAGAGACAGGTCTGAGACCTGTCTCTACGGCGGGGTCCGCAACAGTGATGTTTTCAGCGGTTTCGTGGGGGATGCGTGTATTACAATCGGTTTTATCCGTGATAATGATTATTCCATGAACGTGGTTGGGCATAATTACGAATTCGTCCAGGATGATATTTTCATAATGATTTGGCAAATCATTCCAGCAATGCAAAACAATTTTTCCAATTTCATTCAACAGCATTTTGCCGTTTACGATTTCACCAAAAAAATTTTCGCGGTTGTGTGTAACAATGGTGACAAAATATGCGCCATATTGAGAATAATCATAGCCTGGTAAACGCGCCGATTCTATGCGGTATTTGTTTTTAAACAACGTCATTGGTCATTTAGCGGTTATGGTAAAGAAACTGACTGAGTGCCCTTTCTGCGGCGCGCTGCTCAGCTTCTTTCTTGCTTCTGCCCACCCCAACGCCAAGTCGCTCGTTTCCGACCAGAACTTCAACGGTGAAGGTGCGATCGTGATCAGGTCCTTCTTCTTTAGTGATAACATAGTGTGGAGCTGGAAGCCCGTGCGCCTGGACGAGCTCAAGGAGAATGCTCTTGTAATTCTCGTCACCTGAGATGAGGAAATCATCTGTGACCGAAGTAAGAAGCGTAGAAGAGAGAAACTTTCTTACTGCTTCCAGTCCGCTTTCAAGGTACATAGCCGCAACAATTGCTTCGAAGGAATCGGCGAGAAGAGAATCGTGTCCCTTCTCCATCGATTCTTGAGCACTATTGCTTAAGAGAACAAACTTATCAAGCCGAAGGTCTCTGGCGAGGGCTGCAAGTGTTTTACGATTCACAAGGCGTGTGCGGGCTTGCGTGAGTTCCCCTTCCCGGGCATTTGGGAATTTATTGTAAAGATATTCGGCAACAACAAGGTTGAGTATCGAGTCGCCGAGGAATTCGAGTCGTTCATATGGTATTGCGTTAGGATCGTCTAACAACGGCAAGAACGAACGGTGGGTGAGTGCCTGTAGAAAAAGTGTTTGATCCCGGATTGAGTAACGAAGAATCTTTTCAAGCCCCTTAAAATTAACAAAGCCTTTTTTCTGCTCCCTTTTGCCAACACCATTTGAACCTCTTCTACGAAATGGGGATAGCCATTTGCCTAAGGCGGACAGAATGCGCTGGGTAAGCCGTGAAGGGGCATGTTTTCTTGTCATCGTTGTCCACGCTATTCTACAAATCGCTTAAAGATGAGGGTGGCATTATGTCCGCCAAAGCCAAAGGCATTACTCATAGCTACATTGATATTTTTCTTGATCGGTTTATTCGGGACGTAATTCAGATCGCACTCGGGGTCGGGGAACTCGTAGTTAATTGTCGGGGGAGCCTCGTTGTTGACGATCGAGAGTATGCTTACGATAGCTTCGACTGCGCCAGCAGCGCCGAGGAGGTGGCCCGTCATCGATTTTGTCGAGCTCACGAGAAGTTTATAGGCGTGGTCTCCGAAGGCAGTTTTGATAGCCTGTGTTTCGGTCCGATCGTTCGGCGGAGTTGATGTTCCATGCGCATTAATGTAGTCAACATCTTCAGGTCTTAGATTTGCGTCTTTGAGAGCAAGTCTCATAGCGCGCACAGCCCCCTCGCCACCTGGTGCAGGTTGAGTGATGTGGTATGCATCAGCAGTTAGTCCGACGCCGGCCAGTTCAGCATAAATTCGTGCTCCACGTGAAAGAGCATGGTTCAGTTCCTCGAGGATAAGTGTTCCGGCTCCTTCTCCGATGACAAAACCATCCCGTTGTGCATCGAATGGGCGGCTGGCTTTTTGGGGCTCGTCGTTTCGGGTCGAAAGAGCCTTCATGGCGTTGAATCCCCCAACTCCCATAGGGCAAATAGCCGCCTCTGAACCTCCCGTCACAACCACATCTGCATCACCCCGCTGGATGATCATCATTGCATCGGCGATGGCATGCGCTGAAGTAGCACATGCTGATGTGGTAGCGTAATTCGGTCCTTTGAAGCTGTATCGCATTGCAATGTAACCGGCAGCGATGTCGGAGATCATCATAGGGACGAAGAATGGGCTGATACGTTGGGGACCACCGTACTGGTATACAGTTTCTTGCTGACGATGGTAAGTCCACATGCCGCCTATTCCTGATCCGTAAATGACGCCGACTCGCTCATGGTCAAGTTTATCCAGGGGAAGTCTTGCATCTTCAACAGCCATAGCGGTTGCTGCCATAGCAAATTGTGTGAAGAGGTCCATCCGCTGGACTGTTTTCCGATCTATGAACTTCAGCGGATCAAAATTCTTCACTTCGGCAGCTATTTTTGTGTCGTAGTCCCTTGTATCGAAATAGGTAATGTAGTCAACACCACTTTTCCCTGTAATGAGAGCGTTCCAAAATTCTTCGACGCTCAGACCGATTGGTGTCACCGCTCCGATGCCGGTGACGACGACACGTCTTCGTTTTTGCACCATAGGCTCCTCCATCAGAATGTATGATTTTAGCAAATCAGGCTCGAGGCTCATCTCCGCCACACTGAGCAGTTCCGCCAACAGGAGCAGCGGATTGGACCGCCTCTGGCGGAAGCCTCTGACTGAGGAGGGATCTGCTATGCTCCGAGTTTCTGTTTCAAATAATTAATGGCATCGCCAACTGTGGAGATCTTCTCTGCATCCTCGTCAGGGATCTGGATGTTAAAAACCTTCTCAAATTCCATGACGAGCTCAACGGTGTCCAGCGAATCTGCACCGAGGTCTATGGTGAACGATGCCTCCGGAGTGATCTGAGATTCCTCCACACCGAGCTTGTTCACGATGATCTCTTTGACTTTTGCTTCAATGTCTGCCATTGTGATTCCTCCTTTAAGTGATAGTTAATGAGTTAATGTTGAAACAACTCTTCTCCCGAGATATCGGGATTGAGAACAGGTAAAGGGCTTAAAGATCACATCCCTAATCCCCCATCTACAGCGATGACCTGTCCGGTTATGTAGCTTGCTTCCGGGGAAGCAAGGAAGCGAACCACCGCAGCAATTTCCTCTGGTGTTGAGGTTCGTTTCAATGGGATAGCTTCGAGGAGCGCTGCACGCTGAGCATCGTTTAGCCTTTTCGTCATGTCGGTTTCGACGTACCCGGGGGCGATGGCGTTTACAAGCACGTTGCGCGACGCCACCTCTCTTGCAATAGATTTGGTGAAGCCGATGATACCGGCTTTCGATGCGGCATAGTTTGCTTGACCGGCATTGCCGATGACGCCAACAATTGATGCGATATTTATGATTCTTCCACGACGCTGTGCAATCATGTGCCTGAGAACTGCCTTCGTGAAATTGAAGACGCTCTTCAAATTTGTTGCGATCACATCATCCCATTCTTGTTCGCTCATCCGCAGAAGCAAATTATCTTTTGTTATCCCGGCATTGTTGACAAGCACTGTGATTGCACCAAAGTCGTTTATCGTTTCCTCAACTACCCGGGCTGCTTCGCTGTACGATGATGCATCCGCCTGGAAAGCTCTTCCGCGCCGACCAAAGTTCTGAATCAGTTCAACAACTTCATCGGCTGCTGTTGCGGAACTTCGGTAAGTGAGGGCAACATCCGCACCTGCTTCTGCAAGAGCAATGGCAGTGGCACGCCCTATGCCTCGTGATGCTCCAGTCACAAGGGCAACCTGACCGAGAAGTGGTTCAGCCGGTAGTCCCATCATCTTCCCTCTGGCGTCGTGGAGTTCACCATTGATGAGCCCCATTTCTCGCCTTTGTCTTTCCGCCGGTAGTAAATTGACAGGAGTTCATTATAATTTTCTTCACCGATGGCATGGATACATTCTATCTTGCATACTTCAATGACCGCCCGATCAGACCCGCCAGAGACGGGCGAAATTGTGCAACATGGATTTGGACCGGAACAAAGATCATCAAATGTCAGCGTGCGATCCACGATGGTGAGCGGGAACAGGATGCAGTACGATGGTTTCAGGGAAAAAGGGGGCATCCCCTCATTTGTAGCTGCTATCTGTAGCACGCACTTTCCGGTTTTTGTAAGGAATACGCATTTTCCGCCATACGTCCGTGTTCCAGCACAGCGTCCGGATGGGAAATCTTTATCATCCTCTTCCGGTTCAAACCATGTCGCAGGGTCTTCAGGTTGCGTTTCATCCATGTGCTTGATGATGAGGCTCTGTGCGGCAAGGATTGCATCACGTTCTTTGACATCAACGTAGACACCATCTTTGCAGCAAGCCCCTTTACAAAGGTGCGGACCGATTCCTTCTCGATACCCATGAGTAAGGAGAATGGGGTCAATGCGCAATTCTTCGGCAATTATTATTCCGTCAGATGTTTCCCTTACAGCCATGATGTTAACTTACCAGTCCGCCTCTGGCGGATTCGATATCTTTAAGGGTTTCGACACCAATAACTTTGGCTTGTGGGATGATGCGCTTCACGAGCCCCTGAAGAACTTGCCCGGGACCTATTTCCACAAATGTTGTAACTCCTTTCCTTGCCATTGTTAGGATGCTTTCAGTCCACCGGACGGGGCTTACAATTTGCTGTTCAAGAAGGCTCCGAAATTCGCTTGCCCGCGTCACCGGTGTTGCTGTCACATTGGCGACAACGGGTATTGCCGCATCACGAAAATGTGTGCGTGCCAGAGCAGCGGCAAGCGCCTTGCGAGCAGGTTCCATCAATGGAGAGTGGAACGCACCGCTCACAGGAAGCTCCTTCGCGATTTTTGCTCCTTGCGCCTTTGCTGCCTCTACAGCCCGCCGCACAGCCTGGATGCTACCTGAAATTACAATTTGTCCTGGAGAATTCAAATTTGCAACTTGCACAATCCCTGCTGATGAGGCTTCCTTGCAGATAGTTTCGACATCTTCATCCGTAAGCCCGACGATAGCTGCCATCGTCCCCGGGTTTTGTTCACCGGCACGTTGCATTGCCTCTCCACGTACTTGAACAAGCTCCAGGGCTTCATCAAAGCTGAGTGCACCCGACGCAACAAGAGCCGAGTACTCCCCAAGAGAATGGCCTGCCGTAAGGAGAGGCTCCTCGTAATGGTTCAGCAGCATGAGGAGAGCCATACTGTGCAAGAAAATTGCAGGCTGAGTGTAACGAGTTTGTCTGAGCACTTCTTCAGGTCCGTTGAAGCAAATTTTTGACAGCGCTGCTCCGAGAAGATCATCTGCCTTTTGAAACATTTGTCGTACTTGAGGAGAAGCCTCGTATAGCTCACGCGCCATTCCAACATATTGTGATCCTTGACCGGGAAAGATAAATGCTACCTTTTTCATCGCGTAATATCTGTAAAAAGCTAACCCCTTGACAACATCGGACAGGTTTAATATGCCCAGCGGACCAATATAGCACCCCATGTATAACCAGCGCCAAAAGCGGAAAGAACGAGGCGCTGCCCTTTCTTCAACTTGCCTGCTTCCCACCATTCTGACAAGCAAAGAGGGATTGTTGCTGCCGTGGTGTTTCCGTATCGGTCAATGTTGATCATAACTTTGGAGCGATCCAAACCCATGCGTTCTGCAGTAGCGTCGATGATGCGGAGGTTCGCTTGATGAGGGACAAGCCAGTCAATGTCGTCCGCAGTGAGATTGTTTCGCTTCATGATTTCAACAGATACGTCCGCCATTCCAACCACAGCGACCTTAAAGACAGATTTTCCATCCTGATAAATGTAATGCATTTTCTTGTCAACTGTTTCATGAGTTGGGGGATGCAGGCTGCCACCACCAAGCATGTATAGATACGGAGCGCCTGAGCCATCAGCATACATTACGTGGTCAAGAATACCATAGGCTGGATCTTCGCTCGGTTCAAGGAGAACAGCGCCAGCGGCGTCGCCGAAGAGTATACAGTTTGCGCGATCGGTGTAGTCCGTAATAGCGCTCATTTTATCGGCGCCGATAACCACTACTTTCTTGTGTGTGCCGGTCTCAATAAACTTTGCTCCAGTCGTCAATGCGTAGAGAAATCCAGAACAAGCGGCGGAAAGATCGAATCCCCAGGCATTCTTTGCTCCAACTTTTTCCTGAACAAGCATAGCCGTTGCTGGGAAAAACATATCAGGAGTCACCGTGGCGATGATGATGAGGTCGATTTCTTCCGGACCTATGCCTCGTCGTTCTAACAGGTTTCGAAGTGCTTCCGCAGCCATGTCTGACGTAGCACCATGTTCGAGGATTCTTCGCTCACGAATGCCTGTGCGCGATGTAATCCACTCGTCCGTTGTGTCGACCATCTTTTCGAGATCAGCATTTGTCAAGACTTTAGCGGGGACGTAATGGCCAACAGCAGTAATAGCAGCACGTAGAGTGTTCATTAGCAATACCTTTTCAATTTACTTCGACGTTAAGAGTTCAGCAAGAGCGGATTGAATGCGCTCAGGGATTTTCTTTTCAGCGGCTTCTTCAGCCTTGAGAATCATGTTCTTAATTGCCTTGGGTGAAGAAAGCCCATGGCCTATAACTGAAACTCCTTTGACCCCAAGGAGTGGAACGCCGCCGTATTCTTGATAATCAAAGCTGCGGAAAGCCATTCTCAATGCCCCATAAGCAAGTGCCAGTGACGCTTTGTGAAACAAATTCCGGAACGCAACTTGTTTAATACGGTCCTTGACGACAGTAAGAACGCTCTCAGCGAACTTCAGGACCACATTGCCAACAAACCCGTCGCACACAATTACGTCGCTCTTTCCGAGGAGGATGTCGCGCCCCTCGATGTTGCCGATGAAATTCAAATTGCTCTCTGTTAGAAGCTTATGAGCTTGCTGAGTCCTTTCATCTCCTTTTATGCTTTCTTCCCCGATGCTCAGCAGCCCGACCCTCGGCTTTTTGACGCCGATCATTTCGGCGAAATAAATGCTTCCCATCACAGCAAATTCGAACAGATGTCTCGGTTTGGAATCTACATTTGCTCCCGCGTCCACGAGAAGACAAACACCTGTTTCCGTGGGGAGGAAGGCGCCGATGGTGGGTCGGCTGACCCCCGGGAGTTTCCCCAGTATAAGTGTTGATGCAGCGAGGACGGCACCAGTGTTCCCTGCGCTGACAAAAGCTGACCCCTTGCCCTGTTTGAGCATCTCTAATCCCACGGCAATTGATGAGCCTTTCTTAGCCCGAAGCGCAGCAGTGGGAGCATCGTTCATTTCAATGACCTGGGGGGCATCTACAATTGTTATTCCTGGTGGCGGCGGACCGCCTGATATGGAACGAATCTCTTCCTCCACAGCTTCTTTACGTCCGACAAGGACAATATCGAATCGCTGCCGAACTTCGCGCAGAGCCAGAAGAGACCCCTCTACTACAACACGGGGAGCCTGGTCACCTCCCATGGCATCGACAATCATTCGGTAGCGTTGCATCAGTTCCAGAAATGTAAGAAATGCGTCACCATTACAGATTTCAGTGGTAAGCTCAATCCATCTCAGGCGGACTTTGGAACTATAATTGAAAGTCCGTTATAATAGCCGCAATTAGGACAGGCACGGTGCTGTAGTTTCGGCTCGTGACAGTTAGGGCACAGCCCGATCGAAGGAACGGTCGCCTTATAGTGGGTACGTCTTTTGTCTCGGCGGGACTTTGAATGTCTCCGTTTTGGATTTGGCATAGAGGTCTTACTCCATTCAGTTTATGACTTCTCAATGGTCATGATCGTGAGTTGCCAATTGTGCGAGCGGAGCCCATCGCGGGTCAATTATGGCTGCATCGCAGTTACAGCTCTCATAGTTTAGGTTCTTCCCACATCTGGGGCAAAGTCCGGCACAATCTTCTTTGCAAAGAAGTTTCTGTGGAATAGCCAGGAGCACATACTGTCTCACGTCTTCACCGAGGTCGATGAAATTTGCTTCAGGGGAGATGATAGTAACGTCATCATCTAAGTTATAATCATCGGATTCCGACGTGAGGTAAGTGTGCGAAAAGTTTGCCACTAAGTTCGAGTCGAAGTCTTCCAGGCAGCGGTCGCACTGGAAGTGACCAATAGCGTTGACCTCTGCCCGAAGGGCGATTCCGCGCGCCATTTTCTCAAGTTCGACATGAACCCTGACCGTAGAAGTAAATCGTGTGTCAAGCTCCACCTCTTCAGGCCGGCTTTCTAAGTCGTAAGCATAAGCTCCCAGTGGAAGATTTGCAATATTGATTCTTAACGGGGTCATTTTGTGTTAGCTCTTTGTAAGCCATCTAAACAGTGTTAAAAAGCCCTCCTCTCATCCAGCTCTGGCGGAGAGGAGAGCCTGAGATATACTCAAAAAATATATGCAAACGATTTCTGAGAGTCAAGCCAGAGGGTCTCCACCTCTCCTTGATTTTTAGAACTTCTAAGGTTAAATTGCAAATTGTGCAAGTTGGCTTAGCAACATGTGGATCTGATGCGCAAAAAGGGAAAAGCAGCCTCCTCTAACACCGGAGACCGAAAAATCCAGCAGAAGCTTATATCTTCAGGGTCTATTCCGCAGCACATTGCAATCATCATGGATGGCAACGGCAGGTGGGCAAAAAAACATGGCTTGCCTCGGGTTGCTGGCCATAGGGAAGGTGTTAACTCTGTCCGTGATGTTGTTGAAGCCTGCGGACAACTCGGTGTGAAGTATCTTACACTTTACACATTTTCTACTGAGAATTGGAAGCGCCCTCAAAGGGAAGTTGCTATGCTCATGAGGCTCCTTCTGAAAGCTCTCCGGGATGAGACTGACCGCTTGCGAAAAAACAACGTTCGTCTCAATGTCATTGGAGATGTGAATGCTCTTCCATCTGAGGTTCAAGCTGAACTACATGATGCTATTGAAAAGACAAAAGATAATACTGGGCTGACTTTAAATCTTGCTCTGAGTTACAGCGGTCGATGGGACATTCTCACTGCGCTGCGAAGCATAGTCCGCGATGCTCAACAAGGGAAGCTTACTGCTGAAGAGGTCACCGAGGAGTTGTTTTCGCGGCGTTTGTCGACAGCTTCAATTCCTGACCCTGATCTCCTAATCCGCACTAGCGGTGAAATGCGGATCAGCAATTTTCTCCTGTGGCAGACCGCCTATACTGAACTTTATGTGAGCAAGACGTACTGGCCTGATTTCCGACGAGCTCACCTCTATGAAGCTATTGCGGATTTCCAGCATCGCGAGAGACGATTTGGTCTGGTCAGTGAACAATTGAGGAAACAACGGCTGAACTAACAGTGATGTTGATCACGGAGTTCGATGGGATCACTCTATGAGAAGCAAGGTCATGCAGGTTAAATCGTGTGTCCTCAGTTTTTTTGTCCTGCTGCTTTGTTTTTCGCAGAAGACTTCAGCGCAAGCTGAGAAGCTTCCCCCTTGGCGGGCTGAGAAGCCTGAGGTATACAAGATTCTCAGCATCACGGTCGAAGGGAATCGCACGGCTGAGCCAGAGGCAATTATCGCAAATTCGGGTCTTCGCGTCAATGATGAGATCACTATCCCGGGTGAACAGACACGGCAGGTTATCTCGCGATTGTGGGCACTCAGAATCTTTTCTGACATTCAACTGGTTATCGAGAACAGGATAGGCAATGGTGTTTATCTACTCATCAGGGTTCAGGAACATCCGCGATTGGAGCAGGTGAAATTCATAGGGAACCATGAGTTCAGCGATGATGACCTGCGAAAGAAAGTTACGATCTTAAAGGGTCAGGTGGTGAATCCTCAAACCGTCGAGGAAATTCAAAATGCGATAACGAAAGAGTATGCTGACAAAGGATATCTCCTTGCCTCCGTGAAGGCTGATACTGTCGGTGATCCTCCCGGCAGCGGTCGTGTTGACTTAGTATTCACCATTGACGAGGGAGAAGAGGTGAAGGTTTCAAGAATAGAATTTTCGGGGAATAAGGCTTTCAGTGCAAGCAAATTGAAGAGCCAGATGGAGGAAACTGTTGAAAGGCGTTGGTGGCGGTTCTGGAAAAGCGCGAAATTTGATCCGAAGAAATTCAAAGAAGATGAAGAGAAAATCATCAAGTTCTACCAGAAAAACGGATATCGCGATGCGGAAATTCTCTCCGATTCTCTTTCGTACGACTCCACAAAGACAAATCTGACGATTCATATCAATATTTATGAGGGACCGAAATTTTACATCCGAAATATTGCCTGGATCGGGAACACAAAATATCCTGCTGAGCTTTTGACCGAGAGACTTGGTCTTCATCCCGGCGATGTTTTCAATCTGGAGAAATTTGAGGCAAATCTGAGAGGGAATGAGAACCAGACTGATGTCGCTTCGCTTTACCTTGACCACGGCTATCTGATGTTTAACCTGGATCCTGAAGAGCGTCGTGTTGGTAGAGACAGCGTTGATCTCATCATTCATGTAACTGAAAGGAACCAGTTTCGTATTGGACAGGTATTTATCAAAGGCAATACGAAAACTTATGACAAAGTCATTCGTCGTGAGCTTTTCACCGTGCCAGGCGATTACTTCAGTCGGCAGGACATTTTGCGGAGCCTTCGCCAGCTCAACGTTTTGAATTATTTCAATCCGGAGAAACTCAAGCCAGATTACACGATCGCTAACGATAGTACTGTGAACTTGACGTATGAGGTTGAGGAAAAGTCGAGTGACACATTCAATGCCTCAATCGGCTACAGCGCGGCATACAAGTTTGTTGGTTCCATCGGGCTGACCTTTAATAACTTTTCAATCGGTGATCCGCTGCGTGGCGGTGCGGGGCAAGTTCTCAGCTTTGACTGGCAATTTGGCGAGGCGAATCAATATCGAACATTTTCTCTTTCCTTTACTGAGCCGTGGCTGATGGACACACCGACGACGCTCGGTTTCAGCATTTCCGATACGCGGCAGAGTTACATCGGTGACTATAGGTTGACAGGGGGAGCGCTTCGTGTTGGCCGTCGTTTTCGTTGGCCTGATGATTACTTCCGGGGTGATTGGACATTCCGCTTCCAGCGGCTTGATGTTATCAAGGGTTTGACAGGATTTGATACAGGGTTGACAAATCAGTATAGTTTTCAGCAAGTGATTTCGCGCAGCACCATTGACAACCCGATGATAACAACCCGGGGGACAACGGTTTCACTTGTGATGGAGTTTTCTGGAGGACCGTTTCTTCCAGGAAACGCGAATTATCACAAGTATGCATTCTCCGTTGATTGGTTCACACCGCTCTGGGATCGGTTTACACTTTACACTGGTGCACAGCTTGGTGGAATCTTCAGTTGGGGGAGCGAGCTGTATGTCCCCTGGCCAGATCGCTACTTCATGGGCGGAACAGGGTTGGGATATATTTACACAACGCCGCTCCGCGGATACGACGATCGGAGCATCGGACCTGTTGATGCTGCTGGGACGCCAATAGGTGGTCGCTCTCTCGCTAAGTTTACTGCTGAGTTGCGGCTGAACGTCTCACAGAGCCCTATTCCGATCTACCTGCTCGCATTTGCTGAAGCTGGGAATGTGTGGAACGATTGGGCGCACACCTCGCTCTTCGATCTGAAACGTTCAGCTGGTGTTGGGGCTCGCCTGATGATTGCTCCGATCGGATTGGTGGGCTTTGATTACGGTTACGGGTTTGATAGTCTGGTCCCTGGAGGAGCTCCTTCAGGATGGAAGCTACATTTTCAGTTTGGTCGAGGATTCTAAGATCACATCATGTTCCATTTTCTTGTGTGAGGAAAACAGTGAAACAGGTCAAAGCGTTAGCACACCGGGGGGCTTCACTTTTTGCCCTTTCGATTTTTGTTCTTTTCGCCATGAGTTCATCCGTTAGTGCCCAACAAAGTAGTCGGGAATCATTGGGACTCAAGATCGGCTATGTAAGTTCTGATGTCATATTGCAACAATATCCAGACGCGGTGGAGGCTCAGAAGAAGCTCGAGTCCCTTGCGAAAGGTTGGCAGGATGAACTCGAGAAGATGACCAAAGAGCTTCAAGAGAAATATGCAGCTTATCAAAAGAAAGAGGGGATGATGACCGAGCAGGCGAAATTGCAGGAGCAACAGAAGCTGCTGGCGAAGGAACAGGAAATCAATGATTTCCGAATGAAAAAGTTTGGACAAAATGGCGAATTGGCTCAGCAACAGGACAAGATCATGCGTCCGATACGGGATAAGATTTTCAAAGCCATTGCTGCTGTTGCAAAGGAGGAAGGTGTCAGTTTCGTCTTCGATAAGAGTGAGCAGCTTCTCGTGCTTCTCTACGCCGAGAGCCGATACGATCTCACTTTCAAGGTTCTTGATCGGCTGAGACGTGGGGAGTGATAAATCCATGCTAATACTGTCCTCAATTCAGTAGAAATAGAAGGAGTCGCTATGAAATCGCGCATTCTCAGCATCGCCGTTGTAGTCTTTGTCTCAGAGTTGTTCGCTGGCTTGGCATCTGCACAGCAGAGGATTGGCTGGGTCAGTACAGAAGCGATCATGCAAAAACTCCCTGAGGCTCAAGATGCACAAAAACAGCTTGATGCTCTCGTAGCCGATTGGCAGAACGAGTTGAAAAAGATGCAGGATAAGTGGCAGCAGAAATTTCAAGATTATGATAAGCGAAAGCTTCTCATGAGCGATGCTCGGCGTGCAGAGGCAGAGCGCGAGCTTATGGACCTTGATAAGAAGATAGCTGATTACCGTAGTCAGAAGTTCGGTCCCAACGGCGAGTTGTTTCAGAAACAGAACGAGATCATGAAACCGATCCAGGATAAAATCTTTAACGCTATTCAAAAGATCGCTCAGGACGAAGGATACGACTACATCCTCGATAAGAGTGGAGATGTTTTGCTCCTTTATTCAAGCGAAAAGTATGATCTCACAGAGAAGGTGCTGGCTGCTCTGCAAGCAGCCCCATCAAAGTGATCCCTTCAGTTTCTCCTGGCATCCCTTAGAACCATGAAACTTCGAGCTATCGCGCAGCTTCTCAACGGCACCATCGAAGGAGACCCGGAAATAGAAATTGTCCGCCCGGCGAAGATCGAAGAAGCTCAGCCGGGAGATATCACGTTCGTTGCGAATCCTAAGTATGCAAGATTTGTTGAATCAACCCAGGCAAGTGCCATTATCGTAAGTTCTGCATTCGCCGTTCCGGAGCAACGGCGTTCTTCTCTTAATTTGATTCGTGTTGCAGATCCGTATGCCGGTTTCACACGCGTTCTTCAGGTATTTGCGAAGGAGTCTGAGATTCTTCCGCCGGGCATTCATCCATCGGCTGTGATTTCGAAAAGCGCAAGTATCGGTGATGAAGTGCGGATAGGTGCTCACGTTTTCATTGGTGAGCGCGTAACAGTTGGTGCTCGATCTCAGATCAGCCATAATGTTGTTTTGGGTGATGATGTAGTTATTGGCGAAGATGTGATTATCTATCCTCAGGTAACCATTCGTGAGCGATGTCGGATTGGGAATCGTGTGATTCTTCATCCAGGGGTGGTCATTGGAAGCGACGGTTTCGGGTTCGCTCCTACGCCTGAGGGCTCGTATGAAAAGATTCCGCAACTTGGTATTGTTGTCATTGAAGATGATGTGGAAATAGGTTCCAACACTACTGTAGACCGAGCCACAATAGGAGAAACTCGCATTAAGCGCGGTGCGAAGCTTGATAACCTCATTCAGGTTGCGCACAATGTTGTAATCGGTGAACATACTGTCATCGCTGCTCAGACAGGAATTTCCGGGAGCACGAAGATCGGTGCACACTGTGTAATTGGCGGACAGGTCGGCTTCGTAGGTCATATTGAAATCGCCGATCACACGACGATTGGAGCTCAGTCGGGAGTTTCAAAGTCGATTAAAGTTCCTGGCAAGACATATTTTGGTTATCCCGCAAAGGAATATATGAATGCCTTGCGGCAGGAGGGGGCTTTGCGGCAGTTGCCGGAATTGATTTTGGAATTGCGCGAGTTGAGATCTGCAGTAAAAAAATTACTTGGGGGGAGTTCCTCACACAAGCATAACAATGGAGAGACGCATGTTAGTTCAACAACAGACGATTAAGAAGCCTATTTCCTACTATGGCATCGGCCTCCATACAGGAAACCGCTGCACCATCACTTTTCGCCCTGCGCCCATTGATTTCGGCATTCGATTTCGCCGCGTTGATCTCGGTGGTTCCCCTGAGATCCCGGCTCTGGTCGATCACGTTGTGGATGTTTCTCGCGGGACAACACTTGGTATTGGTGATGTGCGGGTTCACACTGTTGAACATGTTCTCGCTGCAATTGCCGGATTGCAAATCGACAATATCATTGTTGAACTGGATAACAGCGAACCACCCGTCGGTGATGGAAGCTCGAAGCCTTTTGTCGATGCACTGCTTCGAGCTGGAATCGAAAAGCAGGATGCACCGAAGGATTATTTGATCATCGATCAGACAATCCACTATCATAACGAAGAAAAAGAGGTGGACATTGTTGCACTCCCAACTGATGACTATCGAATCACCGTGATGATCGACTACCGGAATCCTGCACTCGGTAGTCAGCATACGGGCTTGTTCTCTCTTGAGAAGGAATTCGTGACGGAATTCGCTCCCGCACGGACATTCTGTTTCCTGCATGAGGTGGAGGAGCTGAGTGCTCAAGGATTGATCCGTGGCGGGACACTTGACAACGCAATTGTTATTATCGATGAGGACAAGACGAAAGAGGAGCTTAAGGAGCTTGCAGCTAAGTTAAATATCAAAGAGTCTATCATGCTCGGCGCAAACGGCATTCTAAACAATAAATCGCTCCGTTTTAAGAATGAACCAGCCCGTCACAAGTTGCTCGACTTGATGGGTGACCTTGCGCTCATCGGAGTTCCCCTTAAGGCTCAGATTCTTGCAGGACGTCCGGGGCACGCCAGCAATGTGGAATTTGCTCGCATGGTTCGGAAACTTTTCCTTCAGAAGAAACTGGTACGAAGGTATCAGTTCGAGAAAAAAGGTGGTGTGATCTTTGATATCAATGCAATCAAACGAATCCTGCCTCATCGCCATCCTTTTCTCCTTGTCGATAAAGTAGTTGACTTTAAGCTTGGCGAGAAGATTGTCGGTGTGAAGAATGTCACAGGAAACGAATTCTTTTTCGAAGGCCATTTTCCTAATCAACCGGTGATGCCGGGGGTTCTCATCATTGAAGCCATGGCGCAAACGGGAGGAATTCTTTTGCTGAATGGTGTGGATGAGCCTGAAGGGAAGCTTGTATATTTTATGGGGATAAATAACGCAAAGTTTCGCAAGCCCGTCTACCCCGGGGATCAACTCGTCATGGAGTTGGAGATGGTAAACCGCCGGTCAAAATATGTAATAATGAAAGGGCGGGCTTACGTTGATGGAGAGCTTGTGGCTGAGAGTGAGTTTTCTGCAGCTATTGTTGACCGAGCTGAGTGGAAAGCGTTGCGCGAAGGAAGCCGCTCCAAAGCGGATAGCAGTGAATCTTAGTGGACCATATTCCCCCTGATGAGTATTTTCGTTCATCCTCATGCTGTTGTCGATCCGAGAGCAGAGCTTGCTGATGGTGTCACTGTAGGACCTTTTTCCGTTCTTGAGCCAGATGTAATTATCGATGAAGGGACATGGATTGGTTCCAGTGTTCACATCGCGTCCGGAGCGAGAATCGGGAAGAGGTGCAAAATATATCATGGAGCGGTGCTCTCCACGCCTCCGCAAGATCTAAAGTATAAAGGTGAGCCAACGCTTCTTGAGATTGGTAGTGAGACAACGGTGCGGGAATATTGCACTCTTAACCGAGCAACATCTGCAACCGGGGTCACAAGAATCGGAAGCAACACCCTTATTATGGCTTATGCTCATGTTGCCCATGATTGTCAGATTGGGGATCATGTTATCATTGCAAATGCGGTGAACATGGGGGGGCATGTTGTCATCGAGGATTTTGCAATTGTCGGCGGTATGTCACCAATTCATCAATTTGTCCACATTGGATGTCATGCTATGGTTGGTGGCGGATTTCGTGTGCCGAAAGATGTTCCTCCGTACATCCTGGCAGGGGGGAGCCCACTTTCATTCGAGGGCTTGAACATTATTGGGCTAAAGAGGCGGAATTTCTCAGCGGAGGCAATCTCTGCACTTGAGCACGCTTACCGTCTTTTATACGAATCGGGCTTGAATGTCTCTGAGGGTATCCGACGAATCGAAGAGGAAGTCCCTCATCTTCCTGAGGTTCAGCATGTTGTTGAGTTCATCAGGAAAAGCACGCGCGGGATCATTCCTAACCGCCACCATTCATGACCATCCATCAACTAAACTTTCGCAGGGGAATGAATGAGCGGGATATCATCGAATGAGTGGTATCTCTTGGAGACAGGCGCTCGGAGTGGTAAAGAGAACATGGATATCGACCGTCGCCTTGCTGAGGTTGCCTTTTTGAATCGGGCTTTTTCTCCTACGCTGCGGTTCTACACCTGGTCGCCCTGGGCAATTTCGCTCGGGTACCATCAAAGCAGTGAGGAAATCGATGATGGACGATGCGTTGCTGAAGGGATCGATATTGTGCGGCGCCCGACTGGAGGGAGAGCCGTTTTCCATGCAGAAGAGCTTACCTACAGTGTTGTTATGGTGACGCAGTCACCCTTCGGCGGTCTTGCTGTATACAGTGCGATTGGCCGTGCTCTTGTTCGTGGGTTGCGACTCCTTGGAGTCAATGCTGAGCTGGTTGCTGACCCTGTGCCATCAAAGGCGGGACAAACTGATTCTCAGGCGTTGCATCGGCATAAATCGTCGGTTGCCTGTTTTGCAAGCTCAGCTCGGTCTGAGATTCAAGTAGCTGGTAAAAAACTTGTTGGAAGTGCTCAGCGTCGATTCCCCATGCCTGATCGTTCTATGGCTCATGTTGTTCTTCAGCATGGTTCGATTCTCATTGGCAAGGCACATCGACGATTACCGGAATTTGTATGCGGGGATGAGAAAACCAGGAAGCATCTTCAAGAGGAGATCACGACGAAAAGCACTGAGTTAGAGACCCTTCTTGGTAAGAAGCTTACCGTTGAAGAGGTTTCAGCGGCGGTCCGTCAAGGATTTGAAGAAGAATTAGGAATTGTGTTTCGCACGCCTCCAGACGGTCTGTTCCCATTTCTTGCAGAAAGCCAGTCACCTCAGCGCATTGCTGGTCAACAACCGTATCCATATGAATGGGTTACCAATGGTTCGACCTGTTGAACATCTTCAACCAGTCACAACGTTGACTGTTCGCGAGATGAAGCGACGCGGTGAGAAGATCGTTATGTTAACAGCATACGATTTTCTCATGGCGAAATTTCTCGATGATGCCGGTGTTGAGGTGATTCTTGTTGGAGATAGTCTTGCCAATGTAGTTCAAGGGCAATCGACCACACTCCCGGTGACGCTGGATGAAATGATCTATCATGCTAAGCTTGTTCGTCGGGGGGTGAAGCGTGCCCTACTTGTTGTCGACATGCCTTTCCTTTCGTATCAGGTAAGCATTGAGGATGCGGTACGCAATTGCGGGAGGGTATTGAAGGAAACCGGTGCGGAAGCGGTGAAGTTAGAAGGGGGCTTGCCGATAGTTGATATTGTCCAGAGGCTTGTTGATATTGGCATCCCCGTGATGGGGCATCTTGGGCTTACGCCCCAATCCGTTCATAAATTTGGTGGGTACGGAGTTCGCGGAAAGGAGCAGAGTGAGGCTGATTGGCTTTTTGAAAGTGCACGGTCTCTTGAAAAGGCAGGGATATTCTCGCTGGTACTGGAGAAAATTCCTTCTGAGCTTGCAAAATCTGTGACAGAGGCACTCTCTATTCCGACTATTGGTATTGGAGCCGGACCACATTGCGACGGGCAGGTTCTTGTGCTCTATGATATGCTTGGTCTGTTTGAGTTCCCTGGAGGGAAGCCACCGAAGTTTGTGCGTCAGTACGCAGAATTGGCGCAGTCAGTACGGAACGCGGTGCAATCATATATCGATGACGTTAAGCAGGGTAAGTTTCCGTCTGAGAGAGAGAGTTACTGATTCATGCTACGGCCAACACACAAGAAAAGTATGAAAAATCATTTGATGAGAAAAAACCACAGGCCTCTTATCCTTGTTTCAAATGATGATGGGATCAACGCACGAGGAATTTATGCTCTTGTACAGTCTCTCAAGAGGATAGGAGAAATTGTAGTTGTAGCGCCTGACAGGCAACAGAGCGCAATTGGACACGCAATCACAGTTAACTATCCTCTTCGTGTCTCGAAATTTTATAAGGGTGATAAGTTCTTTGGATACGCTGTGGAGGGAACCCCTGCTGATGCGGTGAAGCTCGCCGTCCGGTCACTTCTCAAGAGGAAACCTTCAATATTGATCTCCGGAATTAACCACGGTTCCAACACGGCTGTAAGCATTTTGTATTCAGGAACTGTCTCCGCAGCAACTGAAGGTACTCTACTCGGAATACCGTCGATAGCCATTTCACTTGCCACATTTGAGAAGCCCGATTTTAGCTACGCAGCTTCGTTTGCACGCCGGTTAGTTAAATTCGTCCTGAAACATGGCTTGCCGAAAGGGGTCTTGCTTAACGTGAACGTACCTGCTGTGCCGGGAAAGGAAATCCAGGGTGTGAAAGTAACCCGTCAGGGTCGTTCGACATGGGATGATTCGTTTGATGTGCGGCGTGATCCGAACAATAAGGAATATTTCTGGCTCACTGGACGGCTCCGTGTAATAGATACCGATGATGATGTTGATGAAGTTGCCGTTCAGCATAATTACGTCTCTATCACTCCAATCCAATTTGATCTAACGGCTTACGCTCAATTAGGAAAATTGCAAACACTGATCGAACACGATATGTTCAATCTTGTATAGTCATATTAGAACGGTAGGTTCTGAAAACATGTAAAGAGAAAGGAAAGGGAGAATGCAACGATGAGAATTGGTATACTCACAGGTGGAGGAGATGTCCCGGGCCTCAACCCTTGCATCAAAGCTGTTGTCTATCGTGCTATAGACGAGGGGGCGGAAGTTATAGGCATACGCCGAGGCTGGGCTGGTTTGCTATATTACAATCCTGAGGCAAAGGAAAGTAATGAGGAGTGGGCAGTCCCTCTCACGAAGAGCAACACGCGGACGATCGATCGTTCCGGGGGAACCATTCTTCACACTTCTCGGACAAATCCTGCAAAAGTTCGGTGGAATGAAGTCCCGGAATTTCTGCGTGATGCGGAACATCCACCGAAGGAGGGGGATCCACCCGGGGATTTCACACCTCATGTGCTGAAAGCGCTTGAGCATCTTGGCATTGATGTCCTTATTCCGATTGGTGGCGACGATACGTTGAGTTATGCTGTCCGGCTTCATCAAGAGGGATTCCCCGTAGTGGCGATCCCGAAGACTATGGATAACGACGTCTACGGGACTGATTACTGTATTGGCTTTTCGACGGCAGTGACGCGGAGTGTGAATTTTATTACCGCGCTGAGAACCCCTGCGGGGTCACACGAGCGAATTGCCATTGTGGAGCTTTTTGGACGGAATTCGGGAGAGACATCGCTTATTTCAGCGTATTTAGCTGGCGTGGACCGTGCTATCATCTCAGAGGTTCATTTTGATCCAGAAAAGCTTGCAAAGTTCCTTATGGAAGACAAACGGAATAACCCCAGCCACTATGCCATCATGACTATCTCCGAAGGGGCGCAAATGGTTGGGGGGAAAATTGTTGAATACGGTCAGGCTGATGCTTTTGGTCATAAGAAACTCGGTGGCATCGGCGCCCTTACAGGGGAGGCAATCAAGAAACTCACCGGCTCAAACATTATCTATCAGCAACTTGCCTATCTCATGAGAAGTGGCGAACCCGATGCACTGGATCGGATGGTTGCAATAAGTTTTGCAATTCTTGCTACAGACTTAGCATTAAGCAAGCAGTTTGGCAATATGGTCGCTCTTCAGCAAGGGAAATACACTACAGTCCCGATCACGACAATCATGGAAGGGGTAAAGCGCGTTGATGTTGATGAGCTTTACGATGTTGAGCAATACCGACCGAAGGTCGCCAACATGATGGGCAAACCGATGTTCTTATACTGATATTTTCTTGATGGTTTAAAAGCCCCGACTTCAAATCTCGTCGGGGCTTTTTTCTTTTTGGCAATTCAAAACGATGCAATCGGTCTCCGGCGGATTTTTTGGTTGTTGGTTTGTTACTTCTTGCGTCGCAACCTGAGCCAGAAACTGTCTCAAGCAAGTTTGCGATTGCTTTTCCATGCCCACCTGATCAACACAAAGAAAGCCACCATGATCAGTAACATGAGTGCTCGTGCTCCCCACCGGAATGGGAGATCCTCAGCCTTCACGCTGCTCATGAGGAGTGTTGGTATCGCGTCCTGAATTGTCCAGGCGATCATTATAAACAGCAAATAGAATGGGGTTACATACTTGATGATCCAGTAGAACGCGCGGGGGATTTTAAGATCAGCCCCTCTATTAATTTCCTCCCAGCCTCGATCGAGACTTGTGAGCCAGACTTTCCACCGCTGACTCTTTGCGGTGTGCTCAACTTTATTTCGGTCAACGCCAAAGATCCACGAGAAGATGGTTATTTCAATGAGAGCGAAAAGTACGAGCCCGAACGTTCCTGCCCAGTAATCCATTTCGTCAAGGAATCCATGGGACAGGAGGAAAATCACAGGCTGTATTGCGAGGAAAGTCAAGCCGCCGACAAGGGCTGTTGCCTTTCCGTGCGTTATATGGAATTCATCCTTGATAAATGCGATAACCGGTTGAGCCATTGCTACTGATGATGTGATGCCTGCGAAGAACAGTAAGAGAAACCACAGGAATCCAAAGAGATTTCCCAGAGGAATTTGCTGAAAGATGATTGGCATCGAGACGAAGCCAAGATTGAACGCTCCCCCTTTTGCGATCTCTTGTGTTGTTATGGTTCCAAAAAATGCAACGGCTACAGGGATTGCGATGCTACCGCCAAGGATAACTTCTGCAAACTCATTTGTGACAGCTGTTGTGAAGCCTGTAAGCGCAATATCATCATTTTCTTTGAGGTAGCTTGCATACGCCTGAATTGATCCCATTCCGAGACTCAACGTGAAGAAGATTTGTCCCGCGGCTGCCAACCAGATCCTTGCTGACGAGAGCTTGCTCATATCTGGATTCCAAATGAATCCTAATCCGTTAGCAACGCTTCGGTCAGGGAACTGAGGATTCGGAGTGCCGAGTGTAAAAACGCGGATAACAAGAATGATAGCGAAGAGGAAAAGAAGAGGCATCGCAATCTTCGCCAGCCTCTCAATTCCTCTTGAGATCCCATGATAGAGGATGTAGAAATTTAGTCCAACAGTGAAGAGCATGAATCCATACGCGGGAAGAATTGAGGTGAAATAGTTTTGTTCGACCCCTTGATAGCTCCGAAGGAAGCCCCCCATATTTGCAAATGTTGTTTCTCCGAAGTATGTCTTGAAAAGAGAGAAGAAACTGAAGCCGAGCGTCCACGATTCGATGTATGTGTAGTAAATGAGGATGACCGTCGAGATGAATAAACCGAGAGACCCGAGGTACTTTGCCACCGGGTTCTTCCACATGACATCGAACATTCCAGGAGCTGATCCATGTCCATAGCGACCGCCGTATCGACCTATTGACCATTCAACCCACATGAGTGGAATGCCAAGGAAGAGAAGTGCAGTGAAGTAAGGGATCATGAATGCCCCGCCGCCATTCTGAGCGGCTTGAACAGGGAAGCGAAGAAAATTTCCGAGACCAATAGCGTTGCCCGCCATTGCAAGAATTAATCCGATACGCGTTCCCCACCTTTCACGAGCATGCTGGCTAACTTGTGTTGTTTCCATACGGTCCTCCTTTTTGAAAACAAAAAATAGCAAAATCTCTTTAATGAATCAAATCCGCGTATGGCGGATTGCAATTCACTTTGAAATCGGATATCTTAATTTCGATGGGGTATGCTTTAAGCCTCTATCTCTAAAGACGTTTAGCGGAGTTCTATGAGTTAGGCGGGCATCGCCCCCGGCGGACCTTAAGGCCGAGAACGTGCAAAATTAATAAAGGAACAATCTATTTTCACTGTGCTAGCGGCTGTGATGACCCCTCTGTAAGGGATGGAGAATGGTAGCTGAAGCCCGGCTGTCATTGCGAGGAGAGTCGCCGAAGGCGACACGACGAAGCAATCAGCAGGCGATAGCGCTCGCGGTGGAGAAAACTGGTGCATAGTCTCGAGGGGATTGTTTCATCCGCTTTTGGCTGAGTGTATCGGCAAGTCACGGCATGACAAAAGGATGGTGACTGGATGCCGTGTCAAGGCACGGCATGACGAAGGGATGGTGTAGATTTGGGTGTTCATTTTCTTTTGTTCGTCCAAAAGAAAACGAACCAAAAGAAAAGGACGCCCCGCGAAAATTATTAACGTCCCGTGCTCTCCCTTCAGCGGACGATTTTGTAAGTCCCCGCTGCTTGTCCTGAGGCATGACAAAATCGTTTACCGCCCCCAATGACGGGACTAAATTTTCGCAAGGGGGTTACATTTGTGTACATCGGCAATCCGATTCCCGTGAAAGCGGGAATCCGGACCGAATCCGCCTTCGGCGGATTTGGCGATCCGCCGACGGGAGGATAACAACCAACTTGCGCAGCACTGGATGCCGTGTCAAAGCACGGCATGACAAAAGGATGGTGACTGGATGCCGTGTCGGGGCACGGCATGACGAAGGGATAGTGAAGTGAGCTGGCATCTCTTCTGCAGATGCTTACGGCGTCGTCGCTTGACCTTCGGAGGGGTGACATCCAGCTCCGCCGGAGGCGGCTCCACTGAAGGCGGACTTCCCCTATGAGGGAAATGACCTCTCCCCATCCCTCCCCTGTGAGGGGAGGGGGTGATAAGTTCCCTCTCCTTCAGGAGAGGGTTAGGGTGAGGTCAAGGAGTGCGACTCGTTGTGCCGTGGAATGCTATTAGCGCGTTCATCCGGACACTGAGCTTGTCATGGTGAGCTTGTCATGGTGAGCTTGTCGAACCATGACAAAGAAGGTCGAGGTAAGCCTCACTTATGTCATCCTTCGACGCGCTCAGGATGACATTTCCTTCGACGGAGCCTGCCCTGAGCCCGTCGAAGGGCTCAGGATGACATTTCCTTCGATCCGCCGAAGGACTGAGGATAACCCCACCCGTCCCCTATGAGGGGAGGGAGATCATCTCTGCAGTGCACAGTCTCGAGGGGGTTGCTTCATTCCCCTTCGGCGGGATAGAGGAGGAAACTTTAGTCATTTTGTGGCAGTTCACGTAGGCTCGCACGATTTGGTGAGAGAGAGTGTGTTGAAGCGTTGGAGAAAGTTGGATGAAGCGGGGAAAAGACATAACTGGCATTCTATCAGTTTGAGTGGTATGATTATCCTCAGCATGTCATACCACGATTTGTGAAGCATTTTAGTCAATCTTGATTGAGGGAGAAATGGAACGAATTGGTGTCTACACGAGTGGCGGTGATTCACCTGGCATGAACGCTGCTATACGCGCTGTGGTTCGGACGGCTATTTATCATGGAGTAGAGGTTTATGGCATTTACCGCGGCTATGCCGGGATGATTCGTGGGGAATTTGTTCAGCTTCATGCGCGATCAGTTTCGAATATTCTTCAGCGGGGTGGCACGATTCTCAAGACGGCTCGTTCTGAAGAGTTCAAGAAGAAAGAATGGCGTGCAAAGGCTGCACAGAAGCTTCGCAAGCGCGGGATAGAGGGACTTATTGCTATCGGCGGGGATGGGACATTCCGTGGTGCAATGGAGCTCTACGAGGAGCATGGAATCCCTGTTGTCGGTATCCCCGGAACGATCGACAATGATCTTTATGGAACTGATTTCACAATTGGATATGATACCGCCATTAACACTGCCATGCAAGCCATTGATAAGATACGTGATACTGCAAGCTCGCACGATCGCTTGTTCTATGTCGAGGTGATGGGTCGCGACTCAGGATTTATCGCGCTTGATGTTGGGCTTGCAAGCGGAGCGGAATACATCGCTATACCGGAAACAGAGACGAACATAGATGAATTGAAATCCCTGCTGAGAAGTTTTCGGAAAGATAAATCAAGTGCGATCATTGTGGTTGCCGAAGGAGATGAACAAGGGGGAGCCTTTACTCTGGCAAAAAAGGTGAAAGATGCTGCCGGTTATGAGTATCGAGTTGGTGTGCTGGGGCATGTCCAGCGTGGAGGATCGCCCACAGCGCGCGATCGCCTCCTCGCAAGTAAACTCGGTCATGCAGCCGTTACCACACTCTTGAGCGGTGCCTCGAATGTGATGGTTGGCGAGGTGAACGGGTCGATTGTTCTTACCCCGTTGCGCGAAACATGGGAACGGAGAAAGACAATTGACACAAGTCTACTGGAACTTGCCAGAATCTTGTCTATGTGAGAAGTGAAGACCTTTCTGGAAAAATTGTGTCTGGATTTCCCTCTGTGCCGCCCGCATCTTGTTGATTTCATTGCTTCTTAGCGATGCTGTGTCTATATTGGAAAATGCAAAATCCAGCCAAAGACTAACGAAGCTGAATCTCGAAAGTTGAGATATCTGGTAAGTGACTACCAAAAATTTGCATTTTGCAGTTTTCATTTTTCGATGTAGCTAAGGGTAAAAAGTGGTTCATTTCAGTCAAGCACGTCTTGAAGAGCTTTTTCATCAATTCATCGGCAAGAGGATTGCAGTTGTCGGTGACCTCATGCTTGACCGCTATTTTTGGGGAACTGTCAATCGTATTTCCCCCGAAGCTCCTGTGCCCGTCGTCGAAATAGAATCAGAGTCTGCACGACTTGGAGGGGCCGCGAATGTTGCCAATAACATCAAGTCACTTGGAGGCGAGCCTCTTCTCATTGGCACAATTGGAGACGATAATAGCGGTGCGATTCTTCGCGAGTTAGTTGAACAGAGTGGATTCTGTCTGGATGGACTTATTGTTGATTCATCCCGACCAACGACTGTGAAGACGCGTGTCATCGCTCACGGTCAGCATGTGGTTCGTATCGACCGAGAGGTACGTAAGGATATAACACGTGAGATTCAGCAACAGATTCTCGACGTCCTTTTTCAAAATTTGCCATCACTAAATGGAGTGATCATTGAGGACTACAACAAGGGGGTTATCGTTCGGGAGCTGATTGCTGATATTGTGCAACATGCTCGGGAGCATAATGTCCTTGTCACCGCTGACCCAAAGTTTAATAACTTTTTTGCATTCAAGCATGTCACAGTGTTCAAGCCGAATCGAAAAGAGGTGGAAGAGGCACTTGGGGTCCGCCTGATAAACGATGAACATGTTGAGGCAGCGGGCAAAGAAATTCTCAGTCGACTTGAGGCGGAGTCTGTGCTTTTGACCAGAGGTGAGAAAGGTATGTCGCTGTTTGAATCTGACGGAACGGTGACTCATGTCCCGACGAAAGCTCGGAAAGTCGCCGATGTCTCTGGGGCAGGGGATACAGTGATTTCCACTTTGACAATTGCTTTAGCTGCTGGAGCTTCCCTCCGTGAAGCCGCATCGCTGGCAAACTTTGCAGGTGGTGTTGTCTGCGGGGAAGTTGGGATTGTTCCAATTGATCTCAACTCACTAAAGTCAGCGATCCTTGATGATGAAAGTGGGGTGTGAGTCGATGGGATGCGTTTTAGATCGACGTGAGTTAATCGAGTTGCGGAAAGCACTTCGCCAGGAAGGCAAACGGGTCGTTTTTACAAATGGCTGCTTTGATATTCTGCATCGAGGACACATCGAGTATCTAAAGCGCGCTCGTGTCTTCGGTGATGTGCTTATCGTTGCCGTGAACTCCGATGTTTCCGTTCGTCGATTAAAAGGGGAGCAGCGTCCCATCATCCCGGAGGAAGACCGCGCCGAGATCGTTGCGGCTCTTGGTGTAGTTGATTATGTGACGATCTTCGATGAAGAGACACCGTATGATCTCATCCTTGATCTTGTTCCGGATGTACTTGTCAAAGGGGCTGACTGGAAGGTGGAGGAGGTAGTAGGGCGCGATGTAGTTGAAGCAGCTGGTGGACACGTGGCAACAGTTGAATATATCCCCAATCGATCAACCACGGGAATAATTGAAACCATTCGCTCTCGGTATTGTTGAAAATACCCTCCTCGTATGGTGCGTGGCAAAAACATCTTTCGCACACTTCTCTATGGTGTGATCCTTGCTATTTTCATTGGAGCTGCCCTCCTTGGCTTCACTCAGACTAAACTTTTTCGCTCCTACCTTCGAGTTTTTCTTCTCACAGAATTTAGCAAGGTTACACGTGGCTCTCTATACCTCGGCGAGTTCCACGGGAGCATCTTTACAGGACTAACAATTGATGGGGTTGCTCTCCAAATCAGCGGAACTTATCTTTTTTCTGCAGAGCGAGTGAGATTGCGCTACGATCCCATCTCATTGATCGAAAGGCGGATTACGTTTCGTGAGGTTATTTTAACTGAACCACGAGTTCGCCTCGTTCGTTTTGCCGACAGCACATGGAATTATGAACATCTTTTCCCTCCAAAGGAGGAGAAGGAACGCAAAGGGCTCCCCTGGACATTTGCTGTTCGAAATTTCCAGATACAAGGAGGGATTATAGCTGTTGTTGATTCCACAACACCCATCTCCGATATATCATCAGATGTTCTTCACTACACAAACTTTGTTGCTCGTGATGTCAATCTTGCCCTTGGGGGTCTGATCGGACCGAAAGAAGCTCGCGCTCAGATTGAACATGCGGCTCTTCATGTAGATTCGCCGCCCATCACAGTGCGCAATATCATCGGAACAATCTTCGCCTCTGCAAAAGGAGTTATTGTTGACAATTTGCGCATTGATCTTGAGCAGTCGCATCTACAGGTAATGGCACGCCTGGATGGCTTAAATCTCTTCGGTGACAGCATCCAACTTGCATCGCTCCGAACGAAATCAGCTACGTTCAATATCGAAGCCGCTCCTCTCGACTCTCGTGAATTGCGAAAATTTATTGCACCCCTGTGGTTCATAGATCAACAAGTGTATCTTCATGCTCAGGCTACAGGTACATTCGGAAGCATGGTTGTTCGTGATCTTACGCTGAGAGCCGATTCAACTGAGGTCGCACTGCGAGGGAGTGTCGATCATCTTGATGAGCCCGGCAACCTTTTTCTCGCTGTGGAGTCGACCCGGGCACTCATCACCTATGGCGATGTTATGGAACTGTTGCCGGGTTTGAAGCTGCCAGACTTTTCACATCTCGGTCAAATTGATGCGACGCTGCAATTCGTTGGAAAGCCCGTTGATTTTGAAGCGAAGGCAATTCTAAAGACTCGATTTGGAACGATTGATGCAAAGCTCGCATTGAATGCTGGCACTCCGACCTTAAGGTACAATGGCAGCATGACGATGCGCAATGTGAACCTTGAGTTGCTCCCCTCCAGTAGACTCCACAGCAGACTGAATGGGATTGTGACTATTCGCGGTAGCGGCACTTCACTAAGGAAAGCTATAGCACAATCGACAGTACAGCTTGACAGCTCGTCCCTCGGAGACATAGAGATCAAGACTGCCATTGCACGTATGAGCGCTGCCACCGGGTCTGCGCAGGTAAATCTCCAGGTCAACACCAGCGTTGGAGCAGGAAACATTGCCTTTGCTACCGCTCTATCATCTCCGAGATCTACCACATGGTCGTATATGATTAACGGTGCATTTTCATCGGTCAATTTAGGGAAGCTTTTCCACAATCCATTTTATGAAAGCTCGCTGAACTTTGCACTCCATGGCGCCTGGTCAGGTTCGAGTATTGAGGAGTTCACTGGATCAGCTTCCGTTCAGCTTGAGCAGTCGCTGCTTCGAGCAAAGCCTGTGGAAGCCATACCTTTGCACCTGACTGTTACCCGCTCAACTGATGGCGAGCGGCAGATCAACATTGAATCTTCTGTTGCCGATTTATCCATTGGTGGTCGTTTTACCTACAGCGGCCTTCTCTCCTCATTGACTGAAATTGCCTCGCATATTTCAGATGAAATTGTCCGCCGCAGCGGAGGGAGTGGACGAGTGGAGGAGAGCACGACCCGGGTGAGGATTGACACAGCCACTGAGTTTGCTCATTATAATGTTCAGTTGAAGAATATTTCACCGATTGCAGCATTTTTTGCTCAGGATGAGATCGCAGGTACGGGGAGTTTAGTTGGGAGCGTTAGCCGCAAGGGATCGCGTGTATGGCTCCGTGATAGTCTGGGGGTAGATTACTTTGCTCGGGTTTCATCAAAAGGAGCGCTCTATTTTCGGAATGCCGAAGTCGTAATCGATCTTCATGATGATATCTTTGCGTCGCGTGCAGATTCCCTGGCACTTGTTGTCGGCGCTCGCATGGAGAAGAGTTTTCTGAACGAGCACGAACTTAGAGGACTGGAATTTGATTTCGCAATGTCTGACCGACATGGGGAGTTGAAAAGTTCTGTCCTTTTTGACTCCACGCTTTTCGTGGGCATGACTTCCGCAGTTGATCTTCGCGATTCAATTTCCAGGATTTTCATCGATACATTGTTCGTCGATTACAGAAAGCACCCCTGGCATCTGAGGTCACCGGCGACTCTTCTTGCTACGCCGCGTTCGCTTTCTATGGCGGAAATGGTGTTCGCAAGCTCCTCTGGAGAAGTTCAACTCTCCGATGTTGCCATAATTGGTGATTCACTCTACGGTAAGCTCGAAGCAATGGGGCTTCGCGTGCGCGAACTTATGTCAATGTTTATAGACACAACGCGGTATCATTCTCTTAATGGTGGCATGACCCTGATGGCAACGTTCTCCGGGACATTCTCAGCACCGGAGCTCCAGGCAAAGCTTACACTCGATAGCGTCTCTTATGGCGGCGCAGCAGTTGGAAATTTTGCCGGGGACGTGAAGCTTCGTGATGGATACGTATCCGGATCTCTTGAGCTCAGGAGCCCGCCTTCGGCGGAGTTGTCAGCCTCCCCTCAGGGGACTGTACCTCTCAAAGTCCGTGGGACATTTCCTCTTCGAAGTGAGCTGGATACCCTCGACGTGGAGATTCTTGCAAACTCATTTCCACTTGAGAGCCTTGCGCCCTTAGTAAGCGTGGCTGATAATCTGACCGGGAATCTGACCGGGACATTGCTAATTCGAGGAACCCCAAAGTCGCCAGGCTTTTCAGGATCTCTCGAGGCAGATGCTTCTCTGCTTTTTCTTCTGAACGGGCTAAAGTATACAGTTCATCTGTCAATGACACCTGCGGGGGATCGCCTGGTCGTTGACAGTCTTGTGGTTCTAAATGAAAGAAGCGAAGCGCCGGAAGGGAGATTTGTTGCAACCGGTGAAGTGTTCATGCACGGATTTCAAGTTAATTCATTTTCAACAGCAGGCATCGGTGAGCTTCTCATTATGAAGAAATCCGGTTCAACGTCACAGGAGATTTCGGGGACACTTTATCTCACAACAGGCTCAGATAGTCTGCGACTTACCGGGACACTTGAAGAGGCTACTCTTCGTGGTGTTGTGAAAGTCAAGGAGGGAAGCATTGTGTTTCCTCCTTCTCCTGCAGCGAGCGAAGTCGCCATGGCAGAAAAGATCAATTACGTCTACCTTGCTACAACAAGGACCGAAACTCCGCAAGAGCGGCTTGAAAGGCTCATCGAGGAGCGGCGTAAGCGAAGCCGGGAGCAGATGTCAGCCTCGCAGTTCCTCCCCCGGTTTTCCTACGACCTCACCATTGAGACGCTGGGCAGAACCGAAGTCCGTTTTCTGATCAATCCCATTACTGATGAAGAGCTCTTTGCTGTCCTCAACGGCAAGCTTCATTTGTTCAACGAGAGGGATATGGTGAAGCTTGTTGGAGACATTGCCATTGGCGAACGCTCGTACTATTACAATTTCTACAAGAAGTTCGCAGCCACTGGCAAACTCCGCTTCACTGGTGATCCAGCGAATCCGGAGCTTGACGTCACCGCAACATATTCCGGGACTCATGCGCACGCTGATACAGTTGAGCAAGTTGCGGTTGTTCTACACATTACCGGGACACTTACCAAACCTGATGTAGCAATGAACATGACCATCAACGGGAAATCTCCACCTCCGGGGAGAGACGTGCAGGCTGATGCAATCTCATACATCATTTCAGGAAAATTTAAGGACGAATTGCTTGGGCCCGAAGGAACGCAGCTTTCCTCAGATGTCGGGACTACTCTTTCTCGATCTGTTATTTCGGGCGTCTCGACGTCTCTGCTTTCAAGTGCCCTATCGAAATTTATTCGCGAAACAGGATTCATTCAGTCATTGGAGCTGAGCTATGGAGGTGGAGGCGTTTCTTCCACAGGGGTGCGGCTGAGCGGTGAGATCGGGAGCGCCTACTGGCGATACGAAGGGAAGGTTTTCAGCGATATCACAAATGCTGATATAGTTGTTCAGTTTTCGTTAGGTGAGGTATTCCATTCTGCCATGGGCGGACTGCGGAGCCTGGTTCTTGAGCTTGCCCGACGAAGCAAGCAATCGTTTGAGGCTCCAGAAGAAAAACAAGGAATATACGAGGCACGCATCTATTATAGGATCACGTTTTGATGAAACAAAAAGTAGGTACCACGATTGAACACCTAACCTCCCAGGTGCTTAAGTTACTCCAGCGTCGTCCCACCGATTCATTTCGGTATGCAGAAATTACGAGCCTGCTTGGTCTTCAAAGTGAAAGTGAGAAACGAGCTCTACGCAAGGTGCTTCACCATCTCGCAGAAACAGAAATTATTCAGCGGGTGAAGGGGAAAGGGTATCGGTACATCTCCAAGCCGTCGCGCATCATCGGCAGGCTTTCTGTCACAAAACAAGGGACAGGTATTGTTGAAGCGGAGGGAGGAGAGGTCGCTCGTGTTTTCATACCACATCGTTTTCTCGGGACAGCGCTCGATGGTGACCGGGTGAGAGTTGCCTTGTTTGCTGAACCATCTTCTCGAAGAGCCGAGGGGAGCTCCAGGGAGGAAATGCCTGAGGGGGAGATTGTCGAAGTGCTTGAAAGGGGGAGGAGCCAGATTGTGGGGACGATGGAGAAGAGCCACGGATTTTTCTTTGTTGTTCCTGACAACACTCGGTTAACGCGTAACGTCTACATACCCAGAGCGCACACGAAAGGAGCGCGCCCCGGAGAAAAAGTTGTTGCTGAGTTGATGGAGTGGAACTCGACTGAACTTAATCCCGAGGGGCGCATAGTTGAAGTTCTTGGCAAAGCTGGCGACCCCCATGTGGAGATCCTCTCTGTTGCCCGGGAGCATAACTTGCCCCTTGCTTTCCCACGCGACGTTTGTGCTGAAGCAAAAGCAATTCCTGAATCTATTCCGGAAGAAGAAATTCGTCTACGCCGGGATCTCAGAAATCTTCTCACATTTACTATCGACCCGGAGGATGCGAAGGACTTCGATGATGCTGTCTCGCTTGAGGTGCTCGATGGAGGGCGGATGGTGCTCGGGGTTCATATTGCTGACGTGAGCTACTATGTTCGCGAGGGATCGGCGCTCGATCGAGAGGCGTTTCGACGCGGGACGAGTGTGTATCTTCCTACAACCGTGATTCCCATGTTGCCCGAGAAACTTTCAAATAATCTTTGTAGTCTTCGGCAAGGCGAAGACCGACTCACGTACTCTGTCCTTATGGAAGTCAACAAGGAGGGGAGAGTCATATCGTATGAAATCGTTCGGACGATCATTCGGAGCCGTCGGAGATTTACTTATGAGGAAGTTCAGAAGATCATTGAGACAGGTAAGGGGCGTGTCCAGAGTTCTGTCGAAAGAGACTTCGCTGAGACGATTCAGCGTATGCATGAGCTGAGTCAGGTACTCTTGAAGAAGAGGCTGCGCGAGGGGAGCATTGACTTTGAGAGTGCGGAGGCGGCTTTTCGTTTTGATGACCGTGGATATCCGGTCGAGATTATCAAGAAGCGTCGAACCGAGGCGACGAGTCTCATTGAAGAATTTATGCTTCTTGCCAACAAAACTGTTGCGGAACATATAAACCGCATCCGGCGTGGTGGCGAAGCAAAGCCTTTTGTGTACCGTGTTCACGATGTGCCGGATCATGAGAAACTTCGTGAACTTGCGAATTACGTAAAGCAATTCGGCTTCCGATTGCACGTCGACGGAGGGACGAGCTCCAGGTCACTACAGAGGCTCATCGAACAGGTGAGAGGAAGTGAGGTTGAAGAGCTGATTAATGAAGTTGCAATTCGGTCAATGGCAAAGGCGGTCTACTCTCCGAACAATATCGGTCACTATGGACTTGGTTTTTCGCACTATACGCAGTTCACGTCGCCGATTCGCCGGTACCCGGACCTTCTTGTCCACCGACTTCTCACGGAGTACCAGCAGGGTATGTCTGCAGCCCGTGTGCGACAATGGATGGATCGGCTTGATGAACTGTGCAAGCATGCATCAGCGATGGAACAAAATGCTCTCGAGGCAGAACGTCAAGCAGTTCGCGTTATGCAAGTGGAGTTCATGAAGCGCCACATTGGTGATGTTTTCGCCGGTATGATCAGCGGAGTAACGAGCTACGGCATCTTTGTTGAAATCACGGATCTTCTTATCGAAGGAATGGTCCATGTGCGTGATATGGAAGATGACTACTATGTATACGACGAGAAGCAGTATGCTCTGGTTGGCAGACGAACGAAGCGTGAATACCGACTCGGTAGCAGGGTGATGGTTCGGGTTGTTTCAGTTGATGTTGAGCGGCGTCAGGTGACACTGGCGCTGGTCGAAGAGTGAAAATGGAGAGAGCATCCAGGCAAACTCTCGTTGATTTTCAAGACGTGGTATGGTAAATTTTTTTGTTGCGAGTTTTTGTTTTCTTCAATATCTCAAAAAGATAAGGAGTGGCGATGGCAGATTCTCCTCTTCATGAGGGCAGGATAATTGAAGTAGTTGGGCCGGTCGTTGATATTGAATTTTCTGACGGCGCGTTGCCGCCAATTCTGAATGCGGTAAGGATTCCACGAAGGAACATCGAGGGGGTGGAGGAAGACCTCATCGTTGAAGTCCAGCAGCATCTTGGCGAAGACAGGGTTCGCGCCGTGGCTATGGACTCAACGGAGGGTCTGGTCAGGGGGATGAAAGCATATGACACAGGGACATCAATTAAAGTGCCCGTTGGTCCTCAGGTTCTGGGCCGCTTGATGAACGTCATCGGCAAACCGATTGATGGACTCGGTCCAATCGAGACGGAGAAATTCTATCCCATTCATCGTTCTGCGCCAGAATTTGATGAGCTCACCACTAATCAGGAAATGTTTGAAACCGGAATCAAAGTCATCGATCTTCTTGAGCCATACGCCAAAGGAGGAAAGACGGGGCTATTCGGAGGCGCAGGTGTTGGCAAGACAGTTATCATAATGGAATTAATCCACAACATTGCAACGCAACATGGTGGTTATTCTGTGTTTGGGGGAGTTGGTGAACGGACGCGTGAGGGAAACGACCTTTGGCTGGAAATGAAAGAGTCGGGTGTGCTCAGCAAAACCGCCCTTGTCTTTGGTCAGATGAATGAGCCGCCGGGAGCCCGCCAGCGAGTCGGCTTAACTGCACTGACCATCGCGGAGTATTTCCGAGATGAAGAAGGGAAAGATGTTCTTCTTTTCATTGACAATATTTTTCGATTTGTCCAGGCTGGCTCAGAGGTCTCAGCTCTCCTTGGCAGGATGCCATCAGCCGTCGGGTATCAACCAACCCTCGCTACAGAAATGGGAGAATTGCAAGAGCGAATCACCTCAACGAAGAAAGGTTCCATCACCTCTGTCCAGGCAATTTACGTGCCTGCAGATGACCTCACTGATCCAGCACCGGCAACAACTTTTAGCCACCTCGATGCAACGACTGTATTGAGCCGGCAGATTGCTGAGCTTGGGATTTACCCCGCTGTTGATCCACTCGATTCGACCTCAAGGATTCTCGAGCCAGGCATCGTCGGACATGAACATTACTACGTTGCAAAACGGGTGAAGGAGATTCTCCAGGCTTATAAAGATTTACAGGACATCATCAATATCCTCGGCATGGACGAACTTTCGGATGAAGATAAATTAACCGTCCAGCGCGCTCGGAAAATCCAAAAATTCCTTTCACAGCCATTCTTTGTCGCGGAGCAGTTCACCGGAACACCGGGTCGATATGTGAAGCTTGAAGATACGATCAAAGGCTTCAAAGCAATAATTGAGGGAGAAGTAGACGATCTTCCTGAAGCCGCTTTCTACATGGTCGGCACGCTCGACGAAGTTTTTGAGAAAGCTAAGAAGCTCAAAGCAGCGTGAGTTTGTTAGAGACAGGCGATGGATGATAAAACATTCCAGTGTGACCTCATAACCCCTCAGCGTGTCCTCTTCTCCGGCAGAGTAGTTAGCGTTCGTGCGCCGGGGACGATCGGGAGTTTTCAAGTGCTCTACAATCATGCACCTCTTCTCAGTTCACTCACCATTGGTAAGATCATCATCAGACTGCCGGATGGATCGGAACTGCTGTACGCAATAAGCGGCGGCTTTGCAGAAGTTCGTGAGAATCGAGTGTTGCTTCTCGCTGAAACCGCGGAGCGGCGTGATGAAATCGATGTCGCACGCGCAGAGGCAGCCCGGGATCGAGCACTGAAACGACTTAAGGAACGTTCAAAAGATATTGACCCGGAACGAGCCAGAGCTGCACTCAAGCGAGCCTTGAATAGACTTCAGATTGCTCGCGGTGGATAACTAATCGGCCTTAGGCGGTCGCACCTCTCCGCGGACCCAGCTCCTCAAGAGGGGAGACGAGACATCAGTGGGAAAATTTCGTTACACGTAGAAAGGCTATGCCATGGAAGAAGATCTCACTCGTCTTAAGCTGGAGTGGGAGCAGCGGACGGTTGCTCCAGTAATTGAAAAATTCCCTGAAAGAATTCAGAACTTTCAAACAAGTTCGCATATCCCCGTTGATCGCATTTACCTTCCTCGCCCGATCTCATATCGTGAGACACTTGGCTTCCCAGGAGAATATCCGTTCACTCGTGGACCATATCCGACGATGTACCGCGGGAAACTATGGACAATGCGACAATACGCCGGTTACGCAACTGCTGAAGAGTCCAACCGGCGCTATCGGTATTTGCTTGAGCACGGTACAACCGGGCTCTCAGTCGCATTCGATCTCCCGACGCAGATGGGCTACGATTCCGACCATCCCATGGCAGAAGGGGAGGTCGGGAAAGTCGGTGTCGCTATCGATTCCCTTGAGGATATGGAGCGCCTCTTCGAGGGTATTGAGCTTGAAAAGGTTACAACCTCAATGACGATCAATGCCACAGCAGCAATTCTTCTTGCCATGTACGTCGTGATTGCCAAACGACAGGGGGCTGATTTAAAAAAAATTTCGGGGACAATCCAGAATGACATCCTGAAGGAATATAGTGCGCGCGGAACCTATATCTACCCGCCTGAAGCATCGATGCGATTGGTCACTGATGTATTTGCATGGTGCGGTGAGAATCTCCCGAAGTGGAATGTCATCTCGATCAGTGGGTATCATATCCGTGAAGCAGGCGCCAACGCTGTTCAGGAAGTGGCATTTACAATGGCAAATGCCATCGCCTATGTTCAGGCTGCTATCGCTGCGGGACTTGATGTAGACCGTTTCGCGCCATCGCTCTCGTTTTTCTTCAGTGCACACAATAATTTCTTTGAAGAAGTTGCCAAGTTTCGCGCGGCTCGACGCATCTGGGCAAAGATCATGCGGGAGCGATTCAACGCAAAGAACCCGGAGTCGATGAAACTTCGATTTCATGTGCAGACCTCCGGGGCAACGCTAACAGCACAACAAATTGACAACAATGTTGTGCGCGTAGCACTTCAGGCTCTCGCTGCTGTCCTTGGCGGATGCCAATCGCTTCACACGAATAGCCGTGATGAGGCTCTGGCACTCCCGACTGAAGAATCTGTGCGACTTGCCCTCCGCACACAGCAGATCATCGCTCATGAAAGCGGCGTTGCTGATACCATCGATCCTCTCGGCGGGTCGTATTTCGTTGAGTACCTCACCGATGAAATTGAGGAGCGCGTTTGGAAGTACCTTGAAAAAATTGATGACATGGGTGGTGCTGTTCGAGCAATTGAGCAAAGATTCTTCCAGACAGAAATTGCAAAAAGTGCCTACGAGTATCAACGCTCAATTGAGAATTGCGAAAGGATCATCGTGGGAGTTAATGCTTATCAGGATGAAGAACGAGTGAGTCCTCCGATCCTGCGAGTTGACGAATCAGTTGCACGGCGGCAGATTGAGCGATTGAAATCTCTGAGGCAGCGTCGCGACTCTGAAGCGGTGAACCGCGCACTCGAACAGCTCAAGAAAGGGGCGGAAGGGAAAGCAAACCTCGTGCCGCTCATCATCTCGTGCGTCGAGTCGCATGCCACTGTTGGGGAGATCTCTGATGCACTCCGCTCCGTGTGGGGAGAGTACCGGGAGTGAGATTCGTCAGAAGGTCTTTTGAGTTCTTGTAGGGCGATTGCTAAACCACAGCTCTCATTGCGAGGAGTGGACCTCACCCCGGCTCTCTCCTCAAGGAGAGAGAACGACCCTCCCCTTACAGGGGAGGGTAGGGTGGGGTCATCCCTTTACGCATTGCTGAACAGCCGATCTTTCCGCCGCAAAGGAATTGCTTCGTTGCAATCCCTACACCACGCGTCATTGCAAGGAGCCTCGATTTATCGGGGCGACGAAGCAATCTCCGGGTGCTGCTGGGAGTCGGCAAAATGAGTGCATAGTCTCGAGGGGATTGCTTCACCAGCCTCTGGCAGGATAACAATCAACTTGCGCACCACTGGATGCCGTGTCAAGGCACGGCATGACAAATAAAAAGAGCGGCGCTCTCTACAGCGCTGTCATTGCGAGGAGCCGCGATTCATCGGGGCGACGAAGCAATCTCCTCGTGGTATTGCCTGCAAGTGGACGAGATGACGGCATCGTTTCCAAGGGATTGTTTCGCAAGCCTTCGACGGAGTGCATGGGCAAATCATGATTTGCCCATGGTCATTCCCGTTCCGCCCTTGTCATTCCCGTCCCGCCTTTCGGCGGGATAAACTCCAGCGGGAATCCGGATGGACTCCGCCCTGGATATACTCTGGCGATAAGGTTGTGCTGCAACACGCCACTGGATGCCGTGTCAAGGCACGGCATGACAAAGGGATAGTGAAGTGGGCTGCTATATTTGTGGGAGCACTCTCGATACCTGCTTACGCGAGTATGGCAAATAAGGTGAAATGTCATTCACGGTATAATGTTCACAGAATGGAGCAATGACAATAAGAAAGTAAAAGATCGCTTCATGCTCCCACGATGGCTAAGCCTTGTGTCGAGCTTGTCCGGGGATGTTATCCGAGGCTTGTCGAAGAGTGCCCCAAATCTTAAAGTCACTTTATTTATCTGATGGGATACACTAAATTATCTCATAGGCATAGACGACGCGGTAGGTACCCGGGATGATCTCGAAAAATCGGCTTAAGGTAATTCGTCTTCTCCGCGACAGAAAAAGGAGAGAGGCATCGGGAAAGTTTCTCGTCGAAGGGATCAGAGCGGTCGAAGAGGCTGCGGCTTCTGATTGGGTTATCGAATCCGTCCTTTACCTCTCAGGGTTTCGAGATGAGGAGAAATCCGCTCTGCCGAAGGCGCCGGCACTTCTCACCTCGCTTCTTGAGCGGGGCGCTCTACTCTATGAGGTCAGTCAGGCAGAGTTATCGCAGATCTCCGATGTTGTGACCTCTCAGGGTATCGTTGCAGTTGTGCAGCAGAGACGGGCGACTGAAGAGGAGATACTCCGCAGAAGGAGTGCGATGCCGGTGTTGGTAGCCTGCGATGCAATTCGTGAGCCGGGGAATGTTGGAGCGATAATCCGTGCAGCAGATTGGTTCGGGGCACAGGGGGTGGTTTTAGGGAAAGGGACGGTAGAACTTTTCAATCCAAAGGTTGTGCGATCAACTGTTGGGTCGCTCTTTCATCTTCCTATTGTTGAGAAAATTGATCTTCTCCAATTTTTATCGAAGCTTCGGACGGAAGGATATGTTATAGCAGCAGCCGACCAACGCGGAGAGATTTCACTCGGTGAATCGCGCTTTACGGGACCGGTTGCTCTCGTGTTAGGGAACGAAGCATGGGGTGTTTCTTCTGAAATTCTTTCCGAAGCTGATCTACGCATTGCCATTCCACGGTTCGGGCGGGCGGAATCGCTCAACGTCACAGCAGCAGCGAGTGTTTTCCTCTGGCATCTTGCAATTCAGTTTCGACAATAGGAGTGCACTGTCCATGACTCACAGGGGCCTTATGTTTAAAAGTATGAAGCCTCGACTGAGTCCGCCTCCAGTCGAGTTTTGGTGAGTTGAGTGAGCCGAACTGCATGCACACAGCGTTGCGGTACTGGCCAAATGGAATCCGCCTTTGGCGGACTTCTAGCGACGGAGGGATTATCCTATTTGAGATTCTCTGCTGAGTTGTTTATATTACCATCTGATATTCAAGAGGGATTCCATGGCAGTTATCGCTGTGCCGAAGGTGCTTCGAGAGAAATTAGGTGAAGATGGAGCCGATGCCTTGATCAGCCTGATCAACCAGTCGCAATCGAACAACAAAGCTGAGATACTTCAGTTTGTAGAAGAGAAATTCGAGCGGCGGTTGAGTGAAGAAATCGCTGGTGTACGCGGAGAGATAGCTGGTATGCGTGGAGAGATGGCTAAACAAACAGCCGGTTTGCGTGAAGAAATGGCTAAACAAACAGCCGGTTTACGTGAAGAGATGGCTAAACAAACAGCCGGTTTGCGTGAAGAAATGGGTAGAGAAATAGGTGGCTTACGTGAACAAATGGCTAAGGAAATAGCCGGTGTACGTGGAGAATTGGCTAAGGAAATAGGCGGTGTACGTGGAGAAATAGCTGGTATGCGTGAAGAAATGGGTAGAGAAATAGGTGGCTTACGTGAACAAATGGCTAAGGAAATAGGCGGTGTACGTGGAGAATTGGCTAAGGAAATAGGCGGTGTGCGTGGAGAATTGGCTAAGGAGATAAGCGGTGTGCGTGGAGAAATGGCTAAAGAAATAGCCAGCGTACGTGGAGAAATAGCCGGTGTACGCGGAGAGCTTGCGAACGTGCGTGCCGACCTCATCAAATGGATGTTCATTTTCTGGGTAGGGCAGATCGGGGCTATCATAGGAATTTTGTTTGCTTTCTTCAAATAGCGGTTGATTGCGTTAAGTCGATCGATCTGCTTTGAGATATCTCATCCGGAGAAATGCTACGTTACCTGCTATCGCTTCATGCGCGCCTGAAGAGCCTGAAGCGACCCTACCGATAGATTGCTTCTTCCTTGAAAGAGCGGATGTTCAGCAATGTTTAAGGGGATGACCCCACCCTGCCCTCCCCTGTAAGGGGAGGGTTGAAGAGAGTCCTTCGTCGCCCCGATGAATCGCGGCTCCTCGCAATGACGGCACTGTAGAGAGCGCCGCTCTTTTTATTTATCATGCCGTGCCTTGACACGGCATCCAGTGGCGTGCAAGAAGCGATCGCTTGGAGACCATGCGTTCATTTTGTCCACTGCGACAAGTCGCACCAAGGGATTGCTTCCTCGTGTCGCCTTCGGCGAGTCTCCTCGCAATGACATTTGGTGTGTGCAGTGAGGTGGTAGTTCCCTCTCCTTCAGGAGAGGGCTAGGGTGAGGTCCTCTGCTGGCAATGACAGCAGTGTGGACAGCCCCGTTCTTTTCATTTGTCATGCCGTGCCTTGACACGGCATCCAGTGGCGTGTTCCAGCACAACCTTCTCAGCACAGTCCGCCGAAGGCGGGATAAAGCAATCCCCTTGAGACCATGCAGTCATTTTCTCCGCTGCGACAAGTACCACCAGGAGATTGCTTCGTCGCCCCGATAAATCGGGGCTCCTGGCAATGACAGGTGAGACGGACAGTGAGGTGGTAGTTCCCTCTCCTTCGGGAGAGGGTTACGGTGAGGTCATTTCCTCGCAATGACAGGCGGTGCGGGGAATGCGACGAAGAAACTGCTTCACGGTGAAAGACCCGGTCTCCATCAACCTGTAAAGGCATGACCCTACCCTACCCTCCCCTTAAAGGGGAGGGTCGAACAGATTGCTTCCTGTTCGAAAGAACGGATGTTCAGCAATGTGTAAATGGATGTACGGCGGATCCTACCTTCCAAGCAATCGCTGAAGATCATCAAGGTGCTTCTCTTCAGTGGTAAGGATCTCCTCAAGTAGATGCCGTGTTGTTGGATCCCCTTCTTTGTCGGCGAGCTTGATGTGCTCCTTGTATTGGGCAACTGCCTTCTCTTCGCCGACGATATCGTCCTGAATCATCTTTTGCAGTGAGCCGCCTCGTTTGATCTCAGAAGGCATGGAAGGGGTCTCTCCACCGAGAAATGTGATTCGCTCGCTGAGCGTCTCGTAATGCTTCATCTCGTCCAGCGCGTGCTTTTCAAATACGCCGATGATCGCCTCACTCTCCAATCCCTTCGCCTCGTAATGATGCAGCAAGTACTGAATGATACTCGAAAGCTCATCCTCTGCATCCTTAATAAGTGCACTGATGATGTCTTGGGTTGCCATGGTCTTTTCTCCTTCTTAGTGCGAAGTTATTCTCGTTGTTTTGCCTCTTCCCACAGGGCATCCATTTCTTTGAGAGATGAGGCATGGATGCTCTTACCTTGCTCACGAAGTTTTTCTTCAATGTATTGAAATCTTCGGGAGAACTTTTCAATTGTTGTCCGAAGAGCGTTCTCAGGATTTACATTGACAAAGCGTGCGTAATTTACTAAAGCAAAAAGCAAATCGCCGTATTCGTCTTCGACACGGCGCACGTCGCCCGAGGAAACCGCATCCTGCATTTCTCGGAGTTCCTCCTCAACCTTTCGCCACACATCCTCTGCGTGTTCCCAGTCGAAGCCAAGATTCGATGCTCTTTCCTGCAACCGCTGAGCCCTCAAAAGCGCCGGCATGGATTTCGGTAGTCCCTCAATGATGGAATTTCTCCCTTCCGTCAATTTGAGACGTTCCCAGTTCTCCTTCACCTCTACCTGACTGTTCACATGCACATCAGCGAAAACGTGCGGATGCCTATGAATGAGTTTTTTTGTAATCTCTGAAATGACCTCTGTGAGGGAGAACTCTCTTGCCTCTTCTGCGATAACGGAGTGCATCACAACGTGAAGGAGCAAGTCGCCTAATTCTTCTCTGAGCTCATCGATGTTCTTCTGCTCAATCGCTTCGACGGTCTCGTATGCCTCTTCGATGAGAAGGTGTCGCAGCGATTCGTGAGTCTGTTCACGATCCCACGGGCATTCCTTTCGCAGTCGGCGCACGATTTCAATGAATTTATCAAAAGGTTCCACTGCCTATCCTTGCAACGAGTTGCTTTATTAAACGCCAGATGTCGGATGTTAATATACCGAAGTTTGCTGAGAATGCCAAGAAGGAACGCGAATCCGGATCCCTCCTGTGGAAAGAAAGCTTATCGTATTTGAGATTCTGTGCGGAGTTGTTTATATTACTTCCTGATATTCAAGAGGGATTCCACGGCAGTTATCGCTGTGCCGAAGGTGCTTCGAGAGAAATTAGGTGAAGATGGAGCTGATGCCCTGATCAGCCTGATCAACCAGTCGCAATCGAACAACAAAGCTGAGATACTTCAGTTTGTAGAAGAGAAGTTCGAGCGGCGGTTGAGTGAAGAACTGGGGAAGGTAAGTGAAAGAATCACAGACGAGTTTGCCAAAATCAACCAGCGGATCACCGAGGAAATATCCGGTGTACGTGGAGAATTGGCTAAGGAAATAGGCGGTGTACGTGGAGAATTGGCTAAGGAGATAAGCGGTGTGCGTGGAGAAATGGCTAAAGAAATAGCCAGCGTACGTGGAGAAATAGCCAGTGTACGTGGAGAGCTTGCGAACGTACGTGCCGACCTCATCAAATGGATGTTCATTTTCTGGGTAGGGCAGATCGGGGCTATCATGGGAATTTTGTTTGCTTTCTTCAAGTAGTGGCTGATTGTGTGGAATCGACTGATGTGGTTTGAGATATCTCAGCCGGAGAAATGCCATCTTACCTGCTATCGCTTAATGCGCGCTCAACGAGCGTGAAGCGATCCTACCGATAGATTGCTTCGTCCTTGAAAGAGCGGATGCTCAGCAATGTTTAATGGGATGACCCCACCCTGCCCTCCCCTGTAAGGGGAGGGTTAGAGTGAGGTGGTCGTTCCCTCTCCTTCAGGAGAGGGTTAGGGTGAAGTCCTCTGCTGGCAATGACAGCAGTGTAGAGAACGCCGCTCTTTTTACTTGTCATGCCGTGCCTTGACACGGCATCCAGTGGCGTGTTCCAGCACAACCTTCTCAGCACAGTCCGCCGAAGGCGCAGTCCATCTGGATTCCCGCTTTCGCGGGAATGACAAGGGCGGAACGGGAATGACCATTGGCAAATCATGATTTGCCCATGCACTCCGTCGAAGGCTTGCGAAACAATCTCTTGGAAACGATGCCGTCATCTGGTCCACCTGCAGGCAATACCCCGAGGAGATTGCTTGGTCGCCCCGATAAATCGGGGCTTCTCGCAATGACAGCAGTGTAGAGAGAGCCGCTCTTTTTATTTGTCATGTTATTTGTCATGCCGTGCCTCGACACGGCATCCAGTGGAGTGCAAGAAGCAATCCCTTGGAGACCATGCGCTCGCTTTGTCCACTGCGACCGGCACCATTGAGGGACTCCTTCGTCGCCTCGATGAATTGGGACTCCTCGCAACGACACATGGTGCAGGCAGTGCGGTGATAGTTCCCTCTCCTTCAGGAGAGGGTTAGGGTGAGGTCCTTTGCTGGCAATGACAGCAGTGTAGAGAACGACGCTCTTTTATCATGCCGTGCCTTGACACGGCATCCAGTGGCGTGTAAGAAGCAATCCCTTGGAGACCACGCGCTCGCTTTGTCTACTGCGACCGGTACCATTGTGAGAGTCCTTCGTCCCCCCCGATAAATCGCGGCTCCTCGCAGTGACACATGGGGAAGGCAATCGGGTGATAGTTCCCTCTCCTTCAGGAGAGGGTTAGGGTGAGGTCATTTCCTCACGATGACAGGCGGTGCGGGGAGTGCGACAAAGAAACTGCTTCACGGTGAAAGACCCGGTCTCCATCAACCTGTAAAGGCATGACCCCACCCTACCCTCCCCTTAAAGGGGAGGGTCGAACAGATTGCTTCCTGTTCGAAAGAACGGATGTTCAGCAATGTGTAAATGGATGTACGGCGGATCCTACCTTCC
>Ga0078972_1003388_pt1 | contig 47985 bp, 51 predicted proteins | sample YelNatPaOPGAMG01_FD_67568 | JGI IMG/M metagenome (GOLD analysis project Ga0078972, IMG submission 67568) | Hot spring thermophilic microbial communities from Obsidian Pool, Yellowstone National Park, USA - OP-RAMG-01 (SPADES assembly) (version 2) | ecosystem: Environmental > Aquatic > Thermal... | reverse complement strand
TGAGAGAGCTGGTAGGAGGGTGGTGGAGGTGGACCCCAAGGGGACCTCACAAAACCTTCCGGAGGGGTTCGACAGGGACTACATAGCCGCCTGCCGAATCCTCTCTCTAGGGCTGGGACGGTCCGAAGTAACGCCTGCAGAGATGGGACCCCTACTCTGCGTTCCGGCTTCCGCTGTGGTCGCGGGGCAAGTCCCGTCATTGAAGCAGGAAGCCCCCTGCGAAAGCTGGGGGTAGTTCACTATAATATCCTCTAGTGAGTTCCCTTCTGGTACGCCCTCACCTTTCATAGAATCGGCTGGCTATTCTCTCTATAATATCCTCTAGTGAGTTCCCTTCTGGTTTTACCGTGCCAAGTATGTGCTGGGAGAGGACATATGATGGACCCTCTGACAGATGATCAACTATGAGTACATCGATTCCTTCATCTTTTAGCAATTCCGCGGCTTTTATACCCCTCTTCTTTTCCAATTCTTTCGCCGGGTTTTCTATTATCTTAAAATCTTGGATCTTATCATCTTTTACTGATGCTATTATGAAGTAGTCTGCTTTTCCAAAATGTGAGTTGATAGTCGAATCTAAGCCTTTATTATCTTTTAATGGTGCTGCAATTAACATGTAATCTTTAGGTGGGGTCTCTGGTTGTATTATGATATGATCCATTGATGGGATCTTCTCTTTGACTTTATTGTTTATCTCCGAAATTATATTCTCTATTTCTTTAAGGGATGTTCCTCTCTCGAGTTCGAGATGAAGTTCCGCGAACAAATAAGGCCCCGATCTTCTAACCTTAACCTCGTGGATTCCCTTCACGCCCTTGACTCCGAGTACCGTTTTTTCCAGGGTTTGAAGTGACTTCTGGTCAATACAAGCGTCAAGTAAAACGAGTATGTCATATCTGGCGAACTTTAACCCTAAATAGATGATTAAAATCGCTATCAGGATCCCTGCGAAACCTTGAAATCCTTTTAAGCCAAGGTATTCGAAGAGTATGCCAAAGAATACTATCATAGATGATAGTACATCTAAGAGACTGTGTCTTCCATCATTTACGAGCGCCTGTGATTTTATCTTCCTTCCTATCTTCTCCTTGTAAACAGCGAAAAAATAGGATATAAAAACTGATATTAAAGTTACAAGTAAAGCTAGAGATGGTAAAATAATCTTTGATGGGTGTAGTATGTATGAGAATGATTCCATGCCAATTTCAAAGCCAGTTATTATGATTATTATTGAGATGATCAATGATGCGAAGGTTTCAATCCTATAATAGCCATAAGGGAATAATTCGTCAGGTTTTCTCTGCGAAAGCTTCAATCCTATGTAAACAGCTACAGAGGCGAATATATCTACAAGTGAATGGATAGCATCGGCTATTAATGCCAGACTACATGATAAGAGTCCGACAATACCCTTCATTAATGCTAGGGCTATGTTTGCATAAGTAGAATATCTGGCAACTTTCTCACCCTCTTTAAGGGATTTCATATGACCCCCCGAAGATTATTAAGTATAATTTTAAATAGTTTTTCTAATCTGGGATCATATAAGACTGCCGGTGTTAAATTAGTTAATGCCTCTATAAAAGTGATAGTATATGGTATTTTGCCAAGTATTGGAATGTCCGATTCTCCCGCGAAGCTTTCAATCTTTTTAGTAACATCCTTGTTAATGTCCCATTTATTGATTATTATACTATGTGGGATTTCAAAGTGTCTGACAAGTTGAAGCGCCCTTCTAAAATCGTTTAATGCCACCATATTAGCTTCTGCTACTATGATAACATGGTCTGTTGCCTTGACTGATGATATTACTGGACATCCTATGCCAGCGGCAGAATCTAAAAGTATAAGTTCAGCATCTTCCACCCTAGCAACCTCCGAGGCTTTTCTCCTCACAGCATCAACGATTTTGCCTGATCCAGTTTCTCCAAGCTTTAATTGGCCAGTCACGATACTAAAACCATAATCTGATTTTGATAGGCATACTTTACCCGTATCTGTTGGGCGGATTTCTATAGCATTAGAAGGACATGTGTATGCACATGTCCCACACCCTTCACAGAGAAATCTTTTAATCTCTGGTTTTGAAATTTCATCATCCCAGCTGATGGCATTGAATCTACAAGTCTTTAAACATTTTTTATAGGATCTGCAACGGCCGGATAAAATGAAAGCCTTTTCTGAGGCGCTTATCTTTTCACAATAAATTTTATTAGGGTTGCCGAGGAGAAGTGCAAGGTTCGGCGCATCCACGTCACAATCGCATGCAACGATACTCCTATTGGCAAGTAAAATAGCGATTGAAGCAACTATACTAGTCTTTCCCGCGCCACCTTTCCCTGAGAGAACACATATCTCCTTCACTATTAACACCCTACTGATTCAACCACGCTTATGACGTTATTTATGCCTGGGACTTTAAAGGGTTCCCCCTTTGAATAGGAGCGGAGAACAGTTTCAGAATAGGGTATTTCAGCCACGATTGGTATCCCTGATTTCTCAGATATCTGATATATGGTAGTATTATCACCTATCCCTGAACGGTTAAGAATTATATGTGAGTCTATGCCAAGCTTTTTCAATAATTTGATGATTAGTTTGAGGTCATGAGCCCCTAAGGGTGTTGGCTCCGTAACAGCAAATGCGATGTGAGTATCAAGTAGAGCGTGGATTACATTACAATGCACACCAGCTGCTGTGTCAATAATAATAAAGTCTGGTTTATGAGAATTTATTGCCGCGTCAATTGCAGCGTCAACCACACCCGTGCTAGATGCAATATTCGTCTTTATTTCACCTGAAATGAGGGTGAAGTTTCCTCGAAGCTCTTCAGGATACCTTCTGTTTAATGAGCCCTTGTACAATGAGCCTATAACCTTTTTATTAGTCTTTATGGATTTATTTGGACATGCTAAGATGCAGGTGCCGCATCCATTACATCTATCCTCGATAAAAATAGGATAATGGTCGTGGATATGGACTATTGCATGTTCTCGGCACACTCTAGAACATTCACCACACATAAGACATTTGGAATGGTCAAATGAGGGGATGGTAATCGTAACATCCCTTATTTTCTCCCTTTTTATTGATAGGATTATGTGATCATCTGGACATTCAACATCCACGTCTACAAGTAATACTTTGAATTTTTTTGCAAGGGAAAGTGCAAGTGAACATGCTATGGTTGATTTTCCGGTACCGCCTTTTCCACCGGTTATACCTACCATTAATGGCCTTATATTTATCACCTTTATTGGATCCTGCGGCCTCTTCTCCCGCGTGCAGTGGCTGGGGATGTTATTTGTTGGAGTTTCCCTTGACTGAAAAGTTTCAGGTTTTCTTCGACAGATCCTTGAGTTGACTTGTAAACTTTTATGTTCAGGTTATTCAAAAGTTCAAAGGCGTTTGGACCTATAGCATTGGATATTATAACATCTACCTTTTCATTTGCGATTAGTTGAGCGGCTTTTATACCGGCTCCGCCGGATTCTGAAGCCGCCGGATTCGCAACACTCTTAAAGGATCCTATTTCCCCATCTTTTAATTCAGCTATGATAAAGGATCTTGCGCGGCCAAAAACGCGACTGGCCTCTGATTTAACATCATCTCCAGAGGATGGTACAGCTATTCTCATCCTATAAACCTCCATTTTTTATCTTTTTTATTATATTTTTGAATATTGATTCTGGCGTAGGTGGAGTTTCAGCGGATTTTCCCATGTTTAAATTGAAGGGGATTCTGGCCAAAAGTGGGAGGTTAAATTCTTCGACTAACTGTTTTCCGCCATTTTCGCCGAAAATGAAGAGTTTTTCTCCGCACTTGGGGCACTGGACATATGACATGTTCTCGATTATCCCTAGGATGGGAATCTTCAATTCTCTAACCATGTTAATGCACTTTTTCACGTCATGGAGCGAAATAATGTGGGGTGTTGTGACGATAATAGCCCCGTCAATATTTGGTATTGACTGTAGAATTGTGAGGGGTTCGTCACCCGTCCCTGGGGGGTTGTCAACGAGTAAAATGTCAATGTTATCCCAGTCAACCTCTGCGAGTAACTGTCTTATTGCGCCTGTCTTTCTCGGCCCTCTCCATATTATGGGGCTATCCTCTGATGGTAGGAAGAATTCTATTGACACGACGTTAATACCTGCTTTGGTGATGGGCTTTATCTTTTTGTTCTCTGTTAATGTGATATCTGCTTTTTCAATATTCATTATCCTTGGAACGTTAGGGCCATGTAGATCCGCGTCTAGTATGCATACGTTGTAATCTTCTTGGTTGAATGTTTCGGCAAGCTTGATTGTGACTGTGGTTTTACCTACTCCGCCTTTTCCGCTCATCACCACGATCTTATGTTTTATATTGGACATTGACTTCGCTATTTCTATGTCTTGTTTCATGATAGCCAGTTTTTGAGCTTGCTCCTGATCCAATGAAAAACACTCTCCTTCTACGAATTTTAATTATAAACTTTTCTCCTTAAATGATTGGAGCACTCCTTTTAGATCACCAGCTGCCCCTGTTAAAATGTATACGCGTCCTCTAAGTAAATCCATGGCTCTTGGCCCTATATTTGAACATATAAGGATGTCAGCGCCTGAATCTATGAGTATCTCTGCCATTGTCTGTTGGCCTCCAGCATGTTTCCCGGATACTCTAATTATTTCAAGTTTTGATGTTTCATCGTCATAAAAGGCGAGGAATGGACTTTTTCCAAAATGTTCTGAGACTTTAGAGTCCATCCCATTATCTTCTAATAGGGGGATGCATATTTTCATTTTTTTAGCTTCTCCTTTAGTCGGCGGCGCACATTACTCCGCCACATTTTGGACATTTTTCGTTTCTGCATGGTATTCCTGGTGTTTTTGGTATTTCATATCCGCATTCGATGCATTTGCAGGCGCGTGGTGGGCCGGCTCTCATACCTCTTCCTATTCCTCTTTGCATGCCAGGTCTTCCAGGCATTATATCTTCTCCTATTATGGTTATATTTTTTGATCCGCAGTCTGGACATTCTTTGTATTCTTTTTCGGGGGATATCCATTCGAATTGGCAGTCTAGGCATTTATATCTTTTTTTGTCTGTGATATAATCACCTCCTTTTAGGATTATTGTTTTGCCTTCGACCAATGCTTTAGCGATTTTTGAGCGTGCTGATGTTATTATACGATGGAATGTGGGCTGTGATATTCCCATTATTTCCGCTGATTTCTTTTGTTTTATGTTATGGTAGTCTCTGAGTCTTATAGCTTCGAATTCATCTAGTGTTATTTTGATTAGTTCGTCTGATCCTGTGTCTGGTTTGAAGCATTTGTGAGGTGGTTTTCCCAGGATTTTTCTGTGTCTTTTTGGCCTAGGCATGTTATGAATATATATTCAAAACTGGTATTTAAACTTTACCCCCACACTAGAAAAATAAAAAATTTTAGGGTTTTAATCTGAGCACCACAATCTCATTACATGATCCAAGACGCATTGGAGGCCCCCATGTACCAGCACCCTCTGAAACATGAAGGTACTGTCCCCCGTTTTCATACAAGCCTGAAAGATAGGGGAACATCCACCTTACAAGGAGGTTGAATGGGTAGAATTGTCCGCCGTGGGTGTGTCCAGACAATTGTAAGTCAACGCCACATTCTTTTGCAGCATCCCATTCAGTGGGGAGATGATGGAGTAAAATAGTTGGAAGATTTTCATTATAGTCGACTTGCTCTAATAATATTTTGAGGATTCCGCGTTGCATATAATAGCCTATACCTATAAGTTGTATGCCCATGAATTCTATGCTCTTATTATCTAGGATTGTCACGCCCACAGATTCCAGTAATTTATAAACTTTTTTTCTGTTGGCATATGTGTCATGGTTGCCTGAAACAAAAAATATTGGCTTTTTTATTTCTCTAAGCGGCTCTAATGTGGATTCATCGATTGGGGAACTTCCATCAGCAAGATCTCCTGTTATCACAACAGCATCGGCTTCTAGACTGTTTAATTTATCTTTTAGCAGGTTTAGGAATCTTTTACCTCTTATGGAGCCTATATGAAGATCTGAAAGTTGTATTAATCTAATTTCTCTCTGAACCCCAAGGGGTATCTCTAGGTGTCTTATATTGATCCTTGTAGCGTTGAAGATCGAAAAAAATCCTATGGATAAAGCCACAAGATATGCTGCTTCTTCTATTACTCTTGGTACGCTGATGAAAATTTTAAACAAATCTATGATTAAGATTGTCCAGAACAAGAAAAGGATAAGACCAAGCCAGATCATGGAAAATATATATAAGATCCTTGTGAAAATGGATGGAAACCTTTGTTCACCTATTATAGCCACAGGTAGAGCCAATGAAATCAAAACCGCCAATTTTATCTCATTTATGCCTATCACTGTTAGAATATGGAAATTTAACAGGCCATAAGCCAAGGTTAATACTATTATAAAGGATAGGATTCCTATGATCCTTTTCACTTATATCACTAGATTAGGGAAGTTTCTGGTAGAAGTTTCACGAGAATATAATCATACATCACCGAGGGTTTTATTTCAGCAATATCCTTCAGTTTATACTCGTATACTTTAACATTTTCTATATCTTTATGATAGCGTTCATAGTTTAATTTGATTCTGACACCGTCAAGTTGACTTGTAACTGGCGTCGGGGAATAAACGCTTTTTATGGCATGGACCTGGTGTTCGATTTCGCTTTTAACAACTATTGGGGGGACAAGTGGCGGGTCCTCGGCCATTTCTCTCCTTCTGTTATCAAGGATTTCCTCAACAACCTTAACCAGTTTTTTCAGGGCCCTTATGTTTTCGCCTCTTTTAAGGCGTCGCGGTATCCTCCCGAAGCCGCTGACATATGCTGTTGCACCTGGAAGCTCCTCTACTTTGATTTTGGGGGCGCCTGTAACAACCACTGGCACATTTATCCCCTCAAATAAGTGCACTTTCTCTTTTATGCAATGTTTGAAGCTTCCGAGGGCGAAGATCGCGAGGTCGTGTTCGTTTATAAGTTGTTTCTCCTCCTCTGATATCCTTGATATGCCCTTACCAGCGCCTCTGGCTAATCCTATCATGTTATCCTTGGCACCATACCTTCGAAGGTATTCTGCAATGTCACAGGCTGCGTGTGGCAGATGATGCCTTGCAAGTGTGGGTGATACAACAGCAATCTCTGTACCGGCCATCGGCGCTACTTTAACTTCTCCCAGGAGTTCCTTGGCCTTTTCCTTAACCTTCTCCACATCTTCTATTGGAACTGCCAATGTCAATATCAGATCCATCTGTAACATGTTCTCTTGGAGTACGAAACCTCCAAGGTCTTCGATGAGCTCCTCCATTTCCTCGTGGCGGTGCACGCCACCAACATAAGTTAATGTTTCATACATAATCTTTTCTCCAATATCCTATATCTTATCAGGGCCCTTTTAACAGGATCTAAGGGCAGATTATAATGTGATGGGACTTTCACCGTTTCTATATTTTCTTTTATCCGCATATAATCTGGGTAGACTATATAATCAGGGTTCTCTTTACTTATAGTATAACCCATGTCTTTGATGATATCTTTTAGGAAATTTGAATAAACTTTTACTTTTATGTTCTTATTTTTCTCTTTGAGTGTTTGTGGTTTATCCCACCATGGTGAACATACCGTAAATTTTATCTCGGAAAATGATCCATATTCTAGTTTATGGGGGGATAATCTTTTAATGGTTTCAAAGACAATGGATAGGCTATCCTTGATTTGCGGGAATGTGTTCAACTTTAACCTGATAGCCCTTGAACGTGTTCTAGTCTCTGAAAGGGTTATCGCAAGGTCTGGATCCATACTATCAGGGTTTCTTGCCACAATATAATCCCGCACTCCTACAATATCAAGTATGCCTTTACACATTGGCGTGGTAACAATCCTCATAATCCTCCTTTATACATAATAATCATATTAATATTTTCCTAAAGAAAGCTCTTGAGGGAGCGTCCCAGGGATGAAAATCAAGTTAACTCATCAAAGACCAACTACAAGGGATCTTAGTATCATGGTGGACCTTTTAAGGGCCAGCACAACAATAACTGTTGCATTGGATAAATTCAAGAAAATAATACCAGCTGAGAGTGTATCAGAGGCTCTTAAACTTTCAAGGGAAACCGGCGGATTGCTTGCAGGTGAACGTGGCGGTGAAACCATCAATGGTTTCATAGGAAACTCACCAATCCAAATCAGAGATTATGCTGGCGAAACCCTAATCTTAACAACAAGTAACGGTACAAAGATACTTAAAAGTTTAAAATCAAAAGCACTAATAGGATCCCTTATAAATGCCAGGGCCGTGGCCAGTGCAGCGGTTGAACTTGCAGATCATGAAATAGAAATAATCATGGCGGGTGTAAATGGCAGATTCGCCATTGAAGACTTCCTAGCAGCAGGAGAAATAATATACTATCTAAGAGACCATGAACTTGAAGAGTTCGCAAAAGCCGCTCTCATGGCAACAAATGACAGGAAAATGGTTGATGATGCGATACTAAACTCCGAATCCGCCCTAAAGTTGAAAAAACTCGGATTTATCAAGGATGTGGAATTTTCCATCCAAAGAAACATTTCACAGAATGTACCTATCTATGATGGGGAACTAATAAAAAAAATACAAAACAAAATTAGTGATGGTCCATGGAAAAAGAACACCTAAAAATAATAGGAACAGCACATGTATCAAAAAAGAGCATAGAAGAAGTGAAAGAGATTATACGCACAGAAAAACCTGATGTAGTGGCTGTCGAATTAGATATTAGAAGATACCAGAAACTCATGAAGCAAAAGTTAGGCCTGCAAGAAGATGAACAATTTTCAATTAAAGATATGATCAAAGGGGAGAACATCGGCCTTTTCCTCATAACCGCACTCTTAACTTACCTGCAAAATAAGATAGGTGACGACCTAGGTGTGAAACCAGGTTCGGAAATGTTAGCGGCCATTGAAGCCGCGGAAGAAACAGGTGCAAAGATAGCCCTCATCGACAGGGATATAAGCATAACAATGCAAAGGATAATAGACTCCATGAGTCTAGGTGAAAAATTAAAATTCTCATTTAATATCCTCGCATCCTTCTTCAAAAAAGATGAGATAGAAGATATTGAAAACCTAAAGAGTGAAGACACACTAAAAGAAGTAATGGAATACTTCAAGGACATCTCACCCCAAGCATACCACATACTAGTAGATGAAAGAGACGCATACATGGCCAAAAGACTGCTGGAAATCCCAGAAGATAAGGTAATCGCGGTTGTGGGCGCAGGCCACAAAAAGGGCATAAAATATTACCTTGAAAACCCAGACCAGATACCCCCAAAAGATGAACTATTAACCCTTAAACCCTCAAATCCCACCAAGAAGAAACTATTACTCATAATCCCACTCTTACTAGTTGCACCATTTGTATTAGCGTTTTTTTCAGGTGTTAATATACAAGGTGACATCCTCAAATTCATACTACTGACAGGTGGCCTAGCATCAATAGGATCATTAGCGGTAGGATCAAAAGTTAAATCTGCCATAATAGCATTCCTAGCAGCCCCAATAACAGTCCTGCACCCACTCTTGGCTGCTGGGTGGTTCGCCGGTTTAATGGAGGCTAAAATGCGAAATGTTAGCCTTAAAGACCTTGAAAAATTGAATAGATGTGATAGTTTCCATGAACTCTGGAAGAACAATCTTTTCAGGGTCCTGCTTGTTGTCGCAGGTGCAAACATTGGCTGCACTATAGGAACCTTCCTCACAATACCACAGATCATAATCCCAATGATCAGCAAAATAATAGGGGCTGGTTAAGTGTACCTAATATTCAGATGCGACTGTGGAAGGGCATTATACGCCCGAGAAGACGCTAAAACCCGTAAATGCGTCTGCGGGAAAACAATAAAAGTGAAAACCCGCAGAATACTTGGAAAAGTTGAAAGTTTCCAAGACGCGGCCTACATGGTCAGAAAACTGCAAGAAGAAAAATATGGCCCTGGAGGATTCCTACAAAAAAAAGAAAATGATCAAAAATGATCAAAGACCTGAAATCCTTCACCAAAAAGGGTGAAAGAAGGAACATAGAATTTAAAAAAGCCCTAAAAGGCTCATACCATCTCAACAAGGACAGGAGAAGACAACTAATCTCCCAGATGAAATACAGGATGGAGAAAGGAAAAGGCAAGGCAATCTACCTACTCGGCGTTGAAGATGATGGAAGCCTAGTAGGCCTCCCAAGAAAGGAACTACAAGAATCAATCCACGTCCTAAAAATTCTAAGCCATGAAATAGGAGCACACATAGAAGAAGTGAACGAATACCCACTAGAAGATGGTAAAGTGGCCGAGGTCACCATAGGATGGAAAAATTCATTCAAAAAAGAACATCTTGTCATAGGAGTCGCTGGCCATGTTGACCATGGTAAAAGCACACTCCTCGGAAGTCTGACAACAGGCATACTCGATGACGGAACCGGTAAAACCCGCATATTCCTCGATGTCCAGAAACATGAAATAGAAAGAGGACTCTCAGCAGACCTCTCATTTGCAATCTACGGCTTCCTAAAAGGTAAACCAGTCCGACTAGACAACCCACTCGACAAAAAAGAGAAATCCGAGCTCATGGAAAAATGTGAAAGGATAATATCATTCGTAGACACAGTAGGCCACGAACCATGGCTCAGAACCACAATAAGGGGTATAGTAGGTCAAAAACTAGACTATGGCCTTTTAACAGTAGCAGCAGACCAAGGACCTACACATATTACAAGAGAACACCTAGGGATCATCCTAGCAATGGAATTACCCGTAATAGTAGCCATAACAAAAACAGACCTCGTAGGAGAAGATGAAATCCAAAAAGTACACGAGAGAATATCAGAACTGCTCAAACTTGTAGGTAGAATACCATTCAAAGTCAAGGACAAATCAGACGCCCTACTAGTATCAGAGAAGATAAACCAACATATCGTACCCATCATAGAAACATCCTCCCTGACAGGAGAAGGACTAGAATTGTTAGATGAACTATTCCTAAATTTAAAAATCCCAGAAAACCCAAAAGATGACAAGAAACCCTTCATGATGTACATAGACAAAGTCTATTCAGTGAAAGGCGTTGGAACCGTGGTCAGTGGCACAATAAGACAAGGCCGGGTTAAAAAAGGGGAAACATTACTCCTAGGACCATTAAACACAGGAGAATTCAAGGAAGTGAAGGTTAAATCCATTGAAATGCACCACTACCAGATTGGATGCGCAGAACCAGGACACATAGTTGGCATATCAATTGCAGGAGCATCACCACAAGAAATCGAAAGAGGCATGATACTAGCCCACCCAGATTACAATCCAAAGGCGGTGAGAGAATTCGAAGCAGAAGTAGCGATCCTAGTACACCCCACAACAATAAAAGCAGGATACGAGAGCGTGACACACATAGAAACCATAGCAGAGACAACAATACTAGAACCACTCGACCAGGAATTCATGTCCGCCGGCGACAAAGGAAGAGTCCAGATGAAATTCAAATACAAGCCACACCACGTGAAAGAAGGGCAAAAGCTAATATTCAGAGAAGGAAGAAGTAAAGGCATAGGATCCATAACAAGGATCATAGAGAACCCCTAATCAAGGCTATTAGCTCACATGCTTTACAAGTCTTCATAGACGCGGGCTCGCCACACACCTCACACTCAAAAAGTTCAACTTCCTCCTGTTCTATCTTAAAAGTCTTAATAAAAGATTGCATGATCAATTTTTTCGTCCCAGGCCTTTCAGATTCAATATCGTTGAGGAAGTTTTTAATTTTTGATCTGAGAGATAATCTAGCATAGGGACAGTCACCCAAATGAACCCTAATATTATTCAGGACAGCCCACTTTTCAGTTTCATTCTCAGTTGTATTCCAGAGTGGTTTTATCCTTGGTATAAGCCTCGGGTGGATCACCTCCAATTTTGGGCCGAACTTGGAAAATTTTCTGGTGTCCCCCCTAACCAAGCTCATCATAAATGATTGGATCTCATCATCCATATTATGGCCAGTGGCTATTTTATCAGCTCCCAGTTGCCGGGCCGTCTTGTTTAATAAGTGTCTTCTAAAGACCCCGCAGGGTATGCAAGGACTCTTAAACATCCCGTAAATCTCATCCAAGGAGAAATTGAATTCCTCAATGAAGGATTTTTCAACCAGGTCCACGCCTAAAAGTTTTGCATTGTAACGCGCCGCCTCCAAACCCTCTTCTCTATAACCTTTTATACCCTCATTGATGCTTATAGCAACTATATCAAAACCAAACCCTTCCCTGAGGTCATCTAAAATGTGGAGTGTGAGCAGACTATCCTTACCACCTGAAAGGGCTACAGCCACCAATTCACCCTCATCTATAAGATTATAGTCTCTTATCAGCTTCTTGACCTTTTCCCTTAACTTCCTGTTAAATTCAGCTTTCCCCATAATAATAAATATCTAGGAATAATATAATATAGACTTAGACTTTATAGTGGGGGGTTGAGATTTTGATAACAGCAGAGTTAACTATAATCCCCATAGGAACCGGGGATACAAGTTTAAGTGAGTATATAGCCGCCGCGATAAAAGCAATAGAAAAAAAGAATATAAAATATGAGATATCTGGTATGGGGACGCAAATAGAAGCCCAAACCATTGAAGAGATCTTAGATGCTATAAAAGCCGCCCACGAGGCCGTCCTAGGATTAGATTGCAGGAGAGTGTATACCACGATAAAAATAGATGATAGGAAAGACGCTGAAAAAAGCCTGGAAGAGAAGATAGCCTCGGTAAAAAGTAAACTCTAAACCGGGAAATTCTCAACCGCATCAATTATCCTATCAAGATCATCCTCACTGAGACTAGGATGCACAGGCAATGACAAAACTTCCCTAGACGCTTTTTCAGCCTCGGGACAACTAGCCCCCAAACCAAGACCCTCATACAATGGTTGACTGTATATCGGCCTCGGATAATATACTCCAGTCCCCACACCCTCCCGGGTAAGGTATTCTATCCACCTTTCCCTATCCTTAACCCTCACAGTGTACTGATGGAACACATGCCTCACATTATCCCGGACATACGGCGTCATAATATAATCAAGGGCCTCAAGACCCCCTGTTAGATACCTAGCATTTTTTATCCTTTTTTCATTGAACCTGTCAAGTTTTTTAAGCTGAACCAGGCCAATAGCAGCAGCTATATCAGTCATCCTAAAATTGTATCCTAGGATCACATGCTCATACCTTTCACTTTCACCATGCGACCTAATCATCCTAGCCAGTCTCGCCATCTCCTCATCATCAGTTGTTATCATACCACCCTCACCAGATGTGATGTTCTTCGTGGGATAAAAACTGAAACAGGCAATATCAGCCAATGAACCAACCTTCCTACCATAATATAAAGCCCCATGGGCCTGGGCCGCATCCTCAATAACTACAAGCCCATGATCCTCCCCTATATCCTTGATATAGTCCATCTCAGCAGGCTGCCCATAAAGATGAACAGCTATTATAGCCCGGGTATTCTCGGTTATAGCATCCTCTATCCCCTCAGGGTCTATATTATAAGTTAGAGGGTCTATATCAACGAAAACTGGCTTGGCTCCAACATAAAGGGCCGCGTTTGCAGTGGCCGCGAAACTAAATGGGGTTGTTATAACCTCATCGCCTTTACCCACACCCGCAGCTAATAAGGCTACGTGTAATGCTGTTGTGCCCGAGCTTGTGGCCACAGCATGTCTGCAGTTGGTGTAGTCAGCGAATGCCCTTTCAAACTCCTCCACCTTTGGTCCCTGGGCAAGAAAACCTGAACGTAACACTTTTATCACTTCTTGGATCTCATCATCTTCTATTATTGGGTTGGCAATTGGTATCATGCTAGACCGCCTCCTTGAATAATTTTGAGGATATCATTTTTCCTATTTCTGAAGAGTATGAATGTTACAAGTAAAACCGCTACTAGGAGTGTTATGGGTGAAAGGTAAGGGTCTGGGGGGGTTACCGTCAATGATGGTAGGTTAGCTAATCCGCTGTCGGGAGAATTATGGATTAGACTAACATAAAGGTTATTGACTATGTGGATGCCCACGGCCAATTCTATACCATCATCTGCAAGGGTGATTAAACCCAACATTAAACCTATTATAAATGCGCTTATAACAATAGAAGAACTTGTAACAAGATTGTTTCCATTCCACCAATGAAGCGCTGCGAAAATTAGAGAATTTATGACCAAAACCAGGATTGGCTTCCTGGCTATTAAACCTATAGCCTGTAAAAGGTATCCTCTGAAGAAAACCTCCTCAAAGGATGCTTGTATCGGGAACACGATAAGCGCTATCATAGATAATACCATGAAATTGCCCGGGTCGAATGAAAATTTAAACGATTCAGGGCTTATAATAAAATATAAGATGTCTATGAAGGCCATTACCATGAACCAGGCGGCGGCTCCCTTCCCTATCCTCCTCCAATCAATTTTTCTACCGGCATTTATAAGAGATTTAAAGCTTCTTTTATGTAAGAACCTGACAGATAAATAAAGGAAAAGATAGGCTGCAGAGAACACCATACCCACAATCATGAGGAAATAAAATGGGTTAAATAGTATGTTAGATATGTCTAATGTCCTATTGGATAAAATGAACATGAACCCTAGGATTATCCCTAATATTAACCCCACCAGGATGCTTGAAACTCCCAAGGTTAATATTATAGTTATAATATACCTCCATGGGCTATTGTCACCCTTCCAGGCATTTAATAAAAATCTAGGCGCATCATGGTAAGCTTCCACCTTACTCCCACAGACAATGCAAAAGTTGCCTGGAGACGTTTTAAAGCCACAGTTTGGGCAGGGAATCCCCAATTCTCCGCCGCAATTGATGCAAAACCTAGCATTTCTCGGATTTAACCTTTGACACTCTGGACAGACTATTCCTCCCAGATCCTCTTCCATCTCCCTATCTGAAACCATAATACACCCTAAAGAATATTTTAATCACTTCGTTAATTTATTAGATAAACCTTCTTAAAATATCCCATATAAGAATTTTTCTTGTATAATGGGGGAGAGCGTGCATTATAATGAGGACTGTGAATGAAGGTATGGTAACAATAAAAATCCCCAGTTTTGATAAGGTCTCCTCAAAGGCCCCTGTATTCTATAATCCTGCTATGGAGCTTAACAGGGACCTTTCAATCTTGGCAGTCCAAGAATTTCAAAAAGAGAAAGGATCACGGATAAAGGTAGCTGATATATTTGCCGGTAGCGGTATAAGAGGTATAAGATACCGTCTTGAAATAGAGGGTGTGGAATGCGTCCTTGCAAACGACATAAACCCAATTGCAGTGGAATTCATAGAAAAGAACAGTCAACTCAACAATGCGAGTATCGATATAACAATGGAAGATGCTAACATCCTACTTAGAAAAAATAGGGGTCTATTTGATGTTGTGGATATAGACCCCTTCGGCACGCCCTCACCTTTCATAGAATCGGCTGGCTATTCTCTTAAAAAAAATTCTCTCTTATGTATAACTGCAACAGACACTTCAAGTCTCTGCGGCACATACAAGAAACCCTGCATAAGAAAATATAATGCAATGCCTTTAAAGACAGAATATTGCCATGAAAATGGCCTGAGGATACTGGCAGGGTTCACAAGCCTCACCCTCGCAAAATATAAAAAATATATCAAAGTAAGGTTGGCCTATAATAGTCAACATTATATGCGCCTATACTTAGAAATCGGCAAGGGAGCGTCTAAAACAGATAAGTCCATCAAAAAAAATATCGGTTTCATATATCATTGCCATAATTGCCTATTCCGCGGATCAGAGAAAGGTGTACTCCCACTTCTGCCGAGAAGGTGCCCCTATTGTGGTAATAGATTAGATTTCACCGGCCCCTTATGGATAGGGGAAATAGAAGATGAAAACTTCATTAATGGGATGATGAATTTACTCCCAGAAAAAAAATTGAACAAGAAAAAAGAAGCCCTAAAGTTACTGAAATATTTAAAGGATGAAGCTGGGATGCCCCCAACATTCTATGATATCCACAAAATCTGCAGTAAAATGGGGATAAGCGCCCCACCCCTCAAAAAAGTCATAGAATCCCTAAAAAAGAAAGGATTTAAGGCAACTAGAAGCCACTGCAAGGATACAAGTATAAAAACCAACGCACCCCTAGGGGAATTAAAAAAATCAGTTCATTCATAATTTAACATGCTATGCGTGTAATAATATTGTAGAGCATCCGCATTCTTAATCTCAAAACTACTATAAGGATCATAAATATATGGAAAAAAGAAACCTTTAATCACATAATAATATGCTGCTAATGGCCCATATTCTCTTCTTATTATATGATAATATAAAGGGAACCCACAACCCTGATTTATCATGACATTACCTTCCCTCACTGTACCATGATAAAAAAGTGGTATGGGGCCCTTGTGACCATGCTCCTCCGCACGTTTTTCCAGGTAAGCTAAGGCCTCATCTAGGGTTTGGAATTCTATCCCATCCGTCCTATAAGTCCACTTGTCGGATGGCACGCCATAAATCCCTTCATTCCACACCTCACTCCAATTTATCCCGGGTGTGTATGGTTTCTTTTCCACATAGGCTAATTGGAGTAATAGAACATCTCCTTCCATATAGCTTCGATAATTGGAGCTTCCACCATAATGTACCACGAGGGCGCAATCATATCCATGAGACTTTAAATACTCTGCAAGTAACCTGGAATGTGGATGGCCAGGATACATGTCAGGATTGGCTAACTTAACAAATGATAGTCTTCCAACAGGTTCAAATTTTCCATCAGCCGTTGTAAAATGTACATATCCCACGAAAATTATAATCAAAATGATGAATATCGCAGTTTTCTTCCACATAAAGCCACCTATTAACTTTCAAGGCCAAAGTCTTGTTTTTAGAAATATTAGGTAAACTTCAATAAATATTTTTCCATGACAAAAACCCCACGCACAATTATCCCGGATCCAAACAAATAGAATCCTCTCCAAATCTTTTAAAATATTACACAATATTTTTTGAATGAAATTATATATTATAAGCAACAGATCATATGATTACAATACATCATGGAGGGATAAAATATGAATATTGGTGAAATTATAGGGGAAGCTCTTGACTACCCTGGGTCGAACCTGAAGAAAGTCATCGGATTAGGAGTATTGATCATAATAAGTTTCCTGATAATACCAATATTCCTAGTCTACGGATACAATTTAAGAGTTCTCAAGGCCACTATAGCAGGTTTCGATGAGCTTCCAGACTTTGATGAATGGGGGGACATGTTCATTGATGGACTTAAAGTATTCGTTGTAGGCATAGTATACATGATAATACCATTGATAGTCATGTTCACCGCTATTTACCTAATCAATTCAAACCTTACCACTGGACTTATCATCGCAGTAATAGGGGTTATTCTAACCATTATATTTGGATTAATAGAGCAAGTCGCAATAGCCCATATGGCGTTCAATGACAGTTTAGGAGCGGCATTCCAAATCGGGGAAATACTGAATATCATATCAGAGATCGGATGGCTAAAATATATCATCTGGGTCATAGGCGTTGCAATAGTATTCCTAGGTACATTAAACCTAGCCTTATTCATGGTCTATATTATCCTCATACCCGTAATCCTGACATTAGGAATATCAGCAATAACCCAGATAATCTCAGGAGCCATAGCAACAGCAGGATTCATCATCATTTTAATCATCCTGGCGCTGCTCCTCTTCCTCTTCGTAATACCATACCTTCAACTCTTCTATTACAGGGCACTTGGCCGCCTATACACAAATAAATAAGCCCCCTATTCCTTTTTTTGATTTCCATGAAGATTATGGACATGTATTAACATAGTTATATTTTCTCTAACCAATGAACCACCCCCAATTCTTAGCGAGCAAGCCCTCCGCCTCATATATGGGATTAAATTTCGTCTTCAGTGTATAAGGCTGCTTATAAATGGGGTGCTCTTTCCACGGGCGTTCGAGGGCTGTTCCATCCCCGCACATTTTAATATGATACAGCCACAGCTGAAAAGCTAAAAAAATATGCTTATAATGGGTCTTGGCCATCCATAGACTCTCAAAAGAGGGGGTATTTATAATTTCGCCGAACATCCTCAACACACGAAAAAAATTTAAGGTTATCCAGATGGAGGGGGTTCAAAATCCTATTAATCGTCGTAAAATGGATATACTGTTTATATTGGATGATATGATTTGTGCCTCATGGTATACATCTTACATTCTAAAACAATTGCTTCTACAGATCATCCAAATTTTCCCAGTATTTTATGATCTATGGTTAACAATTCTAATTTTTTCTCCCAAAATTTTATAAAAATATCAAATAATTATATATACAAAAATTGACAAATTATGAAATCAAAGTATTCTATAAGGGGGTATAAACTGTGGATATTGGTGAAATTATAGGTGATGCCCTTAGGTACCCGACATCGGATTGGATGAAAGTCATCGGATTAGGAATACTATTCCTACTAGGTTTCTTGATAGTCCCACTATTCCTTGCTCTTGGGTACTCATTCAGGGCGCTTAAAGCCACGATAGCAGGTTTCGATGAGCTTCCAGACTTTGATGAATGGGGGGACATGTTCATTGATGGACTTAAAGTATTCGTTGTCACTATAATATACATGATAATACCAATAATAATCATTTTTGCAGGTATTTTAACAGGATTGTCTAGCGTTAACGTCACCACATTACCTATCGGATACACAAGCATGACAAATCTGGCAATTATGCAAAGTATGGGTATCAGTATTGGAATAGCGCTCATCTTCGCCATTATATTCGGACTATTATGGGCAATCGCAATAGCCCATATGGCATTCAATAACAGTTTAAGAGCAGCATTCCGCATCAATGAGATACTAAATGTCATATCAGAGATTGGATGGGTGGATTATATCATCTGGTACATTGCAGTTATAATAATAGGTGGAATAATCGGTTTCATAGCAAGTTTCATTATAGGTCTAATCGGCATAATCCCAGTAATTGGTTCAATCATCAGTTTCATATTAACAGGGCTCTTATTAGAACCCTATCTCAATCTCTTCTATTACAGGGCTCTTGGACTTCGATACGCATATGAATAAACTTTCCATTCCATATTTTTTCCATAAAAACCTATGGGTGATCGATAATGGATACAGTTAAAATAGATGACATAGACAAGAAAATAATCCACCTACTCAACGAGGATGGAAGGATGTCCTATAGAGAAATTTCAAGAAAAATCGGAGTATCAGTAGGCACTGTCCACAACAGAGTAGAGAAACTTATGAAAACTGGGGTGATAAAAAAATTCGTGCCAATCATAGACCATTCAAAATTAGGCTACAAGTTAACAGCGATCATAGGCGTCAAGATAAAAGGCGGAGTCTTAAGAAACTGGGAGGAAAGAACAGCATACCACAGGAATGTCCTGGCGATCTACGATGTCACGGGAGAATTCGACGCCATACTAATCGGAAAATTCAGGGACACCAGTGAACTTGACAAGTTCATAAAAGGCCTGCTCAGCGAGGATGATGTTCAAAGAACATACACCCAGACCGTGTTAAATGTCGTGAAAGAAGATATGACCTCCTCTAAGATGCTATAGAATCCTCCTGGGGATCCACATGACAATCGTATATTCCCATTCTTATGATCTTCATAATATGAAATTCCATGTGGAAAATAAGAAAAGGACAGATGCCATCATGGACGCCCTTAACAATTTAGATCTTGAAATAGTGGAACCTGAAAGGGCAAGCCTCCAAGATATTCTAAGGGTTCATACTCACAGTCATGTGGATTATGTGAAGGGATTCGCGGAAAGGGGTGGAGGCTACCTAGACTATGACACTTACATGACAAGTAAAAGTTACGATGTGGCTCTTCTAGCCGCTGGAGGCGCTGTCAAAGCATCAGAGACAGTCCTAGAAAATGATGGATGGGCTTATTCAGTTGCAAGACCACCAGGCCACCATGCTACGAGGGACAAGTCAATGGGCTTCTGCATATTTAATAATATGGCGATAGCCATCGAACATCTCAGAGAACAAATATCAGATCATTTCCTTATAATCGACTTTGACGTGCACTATGGCAATGGCACAGCCGAGATATTCTATGACGACCCTAACATAATGTATATTTCAATACACCAGGATCCCAAGACTTTATATCCAGGCTCTGGGTTTATCGATGAGATGGGCATAGATGAGGGTCTTGGCTACACCATGAATATTCCCATGCCCCCAGGTTCAAGTACTGATGATTATATTTGGATCCTTTCAAGGATACTGGAACCTATAAAAGATGAATTCAAACCCAGCATGGTCTTCCTAGAAGCTGGTTTTGACGCCCACCGGGATGACCCAATTTCTAATATGAGGGTTGATGAAGAATTTTATACATGGATAGGATCATACTTAAAAGATGAAAGGGTAGTTGCAATCCTAGAAGGAGGATACAACATAGAAGCTCTCGCAAGTTCAAACTTAAAATTTGTAAAATCACTTATGGGCCTTGAAACTCCAATAAAACGTGAAATAAGAGCCTCTGATCCTGTGAAGAGTATATTTTCAAGGATAAAAGATAAGTTCTCAGAATACTTCAGAATACCATGAGAGGATTCAACATGGAAAAAATACGGATAAAACAGGCAGAAAAACTAATAAGACAAGCATGCACTAAACAAAAAAGAACCACAATGAAAGAACCAGAGGCTGGTGTGATAAACGTCCAAAACTTCGAAGACACTATAAAGGAACTCATAAGGGCCGAGGATTACATTTATGAGAGTCTACCCACCCATAGACTTTCAAAAGAAGAAGCATCCGGATTCTGCCAACACCTTCTCAAGGCCCGGGCTAAAATAGATAAAATACTCTCAGACTTTAAAGTATTAGAACTGGAAGATCTAAAGGATAAAATAAAAAAATTATCCCAAGACACGCTCATAATAACCACAAAAAGTGATATAAGAAAATCCCTGATTAAAAGGGGTATCGAAGCCCCTCATCTTATAGTGACAGGAGCTCCACTATCAGTTGAAGATATGAAAAAAATAAACCCAAAAATCCCAGAAAAAACCCTGGAAAGTATAAAAAAGAAGATAGAACATACAAGGGAGGATATAGAGCGCAAAATCGAAAAAATGGGTATAAAAAAGATCATAGTATTCGCAGAGCCAAATCCCACATCAAAACTTATCGGGAAAAAAGCCGAGGAACTTTACAATGCAAAAGTCATACTATACAAAGACCCGAAAGACATACCAGATGATAAACTCATCAAAATACTCACAAGATAATAAACCCTGAAAAAATGATATTAAACCCCTTGAACTTATATATTAGGATTCCTACTATATAGTTAAAAAATTTCCCTTAAAATTGAGGTGTAAAACTTGGGCATGATCTGCTTCCCAGATACGCAAGAAAAAATACCCACGATTCCAGTCCACCTTACAAGAGTCGGGGTTACAGGAGTTAAAAAACTCCTCAAAATCGAAAGAGAAGACAAAAGACCAATAATACTCCTACCAACATTCGACGCCTTCGTAGACCTTCCAAGCAAACAAAGAGGCATACACATGTCAAGAAACCCCGAGGCGATCAGCGAAGTACTAGAAGAAGTAGTTGAAAGAAACGTCCTCGAACTAGAATCGCTATGCGCAGAAATAGTCAACTCACTACTCAAAAAACACAAATACGCCAAAAGAGCAGAAGTCAGCATGAAAAGCGACTTCATGTTCAGAAAAAAATCACCAATCACCCATAAAAAAAGCCAGGAAATGACAAAGATAATGGCCGACGCCATCGGATACAGAGACCAGGAAGAAGTCATGATAAGGAAGATGATAGGCGCTGAAGTAGTAGGAATGACAGTCTGCCCCTGCGCGCAAGAAACAATAAAAGAAGCGGCAAGACAAGAATTAATGAAATTCCTCGACGAAAAAACAACGCAAAAAGTCCTTGAAACAGTCCCCATAGCCTCCCACAACCAGAGAGGGAGAGGCATGATCCTAATAGAAGTCCCAGAAGACCACACAATCAGGGGCGAAGACCTAATAAAGATAATAGAAGAATCAATGAGCTCACCAGTATACGAACTGCTCAAAAGACCAGACGAAAACGCGGTAGTAATAGAAGCCCACAGAAACCCCATGTTCGTAGAAGACTGCGTCAGGAACATGATCCACAGGATAGTTAAAGAATTCCCACACCTACCAGATGACACACTTGTAACAGTAAGACAAATCAACGAAGAAAGCATACACCGCCATAACGCCTTCGCAGAAAAAGTTGCCACCATGGGAGAACTAAAATACGAAATAGAAGAACTAAACAACCAAGTAGGTGGTCAACTTGATAAAACTGCATAAACTCGCAGGCGACATAATGACATACCTAGACGCCTACGAAGGCTCCAGACCAGCCCTAGACGCTGCTGAAATATTAATAGTAAGAGGACACTCAAAAAAGAGGATAAAAGCAGATAACATGAAAAAAATCCTCGACGAACTCATGGAACACCTCCAAGCAGAAGAAATAGAGCTATTATCAGATGCTGGAACAGACCTCATAGGTATAATGGATGAACATATAAGAAGAAACGTTGAAGTCGACGCCGACCCAGACATAGCAGGAGTACAACGCCTAAAAGAATCACTAGAAGCCATGAACTTCGCAGTAGAATACCGCCTTGGAATCGCCAGAAAAACAGGATTCTTCATAGTATTATACAAAGACAAAAGCGATATCGGACCCTGTTTTGTCGAAATCGTCGTATCTGATCTCGGTGAATAAATGAAACCATCAAAGAACGACCTCAAATACTATCTAGAATGTGAAGGTATCCAAGTACTAAACCTAATGAAAAAAGCCTTGAATCTGCAAAGGGAAAAAATCATAACATATTCTAGGAACGTGTTCATACCAGTGACAAGACTTTGCAGGAACCGATGCGGCTACTGCACATTCCGCAGAGACGAAGTAAAACTGCCAATATTACCACCCGAGGATATAATGGGGCGATTAAAGAAGGCGGAATCATATGGTTGTAAAGAGGCCTTATTCACATTCGGAGAAGCCGCAGACCAACTAGAACCAGTGATGGACCAGCTTGAAAGATTAGGCTATAATAACATGGTAGAATATCTTTTTTATATATGCCAGGAGACCCTCGATAATACACTACTTTTACCCCATACCAACATGGGCATCCTAAAATATAAGGAACTTAAAATGCTTAGGGAAGTTAATGCGTCCATGGGCCTAATGCTCGAAACTTCAAGTCCACGCCTCATGGAGACAATAGCACACAAAAACAGCCCTGGAAAAGATCCTAAACTCCGGATTAAAACAATAGAGGATGCTGGTAAACTTAGAATACCTTTCACAACAGGTTTGTTGATAGGTATAGGGGAAACGATAGATGAGAGAGTTGAATCCCTGTTAGAGTTGAGAAGGATACAGGATAAGTATGGGCACATACAAGAGATTATAATCCAAAATTTCAAGTCAAAACCGGGAATTCCCATGGAAGATTATCCAGAGCCCACACTACTTGAAATGATAAAGATGGTGGCGGTCTCAAAGATGCTTTTTCCTGATGTGAGCATACAAGTACCCCCAAACCTTAACAGGGAAACTTGTGAGATATTCCTTCTTGCAGGTGCAGATGATTGGGGTGGCATATCACCTCTAACTAGAGATTATGTAAATCCGGAGGCTCCATGGCCCGAAATAGGAGAACTTGAAAGGATAACAAGAAAAGCAGGGTTTAAGTTAAAAGAAAGGCTTCCTGTGTATTCAAAGTTTATATCAGATGAGTATTTGAGCGAAATGGTTCTTGAGAAGGTGAGGATCCACTTGGATACACTATAGAGGTTTTGGGAGTATTATAGTACCCTCGGATGGGTCTCCGAGGATTATGGATTCTCCTTTAAGATAGAAATGGCCTGTGACAGCAGCTATACTAGCATCGAATTCGTGGGGGCTTATATCATCTCTTATTTTAAAGGAGGATAATTCAGATTTTATCAGTTTATGGGCGGTGCTTGGATGAGTTTCTATTATGGTCAATCTTGGATTTAATGATTTTAGAAGATTTTTTAATCGTATACCCCTATAGGTTAACATTTTCATATATGGGAAGGTCAAGGGTAGGACGCGCCCATATTTTCTGATTTCTAGATCTGCTTTTCTGAAATGTCCAAATTCACCGCATTCACAATCTTTTTCGAGGCAACATCTACCCTTGGGGAGTGAAAGGGGAGCGTCAAACACGATAAGATCTGCGTTTACGCTCTTTTTCAGTATTCCATCATCAGATGATATTTCAATTGTTTGGATTTCTCTATATTCTAATGTGGCGATACCTGTCGGGTTTTTTTCTTTTGCTGAAAGATCAACACCTACAATCATCGTGTTTTAGTCTATTTTGGCGTCTATTACAACATGCCACACGCCTGGGGAATATTTTTTTATAATTCTCTTTTTTAATATTTTGACTTTGCGGGGGCTTGCGGCTTTTTTTATCCGCCTTATTGGTCTTTCGAATTTTATTTTGTCTGGTGCTGTTTCATGGTAGTGTAATATTCCATCCTTTTTGAGGCATTTTAGTGCGGAGTCAAGGTAATGGTGTGTTTTCACAACGTATCCCATTAGGATTCTGTCAGCTTTTAACTTGGGGGCTATGATCTTTGAATCTCCTAGTATGGGTTTGATTTTATCTTGGACTTTGTTTAATTTTATGTTTTCTTTGAGGTAGTGGTAGGCTGTGGGGTTTATTTCGATGGCATATACCATTTTGGGGTTTGCATGGACGGCTATGGGTATTGAGAAGTAGCCTATACCCGCGAACATGTCAACTATTGTTTCACCATCTTTTATGAGCCTTGGTATTCTCATTCTCTCATAAGTGTTGCCTTTTGACCACATGATTGTGGCCACGTCTAATTTGAATAGGCATTTGTTTTCCTTGTGTATTGTTTCTGTTTTTGTCCCTGCAAGGACTTTAATTTTCGGTTTTCTTGTTTTGCCTTGGATTCTTTCGATTTTAACAACACTATTCACGCCTTTCATTTTAAGGAATCTTTCTGGTTTCTCTGTTTCCTTGTTTAGTACTATGATGTCGCCTATCTGTTTCCATTTCATTTTTGTTGTCCCCGAAGTTAAGTTCTACTTTAAATATTATATGTCTTGGTTTCAAGACAAAAATTATAATAAGATGAAAAATGAATATCCCAATTAAAATTTTGGAAGGGGGATTTTTTTTATGAGTAAGATAAAAAGGGACGAAATACTAGAGATATTAGAGGGGTATGATGAGGGAGATTTAACCATAGCAACCCTTGGAAGCCACACATCACTCCATATACTCCATGGCGCCAAAATGGAAGGCTTCAACACCGCAGTGGTATGTGAAAAGGGTCGTGAGGTTCCATATCAGCGTTTTAGGGTTGCTGACGAGTTCATAATGGTGGATGAGTTCAGGGAGATCGCTGACGAAAACATCCAAGAGAAGTTAAGGGAGATGAACAGCATAATCGTCCCACACGGATCATTTGTAGCCTACGCCGGACTTGACAGGATCGAAAATGACTTTTATGTGCCAATGTATGGGAACCGGAACATTCTAAGATGGGAGTCCGAAAGAGGACTTGAAAGACGCCTAATGAAAAAAGCCGGCATAAGGATACCCTACAAATATGATGACCCAGAAAAGATAGACCGTCCAGTAATGGTGAAATTCCCAGGAGCTAGGGGCGGTAGAGGATACTTCGTAGCCTCCACCCCAGAAGAATTCCATGAAAAAATCGACTTGATGATAGACCGCGGATGGGTAACAGAAGATGAAATATCAGACGCCCATATAGAAGAATATGTTGCCGGCACAAACTTCTGCATACAATATTTCTACTCAGCCCTAAAAGATGAAGTCGAAATCCTTGGAATGGACAGCCGATATGAATCAAACATAGACGGCCTTGTAAGAGTACCGGCAAAGGATCAAATAGATATAAACCTACAACCATCCTATGTTATCACAGGTAATCATCCAGTCGCTATGAGGGAATCACTCCTACCACAAGCCTTTGATATTGGTGATAGGATGGCTGAGGCAGCCAAGGAACTTGTACCCCCAGGATTGAATGGACCATTCTGTTTACAGACAATGTGCACAGATAACCTGGAAATTGTAACATTTGAGATGAGCGCTCGCTCAGATGGTGGCACGAACACATTCATGGATGGTTCAACATACAGTTGCCTCTTATATGGCGAGGGTATGAGTATGGGTAGGAGAGCCGCCCTTGAAATAAAAAACGCAACCAATAAGGGTGTCCTAGAAGAGATAATAACCTAGCGAAAAATATTTATAGTGGTGGGGACCATCCTCAATTAATGAGAAGTTTCCCTGCTGAGGATCCCCCACACACAAACTATATTTTAGGTGAAGCAGGGAAAACGATGTTAAACCTTTATATAATATAAAAGGTAAAGTAAAGTTTAGAAGCTGGTTTTCATACTACTATTTTTATTTTCGAGGTGTATCTATGGAAGATGAAAAAAGATTAAAAGGCACTACAACTGTCGGTATAACTTGCAAAGATGGAGTTGTTTTTGCAACAGAGAGAAGAGCCACAATGGGGAACCTGATAGCGCATAAAGTCGCTGATAAGATCTTCAAAGTCGATGAACACATAGCAGCAACAGTCGCGGGATCAGTAGCGGATGCACAGACTCTAATGAAGTATTTAAAGGCCGAGGCGGCATTATATAAGATGAGGAATGCTGAAAGGATAAGTATAGAGTCAGCAGCAGCCCTAGCATCAAACATACTCCATTCAAACCGCTTCTATCCCCTCATAGTACAAGCACTCCTAGGAGGAGTTGACGACACAGGAGCCAAAATATACTCCCTAGACCCCACAGGGGGGATGATCCTAGACAAATTCATATCAACAGGTTCAGGTTCGCCTATAGCATATGGTGTACTCGAAGACAGATACACCGAAGACCTTTATGTTGAAGAGGCGATTGACATCGCAATAAAAGCCATAAAATCCGCAATAGAAAGAGACACCTTCTCAGGGAATGGTATAAGAGTGGCGATAGTCACAAAAGAAGGTTTCAAAATGCTAAGTGAAGAAGAAGTTGAAAATAGAATCAAAGAAATATAAACTAATTTTCTCCCATTAAAGGAATTTTTTTAATTATATTTTCTAACAATTGAATATAATCCTATTTTTTAAGAAGTGATCATATGGTTTCAGCGGTCCTTGAAGAAATCAAGAAGACTATAATGCAAAGACTACCATCAAGAGTCCAAGTAGCCAAAGTAGAATTTGAAGGGCCAGAAGTCGTAATCTATACAAAAAACCCAGAGATTATAAGCGAAAACGGCGACCTAATCAGGGAACTGGCCAAGGACCTCCGCAAAAGGATTATAATACGATCAGACCGATCCGTGCTCATGGAACCAGAAAAGGCCATGGAAAAAATCCATAAGATAGTCCCAAAAGAAGCGGAGATAACTAACATCTCATTTGATGATGTAACCTGTGAAGTAATCATAGAAGCCAAAAAACCAGGACTCGTAATAGGCAAATATGGTTCAACATCAAGAGAAATAGTGAAAAACATAGGATGGGCGCCCAAGATACTGAGAACACCCCCAATATCATCAGAGATAATCCAGAGGATACGCAGAACACTCAGAAAAAACAGCAAAGAACGCAAGAAGATACTACACCAGCTAGGGAATAGGATACACCAAAAAATAAAATATGAGAATGACTGGGCAAGACTAACAGCCATAGGCGGATTCAGGGAAGTTGGAAGATCTTGCCTATACCTCCAAACACCAAACAGCAAAATACTCCTAGACTGCGGAGTAAACGTGGCAGGAACGGACGAAAAAACATCATACCCATTCCTAAACGTCCCAGAATTCGCACCAGACAACCTAGACGCCGTCATAATAACCCACGCCCACTTAGACCACTCAGGCTTCGTACCATACCTCTACCACTATGGCTACGACGGACCAGTATACTGCACAACACCCACAAGAGACCTCATGACACTACTACAACTAGACCACATAGACATAGCATACAGAGAAGAACAACCACTACCATTCAACATTAAACACGTGAAAAAATGCATAAAACATACAATTACACTAGACTATGGAGAAGTAACAGACATAGCACCAGACATAAGACTAACCCTACACAACGCTGGCCACATACTAGGATCGGCCATGGCCCACCTACACATTGGAGACGGCCAACACAACATGGTGTACACTGGAGACTTCAAATATGAACAAAGCCGCCTACTAGAACCCGCTGTTACAAGATTCCCCAGGCTAGAAACATTAGTCATGGAAAGCACCTATGGTGGAAAAGAGGACGTCCAACCGTCAAGAAACCACGCGGAAAAAGAACTGATAAGAACAATCTACACAACCCTCAGAAGAGGGGGTAAAATACTAATACCAGTATTCGCAGTTGGAAGAGCCCAAGAACTCATGGTAGTCCTAGAAGAATATATAAGGACGGGACTCATCGATGAAGTACCAGTATATATTGATGGTATGATCTGGGAGGCTACAGCAATCCACACAGCACGTCCCGAATATCTTAGCAAGGATCTTAGGGACCAGATATTCCATATGGGGTATAATCCATTCATCTCAGACATTTTCCATAAGGTTAATGGGATTGATGAGAGGATGGAAATCATCGAAGGGAAACCATCAATCATCCTATCAACATCTGGCATGTTAACTGGTGGAAACTCCCTAGAATACTTTAAATGGTTATGTGAAGATAAAAAGAATTCTCTGGTCTTTGTAGGTTACCAGGCGGAGGGTTCGCTTGGCAGAAGACTCCAGAAGGGTTGGAAGGAAATACCCTTAAAAGAAGAGGGTAAAACGAGAGTATACAAAGTGAAAATGGATATAAAGACCATAGAAGGTTTCAGCGGGCATTCAGATCGGAGACAGCTCATGGAATACGTGAAGAGGGTGATGCCAAGACCTGAAAAGATACTCATATGTCATGGGGACAATTACAAGACCCTAGATCTTGCATCAAGCATCTACCGAACCTATAAAATAGAAACGAAAACACCCCTCAACCTGGAAACTGTACGAATACAATAAGGTGATTAGATTGGTAACATATGCCGATTCTGGTGTAGATATAGGCCTTGAAGCACTGACTGTTTCAAAACTCACCTCCAAACTTAAAAATACCTTGAAATATGCTGATATACTCACGGGAGAGGGTCATTTCGCTTCTATAATACGATTAGGTGATAAGGCAATAGCCATGAGCACGGACGGCGTTGGGAGCAAAATACTAGTAGCAGAGAAAATGGGAAAATATGATACAATAGGAATAGATTGCATAGCAATGGTAGTGAATGATATTCTATGTGTGGGCGCCAAGCCCATTGCAATCGTCGATTACCTTGCAATGGAGAAACCAGACCCAGAAATCGCATCAAAGATAGGTGAAGGGTTAGCCAAGGGCGCTGAACTAGCAGAGACGGCCATAATAGGTGGGGAAACTGCAACACTACCCGAGATAATAAAAAATTTTGACCTCGCAGCCACTGGTATAGGTGTAACAGACCCTGAAAAAATAATAACTGGAGAAAATATAAAAGCTGGTGACATAATAATCGGAGTAGAGAGTAGTGGAATACACAGTAATGGATTAACCCTCGCAAGGAAAATATTCTTCGAAAAACTGAACCTAGACGCTAATGATCCCCTACCAGGTTCAAGGGATAAAATTGGAGATGAATTATTAAAACCCACAAGAATCTATGTTAAACCCATACTAGAAGTTCTCAATTCAGAAATCAAAGTCCATGGACTCGCTCACATAACAGGAGGCGGGTTCGCGAATATTAAACGCCTAAAAAATACCGTGACCTACAACATAGATAATCCACCAGAGCCACAGACCATATTCAAAACAATCCACGAAAATGGCGTGCCAATCAATGAAATGTACAGGGTCTTCAACATGGGGATAGGCTTCATACTAGTCGTGGATGAAGAAGACGCGAAGGAAACCATAAAAACAGTCCAGAAAACCTTCAACGCAAAAGAAATAGGCGCAGTAGAAAAAGAGCCGGTAGGAGCTGTGAAAATCAAAACATACACAGAAGAGGATGTTACACTCTAAAGATGAGGTGTTTTTATGAGGATAACCAGTGACGATGAAAAAAGGATAATAATAAAAATCTTAAAAGCCCTTAAGGTGTCAGATGAACATGCAAAAGTGGTGGCTGATGTAACCGTCGACGCTGACCTTAAAGGTTTCAGTTCGCATGGTATCGGGAGATTCCCCCAATACATAAAGGGCATCAAACATGGGAACATAAAAACAAAAGGCAACATAGAAATCGAAGAAGAAACATCATCAACCGCTCTAATAAATGGTAATCACCTCCTAGGACATTATGTAACCTACAATGGGATGAAAATAGCCATTAAAAAAGCAGAAAAGACAGGTGTTGGCCTTGTAGGCATCCATAATTCCAACCATTTTGGTATTGCAGGATACTACTCTGATATAGCGACCAAAAATGACATGATAGGTATAGTAATGGCAAACACCGAACCAGCCGTGGCACCACTAGGCGGGAAAGAACCAATACTCGGAACAAACCCCATAGCAATTGGCATACCCTCAAATAAATATTACATTTCAGTTGACATGGCAACATCGGCTTCTGCACGTGGAAAATTACTAGAAGCCGCCCGTAAAGGCGAAAAACTACCAGAGGGCATAGCATTAGACGCCGACGGAAACCCTACAACAGACCCCAAGAAGGCGCTAAAAGGTTCAATATTACCATTCGGCGGGCACAAAGGCTATGCACTATCCCTAATGATAGAAATACTAGCAGGCCCACTTGTAAAAGCCGCGATCGGCAGAGAAGTGAAAGGCACTGTAAACCCCTATGAAAAATGTACAAAAGGAGATCTCCTATTGGTCATTGACCCATCAAAGTTCGTTAACATCCAAGAATTCAAAGAACAAGTTGACAAATTCATAGAAGAAATCAAATCCACAGGCAACGTGCTAATACCCGGCGACATAGAAAAAATGAACATGAAAAAGAACATGGAAGAAGGCATATACCTAGACAAAGAACTAATAAAAGAATTCAAAAAAATAGAAAAAGAATTAAACCTGGATTTGAACTTGGAGGGATAATAGCATTGGACAGCAGCAAGGCAATATACAAGGCCCTTAAAGACAACAATATAAATTTTATAGTAAGCGTCCCATGCGTTAACCTTGCAAAAGTCCTTGAACTGATAGACTCCGACAAAAAAATCAAACATGTGCCAGTGACCAGAGAAGAAGAAGGCTTCGGGATAGCTGCAGGCGCCTACATGGCAGGGAAAAACACCGCCATCCTAATGCAAAACTCGGGCCTTGGAAATTCCATAAATGTCCTAGCATCACTATATAAATTGTACAGAATCCCCATACTCATGATAATAAGCCACAGAGGCACTAAGGGAGAATTTATGAGCGCCCAGATACCAATGGGTGAAGCAACACCCCTCCTCCTAGAAGCTCTCAACATATCATACCATGTCCCATCCACACCCCAAGAAGCATACAATGATATAAAATCGGCTTGGAAAACTGCGAAAGAGAAAATGTGTCCAGCAGCCATACTACTAGAAGTTAGTTTCTGGTGAATTCTAATGGAACGTATAGAAGCCATAAAAGCCATTGTAGAGCAACTAGATGATGAACTAATAATATGTAATCTTGGATTCCCATCAAGAGAACTCTACAGTATCAAGGACTCCCCGAGACACTTCTATATGCTAGGATCCATGGGTATGGCTTCATCAATTGGACTCGGACTTGCACTATCACAAAAACGTAAAGTAATAGTCCTTGAAGGTGATGGTTCAATCCTCATGAACCTTGGAAGCCTCATCACAATCTATGCTCAATCACCCAAAAATCTCATACTCATAATCCTAGATAATGGATGTTATGCAACCACAGGTTCACAATGCACCTACACCCTCCAAGTCGACTTAAGCGAACTTGCCAGGGGCATAGGATTCCAGAAAATCTTCAAATTCGAAAAAACAGATGAAATAAACATGAAAAAAGTGCTGAGGGAGGGGGGGCCGGTTATAGTCCATGTGAAGGTGGAACCAGGCAATGCAAATGTTCCAATCATAGACATAAGCCCAGAGGAGATAATATCACGGTTCATGAACGAAATATAACTATTTTTTCTGGTAGGTGGCATAAAATCCATCAGTATCAGCATATACCGTGTGGAATCCAAATTTTTCGGCCTCTTTTATCGTTTTCTTAATATATTTCCGGCCCCAGGCTGTTATGGCCTCGGCACATTCCACAGAATACCATCTGAAACGTGTGTAACCATAAACTCCATACATTGTATTAGCGAGCCTTTTAAGAGCTTCCTGTTGCACGTCAAGTATCCTTTTTTCCATGGGATCCTCAGCTGCCTTCATCCGATTTTTTATTTTAATCCTTTCATCTAATATTTGTCCTATAATTGAGGGTACGAATCCCCTTGGTTTCTTCTTGAACTTGTAACCAGATTCAGGGGCAACATAACATTCTTCCTCAAAATCATATGTTAAGGTGTCGGGTGAAATATTCTTTGAGATTATGATACTAGGATATAGGCTTCGGAAGTCAAATTGTACAATGTTTTCATGCAAACCCTTTTCAGGTTCTTTAACATAGCCTCCAACCACCCTCTGGGTTCTTCTCCTTTGCAGTTCCGAAGGTGAGGGTTTGTTGGGTACTAATTCATCATATTCGAACGCTTTCCTTATGAGGAACCATTCAACTTGTTGTCCTGTGGCCATCCTTGTCATGTCAAATAATGGCTGCCCCACAATCCTCGTGATTTCCATGTTTAATGGCAGTATCTTTTCAGCGATCTTATAGGTTGCGAGCACGTCTCCAAGCGAATATTCGAAGAGTTCGTCCCTTAGAGTTTTATTATCCCAGTATTCCCATAGTTGGTCGCCGGGCAATTCAACCTTCTTCTCACCGAATAATTCAAGGTATACTCTCTCAAGGGTGTATGTGTCAAGGTTTATGTAGCGCCGCATCACAGGATAAAGGTCGATATGTATTGTTCCTCTTATTGTTGTGGCGGTTGCGAAACCTCTTCTGATTGATTTTATGGCTGACCCGTCCCATCCTAGGTCGAGTTTAACGCCTAGAAGATCAGCTCTTTTCCTTATATATGGGAAATCGAAATTGTCAGAATTGTATCCTACAAGTAATGCTGGCCTGGAATTTTTTATCGTCTCAGCGAATTTTTCTAGGATTTCCTTCTCATCCTCTACAAGTTCAACGAAGTCTAGGTGCCTGCCCTCTGTTGATATTATCCTTTCTTCCCTGCCATTATAGAGGCTTATCATTATTATCTCGTCTCTTTCAGGGTTGGGCATCCCGTGTGGATTATAAACTTCAATGTCAAAGGCCAAAATTTCAAGTTCAGGGAACCTTGACTTGATAGTCCGTGGAGGCTCGTCTAATTCGATAATTTCAACATCAGAAGATGCTACAAGAGGGGACGAAGCAATCTTATGACCCTTTAATTCTATTTTCGACATTGGGAAAAGATCGTTGTCAATAAGATATCTTCTATAGAATGGTATGTCATGTTCCCGGATCTCCTGAACATGTTCGAGATTTTTCACTTTTTCTCTGATCCTAGGAACTTCCTGAGGATGCTTTAAGACGATTTTAATCACTTCAATGGGTCTTCCAAGATCTTTCTTATTCACCACTTCTAATTTTTCGAAGCCGAGTTCTCTTAATTCATCCAGACATGGGTCAAGATGGGACGGCACAGCATAAATATATGGTCTGAATGACCTGTCCAAGGCTATGACAGGTTTTTTATCCTGATCTTTCCCAAATAACCTTATGACTGGTATATTATCTGTAACATAATCGATGTCAAGGAGGGTTATCACTCTTTTTTCCATGTATCTTGTTTATGTTTGAAAGGGGTATTTATTCCTATTCTTTATGTTAGAAAAAAATTCTTGTAAATGACTAAAAACTTGGACGTCGGCGAGTCTCATCTTGAATATTTTCTCCTAGTGGGGTTCCTTGTTCGTCTTCTCTGTAGGCGTATTGCATGTCGTGTATGTAGGAGTCTGCAAGTTCAAGACGATCGTTCCATGTCCATGCTAGTTGTGCCCCTTCATGCACGCTTTTGGCTCTCCGTTCTCCTATTGCTGGCTTGAATACCCTTGTCATCGCCATTTTACCTGCTTCTTCTGCCGGCACTCCCGCCTTTAATAGTCTTTTAACGTCCTCTAGCCAGTGTTGGGCGATATAGTTCATTTCTAGCGGATCATTTCCAGGGACGAATAACTTTGCTTTTTTTATTGTTTCCATTGTAGCGTCCAATGCTCCTTTTAGGTTCTGGTCATTGGATATTTTGGCAAGCAGAGTATTATAGGATGTTGCAAGGGCTATTCTGAATGCTCTGTCGAGTAGTTGGACGCATTGTGGGAATGTTTCCCTGAATATCCCTGATATGGTTACGAGGATGTCTATTCGTGGTCTTCCAAGTTCTTCTAGTGGTATGGCTTTAATGCCTAGGACGTTTCCGCTGTGTTGTGTTTGTTGATAGATTGGTTCGAGTCCGAGTAGGTAGAGTATGAATCCGATGGTTCCTCCGCTGTCTCTTTGCGTTTCTGTAGCCCATAATACTACTCCGAGTTGTCCTGGTGTTGTTTCATATGCCTTTAGTGCTTCTTCAGCCATTTTTTTGCCATTGAGATATGCATCCTTGTATGGGATCTTTTGAGGGTCTAGGCCATAGAGGTTTCCACCCCGTTGGTAAGGCGTCCGGCGTCCTCACGGGATCATTGCCCAAGCTTGGTGGGATGTATCCGCCGTTTAATGCTTTTATGAGCATTTCACGTTCTCTTTCTGGGCTTATTTTTATGTTGTGGACGTATTCGTATATTTTCTGTAGTGCTTGGATTTCGGTGTCTGTAAGATTTCTCGTGGTTTGCAGTTCTTCTATTGTCTTGTTTAATTCTGTTCCTTTGTAGAATTTTTCTATGATTTCTGTCAGGTTTAGTGGGAGTGTTTCGATGGCTTTGGCTGGGCTGATGAACTGGTTTTGCCCTATACCTATACAATTTATTTTCTTTGCCATTGTCGTGGCAAGGGCTGTGACTTGTTCTAGTGTCCAGTCTTTTCCAAAGGTGTGCAAACCTAAAGGCGTGGCGGTGCCTTCAAGTTCTATGATGTAGTCATGGATCTCATCAATCACTTCCGCGGCTGAAGCATTCAAGTTTATGAAAGAGTTTAATTGAAGTTTCAACGAGGACTCTTTTACCATTTCAAAGAGTTGCTGTTTTTCCGCTTCCTCGGTACTTGTCATGTACCTTTCCGTTAACGTTTTAAGTGCTATGAGGTCGTCGTTTAACACTGTGAGTGCGAATGGTTGGGTAAGGTGACTGATGCTCACAGCAAGGCCCCTTCTTTTGGCATGTAGTACTTGGTATTATGAAATATTTTGTCTCATTCTTTTCTATTGTCATGATATTTCCCGGTAGTTGACGCCAGGTATCTTTAGTGCTATGAATCCTTGATACCTTGCAGTTCACTTAATCTGTCCTTGCCCTGTAATATGTAAAAAGGAGTGGAGGGCAAGGAAGTTAAATTGTAACATATTGGTAATATTCCTTTTGCCCCATAGAATGCTAGAATTTTACTGTACATGTAGACTAGCTGTGAGAATGGTATTCTTCCGAGGCTTGTACTTGCATAATTGGGCGCCGTGCCCTTACCTTCAATAAAGCCTATTATGTTCTTAGCAACCCTGACATACTCACTCCTGTAAATGTTGCCGTGTTTGTAGCTTCCATTAGGCCTTGGAGCCGCTTCAACAGACCTTGACGTGATCGCTGACAAGTTAACCTGCATATATTAATTGTTGCTTTCGTGAATATATAGAGTAGTTGGGGTAGAATATATTGTTTTCCTGCGATTGTCACTATGCTTGGAAGCTTGCCATACCTTTCATAATAAGTTTTAACGGCATTTGCAGCTGCTATAAGATCGGCTATTGTGAGTCGTGACGGTATAGTTACTGTTACAGTGGTGGGTGTTAAATTGTTGATTGTTGTATGTTCCAGGTTCTGTTAGCGTTTTATGGAATGTTATAACTGTGGATTTACTTGCAGGGACTATGGTTGAGCGGCTCTCGCTTATTTTTGTTGTTTATGTAGAGAATAATACCGGTATCCATTGGAGTCGTATAACTTTGCGAAGAATAATGGTCTCTGACCAAGATCAGTAAAACACATGCCTCGAATGACTAGTTTGTTAGACTTCTAGGCTTATCCGGGGGACATGCCGAAAATCGGACTGCAATATGGCATGTTTTATCGCAGCCATGACAAAAAATTGGTGATCTGGAAATTATGCCATGAATAAGAAATCGAAGCACACATTTTAGTTTATTTCTCGGAGTATTTTATCCTCTTTACCTCTACTTGCCCATGATTGCAAGTATTAGGGAGCTTTGTCGAATTTAGCGTCATATAAACTTCGGGTTAATTCGCCAATAGAATCTTTGGAAGATTACAAACCAGACATGTCTAATCATCTGGAAGCTTTTGAGAATCCTCTCTTCTCCTTTTTCATCGCAATTTACATTTCATCATAAGAACCACCCTATAAATTTCAACCTTTTTAAGCGACAATACCCCCCCTTTGAAGATGGGCTAAAAAAATTACTCCGAAAGTGGAACCCTTGAAAATGAATTGATGCAGGAATGTTTCATGAATTGGCCATGAACTTGCATGAAATTCTGGATAAAAAAAAGGGGAACACATGATTTCAAAAGAGGGATGAAATAAAAGAATAGATCTTGATTGGCTATAATGGAAAGCGTTTTGGATACTTCCGAATCCCATTTTTCATTATTAGGATGCTTAGACAGCCTATTGGCCACTTGGGACTCGCATGTGAAAAAATGGCCATTTGTAGTCTTAAGATGCAGGATTCTATTTACATTCGAAAAGGATAATTTTTCATGCCAGTCCGCCCTTTACCATATGTGACGCCTAAATTCCCCTAATTTGCTCCTCAAATGGAGAAATAAAAAAATTCTTGCTAGATAAGCCTTATCTATATAAAAGATTAAAAAGATTAACTATGCTAGAGGAAAAAAGAGATGAATATATTAGACTCTTGGAAAAGTCGGTTGAAAAAATTGTTAAAAGTCTTTCTGGTAAAGTGGAAAAGGTAAGTATCTTCGGATCCTACAATAAAAGACAACCTGATCTTTTCACAGACCTAGATATACTTATAATAATGAAAACCGAAAAACCTTTCCTTGAAAGGTTAAAGGAGATCTATTCTCTATTATCCCTACCGGTTGATGCAGACATCCTATGTTACACGCCAGAAGAATTCGAAAAAATAAAAAGAAAAAGATTTTTCAAAAAGATATTAGAGGATGAGGTTGTATTATATGAGAAGAGAAGCGATCGAAGAAGGGAAAAGATGGCTTGAACAAGCAAAAGAAGACCTAAAATGGACAAAGGACTTGGCCGAAAGGGGGGGCTATCACATAGCATGCTTCCTAGCCCAACAGGTAGGGGAAAAGGCTTTGAAGGCTTTTTTATACGCGCAAGGCGAGGAGATAGTGATTGGTCATTCAATTGAAAGATTATGCAACCTAGCATCAAAATTCGACAACAAATTCTCAAAAAAAACCAGAAGATGGGCCATACTCGACGGTTACTATGTACCGACAAGATATCCGAATACTATACCAGACAGCATCCCTGCAAGAATCTATACAAAAGATGCCGCGAAAGAAGCTGCAAACCTGGCAAATGAAATCGTCAAATTCGTCGAAAAAAAACTGAAAACAAAACCTCATAAAAAAGAGCAACAATCCATAAAAAAGGGGGGAAATTAAAGGATCCTACTGTTATTGTCCGTATAAACCTTCGAATAGCTTTTTATATTCTTAATGTCCTTGTTTAGTTTGGATTTTGGCTTCTCTTTTAGGTTTGAATTGAATATTTTGGCGTAGTTCAAGTTTTTCTCTCCCTATCCTCTATCTGGTCTCTTGATAGGTTTTCCCGTGAAGCTCTTTAGCGCGTGGAAGAAGGACGCCACTGTGTGCTTTGAAGCCCAAAACGATTATTGGCTCATCAAGGTCTGTTGTTATGGCTATCATCTTATCACTGGTGTTTTCGTTCCAAGGGAAGTCCATTTTTTTTACAGTGATTCTCTTCAAGGGTATAATTTCATCGGCCACAATATCCCTTCTAACATGCATTTGCCTTTGATTTTGTATCCCCCCCATCAAACAGTGTAATATCCAAAATAAGACTCTCTAGAATCCTTATCCGGATTTTTATAATTTAGAATCCGGTTTTCAAAATGGTCTGTCTGGACTTTAATACCCCATAGACGATTCTCCCGGGCCTAAAAGATAGAGCCGTTAATTCGAGGGCACTCCTCCACTTGAACTCATAAGTAAAGTGCACGATTCCATGTTTTAAACTTTTAACACGCCTGCATTTATATGCCTGGATCTTAGCATCCACAACCCCCCCAATATGATAGAAAATCCTCTCCATTGTAACCATCTTTAACCACCTTTTTTACTTGAACAGGCCGGGGCAGCAGTTTTATCAGTCCGATCCAACAAACCAACATTCAAAGCAAGTCTTTTCGTTGTGGTCATGTTAAAAAATCTGTTCCAACCCCACATAGACTTTAAAGTTCTTTTATCTTGCTAATATCCCATTATAGACGCAGAAACAAGTCATGATGGATAAATTCAAAACCTACAAGTTTTTGACAGTGCCTATAAGAATAACTATTTTATTACTAATCTACACATAAACTATTTACGAGTAATAAAAAATATAATCAAAGGTACAAAAAAGAGAGAAGAGTTAAAAAGAGATAAGAGTGTTAATTAACCTTGACTGAATGGACTTGCGTTTCATGCGCTCTTTACAGTAAGGGGTTTGAAGAGGGCACATCAACCTTAGCAGTTTCTAGGATAAGATCTTGACATCATCTGTACTCCCTATCCAATGTGCTTTCTAATTGAGGAACTTCAACTATTAATAAAAAAGGGCTATGTGGGGGTGCCCTTTTCAAGTGGAGTTTCCAAAAGGGGGGACATTAAAATGAGGATAGTTCCAATAGCGTCTGAAAGTTTGGGTGTTAGGAGTTTAGCAGTTTACATAAAAACTAGAAAGGACAATATACTAATAGATCCTGGAGTCGCTCTGGGACCTAAAAGGTATTCATTGCCACCAGCAAAAGCCGAAATAGAAAAGTTAAAACTTGTTCAAAAAAGTATACTAGAATTTTTGGCAATGGCAAATACAATAATAATATCCCATTATCATTATGATCATTACACTCCAGGAGCAAATTATGAGAATAAACATTTAATCATAAAAAATCCTTCCAGGAACATTAACAAAAGCCAGAAAAGGAGAGCATCAAAGTTCCTGAAAGACAAAAACTATACATCCGCTGATGGGAAGAACATTACACTAAAAGAGTGTAGGATAAAATTTTCACCACCATTACCCCACGGAGAGAAAGGGACTAGACTAGGCTTCGTCATAATGACAATGATAGAAGATAAAAAGAAGATAATCCATGCAAGCGACACCCAACTCCTAAACAAGGAAAGCATAAAATGGATAATCGATAACATGCCCGACACGCTGATAGCAAGCGGCCCACCAACCTACATTTTAAAGCACACTTGGAAGAGCGGGATAAAGAACATTAACAGGATAATCCAGGAAACAGACGCCCACATAATCCTAGATCATCACATAATAAGAGATAAAAGGTATCCAAGATTCTTCAAAGAATTAGAAAAAGAACCATCTACCTTTGCAAAATATTTAGGAAGAGAGGAAACACCACTTGAGGCATACAGGAAAGAACTACATATGATAGAAAAAGGTGAAAAAGTTAAAATACCATTTCGTTATTCTCTTTCTTCCCTATAAGCGTTCAAGGCCGCATATGCAACTCCAAGGATAAGCGGTCCTATTATAAAACCTGCCAAACCCCAGATGAGAGGCCCTCCAAGGAACCCGACCAAGAAAAGCAACGGATGAATATCAGCATACTTACCAGACAATTTCGGACGGAGATAAACATCAATACCACTTAAAAAAGCACCAAACACTAAAACTATTACACCACGTAATATATTACCAGAAACAAAATCATATATTGCCAGCACAGTATAAGTAGGCCAAGGCCCAATCACCGGAATCAACTGGAAGAAACCCGCTAGCAAACCCAAAAATATTGCATATGAGTATCCGAGGACTTGGAAGCCTAGGATCGCCATTAAACCTATTATGAGTGCTGTTAGAAAATGGCCATAGAATATGCTCTTTATAACCTTCTCTGTTTCCCGGGTCAGACGCCCCATGAAATCTCTTCTATTATCTGGCAAGAAAGAATATAAATAGGAGATTATCTTGTCACCATCCCTTGCAAAATAGAACGCCGAAGCAAATAATATGAACAACTGTAATGCAATCATGGGCACACTCCCAATAAGATCCACAAAATAGTTTATCAGCATCCTCAAAAGATTATTGATAAAATCCTTTAAAAAATTAAGGAGCAGATCTGTTGACGGTAAGAACTCAGCAGGTATATAAGATTTCAAGGCATTGTTCAGTGAGCTTACATTTATCTTCTGGGCCGTGTAAAGTAATGCCGGTGCTGAATGGAACAAGGTATCAATGCCAATAGCTATAACCCCAATTAAGGGTAAAAGTATTATTATAATTACTAGGCCTATGGTAACCGACCTATAGGGGATATAATTATCAAGCCTATTTGCTAGTGGACGTATACCATATGCAAACACAGCCCCAAGGAATAACATGGTCCAGATTGGATAGAGCACTATAGCCGATAATATGAAAAGTACTAATAAGATGAAAAAAGATGATGCTATAGTATCTTTTATTTTATATATCAAGATCTCACCCCCCCCTATAGTGGTCTTATCGCGCCTGCAGCATCCCTCTTATATTCCCCAAACTCCTTCACCATTTTAAGTTCATAACCCCAGAACACAGGTCCCTCCACACATACTCTCCAGCCAGTATCATCAAGACAACATTGTCCACAGAGACCCATAGCACACTTCATATACCTTTCAAGAGAAAACTGACCTGGTATATCCCTCTCCTCCAATTTCTTGAATATCCCTTTCATCATGGGCTCAGGGCCGCATACAACAGCCATATCATAGGATCCTCTAATGGATTCCAGACGGTCAGTGGCCAATCCCTTGAATCCGCAAGTCCCATCATCAGTACATGTGAAAATTTTGGCCCCGGTTCTTTTGAGACGATCTAGGAATAATAGTTCATCATACGTTTTGGCGGCTACTATAACATCGACTTTGAAATCTCTCGCTCTAGCCTCCTCTACCATGGCCACTATCGGGGCCATGCCAATACCCCCGCCTATAGCAAGTATCCTATCGCCTTCGACAATGAATCCGCGTCCATATGGGCCTCTCAATCCTAGCTGATCTCCCACTTTTAATCTATGAACCCTTGAGGTGAATGGGCCGACTTTTTTTATTGAGATTCCGATTTCATTGTTTGTCCTGTCAATTAATGAAACTGACATTGGCTTTTCATCTTTGAAATCCCAGACCATCATGAATTGTCCCGGAGAAGGGAATCTTCCCCTCCATGGGAATATGAATGTTTTAACATCATCTGATTCTCTGATAATCCTCTTAATCTCCAAAACTTTTGGAATATGCATTATTGGCCCCCCACACTATTCTTATTCATGGGCTAATCCAACCATCCTATCTATCTTTTTAAATCCTTCTTTTTTCATGAAAAATTTAAGGTCATCGCAAATCCTTTTGAATATTCCGAGGCCTTGAGAGAATATAGCGCTCCCTATCTGGATCGCGCTCGCCCCCGCGTATAGGAACTCCACAGCATCCTTGTAGTCTATTATCCCCCCAACACCAATTATGGGAATATCAACTATCTTATATACTTCATATACGCATCTGATTGCTATTGGTTTTATAGCAGGACCAGAGAGCCCCCCGAATTTATTTGAGAGGATTGGCCGGCCTGTTTTCAAGTCTATTTTCATCGCGGGTCCTATGGAATTTATAAGGGTTATAGCGTCACATCCAGCCTCTTCCGCCTTTAATGCTATCTCCTTGATATCTGTAACGTTAGGTGTTAATTTAGCGGCTACAGGCACCTTGCAGTTACTTTTAACGGCTTCTACCACTTTAAATGTTAATTCTGGGTTTTGTCCTATTGTCGCTCCATAGCCTTTCATTGCATGTGGACATGAAATGTTCAATTCAATCATATCAACCAAGTCTTGTATCTGTAGGGCGACTTTCACAAATTCTTCGGGAGAAGAACCATAGATAGACGCCACCAATGGTATCTTATCCTCTATCTTATCCAGCTCGTCTTTAAATGATTCAACACCAGGATTGGATAAGCCCATAGCATTTATCAGCCCATAGGGAACTTCTACTACTGTTGGGTTCTTGTAGCCAATATTTGGTTTAAGTGAAAAGGATTTGGTTACAACAGCCCCTGCTCCATGATGATAAACGCGATTTAATGATGATGCCGTCATCCCCAGGACGCCTGCAGCGAGCATTGTCGGATTTCGCATTTTAACCCCGCAAAGATCCACTTCTAACATTAACTTCCCCCCTAAACATTATAATAGGGATTATGCACAAACTTATCTATATGACATCTTACCTTGTACCATGTATTGCCGGTTTCATCGCATTTAATGAAAATTTGGATATTGTAGATTATGAACTTTTCCCCAGAAAATCTATAATTTCAAAATTGCTAGAATTCGAAAGAGGATCATTAACTATCGAAGAAGAAAAAATCATAAAAAGACTTGTTAGGGATCATGGGAGAATCCTCATAGAATCTAGGCATAAAAGGAAATATGGCAAATTTAAGAGAGTGAAGTTAAAATCACCAAACAAGGGAGGTGAATATCTCCGCCAAAACCTTAGAGAAATACTTAAAGAGATTGGATTCATCAAAGACGGCGAATACAAGGATCTTATCCATGAAATCCACATGGGGATAACCATTAAAAAACTAGAAGAATCCCTCAGAGAACAGGACAAATTGATTATACAAGCCGTGAACGCATTAGATGATCTTGATGAAGCCACCGGCAAATTTGTTGAAAGGATAAGAGAATGGTATTCCATATATTTCCCAGAACTAGAATCTGTAAAAGATCATGGACACTATGTCAAACTCATAGCAGCACATGGGAAAAGAGAGGATATAATAAGATTGAAAAAGTTTACAAGAGAAAGCATAGGGGCGGAATTCGAAGAAGAAGACATAGAGATTATAAGAGAATTTGCAAAGGCCATCAGATCATTACAGATGCTAAGAGAATCCATAGAAAAATATATAGAATCAAAAATGGGGTACCTAGCACCTAACCTACAAGATGTTGCAGGCACAACACTCGGCGCAAAACTAATAGCGCACGCAGGAAGTATAAAAAAACTAGCACTTCTTCCATCATCAACAATACAAGTGATGGGAGCTGAAAAAGCCCTATTCAGACACCTTAGAAGAGGTTCTAAACCCCCAAAACATGGGCTAATTTACCAACACCCCCTAGTTAGAGGTTCAAGTTGGTGGATTCGCGGCAAAATCGCGCGCACACTAGCCTCCAAGATAGCTCTTGCAGCAAGAAAAGATTTCTTCACAGGGAAACACGATCCTAACATAAAAAAAGATTTGTATAATCGAATAGATGCCATGAAAAAAGAAGCCCCAAAAAGAAAGAAAAGAAGAAAGAGATAACCCCCCCACACACGATCATGGGATTGGAGGAATGATATGAAAAAAATCAAAGGGATAGAAGGAGTCTATATCCATGAAAATTTTCCTGCAACAGTTAACCTCACACCCCACATAAAAGTCTATGGCGAAAAATTATTCAAACATGGCAGAAGAGAATACCGTGTATGGGATCCTCACAGATCCAAAATGGCAGCCGCGATACTCAATGGCCTCAAGAACCTCAAAATCAAAAAGAGTTCTAAAATATTATATTTGGGGGCGTCATCAGGGACCACAGCATCACATTTTTCTGATATCATCCCCAAGGGGCTTATATATTGTCTAGAATTTTCCCCGCGAATGATGAGAGAACTAGTAAAAGTTTGTGAAAATAGAAAAAACATGATACCCATACTTAAAGATGCTACTCGTCCAAAGGATTATCTACACCTTATAGAAAAGGTGGATTTCATCTATTGTGACGTGGCGCAGCCAAGACAAGGTCAACTTTTCACAGAAAACATGAAACTCTTCCTTAGAGAAGAAGGTCAAGGTTTGTTGATGATAAAAGCAAGGAGCATAGACGTTACAAGAAAACCCTCTGTAATCTTTAAAGAAGAGGAAGAAAAGATAAAAAATGCAGGTTTCAAAGTCTTGGAAAAGATCAGATTAGAACCTTATGAGAAGGATCATGTTGCCTTACTCGTTGAATTTGGCGACTAGGACTGGCTTGCTCTTCTACCTTTATCCGTTATCTTAATAAAGTCCTCGTCTAATCCCCCTATCAACTTGTATAATTCGATTGGAGACATTTGCCGAATTTTCGATGTCTTAATCCCCTTTTCTTTTGATAATCCCCTGAGGAAGTATGTGAAATAGTTGCCTAAGAAATCTTTTATCCTGTAACCTCTTCCAATAGTTTCAAGCTCCTTTTCATCTAAACCCCTTGTAAGTTTTCGGATTTTTGAAAGCAGTACGGGAGTGGGATGTTTTATCTCACCATTCTCTAGACCCTCTATGACCGTCTTTGGGACTTCTAATTCTCTTGCAAGTTCATCTATGCTCTTTCCCTTAATTTTTCTATAACCTAGAATAAGATTCTTTAATGTCAATTATAATCACCTCCATATTCTACTTGATAATAATATAAAGTAGGATATATAAATAATTTGTTATTAACATATTGGAAAAATCCAAGAATAGATTCATAAAAATACTACTAGAATTATTATAAACTTTGGGATATTAATTTTATCAGAATCCTGGAAAGTTCTCTTTTATCTATTAATGGAAGCTTATGCACCTTATCAGAAACTAGTATGGGTTTGATTTTATCTGAGCCAAAACCTTCAACTGCAAGATCATTAGCAACAACCAAATCCGCCCCCGACCTTTCAATCTGCTCCCTAGCCAACTCTATAAGCTCCTCTTCGCCAATATCATATTCCGCCTTGAAACCAACAAGATAAACATCAGGATTCAAACTCTTTATACTATCAATTATCTTAGGGTTAGGCTCCAACTTTAAACTCCTCTCCCGAGAAGAGGATATTTTACTCTTAGTATATTCCGGCCTGAAATCTGCCACAGCAGCGGCAGAAATGAAAATGTCAAAATCCCCTATCAAATCCCTAACCCTATCAAACATTTCAGCAGCCGATAAAACATCAACTCTCCTTATACAAGATGGTACTGGTACAGATAAATTAGCTCCGATGATAGTAACATCCGCCCCCTGTATAAAAGCTTCCTTGGCCAACTCCAATCCCATCTTCCCAGAACTCAAATTACAAACGCCCCTCACCGGATCTATGGCCTCATAGGTGCCCCCAGCACTTACAAGAACTCTCCTACCTTTTAAATCACCGGGAGAAACCCCCCTTAAAACAGTGAGAACTATATCATCAAGATCGGGAAATTTAGCTTTTCCCTCTTCTATTCTCGGAGGTACGAAAATCACACCCTCCTCAACAAGTTTTTCAATGTTATGTTTTATCGCCTTGTACATTGACAGATTCATTGAAGGTGCTATTACAATAGGAGTCCCATAACCCAACGCTGAAATGAGAAGAGCATTTATGGGATTATCAGAAATTTTGCATGCGAATTTACTTATAACATTAGCAGTGGCTGGAGCTACAAGGATAAGATCGGCATTAGCATACTTCACATGTTCTATTTCGCCTGTAAGCTCTAATATAACATCATTTCCACTTGCAAATTCCATAGCATAAGGATGGATAATATTACAAGCACCATCACTCATGAAACACTTTATTGTTGCTCCTTGCCTTCTAAGCTCACGAGCGAGCTTAACAGCCTCTATAGCAGCAATACTACCAGTTACACATAATATAATATCCATGAAAACCCCATTAATACTCATCAACTACTATAGTTGTCTCTTCACCAGTTAAACGCTTTATAATCCTATTGAGAACATCAAGGCTAGCCGGTATCCTCCTCGCATCATCTTTGATAACCCTTATCTTGAATTTTTCTTTACCATCCTTCCCATACACAATATTTATACCAGAAATCCTCGCAGGTGCAAGAACATCCTCAGCAACAGATTTAAGATCGGAATCTTCACCAACAACCCGCACACGTTTACCTATAGCCCTTGAAATAGTCCTCACAATCTTACCACCCTTACCTATAAGCTTGCCAACCTGATCCCTATCCGTGATTATAATAACAACATCACCCATATCTATAGCCTTTTTAAATCCTAGTTTACCCTCAGCCAACCTATAAAGGATCTTTGAAATCTCCAACTCTAATTCAGTCACTTTTCCACTTTTAATTTTATCCTCACAACCCTGACATAAAATTCCACTCTTCAAACAAACGTCACATATTGGCAATCCCATGATTGACTCCTCCTCTTCCTTATTATATGATAAACTAGTAAATATTATAGGTCACAATAAGGAACGGTTAGCACTTCACCAGAAAGTGCAAAAATAAAAAATCCAATTGACCAACATTGAATGTATTCCCATTGCGACCCCCTTAATCATAGATTTTAATTCACTATAATATAAATTTATAACCTTACACAAAACTTAACTTTATCGCCGAGAAGTCACCCTTTGAAAGGGAAAGGATGGCACCTATCAAAAAACTTGTGAGTTTTTAACCTTACCGCCGGGAAGTCCCCTCCCAAAAGGGAGGGGATGAGAAGCGGAACATATATGTGAGAAAAACATACAAACTATGAGATACGAACTCGACAAGGGCGCCCCACTCAGTATATGCACTTCAGCACCATCCTGGTTCAAGTAGTGAAGTACCAAAAGAAAATGCTTGAGGACAGGGTGGTTGGGGAGATAAGCGAGAGTTTCGGGGGGTGGAACTTCTGAATTTGGAGTGCGACAAAGACCACATGATTTTCAAGGCAAAAGCCGACTCTCGATACATCAACGCCATAAAAGACGATAACTTCAAGGGAAATCCAGAGGAACTTTCCAGAGGATAAGAAAGCTTTGGGGCGGAGTTTTCTGGTCTCCCGTCATATTTCCTCGCCACAACAGGGACAGGTAAAACTCTCGGATGTGCTGAAAAGAATACGTGGAGGGGGCAGAGTCATGCTTAGTTACAAAATTCCCGTCTGTATCCATCGAAGACAGCCGAGCGCACCCCCTTGAACCGTCACATGGAACTTTGTAGGTGGCTCTACAACCGTCTGCTGTCTGAGCTAAAAATCTTGCAAAAGGGGATAAAACTCAAGCAGACAGACACCCAAACCCTTATCATTGACCCGAAAAAATAAAAACCCGAACTTGGCGAGGTGTATTCGAAAGTCCCTCCAGATAGTGAACCACCAGCTCTGGTCCAACATCCAATGCGCTTGGCAAGGGCTGAAGCAGAACGGCAGGATTGAGGTTCAAGGGCGCAGGGGTGGTTCAAGACCCTAA
>Ga0078972_1003386_pt1 | contig 48000 bp, 34 predicted proteins | sample YelNatPaOPGAMG01_FD_67568 | JGI IMG/M metagenome (GOLD analysis project Ga0078972, IMG submission 67568) | Hot spring thermophilic microbial communities from Obsidian Pool, Yellowstone National Park, USA - OP-RAMG-01 (SPADES assembly) (version 2) | ecosystem: Environmental > Aquatic > Thermal... | reverse complement strand
TTCATGTTAGCAACCAATAACCCATGATCGCTTACAAACCTGATAGCCTTAAGCTCCGCCTTTACCACATAGACCTTGGTCGTCTTGGATGAACTGCCAGCAGTACAGGTAATGGTAGTTATCCCAGGGGTAGCCCTGTCTACAGTACGGATAAGCCTGCTAGTACCAATACCTCCTGTCAGGGTCCAACAATCCGGCAACTGCGACTCCTGCAGACCTGGGTTGGGCGTTGCGGTTACGGTTATTACTCCGCTGTCGGCGGCCAAGATAGCAAACGACCTGGTATTCGGATTGCTATCCCCATCATCTATCTCCGTGCCTTGGTCAGGTAGCAAGGATAGTACCTCCACTACATTTACTGTAACCGACCGAGACAAAGAATCACAACAACGACAACTCACCGTTGTCCTACCAGCTACCGTCTTGCTCACTGTCCTGACCAACTTACCGCTACCTTGACCCCCACTGAGCTGCCAACAACTAGGCAGCTTATACTCTGGTACGTTCGGCTCAGGGGCCGCAGTAACCGTAACTAACCCACCATTGGCTATACATACAGATACTGCCATGGTATTGGCATCATTGTCTCCATCATCAAACTCAGTACCCTCATTAGGTACCAATGACTTTATGTCCAACACCGTGACGTCATCTACCCTGGCGTAACTACTCATAGCGGCCTGGCAGGGCGTTGCTGACCATATAGTCCTATTGTAGCCAACCGAGTTAAGCCGGACCTTTATTGTATTGCCTGCCTGGTTGAAAAACTCCCCATCCCCCCACCAACCCAACCCGCAGCCAGCAGGAAGCTGTGGATCTACCACGCCAGTCAAATCCAAGACTGTACCCTTGCAATAAACCCCGCCAGTCGATATGCCAACGATCCCTTCAACCATTGTGCACAAACACTCGCAGTCTTCACTATAGTGACAGTATGAATAATAAGGTGGCTGACACCAGTAATTGTTGTCTACACAGGTACAGTCAATACAATCGCAGCCCCAGCCGCCATTTGGGCAGTCCCCCCAGTACGCGCATTGAACATTAGGGGCCTTAACACAGCCCCCCCACTGATGGATCGTATACCATACACTCAGGACAATCTGGCTCTATCCCTATGGCCCTTGGCAGTGGATATCCTATAAGCATTACCCCTAGGCTTAGGATTAGCCTATAGATCCACCTATCCCTATTGCCCCTCATATTGCACCTCCTTGCTAGCTGCCTTGCCCTGTATCTGTCCTAGCTTGGCCCTTATCAACTGACTCCTGCGATCAGCTGGCCCTGCCCTGTCCAGATAGCCCCTATACAGATCCCTGGCTACATCCAACTGACCTTGGGCCTCGTCACACCCTCCAGCCAAGACTCAGCCAGCCGGAATGGCCAGGACCAAGACCTCGCTCTATAGATAGATCAACTATGCACTTGTCAAAGAGCTATGGCAGACCTAGGTTATGGCAGGCATCATACTGGCTGATAGATGCATCCCTTTAAGTCAGTCCTCCCATCTTCTGACCCAAACCTCTTGAACTACGAGCCTCAACATGGCCTAGACCTTCTCTTGCTGATGACCTCTTTGGCTGTTCCCTATGTCCCTAGATTAGCCTGAAGCTAGAGGCCTTGTCAATACAAGCAATTGTAAAAAACACGTAAAGATTCTTGTTCTGCGTATAGACCTATAGATCAGACAGGCTTTCCTTGCAAGGCTTAGCCTCATTACCTTGTGGGGGCAGTTGATCACCACCCCTCTAGCCAATGGTTGGAACTAGGCCTCGGTCCAGGAGGAATGAACCACTCCGCGATTCAAGTCGCCACCTCAGAGGATACCCAGATGGCCAAGGTGCAGACTCAGTAGCCACAAGAAAGGAAACTTGATCATCAGATATGGTAGGTTTAAGCTATAACATGAACTACTTGGTCAAGGAGGACTACTATGGCTCTATTACTCTATGTCCAGGCATCGCCAAGGATCGGCAGGTCTCATTCCATCGCGGTAGCAGATGCGTTCGTGGATGCCTATAGGCAATCTCACCCGTCCGACCACGTCAAGACCTTGAATGTATTTAGGGCCAAGATACCTGCCTTCGATGGACCTGCCCTACAGGCAAAATATGATATACTGCATGGGAGGAGCAAAGACCCCGACACGGTCAGGGCCTGGGGCCAGGTCGAGAAGGTCATCGCGCAGTTCAAATCCGCTGACAAGTATGTACTTGCAGTGCCGATGTGGAATTTCGGGATCCCCTATCGTTTGAAACATTACCTCGATGTGATCATTCAGCCCGGCTATACCTTCACCGTGACCGAGAAGGGCTATCAGGGCCTCGTCAAGGATAGGCCAGCGATGCTTATCTATGCTCGCGGTGGACGGTACCAGCCAGGCAGCGGAACCGAGGCCTATGACCTACAGTCAAGTTACTTAGAGCTTGCATTGAGGTTCATGGGATTTGAGCGGATCCAGACCATATTCGTAGAGCCCACGTTGGCAGATGGCCGAGCTGCAGCAGAGGCAGCCCAACAGCAGGCCATGGCCAAGGCCAGGCAACTAGCGGTAGATTTCTAAAAAACAAGGGCCTACATCATCGACGTAGGCCCTTGTCCACCTTCTGACAACAGATAGCTACCTCAGAGTCAGACGGACGTTGTCAAACTCCGCCCAGTAGTTGCCAGGATAATTGGCCAATGACAGCTCGACACCTAGCCTCTTACCTACCGATTCTGGGGTGGTCTTGACCTCGAGCTCGAGGGTCACTGTGCCTGGCCACGTGTCGCCTGCAGCAGGCAACGACGCACTGCCTAGGGCAACACGGGTATCGCCATCCAGGTAGTAGAGGCTGATCATCGGGCTGCCCTGCCAGGAGTTGCGGACGTCGACCTGCAAGAGGTATGTCAGGCCCTCGGCGGTAATGACCTCTGATGTGGTCTGCCACAGGACCCTACCATTGCCTTGCCAGTAGAAGTATGTCCCGTCCGTGGCAGATGGCCCCATGGCCACGCCGCTATTGCCCTGGTCATTGGCCGTCCACCCAGCCGGGACGCCGCCCTCGATGACCTTCGCGTCATCCTCGAAGCTGGCGTTGGCTATCGCCACCTCCACAGGCACATCGATCCTGAGCCCATCAAAGGCAGCATAACCGCTGGTCACATCGTAGGTGGCATTGATCAGTCCGACCTGCAAGGTCTTGGGTAGATCGGGCCTGTCTATAACCAAAGGCCTCTGTGTAAAATCCTGGGGATTGTAGATCCCTACATATGGGGGATCGGTCAATGGCACGAAGTTTATGCCATCGGAGCTGATCCTCGGATAGAACTTGCTACCCTTGCGTTCTAGTTGCAGGTACGGGTACTGGGCTGCGATGGCAAAGGTATCTGCCCCTGTCCATATCCCAGCGGTCTGGCCCAGCTCTAGCCGATCATTGTTGACCGTGTTTCTGGCTATGAACGCCGTCCAGGTCGGGAAGTAGTTCACAGACACCCAGTTCTCAGCGGCACCATTGGGATCCCTTGCCAGGATACCGCAGTCATTGTGGAAGACCCTCTGGTCCAATGTGCCGGCAAAGTCCACCACCTTTACAGTGGCAATGAAGTCACCTGTGACCAACTTGTACAGCATCGGGCCAGGACCAGGCTGCCATGCCCCACCCTGCGTCTGGATGTACAGGGCACCAGGCCTACTGACAGATGCGTTGAGGGCAAGTATGTGCTCGACGTCCAAGACCCCATCATACCCGTCGAGGTCCTCGAGTACATAGTCGTGGGCGGACTCGAACTCATCGGCAAACAATGGTACCTGCTTGGAAGACTGATAGAGCAGGGCGATATCGTTACCCGTACCGCCTTTGTAGGTCAGGTCATATGTGCACTGCCTGCCGCCGCCTGTCACCACGACCACAGCCCCTTCTGTGGCAGCGGCCCCATTTACTGTGTCAAATACGCCTGTGATCGCCACATCTGCAGCCAGGTCCACAAGGACGATATCCCTCGTCGGTGGTGAACCAGCAGCGGCGATCACCAGCTCTGCCGTGGTATCGGCCCCAAGGGGATCGATGGTAACGCTATTGCTGATCCGGACGGGACTTACGCCAGCAGGCCCTATCTGGAACTCCAACGTGCCCTTTGCACCGGCCTGATCGCCCACCGTCAATGTCCGCATCTGGATGACGGGTTTGCTACCTACGACCACGAGCCTGCCCTTGCCGCCCCTAGCCCCTATGAGCAGGTTCCCGTTGCCAGCACTCTCATGGGTGATGGTGCCCCCGCTGATCAGATAAAGGCCATCAGAGCCTGCCGAGTCACCTATCCCCAACCTGGCCATATCCTTGCCATCCTTCAGTATGACTGCCCCTCCCGACTGGATGACCGTGCCGGGGCTACCAGCCCCTACCCTCATCCATCCTGCACCCAAGAGCTGTCCGCCTGTCTCGATCAGCAGTGTCGCCCCCTCATAGACGCGGAGCCTCTGGCCAACCCCCCAGTCACCAGTGCTGGTGTTGAGGATACAAACCGAGGTGGCACCCCTTATCTTGACCTCCTCCTGACCGCTCGGCAGGCGGCCGTCCACCCAGCCAGCCACGTCACTCCAATTGCCAGTGTAGTTGAGCCAGTCAATACCAAGGGCCACACCGGCAGTCAGGCATACCATCATGATACCTACAATCAACCCTCTTCTCATAACACACCCTTTCCAAGAAAGACCTCCGAAAGATACGTTGCGCAATATATCAAACACCCGCCCGGAACCGCCGGGCCGGGATGATATACTATTATAATTATTGACCTTCGATCTTACAAATGGTCAGTGGCCATGTTATAGTAACTTGGCGCAAGATTGCCCTGTTCCTAGGGTTATGACCAAAGATATTATGGGTCTTTTCAAGCTCAAGACTGCATTCAAGCCTGCCGGTGATCAGCCAAAGGCCATAGAGGCCCTCGTACAGGGGCTCCGCAATGGCCGCAGGTTCCAGACCCTGATGGGGGTAACAGGTTCAGGCAAGACCTTTACCATGGCCAATGTGATAGCCCAGATAGACATGCCGGTCTTGGTGATCTCCCATAACAAGACCCTGGCTGCACAGCTCTACGAGGAGTTCAAGGAGCTCTTTCCCGACAATGCAGTGGAGTACTTTGTCAGCTACTATGATTACTACCAGCCTGAGGCATATATACCACAGAGGGATATATACATTGAGAAGGACGCCTCCAAGAATGCGGACCTCGACAGACTGAGGCTTTCGACCACCACAAGTCTATCTACCAGGCAGGATTGCATAGTAGTGGCCTCCGTCTCGTGCATATTTGGGCTCGGCTCGCCAGAGGACTACAAGGCCTCTGTGGTATGCATAAGGGTAGGTCAGGAGGTAGACCGCAATGAACTGCTTGGCAGGTTGGCGGATATCCAGTATAGCCGCAATGACATAGACTTCCAAAGGGGTACCTTCCGCGTCAGGGGGGATATCGTCGAGATCTATCCATCATACGAATCCTTTGCAATCAGGGTGGAATTCTTCGGCGACCAGATAGAGCAGATCTGCTATGTACACCCTGTCTCAGGCCAGGTCCTGGCCCTAGAAGAGCAGGTATTCATCTATCCTGCCCAGCACTACGTCATGCCTCAGGACAGGATCTCCGCAGCGGTGGCCAGCATAAAGGCGGAGTTGGCAGCCAGGCTGGCAGAGTTCCGCAGCCAGGGCAAGCTCCTGGAGGCGCAGCGCCTGGAGGCCCGCACATTGTACGATTGTGAGATGCTGATGGAGGTAGGTTATTGCAGCGGCATAGAGAACTATGCCCGCCACCTGGCAGGCTTGCCGCCTGGGGCTAGGCCATATACGCTGATCGACTACTTCCCGAGGCAGTACCTGCTGATCATAGACGAATCCCATGTGACCATACCCCAGTTGCGTGCCATGTGGGCAGGTGACCGCAGTCGCAAGGAGGTGCTCGTAGAGCATGGGTTCAGGCTGCCCAGCGCACTGGACAACAGGCCCCTGCGTTTCGAGGAATTCCAGGCCAGTTGGGACAAGGTGATATTTGTTTCGGCCACACCCGGGCCCTTCGAATTGGAGCTATGCAACAACCAGGTGGTGGAACAGATCATCAGGCCCACTGGACTATTGGACCCGCAGATCATCGTGCGGCCAGCAAGCGATCAGGTCCAGGACCTGCTGGAGCAGATCGCCAAGGTCGTGGCAGCCGGGCAGCGAATGTTGGTGACCACCCTTACCAAACGTATGGCAGAGGACCTGGCCAGCTACATAGCCAAGAAGGGCTACAGGTGCAAGTATCTACACAGCGAGATCGATACCCTCGAAAGGATAGAGATCCTCAGGGACCTGCGGGCCGGGAACTTCGATGTCCTGGTGGGTGTGAACCTGCTCCGGGAAGGGCTGGACCTACCCGAGGTCTCTGCTGTGGCCATCATGGACGCAGACAAGGAAGGCTTCTTGCGTAGCCAGACATCCCTGATCCAGACCATAGGCCGGGCTGCTAGGAACGTCGATGCCACCGTCTTTCTGTATGCAGATACCATCACAGACTCCATGCAGAAGGCCATAGATGAGACCAACAGGCGCCGCCGCATCCAGATGCAATACAATGCCGAGCATGGGATCACGCCCCAGACGATCAGGAAGGCCATACGCGACAGCCTGATGTCCCAGATAAAGGCCCGAAAGACTGCCATGGAGGTCATAAATATAGACGAGCACGAATTCGACAGGCTGGAGCTGGCCAACGAGATAGAAAGGCAGATGTTGGAGGCGGCAGAGGCCTTAGACTTCGAGCGGGCTGCATACCTGAGGGACCAATTGCGGCAACTTAAGGAGCTGCCAGAATTGATCATCGCCAAGTCCAAACGCAAAAAGCACGAGCTTGTTGGCGCAAGGCGTCGCAGGCAAGGCAGCAGCCGGCGGCGGTCTTGACCAAACGCCATGATGGGCCTATCATGATGGTTTTCGGGTCAAGGCAGCAGACCCATTTGCCATCCCTTTTTGGCAGGTTGTTAAGGATAAGACTATAGCCCTGGAGGCATCGAGATAGACTCCATGAAACAGCAAGGGGAAAGACCAGGTGAGCGTATCGAGGACCTTAGGCTCCTCGATGAGATGAAGACGTCATATCTGAACTACGCCATGAGCGTAATCGTATCTCGTGCCTTGCCGGATGTCCGCGATGGGCTCAAGCCCTCCCAGCGGAGGATCCTGGTGGCAATGCACGACCTGAACCTAGGCCCCAGGAGCAAGCACCGCAAATGCGCCAAGATCGTGGGAGATACCAGCGGTAACTACCATCCACACGGCGACCAGGCCACGTACGGCACATTGGTGAGGATGGCGCAGGATTGGAACATGCGCTATCCGCTGATAGACCCCCAGGGCAACTTTGGCTCCATTGATGCCGACCCACCTGCTGCCATGAGATACACCGAGGCAAGGCTGGCAGCGCCGGCGATGGAGATGCTCGAGGATCTAGAGTATGACACGGTGGACTTCGTACCCAACTATGACGAGACCAGGATGGAACCGACCGTCCTACCATCGAAGTTCCCGAATCTCTTGGTCAATGGGTCAACCGGCATCGCCGTGGGAATGGCCACGAACATACCGACGCACAACCTCACTGAGGTCTGCGATGCACTGCTCTTGGTCCTGGACGACCCAAACTGCGGTTTCAAGGAGATCATGAAGGTCCTTCCAGGCCCGGACTTTCCGACAGGCGGGATCATCTGCGGCCGCAAAGGGATCATCGACGCCTACACCACCGGCAGGGGCCACCTTATCATCAGGGGTAAGGCCGAGATCGAGCAGACCAAGAAGGGAAAGACCCAGATCGTCATAACAGAGATCCCGTACATGGTCATAAAGGCCAACATCGTCTCGAAGATCGCCGAATGCGTGCACCAAAACCAGCTCCCAGAGGTCGCGGATGTGAGGGACGAGTCGGACCGGCAGGGCCTGAGGATCGTGGTCGAGCTGAAGAAGGATGCAGACCCAGAGATCGTACTGAACAAGCTATACCGTTACACACCGTTGCAGAGCACGTTTGCGGTTGCCAACATCGCCTTGGTCAACAACAGGCCCGAACTACTGACCATAAAGGACCTGCTGGTACACTTTATCGAGCACCGCAAGGTCGTGATACGCCGCAGGACCCAGTTCCTGCTGAAGAAGGATAGACAAAGGGCCCACATCCTCGAGGGTCTGATCCTAGCAGTAAGCGACATAGACGAGATCATCGCCATAATCAAGCGGTCTCCTGATGCCCCAACCGCCAAGGCAAATCTGATGGCAAAGCCACTGAGATTGGCAGAACAACAGACACTCAGGAAGATACTTCCAGAGGCCTTTGTAAAGGCCAAGTCCAAGGGTGAGCACTTCCTGACAGGACCACAGGCGGATGCAATACTCGGCATGCAGTTGCAGCGTCTGACTGGCCTGGAGGTAGAGAAGCTTGCAAAGGACTATGCAGCCTTGGTCGAACAGATCCAAGGCTATGAGGCCATACTTGCCGACGAGGCAGTACTCCTGGATATCATTCGCGAGGATATACACGAGCTCAAGGCCAAGTATGGCGACAAGAGGCGGACGAAGATCGTCAGCAAGGCAGAGGTCCTGGACGAAGAGGACCTGATTGCCGATGAGGATGTGATCGTTACAGTCAGCCATGCAGGATACGTCAAGCGTATGCCCGTCGACACCTATCGCAGACAGGGCAGGGGCGGCAAGGGCATAGTTGGCTCGGAGACAAAGGAGGGGGATTTCATAAAGCACCTATTTGTGGCCTCCACCCGCGACTATCTGCTCATATTCACCAATAGGGGAAGGTGCTATTGGTTGAAGGTCTATGACATACCCAGTATGACCAGGCAGAGCAAGGGCCGCAGTATCGCCAACCTACTGGACCTCGGCAACCAACAGATCGCCTCTGTCATCAGTGTCAGCTCATTCGAGAATGCAGATCAGAAGAACCTGGTCATGGCCACAAGGAATGGCCTGGTCAAGAAGACGAGGCTGGAGGCCTACAGTAATCCGCGATCCACGGGTGTGATCGCCATAAACCTCGATCCGAATGACGAACTGATCGCAGTGGCAATGACATCCGGGGATGACCACATCATATTGGGCACACGAGATGGGATGACCATAAGGTTCGAGGAGAAGGAGGTGAGGCCGATGGGCCGTGCTGCCCGCGGCGTGATCGGGATAAGGCTCCGTCAGGGCGACTACGTGGTCGGCATGGTTGTGGCAGGAAAGGAAGGTGCCCTGTTTACCGTCTGCGAGAATGGCTACGGCAAGAGGACATCCTTAGAGAGCTATAGGCCCCAGGGCAGGGGCGGCTTTGGCATAAAGAACATCAAGACCACCGAGCGAAACGGCAAGGTAGTGGCGCTGAAGGTTGTAACTGGCGACGACGACCTGATGCTGGTGACTGCCGGGGGCATGATGATCAGGACCAGCCTCAAGGAGGTTCGTTCTATAGGCCGCAATACCCAGGGCGTCCGATTGATAAGGCTAAAGCCTGGTGACAAGCTCGTTGCAGCAGAGACGATCAGCTCCGAGCAGGAGGACGAGGAGGATGCCAACATAGAACGTCAGACGGCAGAGCTTGACCAGACGGACGAGGAAGGGCAGTGATGTCCGCCAAGGGAAGGCATTCCACCATCAAGCCTATCTATGCGATAACTGGACAGGACCCATCGCTTGTAGCCAATTGTCGTCAGGAACTTATCGAAATCCTTCTAGAACCTGAATATCGGTCTACAGGGCTGGTCAGCATAGAAGGCAGTGCCGCGTCGATCGAACAGGTCTTGGACGAGTTGCGGACCGTTCCACTGCTTGGACCGAGGAGGCTGGTGGTCATCAACAATGCCGACCGATTCCTTTCGGCCAACCATGCCCTACTGGAGGAATACCTAGAAAGGCCGAGCCCAACAGGCGTGCTTATAGTGACCATCTCCAACTGGGATGGCAGGAGTAACCTTGCAAAGAGGATAGCATCTCAAGGCGAACTGGTCACTGCAGAGCCCCCAAAGCCGTGGCAGATGCCTACGGAGCTTGCAAGGATGGCCACGCAGAAATACCGCAAACACCTTAGCCCTACAGCGGCAAACCTATTGGTTGAACTGGTAGGCCAGGATTGGGCAAGGCTTTGTGCCGAATTGGACAAGCTGGCCCTGTATGTGGACAACAGGGATCGAATCGAACCGAAGGATGTCGAGGAACTTACCGGACAATCCAGATTGTACAGCGCGTTCGACGTCATCTCCCAGGCCAGCCGCGGGCTGATAGGCCAGGCACTGCAACAATTGCGGCAATTATTCGAACTGGATGGATCCAGCCCCTATACCATGATAGGAGCGATAGCGTTCCACCTGAGAAGGTTGCTGCAGGCAAAGGCATTGCTGCAGAGCGGCAGTAGCAAGGATGAGGTAGTAGAACGGCTGCGGATATATTGGCGCCAGAAGGATGCGTTCATTGCGATCGTAGACAGGATGTCCACGGCCCGCATCTCCCAAATCCTGCAGGAGCTTGGCGAGATAGACTACATGATAAAGACCGGCCAAAGGAGGGCCGATGTAGCGATAGAGAGGTTGGTCCTGAGTCTGGCTGGTACCATGGACGAGGTTGTCTAGGAGGTCTGTCATGCCTGCCATAGCATTATTGTGCCTATTGTTCATAGAAGTAACCGCTGGTGCCAACCAGATCCAATTGTTAGGGCCGGATGGGAGGGTCGAGTTCGTACTGGATATGGCCTCCCAGGTCGCAAGGTTCGCAGTCAGGTTCAACGGCAGGACTGTGATCGAACCATCTCCATTGGTCTTCTTGTTGGATAATATGACCCTGACAGAACAGGCCAAGGTCTCGACAATAGAGTACTATAGGCTCGACGAAGCATACCCATGTATAGGTCTTCACACAAAGGCCACGAATCATTGCAATGGAATCAGGATCGGGCTTATCTCTAATACAGTCCAATCTGTACTGGAGGTGAGGGCCTTCAATGACGGCCTGGCATTCAGGCATATAGTACCAGGTTCGACCCAATCAAGGGTACCGGATGAAGCAACCAAATTCATACTGCCTGCTGGCAGTCTGGCTTGGTATCACGACCTGCGGGGCCATTATGAGGGCCAGTACGACCACAACGAGGTATCTACCATAAGGCCAGGTCAATGGATCGCACCACCAATGACGATCCAGCTTCCGGATGGTAGGGGTTACGCCTCCATAACGGAGGCGGCCCTCTTCGGGTATAGTGGCATGGCCCTACAGGCCGACGGGGCCAATGGCTTTACCGTGGTACTGGCACATAAGCAACCGATCTCTTACCCATATCAGCTCCGCTACAGCCAACAGGACATAGAGGCCGTCAGCAGGCCTGCCAGGATCAGCGGTACCATAACCACACCTTGGAGGGTCGTGATCCTGGCCGAGGATCTGAATGCGCTGGTCAATAGCGACCTGCTCTTGAACCTTTGCCCCCCACCTGACGAGGAACTGTTCCCTGCTGGGGTCAACACCGATTGGGTCAGACCAGGCAGGGCTGTGTGGCGATACCTCGATGGTGGTCAGACCACATTGGAAGGTGCAAAGGAGTTCTGCAGGCTGGCAGGTCAGTTGGGCTTCGAATACAACATCATCGAAGGCTACTGGTCTAGGTGGACGGATGAGCAGATAAAGGAACTGGTAAAGTACGCAAGGGGCTATGGCGTAGGGCTGTGGTTCTGGAGACACTCTAGGCAGTTGCGAGATCCGAACGAAAGGCAGGCATTCTTCGCGAGGCTCAAGGCATTGGGGATAAAGGGTGCAAAGATCGACTTCTTCGACCACGAGCACAAGGATGTGATAGACCTATACGTGGCACTGCTGGAGGAGGCAGCAAGGCACCAGATCTTGGTCAACTTCCATGGCGCAAACAAACCCACGGGCCTGGCGCGGACATGGCCAAACGAGCTCACCAGGGAGGCGGTACGTGGCATGGAGTCGAGGAGCCTGCAGGACAGGGCCACCCACGATGTAACACTGCCATTTACAAGGTACGTAGCAGGACACGCTGACTACACCCCTGTGCACCTTGGCGATCGTAGGGCCAATACCACATGGGCCCACCAGCTCGCCACTGCTGTCGTCTTCACCTCCCCACTGCTGACATATGCGGCCCATCCCCAGGCCCTTCTAGACAACCCAGCAGTAGAGATAATAAAGGCCATCCCTTCCACCTGGGACCAGACGATCGTCCTGCCCATCTCGCGGATAGGAAGGCTGGCAGCATTTGCCAGGAGAAAGGGCGACAACTGGTTCCTTGGGGTCCTAAATGGCCCCAAGTCCTGCACCGTAACCGTTGACCTCGGCTTCCTGGAAGATGGGCCATACGAAGCAACCATCGTATCCGACAGGCTGGATGAACCTGCCGGCCTGCAGGTCACAAGAGGGCAGGTAGACAAGGCACGGCCCTTGCAGATACACCTTGCAGATGGCGGTGGCTATGTGGCCATGTTCATGAGGTAGGTTTCTTATGAAGACCTATCGCAAGGAACTATGGTTCAAGACCAGATCCAGGCGGGAATTCATAAACATCACACCCCAAGTCCAGCAATTCTTAGCAGAAAGCGGCATCAGGGAAGGACTTATCCTGTGCAATGCCATGCACATAACGGCAAGCGTCTTTATAAATGACGATGAACCGGGTCTGCACCATGACCTTGAGGTCTGGCTCGAGAGGCTTGCACCAGAATTTCCACACGATCAATATCGACATAACGTAGGGGAGGACAACGCCGATGCCCACCTCAAGAGGACTATCATGGGTAGGGAGGTGGTCGTGGCCGTCACAGATGGGAGATTGGATCTTGGACCATGGGAGCAGATATTCTACGGCGAGTTTGACGGCAAGAGGGAAAAGCGTGTCCTGGTCAAGATCATCGGCCAGTAACCCAGCCATTGCCCACGCTGCATTTCTGGTACAGGTGGGGGCCATATCCCTATCCGGTGTACTCGCCCCTGGACCGCTGACCGCAGCAGCCTTGGCATATGGATTGACCACATCCAGCGCTGGGATACTGATCTCCCTAGGCCACGGCGTAGTGGAGTGGCCCATCATGATATTGATCGTGGCTGGCCTGGTGGGATTCCTCAGATCCGATCGTGCAAGGGTCGCATTGTCGCTCTTGGGCGGCCTAATCCTTGGGTGGATGGGCCTCGTGCTGCTTTCGAACCTCGGCAAGGCAGTCAACGGCAGTGCATACAACAGCAGGTACGGGCCTTTCACGACAGGTGTGATACTGACTGCAGCCAATCCCTACTTTCTGCTCTGGTGGGCAACCATAGGGCTGAAGCTATCCAGCGATGCTTGGCAGAGAGGCATTGCAGTATTCTTGGCATTCGCGGTCGTACACTGGCTCTGTGACGCCGGATGGCTTGCAGCCCTCTCGTGGGCCAGTTTCAAGGGAAGCAGCCTTTTGGGCCCTGTACCGCAAAGGCTCATCCTGGCTGGTTCTGCGGCCATCATGTTGATATTTGCAGCCAAGTTTTGTATAGATGCGATAAAGGCCTTATCGAGCCTTCGCAGAACATGAAAACATGAAGGTTTGCCAATGCAAGATAGGCCACTACCTGAGATAACCACAAAGGCGGTCATCCTCGGCCTGACCCTCTCTGTCATACTTGCTGCAGCAAATGCGTACCTGGGCCTTTTTGCAGGCATGACCGTTTCGGCCAGCATACCTGCAGCTGTTATATCCATGGGCCTCTTGCGTTTCTTTAGACACAATAACATCCTCGAGAACAATATCGTCCAGACCGCAGCAAGTGCAGGCGAGGCCCTGGCCGCTGGCTGCATCTTTACCCTTCCTGCCCTTATCATCATCGGAACCTGGGACAGGTTCGATTATGTGCCTGCCACGATCATAGCCATATGCGGTGGCATGTTGGGCGTGCTTTTCACCATCCCGTTGAGGCGCAGCCTGATCGTGGAGGCCCCATTGCAATTCCCGGAAGGGATCGCAGCAGCCCAGGTCCTCCAGGCAGGCCAGGGTAAAGGCCATGGTCTGCGACAGATCGTGCAGACGGCGATCGTCGGGGGTGTATACAAGCTCGCCTCTGAACTGGTGGGGATATGGCCAGGCGAGGTCATGGTCACAGGCTCGCTAGGCAGGGCTGTCACTGCCTTTGGTATCTCGATGAGCCCAGCGCTGGTCGCTGTGGGACTGATAGTAGGGTTCAACATCAGCCTCCTGATGCTGGCAGGGGGGATTGGAAACTGGTTGCTGGCCATACCCATAACATCCTATCTGCAGAACAAGCCCGATGGCATGGAGATCAGCCAATGGGCCACCGAATTGTGGGCAAGACAGACCCGCTACATCGGCGTAGGGGCGATGTTGGCCGGCGGCCTTTGGACCATCATAAAGATGAGAAAGGCCATCCTCAAAGGCATAAGTTCTGGGTTTGAGGCATATCGCGGCAGATCTGTCGGGGCGGTGGAAAGGGTCGAAAGGGACATACCTATGGCCTGGATCCTGGCCTTGATAGGCCTTTCGATAGTCCCGCTGTTTCTCATGTACCTTTGGTTCGTGCATCAACCATGGATAGCTACTGCCATGGCGGTTGTTACCATCCTCGCAGGATTCGCCTTCTCGGCAGTTGCAGGATACATGGCGGGCCTGGTAGGTTCGAGCAACAACCCGATCTCTGGTGTGACCATCACCACGATAGTGTTTTGTTCCTTCTTCTTGATGGCGATCATGGGTAGATCTAACTCGATGGGGCCACCAGCAGCCATAATTATAGGTGCCACCGTCTGCTGCGCTGCAGCCATAGCAGGCGACAATCTCCAGGATCTAAAGACAGGCCATCTGGTTCGAGCTACACCTTGGAAGCAGCAGGTCATGCAGATGGCCGGCACTGCAGCAGGTGCATTGGTGATCGCACCTGTCCTTGTACTCTTGCACAAGGCCTACGGATTCGCAGGGCAGCCTATCCCGACACCGAGGCCTCTGCCAGCACCCCAGGCAAATGTCATGGCCTCAGTTGCAAGGGGGATCTTCGAGGGCCAATTACCCTGGGTCTTTGTATGCATAGGCATGCTGGTGGCAGCTATCTTGATACTGGTAGACACGATCCTGGAGGCCAGGGGAAGCGCCTTTCGGACGCCGGTCTTGGCAGTGGCGATCGGGATATACCTGCCGCTGACCCTCTCGGTAGGCGTCTTTCTGGGAGGGCTTATCAACCTCCTGGCAGGGGCATCCAAGTCAAAGGGTTCTAGACATATATTATTCGGGTCCGGGCTCATCACAGGCGAGGCCATTACAGGTATAGCTGTGGCAATTCCTGTGGTCTTGTTGAAGGCAAGGGGCATAAGGCTCCCGCTGGTCCAGCTCTGGCAAGATGCAGCACCAATGCGTCTTGCCGGCCTGCTAGAGTGGATACAGGGATATGGGGCATGGCTTGGGATCGTCTTGCTGGCAGCGATCTGCATATGGGCCTTCATTCAGGCACGCGAGTCCCAAGACCGTTAGAGGACGCAACTGGCGTGCCTGTGGCTGTGACACTCTATGTTCACCGCCACTGGCAGCGATGCTATGTGGCACGGCGCGAACTCCACCAACACTGCAAGTGCAGTGGTATCCCCGCCCATACCTTGAGGACCTAGGCCAGTGGCATTGATAGAGCTTAAGGCCTGCTGCTCCATCTGTGCATAAAAAGGATGGGGGTTTCGGCTATCCAACGGCCTCAGCAGGGCCTTCTTTGCCAAGATGCAACTGGACTCCATGTTGCCCCCGATCCCAACCCCGATTATCAGCGGGGGGCATGCATCCGCGCCAGCAGCCAAGGCGACCTGCACGATCCAATCTACCACCTGCTGTGCCTGTGCAGTTGGGTTGAATACCCTAAACTGGCTCTTGTTCTCGCAACCTGCGCCCTTGGCCATGACCGAGATCCTGAGCCTATCGCCACTAGTTACCAGGTGATGCACGATGGCAGGCCTATTGGTACCGGTATTGACTCGCTGGTACAGCGGATCGGCCACCACGCTCTTGCGAAGCAGACCCTTTCTGTAACCAGATTCGACCCCATCCTGGATGGCATCTATCACGGTCAATTCAGGCATTTCCGGAGGTGATGCCACCACTACCTGAGAACCTTGCTCTACAAAGACCACAGCAAGGCCTGTGTCCTGACACAAGGGGACCCTCTGCTCGCTGGCGATACTGGCATTCTCGATCAAGACCTCTAGTATCTGCCTTGCCCTAGGGTTCGATTCGCCAGCAGCAGCCAACTGCAATGCCCGCAGTACGTCGCTCGGGAGCCGATGGTTTGCCTCTATACACAATGTCTCGACCGCCTCCACCACAGAGTGGTACGGTATGGTCCTGACCATCGGCCTACCTTTTGCCAACCTGTGGGATATCGAACGACCTGTATGCGGTATTGCCTACATCGTCGGCCATCTTTATGGCCAGGATGTGTGCACCGTCATCCAGATCGTCCATCTGGATGGTAAAACGCTCCTCTGTAGTATCGTACACGCCATCATCCGGCACTGCCACCTTCCAGTCACTATTGCCGTCAGTGGTGTATTCCAACTGACCGATAGCGCTGAGATCATCAGCGATGATGAATACCGCAACTACCGATCTGCCTTTCCTTTCTATCAGTTGCCCACGGACCATTGGTGGACTGTTATCTACTACTACCGGCTCGCTAATCCTGCTGCCGGTCAGGGCAGTAGAAGGGCTATTGGATCTTAGGTCGCTGGCCACCACACGGACCTCGTACCTTCCATCCTCTACCGTGCGACCGTCCCACTCGAAGCTATCCTCATCGTGCTTATCCTTCAAGAGTATCCATTGCTGTCTCCCAAGCCTGCGGAGATAGATGCTATAGATCAACTTGTCATCGTTCGCATCCCTGGCCTTGTAAGAGATCTTGTAGAGACCTTGTCTGGATGGGGGATTGCTGAGCCTGCTTACATCTACAGACTCTACTATTGGCGCAAGGTTAGGGATGGTACTTGCGAGCGTGACCTCGTGGATCACCGGTGTGACATTGCCGTTCTTGGTCCTGATTATCAGCCTGAACTGGCAGAATCTACCGACAGGACAGGTCATCTGGACCGGTCCTGTGACCTCTACTGGTTCGGTCCACGGAGAAAAGGCCGGATCATTGACGTCGCCAACGTTGCCGCTGCGACAGGACATGAGGATACCACAGCCATCGGGTACATCAGCCTCTATCTGGAGTTTGCCCCATTGTGCTGGCTGTTCCGCATCAATCAGCTCTGACGTATAGACCCCCTCCAGTGCATACGACTGTGAAAGCCTTATGAGCCTTGCTGGATTGGCAGTACCGACGTAGACCTGCTGGCCACAGACTGCAATGGCCGTTATCTGGGTGGCCTGCTGGTCCTGATAGAATGTGAAGACCTGCTCTTCTACAGGATCAACACCTATCAACCTCGCCTCATTGCCGGTTCCTACCAAAAGGATCTGGCCGCTCTTTGCCAGGCAGAAGAAGACAGCGTTTTGCGAGGTCAGCTCGTGCACGTAGCCAGCGTCATTGACACGGTAAAGGCGACTGGCTGAATCTGGCCTCTCAGCCCGTCTAGGAGGCGGCTGCCTACTTGGCGGGCCTTCCTGGGCAGAATCCCTTCGCGTATTGGCTACCTGTAATGACCTTCCGTCTGCAGGCTGGCTCTCAGGCCTTCCTGGCGAGCGACTCGTCTCAGGCCTGCCAGGCATGGCCTGGCCTATCTGGGGCTGATCAGGCCTTTGCATGGGAGCGATCTTGGCGGATGTGGCCAAGGCATATAGGTCCCTTCCCTGTAGGCCTGCACCTTCGACTAGCAACATCCCAGTAACCTCTGGCTGGGCACAATCGTACAACACACTTGCGGATGACTGCTTGGGCCCGATCTTGTAGATCAGGCCACGGCCATCAGTACCGGCGAAGATGGTCCCATCGTCAGCAACTGCGATAGACAGGATATTCTTGTCCGGACAATCATATACGAGCCTTAATTGCCTTGCAGCCTGATCCCATTGGTAGACCCTACCTTCAGGCCCAGTACCTACGTAGATCGTGCCAATCTGATCGACCGCCAATGCGAATATGTATCGATCCTGCTGCAGCGTGCATAGCGTCTCTATGCCAGCTGCGCCGAACCTTACCAATCTGCATTGCTGGCCGCTTATACCGGCAATCGCCCTGCCTGCAAGATCTACCGCCATGGCGAACACATGCTCGTTGGCTACAAGATTGGGATCCGAAGGCTGATCTTGCAGCCTCTCCGGCCAGACCCTAGATAGCTGACCGTCCGAGTATGCGAAGATATAGCCATTTGGACTCGTACCCAAATATACAGTGCCCCGGCATTCCACGATGCTATTTATGGACCAAACGCCCTCGAACTGCTTGACCAGCTCCTCGGCCATGTGGCCAAGGGTGATCGTACCTCGCGAGCCGACAAGCACATTGTTTACGTCCCCTTTCGCAAGATCCTGACCGCTCGCCAAACGATGTGTCTTACTAGTGATGGCCAGGCCGTGCGGGCACAAAAGCCCTAAGAAAAGGCAGACATGTATGAGGGGACTTGTTAGACCTTGTATCGATCTTTTTCTAGGCATGTAGACCTCTATTCAATCTGCTCGGGGCCTTCCACGACGATCCTGATCGTCTCCTTATCCTCAGTGATTGTATCCGTCTCCACCGACGCCTCGACCCATGACTGCATCTGCTGGATAGGTACAGTCCTTATCGCAGTATCCAAGATCAAGGCCTTGGTGGAAGGCAGGTCCGGAAGCTCGTATCTCTCTATGGCGATGCCGCTGGGCTGCAATTCTAGTATGCAGTAGAGCCGATCCCTCCTGATATTCAAGAGATAATCGATTGCCTTTATCAATTCAGAACCATCCCTTGCCACAAAGCGCTGCGGTGCTGCCTTGCGCAAGAACTGCAGGTACTCGTAAGAACCACACACCGAAAGATTGTACTGACCCGGATCGGTCTGCCTCGGTACCCGGATGTTGAATTGATATTGCCTCCTGACCCCCGGATACGACTCCAAGACCGCCTTCACCTGTACCTGCTCGCCCGGCCTTACCCTCCTATCGGCAACCTCAACAGAATTGATGCTGGCCGTACGGTCCTGGTTGGCAATCTTCAAGGAAAACTGCATACCATGGATCTGGATCTGCCCGAAAGGATTATCCATCAAGAGGGCAACCGTACCGGTAGCCTCCGAGAGCACCTCAGCCAACGATGCACCAGTTGAGACGTTCGTAAAGCCCAGGGTAAGGCCATCGGCAATATCAAGCCGACCCTGATAGCTGATGCAGTGGTCTGGAGGCAGGTCTCCGAAGTACTGGGCCGCCCCGTTTAGCACAGATCTGACAAGTTGCGGTGTAAGGGCCTTATGGCTGGCCAATCTGCATCTGAAAATGCGGGATTGTGGTTGATTGAAGTGATGAACCTCCACATCCAATGGTATCGTCTTGGCATGTGCCCCTATCTGCCCGAGCACACCCCTTGGATCGTCTATCTTCAATGCCCCGACCACCTCGATGGGGCTGCCTATCTTGAATGACTGCGATAGGTTCGAGACGACCGTATGGATCCTGGCCGTGGCGATAGGCAGCTCTACAGGGCCGTATCCCAACAGGCTATGGCCAAATGCATAGACCGTGTCCGCCTCTACAGCGGTGACCGTACCTAGCACCGCCACCCTAACATCGCCCTGGACCAATGGGATCATCATCGCCGCCCCAGGCGAAAGGTCCACCTGCTCTGGCTGTCCTTGTCCTGGCATAGGGCCACCTGCCGCAATGGCCAGATCCAACCCAGCAGCATTGAACATGGACGCAAGGGGCTCGACCGCACTTGTAGGCATACCCCAGACCAGCAGCGTCGAAGGCACCGTTCGGGCAAGACCACTGGACCTAGGCCTGACCACAGATTGACCTACCAGGGCAAGGTCGATGGGCCTCGAGAAGTCCCAACTGGATACAGGGCCTATGGGATCCATAACGGGGCTGTTGCAGTTGCCCACCTCCAGGATCTGACGTATCGGGGTAACCCCATACAACGGATCCTTGCTCAGGTTCCACCCGAATGCCAGTGCACCGGCCAGTCGGCCTTGTATGTATACCGGCGACCCACTGCAGCCTGCCACAGGGCCTGTACGGATGAGCCTCTCATCGGTCCCCATCACCAGGATCGCATCACGGCCAGGCTCGAAGTTCGGCACTATGCTGACCACCCTCAGACCGAATCGCTCAGGCTCTACCCCCTCATAACAGGTCAGGCAATAACCCTCCATACCTGGCCTGATCTCATTGATGTCTATATACCTATTTGGATCCCACAGGACCTGCCGGCCACCCTGCCCCAAGACAGGCAAGACCGATATGACTGCAGCCATTATCATGCCAACCCAGCAAGGCCCTGCCAATGACCACCTCAGCCAGCAAAGACCCTTCATAGCCCCTTTTCCTTACAAAGCATGGTCAGATCCTAATCGTGAGGCCCGATCGTTGCAAGTCCAAAGCCCGTGGGATAGAATTCAAGGCTTGTGCGAAACAAGAATATCAGTTTATAGGATGTTCGCAACCGACAGTTGCTACGGAGACCCAGATGAAGGCAGAAGAGCGGCATGAGCTGAAGGAGAACGAATTGGTCCGATGGCTCATTGGGCTACCCCAATGGGCAAGGGAGAATACCAAGACCATCGTCTTGGTCGGTGGGATCATTGCAGCGATCATCATCGGTTATGGTTGGTATTATTACGAGCGGAACGTCGCCTATGTCAGCAGAAGGCTGGACCTTTCCGAGCGTGTCAACCAGCTTTATTCTGCAAAACAGCAGGCAGCGCGGGAGGGTAGCATAGGCAAGGACATGTCCTTTGCACTTATGCAGGCCGCCGATAGACTGGGTCAATTCGCAGCAGACACACAGGATAAGGGGATGGCAGCCCTTGCGTACATAAAGCGAGGCGAGGCATTGAGGGCATCTCTGCACTACAGGCCTCAACAGCTCACCAGCGAACAGATTGCACCACAGATAGAGCTTGCCAGGGAGAGCTACAACAGGGCATTGGAATTGGCATCAGGGGATCCAACCCTGACGGCACTGGCAAGATATGGCCTTGGCCTGTGCGCTGAGGAGTTGGAGCAGTACGACGTTGCAGCAGACCTGTACACGAAGATCATCCAGGACGCCAACCTAGATGGCACCGTTGGCCAGGCATCTGCGAGATTCAGGCTGAGCACATTCGAGGACTATAAGGGCAAGGTCGTGTTCAGGCGCCTCTCGCCAGCCAAGGCAGACGCCAATGCGGTCTTGACACCAGCGGATACAAACACGCCACTACCTAGCCAGTCCAGCGGGGATGTCAACGCAGCAAGGTAACAATCATGCGGGGATGGATCTTCCAGAGGGGACATTCCAACACCTGACGGTTCAGGTCGGCGACAATCTCAAGTACAGACGTATAGACCGGTACCTTCATGGCCGCTATGGGCACGTCAGCAGGAGCTTCATACAGGAGGCAATAAGGACAGGCCTGGTCAAGGTAGATGGCAGGCCTGTCAAATGCAATTATCAACTTAGGCCAGGCCAGACCGTTGAGCTTGTACTGCCGATAAGGCAGCCTTCCCACATAGAGCCAGAGGATATCCCCATACAGGTCCTTTATGAGGACGAGGACATCATCGTGATAAACAAACAGGCCGGGATGGTGGTGCACCCAGCCCGTGGAAACATGCATGGCACATTGGTCAATGCCCTAGTCCATTATGCATCAAGCCTCTCTAGTGGCCTCGGGCCATTCAGACCTGGGATCGTCCACAGGTTAGATAGGGACACCACGGGCGTGATGGTGGTGGCAAAGCACGAGATCGCTCAGGCCAGGCTGGCCGTGCAGTTTGAACAGAGAAAGGTGGAGAAGGTCTACCTAGCCATAGTCCATGGCGGCCCGCAGCTAGATGCAGATAGGATCAACGCCCCCCTCGGTGTGCATCCAACCATCCGTGAAAGGCATGCAATAAGGCCTGAGATCGGCAAGCCCGCGGTCACCGACTATAAGGTCCTCGAGCGTTTCAGGGGATTCGCCTTGTTGGAGCTCAGGCCCAAGACCGGCCGCACGCATCAGATCAGGGTTCACCTATCCTACATCAAGCATCCGATAGTGGCAGACCTGACCTATGGGGGTTGCCTTGTATATCCCTGGCAGTTGAAGGACCAGCAGCCCAGTGTGGAGGATCCTGTGGTGAACCGCTGTGCACTGCACGCCTGGCAACTAGGTTTCACCCACCCAGGTACGCAAAAACCTGTCCTGTTCGAGGCGCCCCTGCCCCAAGACATGCAACGATTATTGGAGATGCTCAGGCAATACAGGCCGTGTTAGCGGGCCGGGACCGCATTCGCAGGCAGGAAGAATAGGCCAGGTGTACCTTGGGTACCATCGATCTTGTATGCAGTCAGGTCTGCCCTGTTGACTATCACCCACATCGGTACCACGTCGCTAGAGCTGTAACGCTCGACGTGGCCGTCGGTATAGACCGCCTTCAGCGAGATCCTCGGAAAGGTCTCCACCGGAGGAGGCACATTCCCAGGGCCTGGTGCCAGACTGACCCACCTGGGCATGTCTGCCTTGTCGTTTATCCCTGCGTCATCAAATGGTTCACAACTGGCATAAGAGAAGCTCGGCGGTATGTCCAGACCATTGCCATATCCAAAATGATCGGATGCCAAGAGCCTGCTGTATGCCTTTCCGCAGGCAGGTCCCCAAGGCCCCTTGAAAAGCCTCTTTGTACGGGTGTCCAAGAGGCCTTCATAGTTCCAATACAGACAGAATGAACCTGTAAACAGGTCCTTGGTGGTGGCAGGTGTGGCAGGGTTATCCCAATTGTCGCCTGCATCCCACATCTGCTGGAGGTAGGTGCATGCACCAGGGACCGCTGGGCAAGAAAGGACCTTGGCGTCATCGATATAGTCACGCAGATAGGCACTGACCGAACGGTGTATCCCCGGCACACGTTCATTGACCGCCACCAACTTCCTCGGGTCGTGCCAGTTCCATCCAGGACCAAACCCTACCGCACCCATAGACGGCGGATACCGATCCTCGTGGTCATTCGCAAAGGCGTTCAAGGGCAAGGCTATAGACTTGAGGTTTGCCATGCCCTTGAGCTCCGTGACCTTTGCCCTGGCCAGGCTCAGTGCAGGCACGGTGATCGCAGCTAGGGCAGAAAGGATCCCCAAGACCACCAACAGCTCCACGAGCGTGAAGGCTGTCTTCGATGCAGGTGCCAATACAGGCCTTTTCTCTAACGCGTCAATAAGCTCGGCCTCCAACCCGCTCCTTCGGCTGGTTCGGGCATCCTGTATTCAACAGCTAGATTATAGTCCCCTCCCAACCTGGAAGCAATATGCATGCCTGTGATTTTTTCAGTCGGACGACTCTAGCCAATGGTCTGCCAATAGCGCCAGGTCTCTCAGGTCCACGATCCCATCCTGGTTGAGGTCTGCAAACAAGGCCGGTGGGCTCAGGCTAGCATAGCCAGTACCACCATGTGCACCCATGTCTATCCGATTCCCATTGTATGGCGGCTCCTCCAACGGGTAGATCCTTGGGTCGCCTGCATCTATACAAGGGCTGGTCTGCTCATCCACCACCCATACCCCATGCCTTGGCCAGAATCTGCCGTATCTAGAACGTAGATGCAGATCATCTGCCGCGATATCCGCAAACATGGGGTCACGTGTGATATTGCCTTCACCCTCGGCCTGATCGGGCCTTTGGATGCAGCTATACGTGGCCTGGCAGTTCAGCAGGTCTGCCCTGGCATTGAACCACAGGATACAGTTGGTGATGAGTGGTTCTGCGCCCTCGAAGGCCGCAATGCCGGTACCACAGTCCACGATCGTCAGGTTGGTCAATGTTGGCCTGGAGCCATGACAGAACACACCCCCCTCAGGACAGCCCTTTATGACCAGGTTCCTCAGTATGCTCGACCTACCCTCCTGATGATAGAACGAGAACGCGTATGCACCTGATGCCGCAGTGACAACAGCGGCATCTGCTGCACTCTGGACGAGGACCGCCTTGCCCATAAAGTCCACCTCCTCCTTATACAGGCCTGGCCAGACCATCACCACATCCCCATCCCTACTTAGTTCGATGGCCTTCTGGATGGTGGCCAGAGGCATCGAGGTAGACAGTCCTGGGTTGTTGTCATTGCCCGTCTTTGCCACATGGAATATCACCTGGCCACCGCCCCTGCTGGCAGCATTGGTTCCGCCATATGCACCCATATCTATCCGCTGGCCGTTGGGCATGGGTTCAGGCCCTACAGGGTCCCTCGGGTCGCCTCCATCTATGCAAGGGCTGGTAGACCTGTCGTGGACCCAAGACCTACTGGCCTGGTCCCACCTTCCGATGAATGATAGCAAGTGGGCATCGCCATCGGCATCTGTGAACGACCTGGCAAATAGGGGATCCGCGTCTATGTTACCATCCCCAGGCCAACCGCCTTGTACGTCACTGTACGAGACGACCGCTGTCTGCATGCCAGGGTCGCCGAATCCTATCTGATTAGGCCTATTGGCCCATAGGATGGAGTTCCTTACCTGCACGGCCTGGGCTTGGCTACCGCTTGCCACGTATAACCCACCACCAGCGGTGTCGGCACCGTTGGCAGTGATGGTACAGTTCACCACCACCGCATACGAATGGACCACTGCTATGGCCCCGCCACCGTCCCCTGCGGAGTTGGCATACAACAGGCAATTGCGTATGTTCACAGCCCTGCCTGGCCCCCCTCCGCTATTCTCTATGCAAATGGCCCCACCTCTATTGTCTGCCTGGAGGCCCGCTATGGCTACATTCGAGGCAAGTACACACCGCTCGATCGTCGCGCCACTATCGCCCCTTAGGTATATACCGCCGCCGCTGCCCCCCATACTCGCAGTAAGGCTATCGGCCCAATCCTGGAGTATCTGGCAGCCAAGGATCTGGGGGCTGCCTGCCTCGATATAGATCCCGCCGCCAAGGCCCTGCTCATTACTGCCCAGGGCCCAACAGGCCTGGATGCGGCAATCCGCGATGACCGGGCTACTGTTGTAACAGTATATGCCGCCACCCTTTGCCCCGAGGCCATTGCGGATCGTAAAGCCATCTATGACCGTTTCGGATGTCTCACGACTATCCAATATGAAGCCCCTGCCCTTGGCTTGGCAGTCTATGATGCATCTATCGGGCCCACCCTCGCTTATCAAGAACACAGACTTTCCCTTGAACCTTATGTCCCTGTTGCCAGGCCCTGTGTATACCCCGTCGCTGACCATGATGATCTGACCGTCAGCAGCCTTGTCTATGGCCTCCTGTATGGTTTGCGCATCTGCAGGCACGCGTAGATCTGGCGGAGGCATATACAGCTCGATGGTCAGGTCGTCAAGAACGGCATTGGTACCTACAAAGACCAGGTATCTATTCTCGGCAAGGCTACCTATCTCTAGATCGGACCTACCATTGGCCAGGGCCTTCGGTATAGACCAGGTCTTGGCATCGGCTGAGGTCATATAAAGCAGGTAGCCCATCCCTGGTCTGCCAGGATCCGTACTGGTCAGTAGCTGCACATCGAGCCTCAGCACAACCTTCAAGGGACGTCGACCGAAGGACAGATCTGGCTCTACAGGGACTGCATAACCAAGCCTGGCAGGCTGACCTTGCCAATCCCGCAACAGTATGCCCTTTTGGTCAGGGCCTATGTTCAGGTAGGTCAGATGCGGCTGATCTGGCGGGAAGGCCCCCTTTACCCAGAATGCCGAATGTATGATGGCATCCTGCATCGCTGCCTCCCCTGAGAAGTCGTCCCTGTATTGGTAGACCATCCTCTGGTCGGCCTGCACAGGGGCCAACAAGACCACTACCCAGAAGATGGCACATAGAAAGCCACGCATACCACCACATCAGCGAGTTTGATCCTCCTTGACCGCGGGCCTAAGGGGATATCGGCCAGCTAGCGTCAGTCCTAGAGCCAGTGGATGCCTGCCAGGTCCTAATCCAGGCTATCCTGGGCCAACCTGGCCAGCCACACCACTCCTGGCTCCTCCAGCCTCCTGCCAGAGGCAGAAACGATCGCCGGCTCCTGGATCCTGGTCCCAAGTCCATCCAGGTCCTGTGCAAACTCAAAGGCCAGATACGCTACCAGTTCGCCACCATCCAGGATCTCTATCCGGTCAACTAGGTCTGCCTCCATATCGATGGTGTAGACGGCCTTCACCGTGTCCGTCAAGTCCAGCTCCAATTGCACAAGTCCGTCACGATCTGAAGGCCTTGTCCTAAACCACACACGACCTTCTGCCGCATCCCGCCTGATCGTGTCTAGGGTATGGAGACCAGCCCATGGCCTCATCAGGCCCTTGAAGAAGCTCCCCCCTGGATAGATCGTGATGCGGTCTTGGACCCCACCCTGAGCACGCCTTGTCAGCATCGCAGGCCTATCGACAGGATCAAGGATACTGAGGCCAGCGGCCTGAAGCTCCAGCCAAGGCCTGGACCTTAGATAGTTCTGGTAATAGAAGACCATCCTTCCCCTGCCCTTCAGGTCCTGACCGTGGAGCTTTCCTGTGATGGTAAAGTATGTCCAACCGCGGCTGTGCATCTGGTCCCTGTGGTCCTGCTTGGGTACATCAGAAGGCCAATCGTACTGGAAGTAATCCTCATCAGAGACGTTGGGGTTGACGATCACCTCTGGCCTGGAGAAGCCCTCCTGGGCATGATAGCCTACCTCGACCAACAGGCCCTTTGCGGTGTTACGTGTATAGGGCACCATGGTCGGTCTGCCTTCTACCCGATCCAGGAAGTCCGTCAGGCTTGGAGGGTCTGTAGGCAGACGAACGACACTAAGGTCCCTGGCCCAATGCCTATGATTGTTGATGTGCAGTACCCTGCCGTCATAGAGGTAATTGGCGTAGGCATTCTGCAACACCACTGGCCCACCATCTGCCTGGGCCCTCAACAATAGTGGCCCTCCTGGACCTTCAGGCAGGAAGTACCAATAACGCTGGCCCTTGCCTGCATAGTCGCCCAAGAGGTTTATTGTATAGGGCCTATCCTCCACCCGATGTATGGGCCTTTCGGTTTGCGAAACCTCCACCAACCTCGGTCCCGCCACTATGCCAAGGCCTATGATCCCTGCTGCAGCAGCAGTGACAGCGACCTTGCTGGTGGCCAGACCGACCAGAGAGGCTGCCAGGCCGACCTCCATGGTAGCAGCACTGATGGTCAATTGGGCTGCAGCGGCCTCTGTTGGAGCGGTCAGCTTGCCGAAGAGGACCAGGGCCCCTAGCAGAGAACCCTTTTTTAGGCCGTTCAGGGCAAGTTGCTTCTCGAGGGCCTTCTTGGCCCGCAAGAAGAGCATCCTGCTGCCAAACTCCGTGCAACCCAGGGCCTGGGCGATCTCCGCATACGACAACCCGTCATAGCACCTCATGACCAGGACCGCCCTGTGCCTGGTCTTGAGGGCCTTCATCGCGGCAGTCACGGCCTGCTTGATCTCCTGCGCGACGAGCTTCTCTAGGCCTTCCTGCCTCTCACTTATAGGCTCGTCCGTGCGAGGGTTGCTTACCCTGCGATAGGATTGCTCTGTGCGGTAATGATGCCGCAGCTTGTTCGTGGCTATACCGTATAGCCATGGCCAAAATCGGTCGCTGTTTTTGAGCTTACCCAAGATCATGACCATCTCCAGCAAGGTCTCCTGTACTATCTCCTCGGCGAGGTCCTCCTGGAGGGTTATCCTATAAATATATGGACGTAACCTCTCGGCCGCAAGCCCTGCAAGGCGGTCCATAGCCCCCTTGTCGCCGCCCTTCGCCTGCCTGACCAGTCCAGTCACGTCTATCTGCTCGCTCATGTGGGGCATTTTACCCTCATAAGGGCGAGCCAAGAGCCAACCACGCTATATATATGTGCCCTTGACCTGCCACAACGTAACAGCCTTTTCAAGGAATTGCCGCACTGGCCCGAAAACCAGGTCTGCAGCCGGGATCCTGACGCCATGATAGCAGTATGGATCCGCACCTGGCAATATATTTGCTAGCCAACCACTGATATAGGACCTCCCTCCATAAGCCAGAATATGGTTGCTATCTAGCCGGCCCTAGTTTAGATCTTTAGCCAACCGTATCTTGGGTTATAGGATCAAGGATGGCACAAAGGTTCCTGGCAGACCTCCATATCCACTCCCACCACTCGGTGGCCACTAGTAAGGACCTGGACCCAGAGCACCTGGATCTTTGGGCAAGGATCAAGGGTCTAACGGTCATCGGGACAGGTGACTTTACCCATCCAGGGTGGCTCGAAGAACTACGGTCCAAGCTGGAGCCAGCCGAGCATGGGCTCTTCAGACTAAGACAGGAATTGGAGATCCATGACGGTCTTGCTGCTGGCTCGGCGGTCAGACCGGTCAGGTTCCTCCTATCCGCTGAGGTAAGCACCATCTACAAGAAGGCAGGCAAGGGCCGGAAGGTCCACCATCTGATCCTCGCCCCAGACTTCGGCACAGCAACCAAGATCCAACAGGTCCTTGCCAGGATCGGGAATATCAACTCCGACGGGAGGCCCATACTGGGCCTTGACTCGCGGGACCTGCTCGAGATAGCCCTCGAGGCCAGCGAGGATATCGTATTCATACCGGCCCACATCTGGACACCTTGGTTTTCTGCACTGGGGGACAAGGGTGGATTCGACTCCATAGAGGACTGCTACGCCGACCTGGCAGACCACATCCACGCGATAGAGACAGGTCTTTCCAGCGACCCTGCAATGAACTGGCGGTGCAGCAGGCTCGACAGGTACAACATCGTATCGAACTCCGACGCCCACAACCCAGAGAACCTGGGCAGGGAGGCAAACATATTCAACTGCGACCTTTCATACCAGGCGATCAGCGAGGCCATCGCTACAGGCCATGGACTCGAAGGGACTATAGAGTTCTTCCCACAAGAGGGAAAGTATCACTACGACGGCCATCGCAGGTGCGGGATCTGTTGGCATCCTCGCCAAACATTGGCCAATAACGGCATCTGCCCTGTATGCAATAGGCCAGTCACCATAGGCGTGATGCATAGGGTGGTACAACTGGCAGACAGGCCCGATGGCATCAGGCCGCAAGGTAGACCCCCATATTGGTCCATCATACCACTCAAGGAGATCCTCGGTCAGATCATGCAGACAGGTCCTGGATCCAAGAAGGTCAGCGAGGCCTACCACTATCTGGTCGGCCGTTGTGGATCCGAGCTTGGGATACTGCTGGACGAGGAGATAGAGTCGATCCGCTCCATCGCAGGCCCAGCACTTGCAAAGGCCATCGAAGACATGCGGAAAGGCAGGATCCAGATCCAGGAGGGATTCGACGGCCAGTATGGCACGATCACCGTATTCGGTGAGCAACAAAGGCTAGAGCTGGCCAGGCAGGGACTATTATTCTCGGAACCGATCTATAAGGCCCCGCTCAGCCAGCAGATCCAGGATCCTTACACCGATAAGCAGACGAGCCAGCCCTTGTTGGTTCGCCAACCCCTGCCTACCGAAAGACCTGCAGGGCCGCAGGACCCCATGCGAGGCCTCGACCGGAGACAACTAGAGGCAGCCAGTCACATGCAAGGACCCGCCCTGGTCATTGCTGGCCCAGGCACAGGGAAGACCAGGGTATTGACCTGTAGGATCGCCAGACTGATCACAGCCCATGCCATACCACCACAGCAGATCTTGGCAGTGACCTTCACCCGCAAGGCAGCAGAGCAGATGAGGGACCGCCTCTCGACCATGATCCCGCAAGAACTGGTAGACGAGGTGACTATATGCACGTTCCATAGGTTGGGTCTTAGGATATTGAAGGAACAGCGTTCTGAGACACGCTTTGTCATAGATAAGGCCGACAAGGAACAGATCCTGGCAAGGATAGGCTGCAAACACGACCTTGTCGCATCTGTAGCGGAGCGGATCGCCAAGGCAAAGCAGCAGCTTGTGTTGCCAGACGACCTGGCCGATCAGGAGTTGGCCGACATATATCGCCGCTATCAGCGGCTATTGGAGTCCAAGGGGCTACTCGACCTGGAGGACCTTCTGTTGCAGCCGGCCATCATCCTGAAAAACGACGCCGAGATCTCGCGACATTATAGGCAGATCTTCCAGTGGGTCCTCGTAGATGAATATCAGGACGTAAACTATGCACAGTATATGCTCCTGCGGCTATTATGCCCAGATGATCAGGCCAATATATACGCCATAGGAGATCCAAATCAGGCCATATATGGCTTCAGAGGGGCGGATGTCAGGTTCATAAGGCAGTTTACCGAGGACTATCCATCTGCCAAGATATACCAGCTTGCCACCAGTTACCGCTGTTCGGATCCTATCCTGAAGGCCTCGTGCCAGGTCCTCGGCAGCAGATCCGTACTTCAAGGCCTGCCTTCACAGATAAAGATACAACTGGTGCAGCATCCAACAGAGAATGCGGAGGCGGAGTTTGTCGCAAGGACTATTGAGCGAATGATAGGGGGTCTGCGGTTCTTCTCCATCGACAGCCAGATCAGCAATGGGGATGGCGCTACTGACACACAGACATTGACAGACTTTGCCATCCTGTGCAGGACCTTTGCCCAGATGCCTGTTATCGAGAAGGCATTGCAGGATCATTGCATACCTTATCAGGTGGTAGGCGGCGAGCCTTTCTTTGAAACAGGACCCACCCGCGTCGTCCTCGATCGGCTAAGGCTAGCAGTATGGCCCGATCACCCATGGCTCATTGAGCGGCTCAAAGACAACCCGACGGTTTTGTCTATAGACCAGATCTCGCCTGCAGAGCCTGCATGGGAGGCGATCAGCAGGATCGTCGAGGCCGCCTTTGGGTCTGCAGACCAGCAGGCACAACTCAAGGAGCTTGTGGACTGGGCGAGGCAGCTCAATCAATCGGTCGAAGACCTGGTCAGGCACATCCAGCTCGCGCAGCCCCAAGACCTCTATGACCACAAGGCACAAAAGGTCACGTTGATGACGTTGCATGCATCCAAGGGCCTAGAGTTCGGATGTGTATTCATCGTAGGTTGCGAGGATGGCATCATCCCCTACAGGCCATTCGAGGGCATGCAGACCGACATAGATGAAGAGGGTCGACTCCTGTACGTCGGCATGACAAGGGCCAGGCAATGGCTCTACCTCACCTGGGCCCAATCCAGGGTATTGTACGGCAAGACCCTGAACCTGCCCAGAAGCCCATTCCTGGCGGCCATACAAGAGGCATTGACCGAGCAGAGGATCGCCACCTTACCAACGAGGTCCAGGACACACAGCCGGCAACTCAGCCTATTCGACTAAATCCCAGTACTCCTGATAAGATGCCGTACGCCGATCTGCGCGGACCGGCGGCGGTGTCAAGGCTAGTGCACCCTGTCGATTCTCTGCGGCCAGGGCCGGATCCTTTATCTTGGCCACAAGCGCGTTGTAGATCCTCCTGGCCTCATCCTTGGGCAATACCTGGGCTGTCACTTGTTGGCCACCAGAGCCCCCATATGCAAGGCCACTGACTACCGCACGGGCAGGATGACCTCGGCCTCTTGGCGGATGGCAGTGGTATTCTCCAGCTCGAGCTGCAATGTCGTGCTTGCAACCGTGTCGTTGATCTTGATCAAGGCACTTACGGCAGAGACCTTCACCGCACCCTGCTGGCTGGTGGTATATCCGTAGATCCTACTGGATGGGAGCAAGACATTCGTGGCGATCTCCTGGGCATATGACCCAGTCATCATCGCAAGGACACACAGGATCCACCATGAGGCCCTCAAGACAAGATGATTCCTTCTGTACATAGCAAAGCCCTTTCCATGATGAGATGATTGGAATATGACCTGCCGAGGCACGCACCTTGGCACTAGTCACTACCGGCCCTCGATGACAAAAGATCTAGGAAATCTAAGGAATATGGGTCAACTGCTGCCTGGGTGCAGCAATCCTCTGGCCGGCGTAAGCAGGGCCTATGATAAAGGGATATGTCTTATGATGGCATTTGTGTGAATATGAATATTACAATCCGCCCTACCATGCGCCTCATCACATGCTACGCTGACCAGGCCCGATCTGCTCTGGAAAGATCCTTTTTGGCCATCCCATTTGACTGACCATCCGCTAGCTGGTAACCTGGCCCGGCAGGATCAATCTAGTTGGAGGTCACTGAGATGACTGGTGTATACAGGATGGCGTTCGCACTCATGCTGGTATCAATGATTTCCACCGCCGCGGCCAGTAGGGTCTATGTGGACCTGGATGATGGTTGGCGATTCACAAAGGCAGACCCGCCATTAGCGCCTATGCCAGATCTCGATGACAAGGATTGGAAGGTCGTGGATGTGCCCCACGATTGGAGCATAGAAGGACCCTTTGGCCCTCAATACGCCAGTGGGACTGGCTATGCGCCAGGTGGGATAGGCTGGTATCGCAAGAGCTTGGTCATTGATGAAGCATGGAAGGATAGACTGATCTTCGTGGAGTTCGACGGGGTGTATGACCATGCCCAGGTCTGGTTCAACGGGCACTACGTTGGCGGAAGGCCTTATGGCTACTCGGGCTTCCAGTGCGAGCTCACTGACCTAGCCAGGCCAGGATCGGATGAAAACCTGTTGGCTGTGCGGGTCGACCACAGCCGGTTTGCAGACAGCCGCTGGTACACAGGGTCAGGCATCTACAGGCACGTGAGGCTGCGTGTCACAGACAGGCTTCACATCGCCCATCGTGGGACGTTTATCACAGCTGCCCAGATCACACAGGCACAGGCTACTATACAGGTCGAGACCACCATCGCCAATGAATACAAGGAAAGTAGGCCCTTTACGCTGAGGCTTCAGATCGTAGGCCCTGACGGCAAGAACTGCGCAAGTGACTCCGTAGATGGGATGCTGGCACCAGGATCCAGCAGGCAGGTGAAGGTCAAACTCCAGATCCAAAGGCCCTTGTTGTGGTCGCCCGAACAGCCCAATCTCTATACGTTGGCCAGTAGCCTTTCCAGCGATGGGCAGCTACTGGATAGCATCGATACTACCTTCGGCATACGCTCGATCCAGTTCGACCCCGATAAGGGCCTGCTGCTCAATGGCAACCAGGTCAAGATAAAGGGGGTCTGTATACACCACGATGCAGGGCCGCTAGGGGCTGCAGTACCTGATGGTGTGCTCTGGAGGAGGCTGGTGACATTGAGGTCGCTTGGTACAAATGCCATACGCACCAGCCACAACCCACCTGCACCAGAATTGCTCGATATGTGCGATAGGCTCGGGCTGATGGTGATGGTGGAGGCATTTGATGAGTTCACCCCTGCAAAGAACAAGTGGATAAGGGGCAGGAATGTAGGTGTACCTGCCAGGTTCGGCTACGCAGAGGTATTTGAGGATTGGGCCATAAGGGACATACAGGACATGGTCTTGCGGGATCGTAACCACCCATCGGTGATCCTCTGGAGCATAGGCAACGAGATAGACTATCCAAACGACCCGTTCTCGCACCCAGCATTGGGAACGGAATACAGGCCCCAAAACCCACCAGCCAAGAGGCTCGTGGAACTGGCAAGACCATTGGTGGAGGCGGTAAAGGAATTAGACCCTACCAGGCCTGTGACCGCTGCACTGGCAAGCCTCCAGATGTCGGATGCCGTAGGCCTGCCGCAGTTGCTGGATGTGGTTGGATACAACTATCAGGAGGGCCGTTACACACAGGATCACAAGGCCTACCCTAAGCGGGTCATCCTCGGCAGCGAGAACTCGCATGGGTACGAGAATTGGGTAGTGGTCAGGGACAACGAGTACGTGGCAGGCCAATTCCTCTGGACGGGCATAGACTACCTAGGCGAGGCAGGCCCTTGGCCCAACAAGGCAAGCAGGGCAGGGCTTCTGGATCTGTGCGGCTTCAAGAAACCATTGGCCTGGTTCCGGCAGGCATTATGGAGCAAGGAGCCGATGGTCTATGTATGTGGCTCATTGCAGACCAGTGGCAGGGCAAGGAGATTCGGTGGACTGTACGAGCATTGGAATTGGCCGCAAGGCTCCAACATAAACCTGGTCTGCTATACAAACTGCCAGATAGTCACGCTCAGTATCAATGGGCGGGTCATAGGCACAAGGCAGGCCAGCGAGGCAGTCGATGGGGCCCTAACTTGGCAGGTCCCGTTCGAGCCAGGCCAGTTGAGGGCTGAGGGCCTGATCGATGGAAAGGTCGCAGCAGCTTTTGTACTGAGGACCGCAGGCAGGCCTGCCAGGATAGAACTGCTGCCAGATACGACCCAAATCAGGGCAGATGGGAAGGCGATATGCCACATAGAGTTCAGGGTAGTAGACCAAGATGGGATATTGATCCCTGATGCGGATAACCAGATACGATTCGATCTTACAGGGCCGGCAAAGGTCCTTGCCATAGGCAATGCGGCAAATGATGGCGATCAGGATTACAAGGATATGACGGCCAACTGCTACAGGGGAAGGGGGCTGGCAATACTGCAATCCACAAGGACCCCTGGCCAGATCCGATTGAAGGCCACATGCGAGGGCCTGGAAGCTGCAGTCTGCGATATCACCAGCCGTTGAGGCTATTGGGCCGCGGAGAAATGGTACACCGGCGGCTGCCTTCCTTCACCTATGGTATAGTAACCCGTGCCGGTCTGGTCCAGCCCTATGGCCTCGCCCTGCAGCTCCTTCTGCAATGGTATGGTCCAGAACCTGCCTTTGAATGCATCGGCGATGGAAGTCGCCTTCTCTCGCCGCCATAGGTATGCCTGCACCATGGTCCTGACTACGATCGTAGTGCCATCATGGCTTATGTCTGCCGCGGTGACCAGACCTATCGGCAGGACCATCACAGACTGGAGCTGGTTAGGATGGCTGAGTGACTGGGGGTGTGGGACCCTGTACAGATGGGAGAAAAGCTCCCTCTTGGAGATCAGATAGATATCCCCAGTCAGTGGGTCGACAAACAAGGCCTCCGCATCCTTCGGCCCATCAGGGTATACCAATCGGATGGCCTCCGCCCGCGACGTCCTGCCAGAGGCTGCCCGTGCATTAGGATCCACTGTGGGCTCCTTTACACGGTAGACCGTCACAGATCGACGCCTGGCATTGTTGTCACCCGTGTCTGCGATATAGATATAATCCTCGTTTGGCTCAGGGCCTGGGCCAATCGCTATATCCTCCCAGTCGACTGCATCTGCGCCTGTGACCGCAAAGGTTGCAAGGAGCTCCCCAGATGGGTTTATTGCATAGATGTACGGGCCATCCCCTGAATCGTTATGCACCCAGATGACGGCCCTGTTCCTTCGGCTGACTGCAAGCCCAGAGATCTCGGAAAGCCGCCTGGCCGCGACCTGGCCGACCTTGACCCCCTGTTGGTAACGCGCTTGCTGGGCCAGCAGGGCACAAGAATAGACGCCAAAGGTCAGCACACCGAGTATCAAGAATGAGACATACCGCTTGGAGCTATTGCCCACCTACCGCCTCCAACCACCATGGCAAGGCCCTCGCCTGCCTTCAATTCCTTGTAAACCGATCGAATACCGTCATCACAGGCAATGCATTCCCATCGTCATCAAAGAAGCCCCTGTTCCGCAATGGTCCTGGGGCCACTGCAGGCTCCCACCAGAATATGCCGATCCCCCTGTTGTTAGGCGTGGATAGGACGAGCCTGTTCACCTCATCCAGAAAGTCCCTCTGACCATCAGGGCTTTCGGGAAATGGGGCCAATCTGGTCTTGTATTCAGTGGGTCGCCAGCAATATGCCACCTCCACCAGGATGATGTCCTTGTTGTATTCATTTGCCATGAATACGAGATTCTCCCTCAGGTCCAGTAGCGTCCCATGCCACCACGGATAATAGGATTGTCCTATGACATCGTATTCGATGCCATAGGAATGGAGCTTGTCGAAGAATGCCTTCGTGGCGAGCTTATCACCACCTTTGTCTATGTGGATCATGATCCTAGGCCTGGTCAGACCCGCACTGCCATCCTCTACACCGCGTATACCTGCCTTCAACAGATCGGCCAGGTTGTCCCAGTTCTGCGGCAGTCGCCCATCTGGCCAGAGCATCCCGTTGGAGATCTCGTTGCCGATCTGGACCATCTGGGGCAAGACATTGGCCTTTGCCATGGCAGCGATGGCATCTCGCGTGTACTCATAAACCGCCTGGACCAGCTCTTGATGCGACTTTCCTTCCCATGCCCTAGGTATGTACTGCTTGCCAGGGTCTGCCCATGTATCGGAGTAATGGAAATCCAATAGGAACCTATATCCAAGAGCCCTGGCCTGGCTGGCAAGTGCGATGGTGTATTCGAGGTTGTTTGGTAGCTGCGTCGGGCTGTGGAACAGACGCAGCCTGATCCAGTTATAACCATGGTCCTTGAGGATCTGCAGCCCAGGCCTCGCCTGCCCGGAGTCCTTGAAGACCGTACCGCGATCCTCGGCATACTTCAGGAAGGATAGGTCCGCCCCTATGGCGTACTCAGCGGCATGAAGGCCGGATGCACACAGCACTGTCAGGACCGCTGTTGGCAGGATGTAACGCGACATAACGATCCTTTTCCATGATCGGATCAATGGATGAACCATAGCCATAGATTACAGGATCCTGACGGACTGGCAACAGTCAGATGTGGCAGGGATGGATGGTGAAACGGGTCTATTGGCCTGGATTGCGGTCCTGGAGCAGTCGCTTGAGATACTCGTTTTCCCGCCTTGTGGCCTCCAGGTCAAAGGCCTGGTACTTTATGCAGATACGCAGATAATCCAGTGCGTCTTGCAGGCTCTCTAGGCTCTTGCGGAGCTTCTTGTGGCTCTCCTGTGCCTGTCTGGCCAGCTCAGCAAGCCTTTGGCTGTGTGGATCCTTGCAAGGGCCGAACTCCTTTACCAGCTCCTCCAATCTCTCTTGCAGTTTTTCTGGATCCATCGGTCCTCCTCCTGGCCATGCCGCAACGATCGATATAGATAGCAGCCACCTTTCACTAGATCCATTGTAGCCAAACGGCCCGACCCGTTCTAGTACCTGTGGGCACAACTCATCTGCGATTTGCACACAAAGGCCACGTGCATTAACGAGTCTGTGGGTCTTGCTGGATATGTCGGATTTGAGAGGGTTACTGATGGTGTGGCCTTTACGGCCTCGGTGAGGAGGTCACCGTCAGCCTGACCACCTGGCCAGCACTACTGACCAGCTTGCCTATCTGTACCTGCCTGCCTGTAAGCTCGAGCTGGACCCGGTCCGGCTGGCCAAGGACCGTAGAAAGGGTTGGCATCCATACCCCGCCTGCAGGTGACATCGGCTCTGCCTGTGCGGCAAGATCCAGGAGGATGTTGGTGCGTATGGTGAGGGTCCGCTTGCCTACAAACGATGGGCTGCCAGAGGCTTGGTCCAATAATAGCCTCATGGGCCTTCCATCATCCGCAAACTCGAGCCTCGACTCTGCCCGCTTGTCTGCAAGGGCCTCTTGTGGTTCTATGCTCATGATGGCCTGCTGTTGGCCAATACCTGCTAGATACATCTCCAGTTGCGGACCAGAGCCGAGGTTTACCTGTCGCTCCAGCCTCTCGGTAAAACGATGGTCCACAGTAACCGATCCGGAGACCTTGTACAGCCCCTTGTCAAGGGATTGTCCCAGGTCTTGCCTTAGGACCACCCTGGCCCCTGGCATGATGCCTACTGGGCCAAATGTCAGCCTCGGCACCAAGACCTGCTGCCTGCCACCTATCACCGTGCTGATCCTCGCCGTACCGAGAACCTGCGAATAATTGACACCGGTGTTCTCCACCACCATGTAGACCCACACCTTACCTTCAGGGCCCAGGTTAAGCCCCACATCCCCTATCTGCACGTCCCTAGATGGCTGCCTAGCGCCAACCTGTACCATCACTGGTACCAGGTACCTATATTCCATTGCCACTGCCCCCCTGCGCTGGTCCTGCCTAGTCAGGACTATACCCGCCCAATAAAGATCCTTTGCATCCGAGGGCACACTTATCTCGATCGCAACGCTGGAGCCTTGATCAGGCCCTATATCTAGTCTCTGACCTTGAAGGCCAATCCAATCCATGCAGGACCTGACCGATCTGGCTATCTGGGGCCCTTCAGGCACCTCCACTATGGCTAGCCTGCCATCCTCCATCTGGGCCAGGTCGACCACCATGAGCCCCATCTCGAGCGAGGACTCCTTGTCCAGGTTCTGGACCGTCAATGAGCAGGAGACGAGGTCGCCCGGCCTGGCATTGACCGATAGCCGCATGGGGTAGATCTGGACCTGGGCCAACGCCTGACCTACAAGACCAGATACCATGAACAATACCACCACCTTCCTAGAAGGACACATGTCAGAAGCTCCACACGATCAGAATAACCCTTGGCATATTGCCTATTGGTCCTTCGAATCCCTTCCTTTGCTATCATTATAGACGCTTCTAGGCCTCCAGCGCAACATTCTAGGACCTCCAGCCCTCGGATTGCAATTGACATGGTGCCAGGCCCGCTGCAAGATATGATGTAGTGTGTCTCTTGGGGACTATTGATCGAAAGGAGTCGAATATGGTCAACAGAAGGTCTATCCTTGTGGCTATTGCGATCGCAGCGTGGATTGCCTGCTTATCAGGCTGTGAAAAGAAGGAACAACCAAGTAAGCCTTCGCAACCTGCACCTAGCAAGGCCCCTGCCCCTGCGGCCAAGCCAGAGGTCAACCAGCCTGCAGGTCCAAACACCCCTGTTGGAGCGACGACGGAACAGACCATCTGCCCTGTCCTGGCAGGCCCGATCGACAAGAATGTCTTTATAGAGTACAACGGCAAGAAGGTCTACTTCTGTTGCGAGGCATGCAAGGAGGCATTCAATAAGGATCCGGCCAAGTACATCGCCGCCCTACCTCAGTTCAAGCAATAGGGCTGGGTATTTCAAGGCCACCACTGTCTGATCAGCGGCCGAGCTGCCGTATGACTACAGGGATGGTCCTTACCAGAATCCCCAGGTTCAGCAGGACGGAACGATTGCGGATGTAGATATAGTCGTACCTGAGCTTGTGCTCAGGCCTCAGGTCATATGCCCCCCTGATCTGGGCAAGCCCGGTAATCCCTGGCCGAACCGACAGCCTTATCCCTTGGAGGGCCTTATGCCGCGAAACAAAATATGGCCTCTCAGGCCTAGGCCCGACAAGGCTCATGTCGCCCTTGATGACATTGAACAACTGCGGCAGTTCATCCAGCCTGGTCCTCCTCATAAACCTGCCTATAGGCGTTACCCTCCCATCATCTGGACTTGCAAGGACCGGCCCAGTGTGTTTTTCCGCATCAGGCACCATGCTGCGGAACTTGTATAGCGTGAAAATCTTACCATCCTTTCCCACCCTCTTTTGCCTATATATGACCTTACCTGGAGAGGTAAGCTTGATAAGGATCGCTAGGATTCCCATCACCGGCCAGGCAAGCGCAAGTATCCCCATTGAAAGGACCACATCCAATGCCCGCATGAGGAACTCCTGCACCGAAGAGACCTCAGAGGCCTTGGCAACATGGGGAATCGTAATTGTTAGAGGGACCTCAAGAGAACCGTATCGTTCTGGAAGTGCGATGGCAGCGTGGCGAAACTCAGCAGTGTAGGCAGATAGACCGACCTTGGATTCCCTATCCGCCTTGAGAGCCGGACCTCCTTGACCCATCATTGCCTCGTCCTATCAATCCAGACAGAGAATGCGCATCACGTCTATCATTACACCCTCGTCCGATCGATAAGGCCCGTGGCCTAGAAGCCGCGGACAGATAGGAGTATAGCAGGCATCCTCGGCAGAGCAACATCTTTTTTGGTGCGCATGAAAAAAGGGCACTCGGTGCCCTCTTAGGTATTGCAGATCCTTTGGGCAGTAGCCCTAAGTCAGGACCTTCCACCTCTTCATGCTGGACGAGCCAAAAAGGTTTGGCGTCTGTGGGTACTGCTGGGAAGGCAGACTCTTCCTTATGGCCTTCAACCAATCCATGTATGTCGCCTTTGGTGGCAGGGAGGATAACGATCTGATCGCCACATATGTGAAGGCCCCATTTGGCCTGCCTGCAAAGTAGGCGTCATAGCTATACTCGGTATCCTGACACGCAGCCAACAGCAACGCCCCGTATCTGCCCGGTGGGTTCGATGCCCTTGCCCGTCTGCGGACGCCCAGCTTGGCCGTATCTTGCTTGGAAAGAAAGGCCGCAGGTGGCAAAAACTTGACCCTGTCTAGGATGTACCTGCGGCCTTTGATTGGCGGCGGTGTAGAGACCGGTGCGAACCTTGCGACCGTCCCAGAATGGCACGAATCTGCGATCATCACCACCTTCGTACCAGAGGCCCTCCTGCTGAAGAGTTCAAATAGCTCATCGTCAGTAATAGGGCCCTTTGACCTAACATCATAAGGACAGAGGCACTCGTCCGTACCATCAGGCTCATCCCCATCCTCATCTGGCACATAAGAACCATGACCTGAATACTGGATCACCACCGTATCCCCTGCCTTGGCCAGACCGATCAATTCTGCAATGCCCTGTCGTATAGCTGCACCTGTAGCCTTTTGGTCCACAAGCAATCTGGTCTCGAAGCCTCGTTTTGCCAGCACACCTGCCCAATCCTTTGCGTCGTTGACACATCCGGCCAGATCGCTGCTGGTCCCAGGATAGTCATTGATCCCCACACACAATGCGTACCTTGCCATGTTTCCTCTCCTTCAATGCTATAGCCTTGCTGGTGGTCTACGCCCAGGCCGCGCCCAGGACCCCATAGACCACCGCTGGTAAAGAACCCGTCATGAACCCAGCCCCTGGTGCAATCTGAAGATTCCCCTACCTCACCTAGCCTGCGACGGACCCATCGCATGCCTTACAGAATTCGTACTGAATGGTTCTGCGTAGCCCCTCATGCAACGTGTACGGAGGTCTGAACCCCATTGCGAGGGCCTTTGCCGATGAAAACCTAGTATTGGCACAGAACTTCTTGATTCGGATGGAACTAATGGGCAACCGTCTGCCCGTGATAGTGGAGATGGCATCACAGAGCAATCCCCCAACATAGCCGACAGGATAGGGCAGGGCTGGACACCACTTGCCATTGACGCCAAGCTGCGCCTTCGCAATGTTCACAAGGCTGACCATATCCAAATCGGGCTTATCTGCATAGTTGAATACGTGTATGCCGCTGCCCAATCCCATTACGAACTCTAGAAAGGCCGCAACATTCTCCACGTATGCCATGGTTTTTTTGTTCTGGCCATTGCCTACCATTATGAATCTGCCTTTAGCAATCTGACTCAAAAGGTTATAGACATTACCCCGGTTTTGCTCACCAAGGACTACAGTTGGCCTCACAATCACCAGGCACCTGTTATTCGGATCCTTTTCATACCATTTTCTATAAACCTGTTCAGCGAGCATCTTTGTCCTGCCATAGTCATCGAAGGGTGCAAATTTCCCATTTTCATCAGTATTAGGCTCAGCAAAGCCATACACCGCCACAGAGCTTGTAAAAATAATCTTTTTTATCCCCTTTTCCTCAGCAACCTTGCACACATTCTTTGCCCCTTCCACATTCAATTCATCATAAAGACTTCTTGGCGTCACATCATCCCTGTGCTCTGCAGCAAGGTTTATAACAATATCACCTTGAATTACTCTTCTCAAGGCATCCACATCCCTTACATCCGCTATCCCTGTCTTATGCGGAAACGTCTGACTCAGCCGCTTATCAACTATAAAAAATTCTCCCCCAGCCCCCTCAAACCTTTTACAGAGCGTGGTACCAATAAACCCAGAACCACCTACAACGCACACGCTACCCATTATGTTTCTCATTTCGTGAGATTGACAAGCGCCCTATTTAATTCCACTTGAACGTTGAACCTTGAACTTAAAGAAACCAGATGGGTCCTGTATTTTTTACTTCTTCCCTTGCCAGTCAAGTAATTTCATCTACGAAGTGCAAGAGGCGGTAAAGCCTCGGACAGCACTGCTCATACCGGGAGGGAAGTCAGCAAGGAGCTCAATTTTATCCCAGTTAGCCCTGAACCATTCGATATCTGCCTTCAGACCTTCTTCAAAGTCCACTATGGGTTTATAGCTTACCAATTTTTCTGCCTTTTCTATCGAGGCAAGAAGTCTCGGCTTGGTATCCCATTTTCTCCTCTCCAGGAAGCGAACAGGATTCGGGTTTTCAGTGGCCTTATTTACCATGTTGGCAAGGTCAATAACTCTGACCTCTCTTCCCGAGGCAAGGTTGAAGTTTTCTCCAACAGCCTCCTTATAATACCCAGCTTTTATTAGTCCCTGGACAAGGTCAAGGACATAGGTAAAATCCCTTGTCTCCTCACCTGTCCCAGTTATAGGGAGAGAGTATCCTTTCATCGCCCAATAGATGAAATTCGGAATCACGTTTCTATATTGGCCCGGCACTTCTCCCGGACCATATGAATTGAAAAACCTGCAGTTTACAGTTGCCAACCCATAATGGTGGTTATAAAAATTACAATACATCTCCCCTGTCATCTTATTTATCTGGTATGGTGTAGTTAAATACATCGAGATAAAGTCTTCCTTAAGGGGCAGTTTAGGATAGGAACCATAGATGGCACATCCGCTCGATGCATAAACAAATCTTTCTACCCCCGCCAGCCTTGAATATTCAAGCAGCCTTATCTGTCCAATAATATCCACTTCAGCTGAGACCTCAGGATAATCTATAGAATTCTGGTTGGCAAAAAATGCCGCGAGGTGAAATATAATCGAGGGTTCCTCTTTAAATACCCTTTTTAAGTCCACCTCATTCCTCACATCCCCTAAGACAAACATAATATTAGGTAAGGGGGCAACATTCCAGGGGTCCTTTATTTTTATGGCGGATAAATTGTCCAGTACTACTATTTTGCCTTCTGAGCCGACCAGTTTTGAAAGGGCGATGATCAAATTGCTTCCTATTGCACCTGCTCCTCCCGTAACAAGGATATTTCTGCCCTCATAATAATCTGTTATATCTTTTTTAAGATCGATCCTTCCTAAGTAATCATCAACTAATTTTATCCTCGCCTCAAAATTATTCATAGTTTCCTCCTCAGTATCTCGACAATTCGTGTTGCGGCAAAGCCATCACCATAAGGATTTACCGCCTTAGACATAGCTTCATATGCCTTCTGATCGTAAAGAAGATTCTCAGTTTCCTCTACTATTCTATCACTATTAGGACCGATAAGTTTTGCGGTTCCTGCTTCTATGCCTTCTGGCCTTTCAGTCTCTTCTCTCATAACAAGAACAGGCTTCCCTAAAGATGGAGCTTCTTCCTGAATACCGCCTGAATCTGTCAAGACCAGATAGGAATGTTTTATTAAGTGAACAAGGACATGGTACTCCACTGGGCGAGTAAGAATAACCCCCTCCACCCCTCCCAGTATCCTATGCACTGGTTCTTGCACATTTGGATTCAAATGTACTGGATAAATCACATATACATTCTTGTTTCTTAGGACAACCCTCTTGATCCCTTCACATATTGATTCAAATCGCTTTCCAAAATTCTCCCTTCTGTGGGCTGTGACAAGTATGAGCTTTCTACCATCACTTGCTCTATCAAAACGGGCCATGTAAAGCAATTTTCTTGCCCCTTCTGGCATAGGCGTGTTTGCTATCATTTTGAAGGCATCTATTACAGGATTCCCGGTAAGAAAAACGCTACCTTCTCCAACACCTTCTTTTTTTAAAGTTTCATAAGCCAGCCTGGTTGGAGCAAAATGGAATGTCCCAACCAAACTAACGACCCGACGATTTACTTCCTCTGGAAATGGTGAGTAGACGTTACCAGACCTTAAACCTGCTTCCACATGTCCGATCTTAACACCTCTATAGAATGCTGCAAGGGCAGTGGCCATTACCGTTGTTGTATCCCCCTGAATTAAAACAACATCGGGCTTTTCTCTTAAAAGCACCTCATCTATCCCCATCACCACTTTTGCCGTAACCTCGGCAAGAGTCTGGCCCGGCTTCATAATGTCAAGATCAATATCAGGCTCAATACCAAATAGCTTCAAAACCTGATCAAGCATTTCCCTGTGCTGCGCTGTAACACATACCTTGCTTAAAAAGTTAGGCGTTTTCTTTAGCTCCATAATTACGGGTGCAAGCTTAATAGCTTCAGGACGTGTGCCAAATATGACGAGAACTTTTCTTGCTTCAGTCATTACTTATATTCCTTACCCAACCTTTTAAAAACCATCTCGAGATTACTTACTATTTTATTTAATGAAAATTCCTTAATAGCATATTCTCTCCCGTTTCGGGAAAATTCTTCCCGAAGGCGGGGATTATTATATAAGTGCAGTATGGCCTTTGCTATTTCTAGGGGGGCTTCTGGTGGGACACATAGCCCGCACCTTGCTTTTTCGATAAGTTTTGGAGCATCTCCATCTAATGGTAAGCTGGCGACAATAGGTTTACCCGCTGCCATTAAACTTAAAATCTTTGATGGAACTACTGGAGTCTTTACTCTTGCATTTAAAGTGACAATCCCTATATCACATGATGCTACAACAAAAGGATATGTACCTTTGGGTTGCATTTCCAGAAATCTCACATTATTAAGTCCTAACTCTTTAGCTCGCTTAACCATTCTATCTTTTTCAATCCCATCGCCCACAATAAAAAATACAACATCTTTTCTTTCTCTCAAAATGTATGCCGCTTCCATTATACTCATAAGACCTTGCGACATGCCTAATGTTCCGGCATAACCCACAACAAATTTTCTCTCTAAATCATACTTTCTTGCGAACCAATTATCCCGATCTATTGGGTATATTTCCTCGGTGTCTATCCAGTTTGGTATCACTATAACCTTATTTTCTTTTGCACCTTTTAATCTGACGATATGGTCCTTATTGCCTTCCGAATGAACGGTTATCATAGTTGCTTTTCTATAGCAAAATTTTTCTATCGCTTCCCAAAATCTAATTATTACCTTGTTTTTTAAAAGCCCCTGGTCAATATAACACTGGGGATGTAAATCCTGCACTCCTAAAACAAAAGGGGCTCCTTTGAAAAGGTGAAGGGCCCATCCTGCTAAAGCAATAAACAAGGGTGGGGAATAGGCAAAAATGACATCAGGATTTTTGACCATCAGGCCTCCTAAAACGGAAATGATTGGAGAGGTCAGATGGCCCAATGCAAGTTTAAACTTTGTTGGACCTATTGCTGGAATCTTTAATCTAATGACCTTAACTCCATTATCGGTTTCTACCATATATACTTTATTTTTATACTTTTCCGGGATTTTTAGTAGGTTGTACCAAGGAAATCCAGTAATCACTGTGACTTTATGGCCTCGGGATACTAATCCCCGGGCAAGGTCAAAAAAAAGGCTTGCGGCTGTTCCTATTTCGGGTGGAAAGTATCGCGATAAAAGAACTACTTTCATTTACTTCTATTGCGAAGCCCGCTGTAAGTCTTTAAAAATAGCCACTGGCCTGCCGGTAGAAAGCGCCTTATCAATGGCGAAAACTGCTTTAGTAGACAGAAATATGTCTTTAGGGGTTATCTCGGGAGTTTTCTCACCCTTTAATACCCCGACAAAATGCGCCAATTCTTCTTTATATCCTATCTCCTGGTTCAGGGTCTTAAATGACTTTGCTTTTCCATCTTTATACCATTTCAACTCTTTAAAATCCTTAAGGAAAATAGTCAATCCTTCGCAACCCACGGTAACCTGTTCGCGGGAAAATGCCCTATTGCCAGATGCAGAATAGGTAATGCTACCAATTGAGCCATCTTCAAATTTTAAAGTAACTACCACATTGTCATTATTGACAGTACTTCTATTATTCCCCGATACCCTTTCCGCATATATTTTTTCAGGAGGTGAACCGGTCAGAAACTGCATAAAGTCCACAAAGTGGCAGATTTCCCCAATTACCCTGCTACCCCCTTCCTCCTCAGAGTGAACCCAGTGTTCAGGAGAAACATAGCCCGGGTTAACCATATAATGAGCAACCATAGGGTCCTGCCTGTTTTTTATTATCTCCTTCATCTTTGCCGCATGGGGTGAAAACCTTCGGTTGTATCCTACCATAAGAAAAAGAGTTCCCGTTTGCCACTTACTCTGGTCATTCGTCTCATTGTACACGCCAATTATTTCATTCAATTCAGCTTCATTTATGCAAAGAGGTTTTTCCACAAAGACATGTTTACCTGCCTTAAGTGAATCGATAACCATCCTTGAATGGAGGCGGTGAGGTGTCAGGATAACTACGGCATCTATATTGGGATCAGAGAGTATATCATTATAATCGGTAGTCTCTCTTTTAAACCCGTATTTTTGAAAGATGTGATGGAGATTGGCACTGGAAGAAGTGGAGATCGTGGCAAGCTCAATTCCTTCGGTCTTCTTTAAGGCCGGCAAAAGCAGGGCCTTACCAAAAAGCCCGGCGCCGATGACACCTACCCGGATTGGTTTCTGCACGTTTTTTATTCCCAACCTGGGAAAGCCTGAAGATGTTGCATTAGGATAAGATTTTTCTTCCTCCTCCGCTTTCCGGGTCCCTATTTCCTTCCAATTTCCGTCATATTGAAAAACCACCCCGATATAGGGACCACCTCTGCCCGCCATAATGTCTGAATAGACCCTTTCTGCCTCATCTATCCTGAACCTGTGCGTAATCAAAGGTTCTACATCTACTCTTTTTATAGCGATAAGCCTTAAAAACTCTTCCAGGTTCCTGTTCTGAGTCCAGCGAACATAACCAAAAGGATAATCTATACCTTTATTTTCATAAACAGGATCAAGGGAGCCTGGTCCCCCTGCCTTTGAAACAATTATTTCTACTTCTTTATGCCAGAGCTCATTTCTATTGGGATGGATATCAGCAACACCCACGCAGACTATCCTGCCGCCAAATTTACAGACATCTACCCCTGTATTTACAGGCTCATCCGATGAGGTAGCAACAGTAAGTATTACTCCATCCACTCCATAGCCATCGGTAAAGACCTCACAGGCTTTTTTAAATTCGTCGGGCCTGACGGCAAGATCAGCTCCTAACCTTTTAGCGATTTCAATTTTGTTTTCATCAATATCACTGCAGATTACCCTCAAGCCATAAGCCTTTAAAATCTGAACCGTTAGAAGTCCCAAAAGTCCAAGGCCAATCACGCCTACTGCCTCACCAAAGGTAAGCTTGGCGCACCTTACTCCATGAAGGGCAATTATCCCCAGCATACCAAAGGAAGCCTCTTCAAAAGAAACATTGTTTGGAATGCGGGCACAGAGATTTTCTGGCACCCGCACATATTCAGCATGGGATGCGTACCCCGCCCCAATACAGGCAACCCTGTCTCCTGGCGAAAATCGGTGGCAGTTTATCCCCACCTCTTTGACTATCCCAGCAGAGCTATATCCCAGGGGGACAGGGTTATCAAGCCGCCCCAGTGCCTCCTGAAAGGTTTTGATCAATCCTTCTTGCTTTGCCTTTTCCATAAACCTCTTCACCAGATCAGGCCTTGCACGTGCTTTTCCAAGAAGGCTCTTTTTGCCAAGCTCAATCATTGACCTTTCCGTCCCGAGGCTCAAAAGCGATGCCAGATTCTGAACAATAACCGTATTTCCGGTAACACGAGGTGGTTCGCCCTCTATAACTTCTACCTTGCCTGTCTTATAATTCTGGACGACCTGTTTCAATGTTTTTTTATCCCTTTATTTCATTATTTTCGTTTAACCAGTTGCAAGTGTGAAGTGTAAAAGGAAAGCATAAAAATGAAGGTCAGGATGTCTCAGCGGTCAACGGTCTGGCGCACCACGTCCGGCCGGGCCAGGGCCTTGCCGAGCAAGGACTTCTTGGCCAATTCCAGCATGTACTTCTCCGTGCCCACGCTGACCAGGGAGGCCATGGTACGGACCAGCACCTGCCCTGGCCGGGCACGGGCCGGCACCGGCACATCAGTCAAT